>Ga0310695_10003679_pt1 | contig 29609 bp, 21 predicted proteins | sample RumenRJG_04DNA_FD_203882 | JGI IMG/M metagenome (GOLD analysis project Ga0310695, IMG submission 203882) | Bovine rumen microbial communities from Lethbridge, Alberta, Canada - RJG_04 (v2) (version 2) | ecosystem: Host-associated > Mammals > Digestive system > Stomach > Rumen | place: Canada...
TGTCCGCACGCGGGCATGGCGTGAGTCGCTGTGGTCGAACCAGTTGTGGTCGTAGCTGATGAAGTTGGGTCCCGACTCACTCTTCATGCCGCACATCGAACTCTTGCCTGTGTCCCAGAAGTGGTTGGCCGAGATGGTGACATATTTCGAATCAGCCTTAGCGTCGATGGCTCCGTCGCCCTTGGCCTTGTCGCCCGACCCCTTCTTGCCGTAGAACATATCGTTGTGGTGAATCCAGATGTTCGCATTGTCCGTGTCGAGCGATACGCCGTCGTCCTTATAGCGCAGGAAGCCGAGGTTGCGCACCTCTACGCTCTTGCAGTTACGGATGAGGAATCCGAAGCCCTTGATGACGGCATCGTCGCCGATGCCCTCGAAGGTGATGTTCATGGGCCAGTCGGCCTTGTTGCCTTTTATCTCAAGGCCAATCTCCGAGCTCTGCAACTCGTCCATGTCGGCATCGCTCACCGTTCCGACGAAGCGGATGGCCAGCGGTGTTGTCACCTGCACCTTGTTCTCGTAGGCATCAACGATGGTCTGCAGGCCCGTGAATGTTCCCGACGAGAGCTGTGCCTGCACGGTCTTGGCCGTCTTGGCCGTGACGTAGATCACCTCGGCTCCTTCCTTCAGCGTGCCGTCGTCGTTGTAGGCTCCCACACCGCTGAGGTTCTTATGGGCAAAACCGACACGACTGTAGTTGACGACGCTGATGTTCTTAGCCTCGTTGGCAGCCGCCTCGTTCTCCGTCGTCTCAGGGGTTGCCCCTTCCTCGGCAGTTGCTGCCATGAGGGGCACCACCTTGATGTCATACGTTCCGGCCATCAGTCCTACCACGTCGGCACGGCCATAGTCGCCATAGTTGCGCACCAGCTGGGCATCAATCTTTGTGTAGTCTACATACTGTCCGCCGCGCACATAGACGTTGTAGGCCACGGCATCGGCGTAGGGTTCAAACTTCACGTAGGCTGTTTCCATCCATCCCTTCGCTTCGGTGATGACCACACGGCCCTCTTCGTTCTCCACTTCACCTTCCTGGTCGACGGCTGTCGCCTTGGCGAAGGCCAGTTGTGCTATCTGCTTGGTGTAGCTGTCGGTCCATTGTCCGTCTTTGTCAGCGACGTTGAGCGTGCCTGTTTCTTCGTCGAAAGCAATGTCCAGCAGATTGTCTGTGTTATAGTAAAGCGCATCACCATCATTGGTAATGAGCACCGCCTGGTTCTTTGCCAGGTTCTTTGCCACGTTGTGCAGGTCGCTTTGCGGCTGTTCCTCTTCCCCACCCTGTTCTGTGGCTTCAGAGACGGTGATAGAGAAGATGTTCATCGAACCCTGCGACGAAGCAAAGCTCACGTCGCCGTCGGCCGACACCGTCGCCTTGCCCTCTTGTGTCGTTGCGCTGTTGGCTGCCGTGAAGCCTTCTGCGGCAGTGAGGTTGGTCAGTTTGTCGAAGGTCGTCGCGTTCTCGCCCGTCGAGGCACAGACCACCGTCACCACCTGTCCTTTCTTCAGTCCGGGGATGATGACCGAGATATTCTTTCCAGCCAGCTGCAGACGCTTGTTGACGTCAATCCTGATTTTCTTCGCGTCGGCACCCGAGATAGAGAGTCCCTTTGCCAGGTCCAGCTCGACGCCTTCAGCCTTGATGGCTCCCTCGATGGCTTTCTTGCTCTCATATCGGTCTTTGTCGGCCGTATAGCTCCAGTTGTCGGTGTCGGCAGCGAGGTGAGCCACGTCGCTCTCGCTCGTTGTGGTGAAGTCCCACTTCGTCTGAGCCTGCAATGCGATGCAGGTCATCATCAAGATACATGCCAATGCTATCTTCTTCATATCCGTGCCTCCTTATTTGATAATGATTTTACGTCCGTTCTGAATGTAGATGCCCTTGCGTATCGAGGGTGCGGAGGTGCGTGGGTGCGAAGGTGCGAGATTACTGTCATGCACTTTATTACTAATCTCGTACCCCCGTACCTTCGTACCCTCGTACCCTCGACATACCAGTCGTCCCTGCAGGTCGTAGAGGGCACCTTGCCATTCTTCATCCTTCATTCTTAGATTTTCATTCGTCACACCAGTAGGGATAGGATCGGCTTCGTAGGCGAAGCTGATGTTCACATCGGCCATGTCGGTCTCAACGACACCGGCATCGCTAAACTCCAGGATGGCATTGTCAGCCTCGAAAGTGATTCTGACGAGACTTCCCTCGACGGGTTCACCAGCAATGGTCACCGTCGGTTTGTTGTCGGCCACGGCCTGCAATGCGCAAGCCAAGAGGCACAGTGTAAATAAGCGAATTGTTTTCATTGTTCGTTTGTCAGTAGGATTATTTTTTGCAAAATTACGAATATTATTGCAAACAAACCGCTTTTTTAGCACTATAATCCACGCAATCGTTTGAGCAACTATTCCGACAGCCACTGGTATTGCTGTGCGAAGCTGTGCATCATTCCTATGTTGACGAAGAAGGCGAAGCATGAGCTCCTACATTAGCACCATGTAGGGGCGTAACAGCACTTCCGCGCGCAACAGCACATCAGTAGCATTTGTAGGAGGCGACGCTTCCCAGCGTCGCAACAGCACATAAGTGGCAACAACGTGGCAGGTGTCACGCTGGGAAGCATGAGCTCCTACATTAGCACCATGTAGGGGCGTAACAGCATTTTCGCCCGCAACAGCGCATCAGTAGCATTTGTAGGAGGCGACGCTTCCCAGCGTCGCAACAGTGCATAGGTGACAAGTTCGTGGCAGGTGTCACGCTGGGAAGCGTGACCTCCTACATTAGCACCATCGTAGGGGCGGAACAGCATTTTCGCCCGCAACAGCGCATCAGTAGCATTTGTAGGAGGCGACGCTTCCCAGCGTCGCAACAGCACATAAGTGGCAACGTAGGAGGCGACGCTTCCCAGCGTCGCAACAGCGCATAAGTGGCAACAACGTGGCAGGTGTCACGCTGGGAAGCGTGACCTCCTACATTAGCATACGTAGCAGGTGTCACGCTGGGAAAGGCGGGTAGGCGAGCGCAGCTCGGGCGCTCGGCCCTTGGGACGCTTTGCTTGCAAAGAATGGCGTGACCTCCTACATTAGCATACGTGGCAGATAGCGGACGCGACACGTCGCTTCCCTACATTGGGGCAGCATACGGGCAGCATACAGCCATCAAAAGGGGCATTAAAAAAGAGTGGATGCGCCACGACGGACACACCCCCCTCTTTAATGCTTAATGCATAATTTCTCATTCCAAAAATTTTTCTCGTTTTTCTTCTCAACTCTATGCGACAGGCTCCCGCTTTTACGACAATACCGCTTCACCCCTTCTGAATCTGTCGCAAAACAGCCCTCTGGGTGTCGCCAAAGGTGGGGCAGTTGCGCCTTCTGCTGCATTTGGCAACGTTATCCGCGGCATTTAGCGATGCAATTTGCGGCAAACGGCAACACTACCTTATTAATGTAGTGAGACTACTTTATTAATGTAGTCAGACTACATTATTAATGTAGCAAGACTACTTTATTAATGTAGTATCGCGGTTTGCGGCAAACTGCACCTCCACCGCCCATTGTTTGCAAGAGAAAAAGGCGGCAGAAACGCTTTCACACAGAGATATTATAGGTCACACAGAAATAACAGATATTCACAGAATTCGGGTATTTCCGTGGTTTCCGTGATTTCTGTGTGACAAAAAAAGATAATTGTAAAGCTAAGACTCACTTGCAGCGGTTGGGTGCAAGTGTTTCTGTTTCATTGCTTCTCATCGGCCCAGAGCTCCTGCAACACGGCGAGCGACTGCAGCTCGGGGAAGGCGCTGACGTGCAGACGGTAGTAGAGGGTGAGCACCTCGACGATGCGGTTGCGGTCGTGGCGCGACATGCGGAAGAGGTGCATCGTCTCGTAGTTCATGCGCATGAGCGTAGAGATGTGGGCGGCATCCACGGGGTTGAGGAAGTCGGGATGCGCGGGAGGCGTCGTGGTGAAGCTGGCCATGCGGAGGTCGAAGAAGTCGCCGGGGCGGTAGTCGTCGATGTTGGGATAGAATCCGATGAAGCGGCTCATGCGCATCATGAAGACCAGGTGGAAGTTGGCCACCGATGTCTGACAGGCATCGAGCCAGCGGAGGCTGTTCTCGATATACTGATAGAGCGGTGCGTTGAGTGTCTCCTCGCGCGTACTATAATATATAAACTCGGCGAGGAAGAGAGCGATGGCCATCTTCTGCGGGTGGAAGGGCAGGCTGACGTAGGGCGACAGCAGGCGCACGTCGCGCAGATGGTGCAGCTCGCTCTTCGGCCGGACATCTATCTCGGCCTCGATGATGTTCATCGGCTGGAAGAGCTGCTTCTTGAGTTTGCCGCGCTGCGTGGTGGGCAGGCGGATGATGACGCTGAGTCGCCCTTCCGTCTCGCTGAGCAGATGGACAATCATCTTCTGCTCGCCATAACGCAGTGTGTGTAGCACAATGGCCTTCGTTTTGATCAGCATAATATGGTTTTTGGGTACAAATTTACATAAAAATCGTGATTAAATGAAAATTTCTTGAAGAAAATTTGCAAGATTAAAAAAAACACCGTACCTTTGCACCCGCTTTCGGAGAGAAATCACTGGGAGTTGGTCTGGAAAGGTCCCTTCGTCTATCGGTTAGGACGAGAGATTTTCATTCTCTAAAGAGGAGTTCGACTCTCCTAGGGACTACCTCCAACAAGCAAGACCAAAGCACAACAGACAAAAAAAGATTAAAGGTTTAAAGTTTAGTAATAGAAGATGGCAAATCACAAATCATCAGAGAAGCGAATCCGTCAGACGAAGACGAGAACGCTGCACAACAGATATTACGCCAAGACCATGCGTAATGCTGTTCGCAAGTTGCGTGCAATGACCGATAAGGAAGAAGCAGTGAAGATGTACCCGGTTGTTCAGAAGATGTTGGACAAGCTGGCTAAGCGTAACATTATCCACAAGAACAAGGCTTCCAACCTGAAGTCGAAGCTCGTTCTGCAGATCAACAAGCTGTAAGCATAAAAGGTTTATCTCATACATAGAAAGTAACATCGTTTCATCGTTTCATAATTTTTTTCGGAACTACTCGCCATCGTTTGGTAGGTAGTTCCTTTTTTTATGAACGTTGCGACCAAAACAGCAGAAGGATGAAGGCCTGAGTGAACAGACCTTCATCCTTTTTTTTCATTATAAGGAACGCAGCGACACGGCGAAACCGCCGGCACGGGCCATGCGCAGCTTCAGGACGCTCTTGGCCGTCACCTTCTTGCGCGTGATGGTATAGGCCTGCGGGTTCTTCTCGTAGTCGGCATCGGGAGCATCGGCATAGATGGTGGCCTCGTACTTCACACCAGGCTTGAGGAAGTCGAGCCGCACCTTCACCTCACGGGCGTTCTCGTCGGTGACACCACCTACATACCATACATCGTGCGGCTGGGCCTTGGCCAGGTCGGCCGTCGTGGCGTTGTCGGGCAGGGCATAGACAAACTTCGTGGCATTGTTCACCACATCCTTCTTGCCGTCGGGCAGTGTGGCCGTGCTTTCAGAAGCCTTGTTGAGCGTCGAGAGCTTCGGATGGCGTGCCGTGATGATGTAGGCACCGGGCTCGGCATCGATGTAGACCGACTTGTCCCAGTCGACGGCAACATCCTTGATAAACTGGAAGGCATCCATGAAGCGGGCGTAGTTCTCGGGCAGGTCGGCAGCCATCTGCAGGGGCGAATAGAAGGTGACGTAGAGTCCCAGCTGGTTGCAGAGCGTATGGTTCATGCGGCCCGTCGTTCCGGGAGCGGTGACAGACATGTCCATCTCGAAGATTCCCGGCGTATAGTCCATCGGTCCGCCCTGCAGACGGGTGAAGGGGAAGATGGTGGTATGTCCGGGCTGGATGGTGCCTCGGAACTCCGTTCCCATGGCACTCTCGTTGCCGATCATGTTGGGCCATGTGCGGCAGAGTCCTGTCGGGCGGACGGCCTCGTGGGCGTTGACCATGATGTGATGCTTGGCCGCCTCGGTGATGGCATAGTGGTAGTGGTTGATGGTGGGCTGCGAGTAGTGGTAGTCGCCATAGGGGATAATCTTTCCCACATAGCCGCTCTTCACGGCGTTGTAGCCATATTGGTTCATCAGCTGGTAGGCCTTCTCCATCCAGCGCTCGTAGTTCAGGGTAGACGAGCTCGTCTCGTGGTGCATGATGAGTCGCATGCCGTGTTCATGAGCATAGCGGTTCAGCTCTGGCAGGTCGAAGTCGGGATAGGGTGTCAGGAAGTCGAAGACGAAGTCCTTCTGATGGCCATACCAGTCTTCCCAGCCTTCGTTCCATCCCTCGATGAGCAGTCCGTCGAAGCCATTCTGCGAAGCGAAGTCGATGTAGCGCTTCACGTTCGCCGTGTTGGCCCCGTGGCGGCCGTGGGGCTTCGAGGCGCGATAGTCGGTCACGCCGAGCTGCACCGAGGGGTAGTCGTAGGTGTAGCTCCACTCCGTCTTGCCCGTGATCATCTCCCACCAAACGCCCATATACTTCACGGGATGAATCCACGACGTATCGTCAAGGACGCAGGGGTCGTTGAGGTTGAGCACCAGTCGCGAGGCCAGCACGTCGGTGGCACTCTTGCAGACCATGACCGAGCGCCATGGTGTCTTGCACGGAGCCTGCATGCGCCCCTTCACGCCCTCGGCATCGGGGGTGAGCCAGGTGCGGAACACCATGCGGCTGTCGTCGAGGTTGAGGTTGGTGGTCGGATAGTCAAGCACGGCGGCCTCATGGATGTTGATATAGAGTCCTTCGTCCGTCTTCATCTGCAGTGCCGTCTGCACACCTGTCGGCGAGAAGGGTGTGAAGGGCCATCCGCCGCGTTTGTGCGGGATGTCGGAGAGCTGGCGTATCTGCGAGAGCTTCGACTCGGTGGGATTGAACTCCTGGGTGCTGTAGTCGCCGGGAATCCACCACGCCGTATGGTCGCCGGTCATGGCAAACTCGCTGAGCTCTTCCTTGATCATGAAGTAGGTCAGCGCGTTGTCCTGCGGGAACTCATAGCGGAAGCCCAGTCCGTCGTCGTACAGCCGGAAGCGGATGAACATCACGTCGGCATCCTTGCCCCGCTTGCCGCCGGCAAGGAGTGGCGCCTCGGCCGGTTTCTCCAGCTTGACGAGCAGCTCGTTGTAGTGGTTGCGTATCTCTGCCTCTTCGCCCCAGACGGGTTTCCATGTCTCGTCGAAGGTGCTGGTGGTGGCATCCTTGAGCGAGAAGCCGCTGTCGAGGTTGTCGTGGTTGAAGAGCTCAAAGCCTAATCTCGAGGGGAGCACCACGGATTGTCCGTTGCGCGCGAGCATGTAGAAGGGCACCCCGTCGGTGAGGGTAAATCTCAGTTCCAACTGTCCGTCGGGACTGCTGATGGTGTTGAGCCATACCCTGTCGGCCGATGCCGAAGCCTGCTCTTGCGCATGGCAGAGCAGCGGTAGGGCTACGCTAAGCAGAAGCAATAACTTTTTCATAAATTAAAAGGGTTTTTAAAAAAAGTGAGGTTTAGTTTCTTACTTGTTGCGGTGGATGACATATTCGAGATAGGCTTCGAACGAACAGCGCAGCACGTCGTTGCTGACATGCTCGGCAATATACTGCCGGGCCTCCTTGGCAATTTCCTGCATGACCTGTTCGGCATACTCGATGCCGCCGTATTTCTTGGCATACTCTACCAAGACGGCTATCTCGTCGGTGTTGATCGTACCGGCCTTCACCTTCTTGGCCAGCGTCGTCATGGCCTCGAAGGGATTGTTCTTCAGGGCATAGATGACGGGCAGGGTCAGCTTTCCCTCCGCCATGTCGTTGCCGGTGGGCTTGCCTATCTCGCGTGAGTCGGAATAGTCGAAGATGTCGTCGCGTATCTGGAAAATCATACCGATGTCGCTGCCAAACTTGCGGGCTGCTTCCACTTCGGCCTCGCTGGCCTCTACCGACAAGGCACCCACGGCGGCACAGGCTTCGAAGAGGGCTGCCGTCTTCTGGCGGATGACTTGATAGTAGACCTCTTCTGAAATCTCACGGTTCTGGATATTGGTGAGCTGCAGCAGCTCTCCCTTGGCCAAGGCCTGACCCAGCTGGGCTATCTCGCGGACGATGACCTCGCTGCCCGTGCGGCTGACGCTCAGCAGGGAGGTGCTCAGCACGTAGTCGCCCACGAGGACGGCCACCTTGTTGTCGTAAAGAGCGTTGACGGAGGGCTGGCCGCGCCGCTCACGACTCTCGTCGACCACATCGTCGTGAACGAGCGAGGCGGTGTGCAGCAGCTCCAGGCCCACGGCAGCATCCAGCGTGCGGTCGTTCACCTTGCCCAGGTTCTTCGCCATGAGCAGGATAAGCATGGGGCGCATACGCTTGCCCCCCTGGTTGCGAATATGCTGCAAAGCACGTCCGAGCATGCCGTCGTCGTGCGTCAGCGACTCGTTGAAGAGATAGATAAATTGTCCGAGTTCGGCCTTGATAGGCTCTGTAATATGCGATAAGTAGTCCATTGTCGATAGAATTTTGTGACAAATTTACAACTTTTCTGTGATATGTGAAAAACTTTTTGTACTTTTGAGCGCTTTTTTATAAAATATTATATGGATAAAGTATTTCTGTTAGATGCCTACGCACTGATTTATCGTGCCTATTATGCCTTCATCAAGAACCCGCGTATCAACTCGAAAGGGCTCAACACATCGGCCATCCTCGGTTTCTGCAACACGCTGCACGAGGTGATGGAGAAAGAGAAGCCAAGCCACCTGGCCGTGGCCTTCGATCCGCACGGACCGACCTTCCGCTCGGAAGCCTTCCCGGCCTATAAGGCACAGCGCGAGGAGACTCCCGAGGACATTCGCGCGAGCGTACCTATTATAAAAGATGTTCTCAAGGCAATGAACATCCCCATCCTCCAGGTAGACGGCTTCGAGGCCGACGACGTCATCGGAACGATGGCGACAATGCTTAGGAGTTCAGGAGTTCAGGAGTCCGGGAGTTCAGACAATACTCCCACCCCTTCCGTCTACATGCTCACGCCTGACAAGGACTACGGACAGCTGGTGGGCGGCAACGTCTTCATCTACCGTCCGCGCCACGGCGGCGGCTATGAGGTGATGGACGAGAAGGCCGTCTGCGAGAAATATGGCATAGAGCGGACCGGACAGGTCATCGACCTGCTGGCCCTGATGGGCGATACGGCCGACAACTTCCCCGGCTGTCCCGGTGTTGGCGAGAAGACGGCGGTCAAGCTCATCACGCAGTTCGGCACGGTGGAGAACATGCTCCAGCACACCGACCAGATCAAAGGGAAGCTGCGCGAGAAGGTGGAGGCGGCCGTCGACGACATCAAGATGTCGCATTTCCTGGCTACCATCCGTACGGATGTGCCCCTGTCGTTCAGTCTCGAAGACATCAAGATGGCCAAGCCCAACGAGGCCGAACTGGCGAAGATATTCAACGAACTGGAGTTTAGGACGCTCCTCAACAAGTTTCTTTCAAGGAAAGAGGAGCGAGGAGCGAGGAGTGAGAATACCGCAAAGCTCCAGCAGCCCGACCTCTTCGGCCTCTTTGCCGAAGAAGCCCCAGGGGTTGAGAACGCTACTGTAGCACAGCCGACCACTGCTTCCTCACTATCCTCCATCGCTCACGACTACCACCTCGTCGAGACGGAAGCCGACGCCGAAGAGCTCTGCCAGCGGCTGTTGGCTTCGCCTGCTGTCAGCCTCGACACAGAGACTACCTCTACCAATGCCATCGATGCCGAGCTGGTGGGCCTGAGCTTTGCCGTGAAGGAGCACGAAGCCTGGTATGTCGCCATTCCTGCCGAGCGCGAGAAGGCTCAGCGGCTGACAGACATCTTCCGCCCTGTGTATGAAAGCAGCGACATCGTGAAGGTGGGGCAGAACATCAAGTACGACCTGGAGGTGCTCCGCAACTATGGCATCCGTCTGGCTGAGCCGATGTGGGACACGATGATTGCCCACTACCTCATCCAGCCCGAACTGCGCCACAACATGGACTTCATGGCCGAGACGCTCCTGGGCTACAAGACCATCCATATCGACGAACTCATCGGACCCAAGGGAAAGAACCAGCGCTCCATGCGCGACCTGCAGCCACAAGAGGTCTACGAATATGCCTGCGAGGATGCCGACATCACCCTGCAGCTGAAGAACAAGCTCGAACCCCTGCTCCAGGAAAAGAACGTCGCTGAACTCTTCCACGAGATAGAGATGCCTCTGGTGCCCGTCTTGGCCGAGATGGAGATGAACGGCGTATGCCTCGACACTGCCTCGCTCAAGGAGACATCCGCCATCTTCACCGAACGCATGCACCAGCTGGAGAAGCGCATCTACCAGCTGGCGGGTGAAGAGTTCAACATCGCCTCGCCGAAGCAGGTTGGCGAGATTCTCTTCGGCAAGATGAAGATTGTGGACAAGCCAAAGAAGACGAAGACCGGACAGTATGTCACCAGCGAGGAGGTGCTCCAACAGCTCAAGGGGAAGAGCGAAATCATCGAGGACATCCTGGCTCATCGTGGGCTGAAAAAGCTCTTGGGAACCTACGTCGACGCACTGCCCAAGCTCATCAATCCGCGAACAGGACATATCCACACTTCGTTCAACCAGACGGTAACAGCCACCGGACGGCTCTCCTCTTCCGACCCCAACCTGCAGAACATCCCCGTGCGCGGCGAGGATGGAAAAGAGATTCGCAAGGCATTTATCCCAGAGCCAGGCTGCTTGTTCTTCTCTGCGGATTATAGTCAAATAGAACTACGTGTTATGGCGCATCTCTCAGGAGATGAGAACATGATAAAAGTATTTCGAGAGAACAAGGATTTGCATGCTGCAACTGCAGCCCATATATACAAAAAACCAATAGAAGAGATTAGCCGTGATGAACGTACAAAATCTAAACGCGCTAACTTTGGTATTATATATGGAATAACAGTATTCGGACTTGCAGAACGACTTGGGATTTCTCGTGATGAATCGAAATTGCTCATTGATGGCTTTTTTGAAACATTCCCACAAGTGAAAGACTATATGAACAAAGCAATTGAGAGAGCACGAGAAAAAGAATATGCAGAAACCCTCTACGGTCGACGCCGTTATCTGCCAGATATAAAATCTCATAATACTACTGTTCGCAACTTTGCAGAACGAAATGCCATTAACGCACCTATTCAAGGCACGGCAGCAGATATTATAAAAGAAGCAATGATTCATATTTACAAACGATTTAAGTCTGAAGGAATTAGAAGTAAGATGATATTGCAAGTTCACGATGAACTCAATTTCTCGGTATATCCTGAAGAAAAAGAAAGAGTAGAAGAAATAGTCTTATATGAAATGCAAAATGCAATTAATATGAGAGTACCTCTTGTGGCTGATTGTGGATGGGGTAATAATTGGCTTGAGGCTCATTAATAAATAATATGGAATACAATGAATAGTTAATGATTCGATCGCGTTTCTGAATCAAGAGAGTATCGGGAGTATAACGTGTAGTGTCAACTTTCTCTTCAAAGAGATGATTGCTGACGGTATCAGAGATAGTATCTGACTCATTCAGAGATAGTATCTGACTCATTCAGAGATAATCTTTGACCGACTCAGGGATAGTCTGCAACAACAATGCAGACTATCTCAAGAAAACTGCACAACGTCCATTCAAAACAGTTATGTCGAGAAGTGATTCAACACCTCACCAAATAGCTATGAACCCTTTTGTTTATCGAATTTCCCAATGGTGGGGTGTTTCATCATCATCTCACCACACTACTCACCAGAGCCCCCACCATACCCACAGATCTGAACTCGCTTCATCATGAAATGCCTGGTGAGGTGTTTGGTGAGATGTCTGGTGAGGTGTTTGGTGATCACCTCACCATCCATAACTCTCTGTAGAAAAGGGATCCGGAGCCTTTTGGTGAGGTGTTGTGTACACTTTCAAACAAATTACTCTATGCGTTATTGTGACGCAAGGATGCGCCGCCTCTTACGTTGGCTCATCGTCATGAGGTCTGAATAGTTACGGATCGGCCAACTCATTAATGATTCGTTAATTATTGACAAAATATGCAAGTTTTTCGAACACATGTTTGCCCGTGTGAAAAATCATAACTATATTTGCACGATAATTATCAATAACAAACTTAATCAGATTAAAATCATGAAGAATTACGCTTTAGCAATGATGATTGCATTTTTAGGCCTCTGCCAGACGGTACAGGCCCAGTTGCCCGCTTTTGTCCTGAAGAGCATGGACGGAAAGGAAGTACGCACCGACACACTGGCCAACCTCAATGGCGGCAAGCCCGTCATCATCGACTTCTTCGCCACATGGTGCAAGCCCTGCAACCGCGAGCTCGACGCCATCAGCGAGGTCTACGACGAATGGGTGGAAGAAACCGGTGTGAAACTCATCGCCATCAGCATCGACCAGGCTCATAATATCAACAAGGTGAAGCCCCTCGTCGACAACCACGGATGGGAATACGACGTGCTGCTCGATCCGAACAGCGACTTCAAGAACTCCTTAGGCATCGTCACCATACCTTATACCATGGTGGTCGACGGCAAGGGAAACATCATCTACCGCCACAACGGCTATGCCGACGGCGCTGAAGAAGAGCTCATCGAGAAAGTTCGCGAACTGGTGAATTGACAAGTGTCGTTATCACGAATAACGTCAGCGCTGAATAACGACAAACATAAAAGCCATGAATAAAAAAACATTAACAATCGTCGCCGGTCTGGCCTTTGCCCTCATGGCATCGGCACAGACCGACGATGCCAATAAGGTGACCGTGACCGGAAGCATCCAGAGCGACATCCTCATCCCACAAGAAGACGAGGCCATCGGCACGGGAGAATATAAAGACTGGGGACTGACCAATACGTATGCCGAGGCGCGACTGCGCAGCAAATACGTCGAGGCTGGTGCCCGCGTGGAGTTTATGGAATTTCCGCTGCCCGGATTCGAGAACGACTTCAAGGGCTGGGGTGTTCCACATTTTTATATTAAGGGCGGCAACGAGAAGGCCGACATGACGCTGGGTACCTTCTACGAGCAATTTGGCTCGGGATTTATCCTCCGCACCTACGAGGAGCGCTCGCTCGGTATCGACAACTCGCTGCTCGGCGCTCGCATGAACCTCCATCTGGTGAAAGGTGTCAACATCAAGATGCTCACCGGACTGCAACGCCGCTACTGGGACTGGAACAAGGCGCTCGTCTCGGGTGCCGACATCGAGCTGAACATCGACCAGTGGAGCCGCAAGATGCAGGAGTCGGGCACTTACCTCACCCTCGGTGCCTCGTATGTCAACAAGCATGAGAGCACCAAGGACGACATCATCATGGCCGACCCGACACACCGCAAGGTGCTGCCGCAGAACGTCAACAGCTTTGATGTTCGCTCGCGCCTGCAGAAGGGCAACTTCACCGTCTTGGCAGAGTATGCACAGAAGACGCAAGACCCGTCGTTCGACAACAACTACATCTACCGCCGCGGCTATGTGGCCATGCTCTCGACAAGCTATTCGAAACGGGGCATGAGCGTGCTGCTGCAGGCAAAACGCTCGGACAACATGTCGTCGCGCAGCCGCAGGGCCATGAACGGCACGTCGTCGTTCATCAACCACCTGCCGGCTTTCACCCTCGACCATACCTACGCCCTGGCAGCCCTCTATCCCTATGCCACACAGCCCCTCGGCGAGTGGGCCTATCAGGCTGAAGTGGGCTACATCTTCAAGAAGAACACGCTCCTGGGCGGTAAGTATGGCACGAACGTGAAGGTGAACTTCTCGCATGTACACGCCATCGACAAGAACATCTACGATGGAACCGACGCCCATGCCACCAACGGCTACGGATCGGCTTTCTGGAAGTGGGGCAACCAAACCTACTATCAGGACCTGAACATCCAGCTGAGCAAGAAGCTGTCTAAACAGTTCAAGCTCAACCTGATGTACATGAACCAGTTCTACAACAAGACGGTCGTAGAGGGAGAGGGAGGCATGATCCATTCGGACATCATCGTGGCCGACGCCAAGTATCAGTTCTCGAAGAAGGTGACGCTGCGCGGCGAGGCACAGTATCTCTTCACCGACGACGATGAGGGCGACTGGGCCTTCGGGCTGCTCGAGCTGTCGTTGCTGCCCAACTGGATGATTACCGTCCAGGACATGTACAACGTGGGCTCCACACATATTCACTACTACCAGGGCTTCGTCACCTTCAACAAGGCAAGCCATCGCCTGCAGCTTGGCTACGGACGCACACGCGCCGGCTTCAACTGCTCGGGTGGTGTCTGCCGCTATGTGCCAGCAAGCAAGGGTGTTACGCTCAACTACACCTACGCTTTTTAGAGAATTAAAGAATTAGAGAAATAGAAAATTAGAGAATTGTAAGGTGAAATATCGTAGAAGCAAAACAATGAAAACAACAAAGATATTGGCCTCGATGGCCTTTGCCCTCATGGCGCTTACCGGCTGCGACGAAGTGGCCGAGCAAGATCGTCTCGTCTATGTCAAACCGCCAGAGGTGGCACGCTGTACAGTGATAGAAGACTTCACCGGACAGCGCTGTGTCAACTGCCCAGCTGCCTCTGCCGAGATAGAGAAGCTGCAGGAACACTACGGTGCCGACACCCTCATCGCCGTTGGCATCCATAGCGGACCCTTTGGCAAGATGCCCAACGGCCGACTGCTCTCGCTGGCCACTGAAACGGGCAACCAGTATTACGACTATTGGAAGATTGAAGCACAGCCAGGAGCCATGATCAACCGTGGCGCTCCTGTCTACGATCCGCAACAGTATGGTGCTCTGGTCAGTCAGGCATTGAGTCAGTCAACTCCCGTGACGCTCAACATTGAGCGCACGTACGACGAAGCAACACGCCAGCTGACGGTGAAGGTCAGCGGTTCTACCGTCGAGGATGTCAACTGCAAGCTGCAGCTCTGGCTCACGGAGGATGGCATCGTCGACATGCAGATGCTTGGCGACGGCTCGACCAATCGCGAGTATGTCCACAACCATGTGTTCCGCACGTCGATGACCAACGATGCCTTCGGCGACACGTTCAACCTCACGGCTACCGGCGGTGAGAAAGAAGTCAGCTACACCACAACGCTTGCCGACGGGTGGAACCCCAGCATGATGCACATCGTAGCCTTCGTCTTCGACAGCAAGGAGATTCTTCAGGCCACCCGCAAGCCTATCTACGGACAGCTCGAAGGCCTGATAGCCATCCCATAAGCATACTATTGCTACGAACGAGGCTACTCATTCACGGCGCACATATAACGTAACAATTCTAACCAAACAATTTTATGAACAACTCTGTAATTACATTCCCCACACCGGCCAACGAACCGGTAAAGGCTTATCTGGTAGGATCGCCAGAGCGTGTAGCACTTGAAAAGGAACTGGAACGCCAGTCGAACATCGTGGTTGACATCCCCATCATCATCGGTGGAAAAGAGATACGCACAGGCGACACCGGCAAGGTGACCTGCCCGCACGACCACAACCACGTGCTGGCCACATATCATAAAGTAGGAAAGAAAGAAGTTGAGCTGGCCATCGAGACGGCTATGGAGGCTTGGAAAGAATGGAGCCGCACACCGTGGACGACGCGTGCCGCCATCGTGATGAAGATGGCCGAGCTGCTGGCCACGAAGTATCGCCCCATCATGAACGCTGCCACGATGCTCGGACAGAGCAAGAACTTCTATCAGGCAGAGATTGACTCGGCTTGCGAGACCATCGACTTCTTCCGTTATAACGTACACTATGCTTCGAAGATCTATGCCATGCAGCCGAAAGACGGCGTGGCTCAGCTGAACCACACCGAGTATCGTCCGCTGGAAGGTTTCGTGCTGGCCGTCACACCGTTCAACTTCACGAGCATTGCCTCCAACCTCTGCATGACACCTGTGCTGATGGGTAATGTGGCTCTGTGGAAACCTTCTACCACAGCCTTGCTCTCCAACTACTACCTGATGCAGCTCTACAAAGAGGCCGGATTGCCCGATGGCGTGGTGAACTTCCTGCCGGGTAGCGGCGCTTTGATTGGCGAGGTGGCTACACAGTCGAAGTTCTTCGCAGGCATCCACTTCACAGGCTCAACGGCAACCTTCAAATCATTGTGGCAGCAGGCTTGTGGCAACCTCGACAAGTACATCTCTTATCCGCGACTGGTGGGTGAGACGGGCGGTAAGGACTACATCTTCGTCCATCCGTCGGCCGACAAGAAGGCTGTCGCTACGGCTGCCTTCTGCGGAGCCTTCGAGTTCCAGGGACAGAAGTGCTCGGCAGCCTCACGTATGTACATCCCGAAGAGCCTGTGGCCCGACGTGCTGGAGGACATCAAGCGCATGGCCGGCGAGGTGAAGATGGGCGACGTGATGGATCCGGCGAACTTCATCAATGCCGTCATCGACGAGGCTTCGTTCGACAAGTGCCAGTCGTATATCGACTTTGCCGAGAAGGCCGCCGATGCCAAGATTGTCTTGGGCGGCAAGTGCGACAAGTCGAAGGGATGGTTTGTCGAGCCGACAGTCATCGAGACTTCCAACCCGCACTTCAAGTCGATGGAGGAGGAAATCTTCGGCCCCATCATCACCGTCTATCCCTACGACGACGACAAGGTGGACGAGACCGTTCGGCTGCTCGACGAGACATCGCCCTACGGACTGACGGGAGCCGTCTTCGGACGCGACCGCCTGGCTGTAGAGAAGATTACCGACCAGCTGTGCTACACTGCCGGCAACTTCTACATCAACGACAAGCCGACAGGAGCCGTCGTGGGCATGCAGCCCTTCGGAGGTGCTCGCGCCAGCGGTACCAACGACAAGGCCGGCGGCGAGTTCAACCTCATCCGCTGGATTATCCCGCGTGTCATCAAGGAGACGCTCGTTTCACCCACTGACTACCGGTATACATATATGAAATAGAATTTTGAAGTTGAAAAGTTGACGAGTAGACAAGTTATATGGCTCGTTTACTCGTCAACTCGTCAACTCGTCAACTTAAAATAAACCATGAAACAAAAAAACATTACCCCGTGCCAGGTGAACGTTTCATCTGAGACGGGCCGCTTACGAGCCGTGCTGCTCCATCGTCCCGGAGTGGAGATAGAGCGCATGACCCCGCTGAATGCCGCCCACTGTCTTTACAGCGACATTCTCAGCCGCAACAGCGTCGACAACGAATACAGCAACTTCTGTGGTGTATTGGAACGCTGGACCAACGTCTATTACGTGGAAGACATTCTTGAGGAACTACTTAAACGCGACGACATCAAGACCGACCTCGTGCGCGAGAGCGTCTTCCATTATGGTACCCACCCCGTCAAGCAGGCCGGAACGACGGGTGACCAGCTCATGGAAACACTCATGGCAATGGACAACGTACTGCTGGCCCGCACCCTTATCGAAGGTTTTGAGAACCCGCAATGGGACGGTCTGTCGGACGACCGCTACCTCTTGGAACCCCTTTACAACCTCTTCTTCACCCGCGACGCATCGTCGACGGTCTACAACCGTGTGCTCATCAATTCGATGAGCTTCGAGGTTCGCGAGCGTGAGACACTCATCTACGAGGCCATCTTCCGCCACTTCTTCGGCGTGGAGCTGCTCAACGCCACGCAGTGGAACAACAAGGCACGCACCGAAGGAGGCGACGTACACATCGCCTCGCCCGACCTGCTCTGTGTAGGCGAGGGCATCCGTACCAACGCCAAGGGCATTGAGTACCTGGCACAGACCTTCTCGCGCGAACGCGAACACTTCAACATACTGGTTCAGGAACTGCCGCACGACCCCGAGTCGTTCATCCACCTGGACATGGTGTTCACCTTCCTGGGCCGCCACGAGTGTATGGCCTTCGAGCCGATGCTCAAGAAGAATGGGCTTTTCAGCGGCAAGGACACGACGCTCATCACCATCGACCACGGCAAGATTACGTATCGTCAGGTGCCGAATATCGTCAGCGGACTGAACCAGCTTGGGTGGGACATCCAGCCTATCATCGGTGGCGGCAACGACCCCTGGATGCAGCTACGCGAACAGTGGCACAGCGGCGCCAACTTCTTCTCCATCGGCGATGGAAAGGTGCTGGGCTACCGTCGTAACACTCACACCATCGATGCCCTCGACCGTGCAGGCTTTGCCGTACTGCCCTCGGAGGATATCGTCAGCGGAAAGGTCTCGATGGACGACTACGAGAAGTTCGTCGCCGTCTTCCCCGGAAGCGAGCTGCCCCGTGCCGGCGGCGGTGCCCGTTGCATGACGATGCCCATCCTGCGCGATTAGAAACATCGCATACCTAAATATATATGACCATCACGAAGAAACTGTCAACGTTGCTGATAGCGGCATTCTGTGTAATGCCGTACACCCTTGCCTAGAACGCGGGGAAGGGTGGAGAGTCAGCTACGGTGAGAATTGAAGTTGAGCGCCTGCCCGACCTCAAAACCCCTCGTGCAGGCCATCAACTTTTTATTGTCAACGGCGAGCCTACCGTTGTGGGTGGTCATAGTACGAACTTCAAGCCCACTGCCACGGCCGAATATTTCAAGGATGGCCAATGGCACTTGCTAACTACAGCCTTCGCCCACGACGACGGTGTGGCCGTGCCATTAGCGTCGGGCAAGGTGATAATAGCCGGTGGCCACGAGAAGAACTTGGGCATCGGACATTCGTATGAGGTAGAGATGTACGACCCAGCCACCCACACCTTCGTGGGTCTGGCAGCTCTCGACCGAAAGCGAACCCTCTTCTCTGCCACGGAGATAGATAGCGGGAGGGTGGTCATAGCGGGCAACTGGTATGCCGACGATGCCATCGAGCTCTTCGACACTGACCAGCAATTCCGGCCAGTGAAGAAAACTTCGCAAATGCGCTCACGTCCTTACATCTTGCCCACGAGCGGCAACGATGTCTTGATTTTCGGCAGCCGCGATACTCGCAACAATGAGATAGACACTATCGTGGCCGACCGTCTGCATGGCAGCGAGCTGCGCTTGCCGCTCTTCGACAAATGGCGACCCATGCACAGTCTGGCCGCAGGCAACAATTGCTTCATCGGCAATCGTGCCAAAGGAGACTTCCGCAGTCTGATACCCGTATACGACAAGAACGGACATGTGGCCATCGCGCTGATAACCGACACCGTGGCATCGCTCCTGCCCACTACCAGTGCTGTTCCCACGGAGGGTCGGCAGGGACGTATCCGCTACTACTGCTTCCTGACCGACACGAAAGCACAAAGGGCCTATCTCTTAGGGACGGACATCCAGTCCAGAAAGGCAGACGACGAAGCACCACAATGGTATGTCGTCAGCATCGACTATGCCCAACATCCCGCACGCCTGACACTCGGCATCACCGACCCGCTGCCGGGAAGCAACGTAGGAACGGTCGCGCTGACCGAGCGAGGCAACCTCTTGCTGACAGGCGGCATCTCAGACAAGAGCAACTTCAGACCATCGGCAGCAGTCTACCTGTTGCATGTCGGCAGCAATGAAGACATGGCCGCCACCTCATGGTCCGCCTTGACGGTTGTGTGTCTCGCAGCTATCTTCATCGCCATGCTATGTCTGGCCGTGTTCTTGACGAGAAAGCGAAAGAAAGTTGCCGAACGAACCTCAGCTCCTTCGGTCCCCCACTCCCCCGACGAACGCATTCCCACACTGCCAACGAATGAAAACCTCATGGAAAGCATCTGCTCGCTGATGGAAGAGCAGAAGCTCTATCTCGATGCCGAGTTGAAACTTGCCGACCTTGCTACAAGCCTCGGTACCAACCGAACCACCATTTCCAACTGCATCAACTCCATGCGCCAGTGCACGTTCACGCAGTTTGTCAACACTTACCGTATCAAGCACGCCCAACAGCTCATGCGCGACAACCCCAACAAGCGGGCCTCCGAAGTGTGGATGGAGTCGGGCTTTGCCAACGAGACATCCTTCTTCCGCACCTTCAAGACCATTGTAGGCATGACGCCCACTGAATGGAAGAACCGCAGCTAACCCGCCGTGCTGATACGAAAATCTACATGAATCGACTTACAAAAGATACATTGTAAGTCGATTTTTACATTTTGTAAGCCCTTTCATCTGCATTCAACTTATCTTTGCGCTGTCAATATCCAACAAAACATGTTATCATTTTTAAAAAGGTAAGTTATGAAAAAGTTTTTACTATCATCTGCGCTCCTGCTGGCTGCTTTAGCAAGGCGATGTTGCTGAGGGCGAACTCAACTACATCTTTGATCAAGAAACAATGACAGCCACCGTCACACAGAACCGGTGGTGGCAAGATTATGGAGGCGGAATGGGAGGACAGTGGCACAACACCTATTCCGGCGACATCGTCATCCCGGAGACGGTGGGAGGCTTTACCGTGGTGGCCATCGGCGAACAGGCCTTTGCCAATCTTAATAACGATGCCAAGTCGATCTCGTCGATTTCCATTCCCAAAACGGTGAAGACCATCGGCGAACGGGCCTTTCTGGGGTGCTACAACCTGAAGAGCATCACCCTGCCCGCCACGTTGGAAAGCATCGGCAACATGGTGTTCAATGGTTCCGCCATCGAGACGCTGACCATCAGCGACGGCGACACACCGCTCGCCATCGGCGAGAGTGGTTCGGTGGTAGGCACCTGTCTGACTTTTGATGGGCTGAAAACAGTCTACGTGGGCCGAGACATCAGCCTCTCCGACTACTGCCAGGAATGGATAGGCCGTAGCACGTTTGCCAATGCTCCGACCATCACCGACGTGACCTACGGGCCGAAGGTGACAAAGATTCAACCTGGCGAGTTCTTTCGCAACAAAGTCATCCAACGCGTCACCTTCCTGATGGACGAGATAGAGATTCCCGACGAGACCTTCCACGAGGCCGAGGGCTTGACCACCGTGGTGCTGCCCGAGCGCGTCACAGCAATAGGCGAGCAAGCCTTCCGCACCGTTCCGTCGCTCACCTCGCTCACCCTTCCGCCAACAATCAACAAGATAGGCAAAGATGCTTTTAACGGCTGCAAGGCCATCAAGCAAGTCACCATCCCCGCCACAGCGACGAGTATTGGGGAGTACGCTTTCCAATACAGCTCGCTTGAGAAACTCACCATCAGCGACAGCGAAGAGCAACTGACGATGGGCTGGAGCTGTTTCGGTGGAATGGACAATGGCCAGATAGAGCTGTATATCGGACGTCCGCTCGTTGTATTGGGACGCGACCATAACCCATCCAACTGGGACGGAGTAGGTGCCCTGCGTGAGATTACCTACGGCGGTTCCTACAGCGGCATGGTGGCAAAAGAGGCATACAACTGCAAAGGTCTGCAGAAGGTGATTATCAGCAGTCCGTTGGTTACGGAGATTCCCGAACAGGCCTTCATGAACTGCGAAAACCTGTCGAGTGTGACGCTCCACGACGGCATTAAAGTGATTGGCAAAGAAGCCTTCCGCAACGACAAGATGCTCACGGCCATCCATCTGCCCGAGCAGCTGACGACCGTCGGCGAGAGTGCCTTCTACAACTGTAAGTTTACTTCTGTCGCCCTGCCGAACGGGCTGACGACCATCCACACGAATGCTTTCTACAACTGTCCGTTGAAGAGCATCACCCTTCCGGCCAGCGTGGTGCTGCTGGGCACGAACAGTTTCGGCACCGACGGCCCGCTGAGCAGCATCGTCTGCTTAGGCAGCACGCCGCCTGTATGCGAGGGCTTCCCGTTCTACTATACCGATAAGGCTCGCAACGGCGAGATGAAGCTCTATGTGCCGAAGGGTTCCGACACCGCCTACCGCAATGCCGAACACTGGAAAGAATTCTACTTCATCAGCACCGACATCCCCACCAGCATCAACCCATCACCCAAAACCCATCAGCCATCACCCAAAACCTGGTACACCATTGACGGCCGACGGCTCAATGAAGCTCCGACACACCCTGGTTGCTATATCTACAACGGAAAGAAAATCATGAAATGATGGGGGGATTATTAGAAAAAGTTGTATCTTTGCAACCAAAATGTAGGGACCGACGTGTTGCGTCCGATGTCAATGGATGACGCAACACGTTGCGTCCCTACAGGAAAGCAGACTTTTCACAAATCAAAGGGGTAGTATGATGAAACAAGGAAAGAAAGCTATCGTCGTAGGAGCTTCCTCGGGCATCGGGCGCGAGGTGGCACGCCTGCTGGTCGAGCAGGGGTGGACAATAGGTGTCGGAGCGCGGCGCACCGAACGGATGCAAGACATAGGTGCCGCGGCAGTTGAGGCTATTGACGTGACGCGTGAGGATGCAACCGCAGCCCTGCAACGCCTCATCAGCAAGACAGGCGGCATGGACCTTTTCTTCTATGCCTCTGGGATAGGCAAGCAGAACAGAGAGCTGCATGAAGACATCGAACTCTCTACGGTGCAGACCAACGGTGTAGGCTTCATGCGGATGGTGGGCGAGGCTTACCGCTATTTCGCCCGTCAGGGGCATGGCCATATAGCGGCCATCTCGTCTATTGCCGGCACGAAAGGCTTAGGGCCCGCACCATCCTATTCTGCCACGAAGGCGATGCAGAATGTCTACTTAGAGGCATTGGAACAACAAGCTCACAGCCGTCGTCTCGACATCCGCATCACCGACATCCGGCCGGGCTTTGTTGATACGGCCCTGCTCAGCGGTGACTACCGCTATCCGATGATGCTTCGTCCGGAAAGGGTGGCACGGGAGATTGTCTATGCCATCAACCATCGGAAGCACGTACGCGTCATCGACTGGAAATACCGCATCCTGACACCCCTTTGGCACTGTCTGCCACGCTTCATCTGGCGTAGAATGAAATTGTAGGCATTCCTTGTCTGGGGATTAAGCTCACAATAACTACTTGTTGAGTTTCCAGGTGACACCGTCTTTGGTATCTTTCACCTCGAAGCCAGCGGCAGCCAGCTCATCGCGGATTTTGTCGCTTGTTGCCCAATCCTTGGCAGCCTTTGCCTTGGCCCGCAGGTCGAGCACCATGTCGACCACCTTGCCGAAGGCCTCTTCGCGCGCCTCGCTGGCTGCGCCTTGTGCGGTGGCGGGCTTGATTCCCAAGAGGTCGATGGCAAAGAGCCGCATCGTCGAGGCAAGCTCTTCGAGACATTCTTTACATATCTGTGCCTTATGGTCGAGCAAAGTGTTGACGACACGACAGGCTTCGAAGAGGTGGCTGATGACCATCTGCGACTGCAGGTCGTCGTTCATATCTTCGTAGAGCCGCTGCCGCAGCCCTTTGACGAACTGCTCCGTCTGCGCATCGCACTTGTCGCTGACCGGAACGCGTTCGAGATCGCTGAGGGCGTTCATCAGTCGCTCCAGTCCTTTCTCGCTGGCCTGCAGCGCCTCGTCGGAGAAGTCGACAGTGCTGCGATAGTGGGCTGAAAGGATGAAGAAGCGGATGGTCATGGGGCTGTAAGCCTTTGAGAGCAACTCGTGCTTGCCAGTGAAGAACTGCTCCAGAGTGATGAAGTTGCCGAGCGACTTCCCCATCTTCTGCCCGTTGATGGTGATCATGTTGTTGTGCATCCAGTACTTGACCATGTCGTCGCCCTGGGAGGCCGTTGCCTGTGCTATCTCACATTCGTGATGCGGGAAGACGAGGTCCATGCCTCCGCCGTGGATATCGAAGTGGTCGCCGAGGTATTTACGTCCCATGGCGGTGCATTCGCAGTGCCATCCTGGGAATCCTTCGCTCCACTGGCTGGGCCAGTGCATGATGTGTTGTGGCTGCGCCTTCTTCCAGAGGGCGAAGTCTACCTGGTTGTGCTTCTCGCCAACGCCGTCGAGTTCGCGCGAGTTGTTGATGACATCGTCAAGGTTGCGTCCGGAGAGCTTTCCGTAGTGGTATTTCTGGTTGTATTTCTCGATGTCGAAATAGACCGATCCGTTGGAAACGTAGGCAAAGCCGTTGTCGAGGATCTGCTTGACGAGCTGCTGCTGCTCGATGATATGGCCTGTGGCGTGTGGCTCGATGCTGGGTGGCAGGACGTTGAGGGCGTCCATAGCCTGGTGGTAGCGGTTGGTGTAGTACTGCGCCACCTCCATGGGCTCGAGCTCTTCGAGGCGTGCCTTCTTGGCTATCTTGTCGTCGCCCTCGTCGGCATCGTGCTCCAGATGGCCTACATCGGTGATGTTGCGGACATAGCGCACCTTGTAGCCCAGATGCTTGAGGTAGCGGAAGAGGATATCGAAGGTGATAGCGGGACGTGCATGTCCGAGATGGGGGTCGCCATAGACGGTGGGGCCACAGACGTACATGCCTACGTGGGGCGGGTTGATGGGCTGGAACCGCTCTTTCTGGCGGTGCAGCGTGTTATAGATAAGAAGTGTCTGTTGCATAGTGGTTGATTGTTTTTGAGGTGAGGCCGCTATGATATAGCGGCAGGCTGAACCTGAGGTAGGATATAGCGGCAGGCTGAAGTAGGGGGTTACTCGGCCCCTTGGAAGGCGGCCTGCTCGGCGGCGGCGATGATGTCCTCGCGTGTGGGCTGTCGGAAGTCGTGCTGTATGTCGGAGAGGTCGAATTCTTCGTTGTCGGTGCCGGAGGGCTTGGCTTGGCGTTGCTTCTGGCCCTCTTCGATGACTCTTCGTGTCTCGCGGAGATAGCTCTCATCTTTCTTTTCTTCCTCGCTCTTGGCGCGCTGCTCTTCCTTCTCCTTCCGTTTGAGCGCGTCGGCATCGGCCTTGGCGCGTGCCTCGTTCATCCTGTCTGACTTAGCAGCGAGGACGGCATCGATAAACTGCGGTTTCTTCTTGAGCTGCTGGAGTGTGGCTTTGGCAGCGAGCTGGTGGCTCTCCTTCTTGGAGAATCCCTTGGCCGTTTCGCCCTGTACGCCTTCGAGGAAGACGGTAGTGAGGAAGACGGGGCTACCCTGTCTGTCCTTATCTTGCGAGATGAGCCTGAACTCGAGCTGTACGCGGTGTTTCTGGCTCCACTCTATGAGCTTGCTCTTGAAGTTGACCTCTTTGTAGGCCACTCGGTCGAGGTTGATATTGTCGGTGAGGACGCGTTTCTCCATGAACCGCATGCATGCCTGATAGCCTTGGTCGAGGTAGATGGCACCGACGAGTGCTTCGAAGGCGTTGCCTCCGATATAGCTGTTGTGCGACGAATTGTTGCTGTGCTGCTGTATCAGTTCGGTGAGTCCCATCTCGATGGCGAGGCGGTTGAGTGTCTCTCGCTGTACCACCTTGCTGCGTGTGTTGGTGAGGAATCCCTCGCCCTTGCCGTCGAATCGTCGGAAAACGATGTCGCCCACTACGGCATCGAGCATGGCATCGCCGAGAAACTCGAGTCGCTCGTTGTTGACGAGCCTTCCGTTCTCGTTTCGCTTTCCCATGCTTTTGTGTAGCAGCGCCTGCTTGTAGTAGGCGATATTGCGTGGGTAGAATCCGATGATATGATACAGACACGAATAAAGCTCCTTCTCCTTTCGGAAAGGGAGCTTCAGACGTTGAACCAGCTCGTTAATCCTCATACTTCTTGAAGATGACGCATGCGTTATGGCCACCGAAGCCGAAGGTGTTGCTCATGGCAGCACGCACGAGTCGCTTCTGTGCCTTGTTGAACGTGAAATTGAGGTTGTAGTCGATTTCCTCATCCTTATCGCTCTCGTCGTGGTTGATGGTTGGCGGTACGATGTCGTTCTTCACCGAAAGAACGCTGACCATGGCCTCTACGGCGCCGGCAGCCCCGAGGAGATGTCCGGTCATCGACTTGGTGGAAGAGATGTTGAGCTTGTAGGCAGCGTCGCCGAATACTTCCTTGATGGCCTTGGCCTCTGAGATGTCGCCGACATGTGTCGATGTGCCGTGAACATTGATATAGTCGATGTCCTCGGGCTTCATCTGCGCGTCGCGCAGTGCGGCCTCCATGACGAGTTTGGCTCCCAAGCCTTCCGGATGGGATGCGGTGATGTGGTAAGCGTCGCCACTCATTCCCTCGCCGACCATCTCGGCATAGATCTTGGCGCCACGCGCCTTGGCGTGTTCCAGCTCTTCGAGGATAAGACATCCGGCACCTTCGGCCATGACGAATCCGTCGCGGCTGGCGCTGAACGGGCGGCTTGCCTTTTCGGGCTCATCGTTGCGAGTGGAGAGCGCCTTCATGGCGTTGAAGCCTCCCACGCCGCACATGCAGATGGCGCTCTCGGCTCCACCGGCCACGATGATATTGGCCTTTCCCAGGCGAATCTGGTTGAAGGCATCAGCCAGAGCGTTGGTCGACGAGGCGCAGGCGCTGGTCGTCGTATAGTTGGGCCCGTGGAATCCGAAGTGTATGGAGATGTGTCCGGACGCGATATCACCAATCATCTTGGGTATGAAGAAGGGACTGAAGCGCGGTCCTTGCTCGATGTGCTGCCCGTAGTAAACCACCTCGTCCTCGAATGTGCGGATGCCTCCGATCCCGACGCCGTAGATTACACCGATACGGTTTTTGTCGACGTTGTCGAGATCGATAGCGCTATCTTTGACACCCTGTATGGCACTGATGATGGCCAGCTGCGTGTAGCGGTCGATCTTGCGAGCCTCCTTTCGGTCGATATAGTCGCCCACGTTGAGGTTTTTCACCTCGCAGGCGAAATGTGTCTTGCACAAAGAGCTGTCAAACTGTGTAATGGGCGCAGCTCCGCTGACACCTGCCACGAGGTTTTTCCACGCCTCTTCGGGTGTGTTGCCCACAGGTGTAACGGCTCCTAAGCCTGTCACAACTACTCTTTTTAATTCCATGCTATTGTTTTAAAGGGGAAAAACAAAAAAACTAAAGATTGAGAATCGCGACAATCACTTTATCTGCTACGGTCGCCGATTCTCAATCTTCAATAAAGCTATATCTTATTTAATATTCTCTTCGATATACTTGATAGCGTCGCCTACAGTACCGATGGTCTCTGCCTTGTCGTCGGGAATCTGCACGTCGAACTGCTTTTCAAACTCCATGATGAGCTCTACGGTGTCGAGAGAGTCGGCTCCCAGATCGTTGGTAAAGCTTGCCTCGTTCTTCACTTCTGATTCGTCTACACCGAGTTTATCAACAATAATAGCCTTTACTTTTGCTTCAATTTCTGACATAATTCTGTAATTTTTGATGTTAATACTAATCTTCTTACCAATGCCTCAGATGTCTGCCCCAAAAAAAAGCGGCAAACACGCTAATGGCTGTTTTGCGGGTGCAAAGGAACGAATTTTTATTGGTTTGTGCAAATTTTTTTATAAAAAAAGTGTTTTTCTATGCACATACCACCCTCTTGTGTGCAATAAATTGCACGTTTTTCCGAAAAATGTTGTGTGTTTCAAAATAAATATCTATATTTGCAAGCATAAATTGTTTATCTAAAAAGTAAATCGTAAATACGTAAATCGAAAATAACCATGACTTTTACACAATTGAGCAACCCCATCTTCGTTCAGGCCATCAACGACTATCACCTGACGGACAACATTGACACGCCCATCAACAACCCCTATCCAGAGGGGAGCATCGAGAACCGTCTCTACCTGAAATGCTGGATAGATACCGTACAGTGGCACTTCGAGGACATCATCCGCGACCCGCAGATAGACCCTGCCGAGGCACTCGTACTGAAGCGCCGCATCGACAAGAGCAACCAAGACCGTACCGACCTGGTGGAACAGATAGACACCTACTTCCGCGAGAAATACGCCGATGTCAGGGTGCTGCCCGACGCCCGCATCAACACCGAGAGCCCTGCCTGGGCCGTCGACCGGCTGAGCATCCTCGCCCTGAAGATATACCACATGCGCGAACAGGCAGAACGCCCCGACGCGTCGGCAGAACACCGCGCCAAGTGCCAGGCCAAGCTCGGCGTGCTCTTAGAGCAACAGGTAGACTTGAGTACGGCCATCGACCAGCTGCTGGAGGATATCGAGGCAGGCCGCAAGTATATGAAGGTGTACCGCCAGATGAAGATGTACAACGACCCGGCCACCAATCCGGTATTGTATAGCAAGTAGCAGTGGCGCGACGTGTCGCGTCCTACAGACAAGTAGACAAGATCAGATGAAGAAAGAACATATTCTCATCATCAGGTTCTCAGCCCTGGGCGACGTAGCGATGACGGTGCCAGTAGTAAAGGCGTTGGCAGAGCAATATCCCGAAGTCCACTTCACCATGCTCAGCCGTGGTTTCGCCCGTCCGCTATTCGACGAGCTGGCTCCCAACGTCAGCTTCATGGAGGCGAACCTACAGGATGAGTACCATGGTGTGAAGGGGCTCAACGCGCTCTATCGCCGTCTGGCGGCGAAGCATTTCACGGCTATTGCCGACCTTCACAACGTATTGCGGTCGGACTATCTGCGTCTGCGCTTCAATCTCGGGCGTTTCCGGGTAGAGCATATCGACAAGCACCGCATGGGCAAACGCCGACTGGTGGCGAAGAACAACAAGGTCTTGGAACAGCAGCCCACGGCCATCGAGAACTATTGCGAGGTGTTCCGCAAGCTGGGGTACCCGATAACCCCCCTCTTATCCCCCCGAAGGGGGAAAGCTCCCAATGGGCAGACACAAGGGCAGGGCGCAGCTGAATCCTCCCCCCTTTGGGGGGATAAGAGGGGGGCCTCCATTGGTCTCGCTCCCTTTGCAGCCCACCGCGGCAAGATTTATCCACGCGAGCGGATGGAACAAGTGGTGAGCCAGCTGTGCGAGCTGCATCCCGACTGTCGGATTCTGCTCTTCGGAGGTGGAAAGCGTGAGATGGAAGTCTTTTCGCAATGGTGCAACCGCTACCCTCAATGCACGAATGCCTCGGCTCAATGCAACGGGCTGAAGGAAGAACTCGATGCGATGAGTCGTCTTGACGTGATGATCTCGATGGACAGCGCCAACATGCACCTGGCATCGCTCGTCGGCATCCCCGTGGTGAGCATCTGGGGCGCCACACACCCCTACGCCGGCTTCATGGGTTTCGGACAGAAGGAGGAGAACGCCGTGCAGACCGACCTTCCCTGCCGTCCGTGCAGCATCTACGGCAACAAACCGTGCCACCGTGGCGACTATGCCTGCCTCTACGGCATCGAGCCGTCTACTATTATTAATAAGGTAGAGAAGATTCTGAGTGAACGAAAATAACGTATTAACCCCTAAAAAAGAAAGGAACAAGAAAAAATGAAAAAGTATGTTTGCGACACTTGCGGCTACGTCTACGACCCCGCAGTAGGCGATCCTGACAACGGCATTGCCCCCGGCACAGCCTTCGAAGACCTCCCCGCCGACTGGGTATGCCCCCTGTGCGGTGTGGGCAAGGAAGATTTCTCTGAAGAGTAACGCAACCATGATATTGCGTAGACTACTGTTTCTTCTTTTTGCTGTCCTGATTCTTGTCGGGACAGCAAAAGCTGATTATGCCTACCACTTCAAGCCCATCAACAAGGCTTTCGACGAGATAGCCATGCGGCTCAACCAGGCCGACTTCGCCATTGAGCGGCAGAGCATCGACCCCCATTGGCTCGACCAGATAGACAGTATTGCCCGGAAAGAGGGCAACAAGCAGCTACAGGTCAGGGCCATCTACTGGCGTGTGCGCTCCACGCAGATGAGCGCCCAGCCATC
>Ga0310695_10003680_pt1 | contig 29606 bp, 27 predicted proteins | sample RumenRJG_04DNA_FD_203882 | JGI IMG/M metagenome (GOLD analysis project Ga0310695, IMG submission 203882) | Bovine rumen microbial communities from Lethbridge, Alberta, Canada - RJG_04 (v2) (version 2) | ecosystem: Host-associated > Mammals > Digestive system > Stomach > Rumen | place: Canada...
GGCATTGGCATAGAGGTCGCTAATCGTCGGAACCTTGAGGCTTTCTTCGGACACCAGCACCTTAAGACGGATGCGGGCACCCGGATTCTTCATGCTCTTGAAAGCATAGGAGACCGCAAAGCGCGGGCCTTCGTGATTCGGGTAAGTCAAGTAGTCGATACCGGCTATGTCCACGAGCATATCGAACTTGATGCCGGCTTCTTCCTTGAGGAACTGGACTACGTTATGCAGATAGGGAGCAGCAACGACTGCCGTGATACCCCACTTGTCGAGCGGTTCGCGCTTGACGTCAAACTTTCCTTCAAGGGCGGCGAAGATTTCTTCAACAGTCATTCTTCTACTCCTTCCAGAACTGGGCTTTCTTTACAAGATTTTCTTGCTTTTCTTTCATGAAGTCCTTGATATCCACGATTTTTTCGTGGGCGCAAGCGGCAATGTCGCGCTTTGCTTCGGCAGTCTTTGCCTTGATCATTTCAAGCTGGTCCTTGATGCTTTCGGCGCGCTGTTTCATGAAAGATTCATCCTTGACTTTCTTCTGCAAGTCAAACATGGCATCGAAGAAAGCTTCCGGACGCGGAGGGCAACCACCGATATACACATCCACCGGGATAATGTGGTCGATACCAGGGACCGTGCAGTAGCAGTCATAAAAACCGCCAGAGCTTGCGCATGCTCCCATGGCAATGACCCAGCGAGGTTCAGCCATCTGTTCATAGATGCGCTTTAAAATCGGAGCCTGCTTATAAGTGATTGTACCTGCAACAAGCAGCACATCGGACTGACGCGGCGTAAAACGCACGTATTCAGAACCGATACGTGAAAGGTCATAACGACCCACTTCCGTACTCATGAATTCGATTGCACAACAAGCCGTACCGTAAGGGAACGGCCACAGTGAATTAGAACGCCCCCAGTTGACCAAAAAATCAAGCGAGGACGTAATGATATTCGGCTTTTCTGCCTCATTACCCATAGGAGTTACCTCATAAAATTCGCGCCTAAAGATAGAAATTTAATAGTAGGAAGTAGGAAGTAGGAAGTAAGAAGTAAGCGGTTGAAGCTTTAGGAAAAAGCGTTTTTTTCGCACCGGACACGCCCATTTTTCAAATGCAATAAAAAAGTAAGAAGTAGGCGGTAGGAAGTAAGACAAATGCGTAGGTCGAGAGTCGCGGCCAAGCTTGCTTGGACATGACCGAGACTAGCATTTGGCACTTGAACGAAGTGAAAGTGCAAGTAAGCAATAGGAGGTAGACAGCAGGAAGCTGGACAAATACGTAAGGCGAGAGAAGCGGCGGTGCTCGCACCGACATTTCCGAGCCTAGTATTTGGTAAATGAGCGTAGCGAATTTACAAGTAGGCAGTAAACAGTAGTTGGTGGGTAGTTGGGGGAAGCGTCCCCCTCGCAAAAGCCTCGTCTTTTGCTCCCCCTTTGAGCGGGCTTCAGACGCCAGCCCGCAACGCCCGGCTTTACCGTAACAAAAAAGTAAGAAACCGTCCAGCAGACATACATCACATTTTAATGCTATTTCTCAAAAAATGTTCTCACCTTAGTTCTCATAAATATTATATTAGACTCGTGGAAAACTATATCGACATTTACCAATTTACGCACTTCCGCAAGTACTTAGAAGAATACCAGGCGGCCAGAGTCCAGTCCGACCCGGAATTCACCCGTACCGGAATCTGCAATATGCTCGGCCTCCCCAAGACGCGTAGCTACTTTGCCGATGTTCTCAGAGGGAAAAAGGTCAGCCCCCGCATGACAGCCAAATTTATCGAAGTCCTCGGCCTCAACAAGAAAGCCGCAAAGTACTTCGAGACCATGGTGAAGCTCGACCAGGCAAAAACCGAAACCGCCCGCAGCGCAGCCATGGAAGAACTGTTGCACCTGCACCCCAATCCGCAGCATATCCTCGATTCGAACACCTACGAGTACTATAACCATTGGTACCATAGCGCAATGTTTGCTATTCTTGATGCTATGGACGTTACAGATGACTTGACACCGGTGCAAAAGAGAATCTTCCCGAAAATTCCACTAGGGAAGCTCAAGGACTCGCTTGCGCTTCTAGAAAAACTAGGACTCGCCCGCAAGAACGAAGCGGGTTTTTGGAAGCCGACCAAGGAATCCATTTCCAGTGGTCCATACAACAACGCAGAACTCATCAAGCAGTACCAGCTACAGTGTTTTGAACTTTCGAAGCAAGCGCTTATTACGCGCCCCAAGATGCCGACCGTCATGAGCACACTCACCTTCAGCATCTCGAACAACGCCTACAAGAAACTTGAATCCGAACTCCAGGAATTCAAGGCCAAGGCAAGACGCATCATCAGCGAAGATAACGAAAAAGCAAGCGGTGTTTACCAGATGAACTTGCACCTGTTCTCTAACCTCGATCCGGAGGTTAAAGCATGATGAACTTTAAGATTATTAATGTAGCAGGGATTTTTGCCCTCGCATCGCTTTTCTCCGCCTGCTCCGACGAGAACCACGCCGGCGTACTCACGGAAACAGAATCCGGCACGACCATCGCAGGCATCATCATCAACGAAAACGGAACGCCCGCTACAAGCGCAAGGGTGGACCTGATTTCGGCAACGCACATTGCCGCCCGCATGGCCCCCATCAAGACCACCACCACGAACGAAGACGGCAAGTACACCATCGACAGCATCGCTGCCGGTGACTATGCCTTGCAGATCAGCAATACGGAACACACGCAGTCCGCCTACCAGACGATCACCGTCGAAGAAAACAAGACGGACCTGCAGACGCTCAACGTCCCCGAAGCAAAGCTCGAAGAGAATGCAAGCCTCGAACTCGACCTCGGCACGTACGATCTTGACAAGGGCGACACGCTCTGCATCACAGGTACGCTCAACTGCACCGGCGTCAGCGAGAGCGACATCAAGGCAGGAGCAATCACACTCAAAGAAATCCCGCCCGCAGAATTCACGAACATCACGCTCATCAAGGGCTCCAGTCGCGACACTTCGACGCGAAACGTCAAGTGGGACTTTGTTCCCGGCGAAAAGCTCGAAGTCTCTTCGACTATAGTCACAGTCACCGTGCCGGAAGAAGCCCTGACCGCAGCTAAAAAGCTCAACGGCAACAAGACTCTCGATTCTGTGATCGTTCCGGTTTCGCTCAGCACAGACCTCAAGAACCCGGTTCTCTTGAACAAGGACGGCGACACGCTTGCGCTCTACAAGGTTTCTGGCAACGATGACGGTTACCTGACCGTCATCCCGAATCTCGATGTAGGCACATACAAGTTCACAGTCGCTTCTAGCGATTCGCTCCTCCGTCCGATGCAAGTTGCCAAGGCTTACGCCGAGACAGAAGCGGACTTGAGCGTCTCCGAAAACGGCTACAACGACAACATCAACGGTTACAGCAACAGTTTTGGCATCAGTTTCTGGATTCAAAAAGATGGAAGCACGATCGAAAACATCGACTCCATTTTCCTCAACTCCCAAGAAAAGAACGATGTCATCTACCGTATGAGAACCGGTGATGATTACGAAGAGCTCTGCGCCAACTTCTACAAGAGATACTCTACCGACACGACGTACAAAAAAGGCTTTTTTGTTATCAAGGATTCGTCCTGCCATAAGGTTCTAGACGGCAAGCGCCACCATATTGCGATGTTTGTCAAGCTGAACCACCTCGTCATCGCCGTAGACGGAAAGATTGTCGAAGATAGCAACATGCAAAATGCCTTCATCAACTTCCCAGGATTCACCGTCGGAAAACACAAGCTCGAAGACTTGACCGTTTTCTCGCTCGGCCCGAACTCCATCGCGCAAGCAGATGACGAGGGCTGGGAACGCCTCCACGCCTGGCTCTCCGCATTCTACATAATGCAGAAGTAATAGCAGACGAGAGACGAAAGAACGCCACGATGTGGCTACAGACGAAAGATGTCATGCCCCGCTCCGGCGGGGCATCTCCTTTTCTAACGAAATACGATTTTTTCTAGCAACTAGTAACTAATAACTAATAACTATTTTTATATATTCTCGCTTATGAAAGTTCTCGTTCACGATAGAGGTGTTTGCCTGGAATGCGCCGGCTGCGTCGGCGTTTGCCCCAAGATGGCGCTAGACATGTACGGTCTAGATTTGCAAATTGATCAGGAAAAATGCATCAAGTGCGGTCTCTGCGCAAAAGCATGCCCCGCAGGCGCCCTCAAAATACAGGAGTTGAACGATGTTCTGTAATAGCGAATACGATGTCGTCGTCATTGGCGCAGGCCCCGGCGGAAGCGTTGCCGCCAGAAATCTTTCCCGTGCAGGCCACAAGGTTCTCCTTCTCGAAAAGCGCGAGAAGATCGGCTATCCCGTGCGTTGCGGCGAAGCAAGTACCAAGCTTTCGGACTTGCAGACTTACGGCCCGATTGACGAAGATTGCATCGAAACAATTATCAACGGACTTTATATTTACGGCCCGAACGGCGTGAACATCGACCTTTCGCAGAAAGGCACGGGCATCATGCTCAACCGCGAAAAGTTCGACCCGTGGCTCGCCCACCTCGCCGCAAACGACGGCGTTGAACTCGTCACTCGCGCCCGTGCAGAATTTGTCGGAGAAGTCGAAAACGGAACCCGCCTCGTACGCGTGAAGCTCGGCGATGGCGCCGGCGATTCGACCGAAGAAGTCCGCGCCAAGATGGTCATTGCCGCAGACGGTGTCGAAAGCCGCATCGGGCGCCAAGTCGGACTCGATTGCCTCCAAAAGCCCGGATACACCTGCACTGGCGTTGACATCCAAGTGCAAGGCATCCTCACCAAGCCGGACTATCTCACATTCTGGCAAGGCCACGACTTTATCAACGACGGTTACATCTGGAGTTTCCCGAAAGTCAAATCCAACGTCACGAACTTCGGCGCCGGATTTTTGATTTTGAACAATCACGGATCAAACGTCTTGGACATCACGATGGAATGGCTGTACAAGCTCTTCCCGGGTGCAAAAATCAATCACGTTGTCGGAGGCGCGATCCCCGTTTCGAGCGTTCTCAAGGATTACACACTCGACCGCTTTGCCCTCGTTGGCGACGCCGCCCATCACACGAACCCGCTTACAGGTGGCGGCATCGCGGCCGCCATGCGCGCCGGACGGTTCTGTGCCCAGACCGTCCACGAGGGCTTCGAATGCGGTAACCTCAGCAAACAATTCCTCAAGACGTACGAAAAGCGCTGCTACGATTACTTCGGTCGCATGCACGACTTTGAATACAAGTTCCGCAGATTCCTCCTGAACGTCAACAAGGAAGAACAGACAGAACTCTACAAGGTCCTCCAGAACTTCGCAAAGCACGGCTGCAAAAAGCGCGCCTTCTTGCAAACGCCCGTTTCCTCCGCCAAAATGCTCTACAAGTTCCTCACGTTCAAATAGTCGACAGCTATTGGTCAATAGTCATTAGAATCGTCATTGAGAGCGCAGCGCGGCAATCCACACACTTGTCTCGCACCTGCGCATCTAAGCAAAAAGCCCGAGATAAACTCGGGCTTTGTTGCTATTCTAAAAAGCGATTTTAAACCTGTTCGTTATTATCCTTATTTTCCACCTCAGCAGAGGCTTCTGCAACAGCTTCGTTTTGTTCAGCCGCTTTCTTCTTTTTACTTGGTCTATGATCCCAAATAAAGCCGATCAATCCAAAAAGGATAACACAAACAAGAATAGGGTTGTTTATGATAAAATTCCAAACATAAGCTCCAACTCCCGGTTCTGTTGCTTGATAGGCAATCAAATCAAACGTATCAGAAGGATCATCGCTAAATGCCAAGCGAACAGAAAGAATCTTTTCCTTAGTAATATCAACTATAATCGTCGCGCAAGACGAATCATCTGCACAAACAGGAACACGACCTTGAAGATCGCCCCATTCCGCCTTTTTGGTCACGTCAACGCGGTTTGTCGTTTTAATGACTTCTTTCAGAATTTCCAAATCAGTCATTTTCTTTATATTCAAGAAAACTTCACCTTCATCGAGCTTTAAGAGTATCCCCTGTTCCGTAAGAACAAAGCCATCTCCGGTATAGGTGTCCTTTTCCATAGCTTCTTTAATTTTCTTTTCGGCAACAGCACCCGTAACAGCACCAACACCAGCACCGATAAGAGTTCCAAGGCCTTTCTTACCGGCATTTGCAGTAGACACCAACAACAGTACCGAAAGCAACAGAAGCAAGACTTTCGTCGGCTTGAAAAAATGCATAATTTTCTCCTTTAAAAATGGACCTATAATGTAACAAAAAAATCCCGCAGCACACGCCACGGGATTCTCGAAAAGATTCGTCTAATTACAGATCGACAACTTCAGTCCAGCCGAACGGATCTTCAGCTTCACCGAACTGGATTGCAGTGTACTTGTTGAAAAGTTCCGTGCAAACCGGACCCGGATTCACGCCGTCACCGTAAGTGAATTCCTTGCCAGCGACCGGATCCACAATCTTCTTGATCGGGGTGATCACGGCAGCCGTACCGCATTCAGCCGTTTCGCTGAATTCAGCAAGCTCTTCGAACGGGACCTGGCGACGTTCCACAGTGTAGCCGAGGTATTCAGCCAACTGCTGCAAGCTCTTGTTCGTAATAGACGGCAAGATGGATTCGGACTTCGGGGTCACGTAGGTCTTGCCCTTGATGCCGAAGAAGTTTGCCGGACCGCATTCGTCGATATACTTCTTTTCCTTTGCATCGAGGTAAATCGTGCTGGAGTAACCGAGCTTCTTGGCTTCAGCAAGAGACTGGAGGCTAGCAGCGTAGTTGCCACCGACTTTCACCGTACCCGTACCCTGCGGAGCAGCGCGGTCGTAGTTGCGGCTGATCATCATGTCGACCGGCTTGAACCCGTCCTTGAAGTACGGACCCACCGGGCAAACAAACATCATGAGCAAGTATTCGTCAGCCGGCTTCACACCCACTTCAGCGCTCATACCAATGAGGAGCGGGCGGATGTAGAGCGTAGCACCGTAGCCATAAGGCGGAACAAAACGCTTGTTCAGCTTCACGACAGTGTGAACCATTTCGCGGAAAAGTTCAACCGGCGGAACAGCCATCAAAATGCGGTTAGCCGTATTCTGCATACGCTTAGCGTTTTCATCGACGCGGAAAATACGGACCTTGCCGTCCTTGCCCGTGTAAGCCTTGAGGCCTTCAAAACCTTCCTGGCCGTAATGCAAGCAAGTAGCGGCCATATGGATGCTGATGTCCTTGGAAGAAGATACTTCAATCTTGCCCCATTCACCATTGCGGTAGTAGCAGCGGACATTGTAATCGGTATCAGTGTAACCGAAGGGGAGAGTCTTCCAATCGACATTTTTCAAATCAACTTGCATAGTATTAACCTTTTTTGCAAATGTGCATATTTAAAGGTATCATTCGGTACCGCTTGAAAAATACAATTATAAACGCCCTTTTGGCATCCCTTGTACAAAAAAAAGTGAAAAAATGACCCACTTACAAAAGGGGGAAGCCTTCCCCTGATTGCAGCCCCGGCCCCGCCGGGTCTTCCATCACCCCTTCGAGCAGGCTTCAGGCGCCAGCCCGCAACGCCCGGCTTCAAGTTCTCGCTCCAAAGCATCAAACAGATCTCGTTGGCGAATCACTTTACCCTTTGCTATTTCTGTTTCACTCAGAGCCAAAAGCGTTAAAAGCAATAAAGCATTTTGCATACAACCTCATCAAACAATATCAATTACAAAAATAGTCTCCTGCAAAATCAAAAACAAGAGACCTTCCATCTTGCTAACCATAGGTTGCAAAATCACGATTTTTGCAAACGATTGATTGCATAATTTGCATAAAAAGCCCTTGCTACAATTTGATTGTGTATATTACGGCTCTCGAAAATAATTGAAGGAGCAAATAAATGAACATAAAATCTTTTGACGATCTTGACATCACCGACCCGATTATGTTCGGGCTCGTTTTTAGCAACAAGCATATAGCAAAGCCTTTCATCGAGCACCTGCTAGGAATCAAAATTGACCACCTGGAAACTCCAATTCCTGAAGCGGTTTTAAGCTACGATGCAGAACACAAAGGCGTCCGCTACGATGTTTACGCCCGAGAAACCAACGAACAAGGAGAAACAATTCGATCCTTTGACTTGGAGATGCAGATGGTCGACACCAAAGAACTCCCTCAACGCGCGAGATACTATCAGAGCGTAGGCGACGGAGTAGCTTTATCTAAAGGAGGGTATTACACAGACTTAAAAGAACAATACATTATTTTCCTATGCCCTATGGACATCTTCAAGCGCGGACTCCCCGTTTATCATTTCGAGAATAGAGCTCGCGAGGATTCTAGCATCACTTTAAACGATCATACCTTCAAAAATTTTTATAATTTTAACAAATACGAGGATTTCACAAACCCAGTTGTCAAAGCATACATGAAATACTTTGCAACTAGAAACGCAGATTCTCGCGAAACCGAAACAATCAACGACCAGGTGTCCTTTTACAAAGCCGACACTCTCATAAGGAACAAGTATATGACTTACGAATTTGACCTTCATGAAAGCAAGGAAGAAGGCAGAGCAGAAGCTAAGGCTGAAGCTTTAGCGGAGAAAAAGGTCATGGCCAAGGGACTTCGTGAAGACGGTGTTCCCGTAGAAATCATATCTAAGCGAACTGGTTTTACCGTCGAAGAAATTCAGGCCTTGTAATCAAACATCAATCTTTAATTTCTGTAAATTTTTCCTTGGAGAAATACCCCGAATTTTTCCCAAGAAGCTCTTCGTAATAAAAGACGCTGTCTTTTAAAGATTCAACATACACTGAATGAATTTTATCCCGTTTGTTCCAATCGAATTTATAATGGGTTTTGTGTTCTCGCTTCTCGTATTTTCCATTTTTCATGTAAAACGTAGGAAGTTCATGAGTATCATACTTCAAAGAATCATAGCTACCAAAATGGACAGCGACCTTCCAATCTATAGTTTCAAACATATCTATATCGACATTGCGTTTACAAATAAGCGTTAAAGAATCATTTGATTCGTTTTTCAAATAGACCGCAATGGTAAATTGTTTTTCCTGTAAGTGTTCCGATTGTTTACCACTACCAGGTTTATAAAAGTAGAAACGGGCGTATTCATCAAAATAACCAACACTATTTTGAGGGCGAGAATAGTAATAAGGCTTATTAATTTCATCATTTAACTTAAACACAAGCGAATACAATTCAAAGTTTGATGCATTCCCCTCCGAATACACATGGAAGGAGAATCTATCTCCACAACACGGAGTATTCGAAGCACACGAAACAAGCAAAACAGCGATTAACGTAATCAATAAAAATCTAAACATCTATTCAATCCTAGTCCAACCATTATATGCCGAATCTATATTCGCAGCATCAACTGTGGTAAAATAAAAAACCGTATCCTTTAAAGCCTCCACATACATCGATTGACTCTTTTTATAGTCAAAATGGACAAATTTTCTTGGTGGAATTTTTCCTTCAGTTCGACCAAGAGAAACTTCCGTATCAACAACAATTCTTTTAAATTTGTCAAAAGGCATTTTCATTTCTTTTAAAAGAATAAGCGAATCCGTTTTTTTGTTCTTTAAGTATACTGAAACAACAAGGTCATCCATAGGAAATGCATGCGGACACCCGCACTCCGCTTCGGGGCATGAAACATTGCAGAAATACGTTTGATACGTTTGATAAAAAGGGTAATCCACAAGAGTCGCATCCCCCAAAAAAACATCCATATCCTTGCCATTGCCATAATAAGATACAGAATAATCCTTCACAACCGTCGTATCGCCGAGAATCCCAGCAGATATAGATAATTGGTTGGATTTCCTGTAGGAATTACAACATGAAGCAAATAAAGAAGCCAATATTACAAGCAACAAATTCTTAATCATACAAACCTTTTCAATTCATACAAATAAACATACATTTTTTTCAGAAATAGGCGCCTTCACAAGCCATCCATATCGCGCAAAATCACATTTTCGCCCCCAAAATCCTCAATTTTTTAATATTTTCCAGTCACATTCTGTCTAGATAATGATATATTATTAAAGACAGTTTACACATAGGCGTAACAAGAAGGGGAAAAGCGAAATGAAAAATAGGATTTTCGCGTTTAACGACGCTGTCGCTTTTGAAAGGGAGCTAGCCCAGTTTAGCAACTGGTGCAAAGAAAACGGTTCACCAACCGTATTTTTCCAGATTCATTCCGAAGAACAAGATCCAGAAAAACTAAAATCAGTCTGGAGTATCCTGGAACGCTTTTTCCCCAATGCGCCATGGTTTGGAGGCTCCTCTAGCGGAAACATCGTAGATTGCGAAAAAGCCAGTGAAATTTCAGTATCCGCCATCATAATCGAAAAACCGACTACAAAATTCCAAATTTATCAGTACGACTTTTCCAAAAGATCTATCAGCGACATCGCCCAGGAAATTTCAGAAGAGACATTGCGAACCCCCTGGGTAAAAGCCATCGAAATCTACCACTGTATACCGCCGTTTTCGACGACGCTTCTATGCGAAGGTCTTGACGCCTTGGCTCCGGACATCCAGATTTTTGGAGGCATTGTCTGCTCCCCCGACATTACAAGCCCCAATTCCTGTATATTTTCCTCAGTAGGTGGATATAGCAAGACGGGCCTTTTAGTCGTGTTCTACGGCGGTAAGGATTTTCATGTTGAATCACGCAAGATCAGCGGTTGGAAGCCTATCGGCCGCAACTTCCACGTCACCCGTTCCCAAGGAAACGTCCTCTACGAGTTGAGCGGCATCCCCGCTTACGAAGTATACAACAAGTACCTGAACATCCAAAACGACAAGAACTTCTTCTACAATGCGCTTGAGTTTCCGATGCTCTACGAACATAACGGAATTTCCATCGTACGTTCCGCAGGAGCAAGCAATCCGGACGGGTCGCTCACCATGTCTTCGGATATTGACGAAGGCTCGATTGTCCGCCTGTCGTATGGCGAGCCGCAGTTGATCCTTGAAAAAATCAAGGCAGAAAGCGAAAACGCAGAACATTTCGCCCCTGAAGTCCTACACATATTTTCCTGTGCCGCAAGAAAGGCTTTCTGGTCGCAACACGATCCAACTTTTGAACTTGCGCCGTTTAAGGGAATCGCCTCTAACACGGGATTTTTCTCCCATGGAGAATTTTTGCGCGAAAAAGGGCATTTGAACCAGCATAACATCACGCTCGTCATAGCATCGATGCGCGAAGGCCCGATCACAAAACGAGAACACGCCAAAAGCGAAATCATTCCCACAAAAATAACCACACGTTTGCCACTTGCCGCCCGTATGGCCACGTTCATTCGAGAGACCTCGTTTGAACTAGAACAGATAAACAGCAGATTACGCATAATGAACGAGCACCTGCAAGATGTCGCTACGACAGACAGCTTGACAGGTCTTGAAAACAGGCTCGCATTCGATTCGCTTTTATCAACGATTAGCCAGGAAAGCACCCAAAAGAACTTATGGACCATGTTCTTGATGGACGTGAACGGCCTCAAATACGCAAACGACACTTTTGGCCACCAAGCAGGCGACGAACTGATCAAAGCTGCGGCCAACGCCATCAAAAAAGCATACGGCGCAAGCGGAAACTGTTTTAGAATCGGAGGCGATGAATTTGCAGTAATCACACATGCTCCGCTGGACTTGCATTTTCACCTGTATTCCGCTTTACAGAACAATATCAAGGAATACAACAAAAAAGCGATGTACCATTTGTCGATAGCGGTGGGCAAAAGTCGCCTGCATAACGATTCTGGAACGCGCAAGTCCATTAGTGACTGGAAAATGGAAGCCGACTTGAACATGTACCGCGACAAAGTGCGTTACCACAAGCCGGTAAAAAACATCGACAATCAGAGCCTCAGGGATCTAGTTTCTTGCCTAATTTCAATCGTGGAAGCAAAGGATCCCTTTACAGCCAACCACTCCGAACGGGTGAAAGCATTTTCGGAACTGATTGCCCGCTCCTTAGGGCTTTCGGAAAGTTCCATATCGTTGATTACGCATGCGGCGCAATTGCACGATATTGGCAAAATGGGAATCAGCGACTACATCCTTGAAAAGCCTGAAAAGCTCACCGACGAAGAGTTCGAAATCATCAAGCAGCATCCGGTCATTGGCGCAAAGATTCTGATGCAATCGAACTATACACAAGAACTGGTGCAGATTGTGCTGCATCACCATGAACGTTACGACGGTCGCGGCTACCCGGAAGGTCTCAAGGGCGAAAGCATCCCGATAGGCGCCCGCATAGTAGCCATTGCAGACTCGATAGACGCCATGACGAGCAAGCGAATTTACCGTGACGCCATGTCGCTCGATTACTGCCGCAATGAAATCGAAAAGAATCTGGGCATAATGTACGACCCCGCCATCGGCAAGGTCACACTCGAACACTGGAACGAAATCGTCGATACACTGATGAACATGCGTACCGGCCGCCCCAAAGTGATCTAAATAGCAAAAGGCTCTCGGTCAATCCCGAGAGCCTTTTTTCAAATTATCGCTTATCGTTTATCGCGATCAATCCACGGGCGTTCCGTCTTGCCAGTGTAAATCTGACGCGGACGGTTAATCTTGCTTTGCGGATCGTCGTGCATTTCCTTCCAGTGGGCAATCCAGCCCGGCAAGCGTCCGATAGCGAACATCACGGTAAGCATGTTCGTCGGGATGCCCATAGCACGGTAGAGAATGCCAGAGTAGAAGTCCACATTCGGGTACAGCTTACGTTCGACAAAGTAATCGTCCTTGAGGGCGGCTTCTTCGAGCTTGATAGCCACATCCAAAAGTGGGTCGTGAACGTGTTCGCGTTCAAAGACCTGGTACATGAGCTTCTTAAGCACCTTAGCACGCGGGTCGTAGCTCTTGTAAACGCGGTGACCAAAACCAGAAAGACGGAACGGATCGTTCTTGTCCTTGGCCTTTGCCATCACCTGTTCAATTGTCATGCCACTCTGCTGGATGCGGAGGAGCGTTTCGAGCACAGCCTGGTTTGCACCACCGTGGAGCGGACCCCACAAGGCGCAAATGCCGGCGCAGATGCTTGCGTAAAGGTTAGCCTGAGAGCTGCCCACCATACGAACGGTCGAAGTGGAGCAGTTCTGTTCGTGGTCCGCATGGACAATGAGGAGCGTGTTGAGCGCCTTTTCCATGATCGGATCCGGGTGGTACGGGCGAGCCTTACTGCTGAACATCATGTTGAGGAAGTTGCTGCAGTAGCTGCGTTCCGCTTCCGGGTACACGAACGGTTCACCGATACTTGCCTTGTAAGCAAATGCGGCAATCGTGCGGATCTTGGAAATGAGACCAGCGGTCGTGAGTTCAAATGCACTTGCGATGTTTTCGTCGTCGTAAAAACGCGGCGTGAAAAGGCCAACTGCGTTCACCACAGAGGAGAGAATACCCATCGGGTGCGCTCCCGGCGGCATTTCACGGAAGAAGTGCAGCAAGTTCTCGTGCAATAAGGCGTTTTCGGTCAAGAGTGTGCGGAAATGGCTCAACTGTTCCTGATTCGGGAGTTCACCGTAAATCAGGAGCCATGCGGTTTCCGGGAACGTCGCCTTTTCAGCGAGATCCTCGATGGAATAACCGCGATAGCGCAAAATTCCCTTTTCGCCATTGACGTATGTGATGGCACTCTTGGTACTACCAGTATTGAGGTAACCGTAGTCCAGCGTGACCAATCCAGTATCCTTGCGGAGTTTGCTTACATCAAGACCATGTTCGTTTTCAGTACCAGTTACAACGGGAAGTTCATACTTCTTTCCGTCGTAATTCAGTATTGCTGTATCGGACATAAATCCTCCGTTTTGCGCGGCTTCGCCGCAGTTAGGCTTTCATCGCTACAACGCAATTATAGATATTTTCAAAGAGCTTGCCGAGCTTTTCGGTCGGAACGGCGCTGAAAGCAATGCGGATAAGGCCGGAGAGCATGATCGTGCCCGTGCTGTAATCCTTGATGAGCTTCTGGCGGAGTTCCTCGGCGTCAACGCCCTTCGGCTTGATGCACATAAAGTAACCGCTGTTGCACGGCATCGGGTCAAAGGCTTCCTTGTATTCCGGATGAGCAGCCAAAACATCCTTGATGATGTCGTAACGCTTCTTCAAGGTGGCGTACTTTTCGGCCTTCTGCTGGGCGTATTCGGCGCTCTGGTAAGCGGCGAGCAAAATCTTCTGGCTAATGGACGGACCGTTAGAGATGTTTCCACGAACCGTACCGGCGGCCTTGTCTTCGAGAGCCTTGAGCTGGGCTTCGGTAGCACCCTTGAAACCAAAGCTCATAAAGCCAACGCGGAAGCCCCAAACGTAGTCTTCCTTGGTCGGGCCATCGAGCTTCACGGCGAGGAGGTTTTCGTGAGCGTCCACGAGCTTCACGAAGAGGGATTCCTTCGTCACGCCTTCTTCGTAAACGAGTCCAAAGTAAGCGTCATCGAGGAGAGCTACGACCTTGTTACCGGCAGCAGCGCATTCCGTAAGAATCTTGGCGATTTCGACAGCTTCCACTTCTGTTGCGGTGTAGCCAGTCGGGTTGTTCGGGAAGTTGAGGAGAACGACTTTCTTGTTGCTCTTGCTTTCGGCGAGGGCGGCCTTCAAGGCTTCCGTATCAAAGCCACCGTTCTTGAAGGTGTTGAACGTCTTGATCTTTGCGCCACGGGCGTTTTCGAACACGAGCTCGTAGTTGTCCCAGTAGAGGTCCGGGATGATGACTTCGTCGCCAGCGTCGAGGAAAAGGTAACCAGCGCAGCTAATGGCGTGCGTCAAAGCGCAGGTCACCACTGGATTGCTGAAATTCTTGGAAGCAAGCGTCGGGTTTTTCTTAATGACCTGAGCCTTCCATTCCTTGCGGAGGTCCGGGTTGCCGAAACTCGGTGCATAGAGGAAAGACTGCTTCGGGAGGTTCAGAGACTTGAGAACGCAATCCAGAACGAGCGGAGAGCCGTCATCTTCGAGAGCTGTACCGATTGTCGCATTAATGTCGGAGCCCTTGGCTTCGGCACCCTGGCCGAGAATACCCTTACGCGGGAAGAAAATGGCCTTGCCCTGTTCAGAGAGCATATCAAGAACGCAGCAACCGTTTGCGGAGAGTTCTGCGTTCAAAGATTGAGCGAGAGGATTGTAGTTCATTCTCAATGTCCTGTTTTGAAATTTCCGCGGGGCAATTTAGAAAATTTAGAGTCCACCCGCAAGATTAAAAGGACATCAAAAAAGCGGTTAATGAAAGATTCTTCGTCATCCTGAACGACAGTGAAGGATCCAGTCATTTTTTACAACTAGATATTACTGGATTGACGGCAACTCCGTCCGAGGCTTCGGCTCAAAAATAGGCCTGCAAGCAGCCCTGCTTTATTCGCCTTGCACTCGTTTCTTCGGGCAATGCCCTCAGAATGACGCAATCAACCTTTACAATTATTGTAACAAATCAATCTTCGAACTTGGTTTTCATGATCTGTTCGACGGTTTCGCGGTTTTTCACGAAAGCATCGACCACTTCCGGGTCAAAATGCGTACCGCTATCCTCGGTGACAATACGGAAAGCTTCGTCCACCGAGAACGCCTTCTTGTACGGGCGTTCCGAAACAAGCGCATCATACACATCCGCGACCGCCATAATGCGAGCCGAAAGCGGAATATCCTTCCCCTTCAAGCGCTCCGGATAGCCTCGCGAGCCATCCCACCATTCGTGGTGGCTGTAGGCAATTTCCTTCGCCATCTTAAGGTAAGCAGTCTCGCCCAAGTTCTTCGATGCACGCACGAGCATATCGCGGCCATAAACCGTGTGCTTCTTCATTTCTGCAAATTCTTCGTCCGTCAACTTGCCCGGCTTATTCAAAATCACATCAGAAATGTTGATCTTGCCGATGTCATGGAGCGGAGCCGCCACAGCGATCGTCGAAACAAACGCATCGTCAATTTCAGGTTCCTTGCCATCGCGCTGCAACTGTCGCGCAATCAGCTCGGCATAAGCCGCCGTACGGCGCACATGGCCACCCGTCGTCTCGTCGCGATTTTCCACCATGTCGCCAAGCACCGTAATGATGTTCGTCTGGAGAGCCGCAATCGAGGCCGCCTGATACTCGGACTTGTTGATGTACAAATCAATTTCTCCGACCGCCTTGATAATCGCCGAATGCAGATTCTCAATTTCATTGCCCGTCACCACTTCAAGGCCCTTGATTTGCTCAATCGACGTCCGACGCCCTTCGCTGCTATCGTAGGCAAAATGGTCCATTTCAAGCGTCATTTCGTGAATCGGGTAAACCACCCTGCGGTTTGCAATCAAGATGGCCGTAAACACAATCGCAAGCAAAAGTCCAAACAGCGTCGAGAAAATCTTCGTGCAGAACAGCACCACGCTAATTCGAATTGCAGCAAGACTGAACTTGGTACAGACCGGATTCGGAGCTTCGGTACAGACAATCGAGACATCCCACTTGCCCGTCTCATGCATGCCCGGCGTAATCGTCAAAATGCGCGGATGCTTCCCCTTGAGTTCATGAATGTACTCGTGAAGCGTCGTCGAATCCGCATTCTGGATAGCGTCCGAAACAAGACGGTTCACAGACTCCGCCAAAAGCGTCGTCTCATGGATTTCAGCTTCGGAATAAGTCTTGTAAGCAACGGCCGTAGCCACCACCGCAAGCGCAAAACTCGACACAAACAAGAGCGCCGTCACCTGCGCCTTGAGCGTATGGATTTCGCTTTTGGAACGGTAACGGTCTTCGTGCGAGCGACCCGAAACAGAATCAAACGCCTTGACAAACCAACGCGGCGTCAAGTGAATCAGCACATAAGCCACAAGAATCGAAATCGACTTGTCCGGGATTTCCGTGCAGAAATCCGCCAAAATCTGCGACAACAAAACTGGAAGCCCGCCCTCGTGCAAAGCCGTCGCAATCGGCGTCACCACATTCTCGGCAATCTTGAAGTCAAAAAGGAAATACGAAAGCACCGAGCAGGGGATGCTCAAAATCATCAGCATCCCAAGCAGCATCGGCAAACGGGAAACATGGTGGAATGCCCCACGCCTTGCCGCAATTCCCGCGCACACGGCAATCATCACATTGATCGTGCCGTAATAATACGTCGAAGAATCGACAAAACCGCCAATGAAGTTCGTCAAGAACCCGACAATCGCGCCCGGGCTAAACCCACCAATCACAGCCACGACAATCGTACCCACGCTATCCAGGTACAGCGGCAATTTGAAATAGATGGCTAAATCGGCAAGCAGTCGGTTGACAACAATGCCGATGACAATCAGGATAATAATCTGGACGAGCTTATGGGCAGAAACGAATGTTTTCACATTCTGTATATAGAATATTTTTTTAACAATTGCAAAAAAAAGCGTGATTTATTTAACACTTCCATCTCCAGTAATTATAAAATCAGGAACATGCCTATTTCCAAATCCATTGATGTCAATTCTATAATTGCCTTCAGGCAGACCAAAAAAGATGACATACCCATTCTTATAGTCTTCTTCCGTCACCTTATAGCAAGGATAGAATAAAGATGGAACAAACCGAACACCTGAGGGAACAACAACTTCATTCAGGGCGACGCAAATACCATCACCATCTTTCCCAATATTTTTCGTCATTGTTTCATTCCATCTTTCATTATCGCGTTCATCATATTCCAAAGTACTATCCACTTCAGTCGCAAAAAGAGAATCCAAATAAAATTTTGCCGTGTACACTGGTTCCACAACAATTTTTCCCAAATCAGCCACAGGATCATCATCAACGACTGCAACCGTGGCTTTCGAAAATTCCATAAATACATTCGCACCTAGACTAAAGTCTGCAGAAAGCGCCCGCAACTGGATCAATTCATAATCAGGAAGATATTTACCCTTAGGATCATCCATTTGCAAATACGTAAGGAAATGCACACTATCTATGTAGAAATAGCCATCTTTATCGGTAACATGCTGGCAACGCTCATCATCAAAAGAACAATAATTTTCATAAATAACCGCCCCCACTACAGGCTGGCCTTCTGAATCAACGATCTGACCTCTTGTCTTTATATAGAGATAGATATCATCATGAGCCGAACAGGAAATGCGGAAATATTGGACAACCTCAGTCTCAGTACTATCAACTTCAGCAACACCTTCCGATTCCACATTAACAGCGCTCTTGGCTAGTGAACCACAACCATGACCTTCGTTAACAACTTTGCGGAGATAAGTCGTATCCAATTCAGCAATGGGCATTCCTGAGCGAATCACAGGCTTGCCCGTCTGCGTTTCGCTATATGACGAAGCCATACCGTTATCATTTTCACTACAGGACGTAAGTATAACAAGACCAAGCATCGCCATAGCAACGCCCAACTTTGCAACTTTATCAAAAATCATAACTATTCCTCCTCGATTTATTTTTTTAAATTTGTGAACAAGTGAATATTCAACTGGTGAACCCCAGTCGCTTCTTTTTTATCTTGCGTAATAATCTTGCGCACCTTAGCTTTCAAGTTCTGAATTTCCAAGGCAATTTCTTTATACGCATCGTCCGAAACGCTGAACGTAAACGTTCCCATGTCTGATGGATTGTCATCATCGGCAAGTAACGCCTGTTTCGAAAGTTCAAAACATTGCAATTGATATTGACGCACCAAGTCGTTATTGTTGTAGGCACCGCTACTCACCGATTCGCGCGAGCTTTTCCAAAAGCCGTCTTCGTTCTTGCGCACAAAGCCAATGCGTTCCAGCAGTTCGAGCGAACGTTTCAAAGTTCCCACGGAGACCTTCGGGAAAATGCGCTTTTGGATCGGTTCAAGGTCATCCGAAACATCCATCACATCAAGCGCCGTAAACAACACACTATTATACCAGTGGTTGTAATACTCGTAGGCATCTTCGTTCAAGATGTGGTGCGGATCAGGATGCTGCTTGATGAGTTCATCAAAAAACGCATTGCGTTCCGTCGTCGTTTTTGCTTGGTCAAAATTCACCATCGTTTCAAAGTACTTGGCCTCTTTCTTATTGAGTCCAAGGACTTCCACGAACTTGGGAATCATGCGCCCAGTAAGCTTTTTCCCTTTGACGATATCGTTGTAGTAACTGCGAGTCTTGGGAAGACCAAGCAAGGCGCAAGCACCCGCCCTGGTAAATTCAGGATCCGTCTGCACTCGAGCCGCCTGGTATTCATCCAGATACTTGCGGAAATGAGTAAACTGGAATATGTCGATGATTTTGTCCATATTCCAAATGTACTCAATTTTTGACTCAAAGTCAATAGGTTAACTCAAATTTTTGAGATTTTTTTTGAGTACTTATTTTTATCGGCCTTTGAATTGATCACCGAATTTGAGTTCGGTTTCTTTGGCGCCGTTGAGGTTCACGAGGCGTTCCGGCTCAAAGACCATTTCACGGGCAATACCGTCCTTGAGCTTTTCAACGCATTCGAGCATTTCCGCTGCCGATTGGCACGTCAAAAGCGCCTGCCGCACCGACATCGCAATATTGTCATCACCAGAGATCGTTCCGCCAGCATTGTCATCCCGGACATTTTCTAGACTGTCATTCCCGCCCCCGAGCGGGAACCTCCCCTCCTCTAAACAAAAACCTTTGCACAGTCTTGCGGCGAGCTGTTTCATGCGCCCCATCGCATTCATTTCCGTTGCCCCGTCCTCAATCTTAAACTTGTAATAGAGCGGGAACACATCAAGTGCTTCTTGCGCGGTAATCACATGCTTTTCGCGGCCTTCCCATGCATCTGCAATCTGCCCGAAAATCCACGGGTTATGCATCGCCCCGCGCCCAATGCTCACGCCCGAAACGCCATAAGTATTAATGCGTTCGCGTGCGCATTCGACGCTATTCACATCGCCATTTCCAATCACGGGAATCTTCGCCGCAGCGGCGACTTTGCCAATCCAGTCCCAGTTCGCGAGGCCGTTATACCCCTGCAAACGCGTACGACCGTGAACCGTGAGCATTTCAACGCCCTCGCCCTCGGCAATCTTGAGCGTTTCCATCACGTTAATGCTATCGTCGTCCCAGCCAATACGGCACTTAAGCGTGAGCGGAATCTCCGGCGTCTTTGCGTCCAAAACCGCCTTCACGTCGTGCAAAATCTCTTGCAAGCGGGGCAAGTCCCGCAAAAGTCCAGAACCGCTCCCCTTGCCCGCCACCTTCGGCGCCGGACACCCCGCATTCACTTCGATGAATTCCGGGTGATAACGCTCGGCAATCTTGCCAGCTGCGGCCGCCATACGGTCCGGGAAACGCCCAAAAATCTGCACACCAAACGGGCGCTCTTCCGGAAAAAACTTCAGTTGCTTGTGACCATCCGGGTTGAATACGGCATCACCATCAGTCGGAACAAACTCCGAAACCAAAAGACCCATGCGGTCGCCAGAAAGCACCCTGCAAAGCCGCCGAAACGGAGCATCAGTCACTCCATCCATCGGACTCAAGATAGTATTGGGGAAAATCTCCTTGTTTCGGAGATTAAAACGGACCTTTTTAGGCAAATTATCAATCTTCAACATTTAAGTCACAACTATTCACAAATATTCCGCAATGTGAACCCGAAAAAGATATTTAATTTCGCTTCAACCATCACTCTAAGTCTATGTTAAACTTATATTTAGTGTGTGGCTAATATAACTAAACAATCTCTTATTCAGGAAATCGCCAAATCCACCGGATTTGTGCGCAATGATATTAAAATTGTTGTCGAACAGTTCCTCGACCTCCTCGGCGAGAAGCTTATTGAAGGCAATACCATTGAAATTCGCGGTTTCGGCACGTTTGCCTGCAAGCCCCGCAAGGCTCGCCCGGCACGCAACCCCCGCACTGGTGAAACAGTCCTCATCGACGAACGCTTGGTCCCGACATTCAAGTTCAGCAACGACATTAAGGACAAGATCAATTCGCTCGAAGGCATCCTCGGCGAAGCATCCGTACAGCCGGAACTTGAAACTGAAGACGAAATCGTACACGTCGGTAGCGACGACGATTCCATCTAAACGAACGTTGAACTGATCAGCTCAGGCAACGCAAACGCCTGATACGAAAGAGCCGGCTTGAACGCCGGCTTTTCTTTTTCTTTGTCATGCCCGCCACTGAGCGGGCATCTCCTTTATTACGACAGTGCAGCGACTTCTTCTTCGGTGAGGAATCGCCAACCGCCCTCACCCAATGTGCGATCCAGAACAACCGGTCCAATCGCAATGCGTTCAAGCGTCTCGACGTGATTGCCGACCGCAGCGAACATGCGGCGAACCTGGTGGTACAGTCCCTCGCCAATCGAGATGTCTACCGCATCTCCGTTCACTTCAATCTCGCGAGCCAGCACCGGACGTCTTTCGTCCTTGAGCATCACGCCCGCCAAGAGCTCCGCCTTCTGCGCATCTGTAAACGGGCGTGCAAGCGTCACGCGATACTTTTTCCAAAATCCCTTCTTCGGGCTTTCGACCTTGTGGATAAAGTCACCTTGATTCGAGAGCAACAAGAGTCCCGAAGAATCTGCGTCCAAGCGCCCGACGGACTGGATGCCCATTGCCGTAAAGCGTTCTGGCAATAAATCATACACAGGCTTGTGGTCACGGGCGTTGTGGCTGCATTCCACATCGGTCGGCTTGAAAAGCATCACGTATAACTTTTCGACCGTCGGCGCTTCTTCGCCATTCACCGTGATGAACTCCGGACGCGTCTTGAATTCCATAAACGGGTCATCGAGAACCTTGCCATCCAGTTCCACAAGACCCATGCGCACTAACCCACGCGCATCCTTGCGGCTGCCAAAGCCCATCGATGCAAGCAAGCGTTCCAAAGTCAAAACAGCCATCAGTCCTCCAAAATAAATTCAAGAATCCGCCTGCGGATAAATCCGAGTTGCGGGAGTTCATTTGTTTTAATCACATGTGCACGACGGCGCCAAAAACTAAACGCCAAAATTCCAGCCAGCACAAGAGTTTCCAAAGTAAAGCAGAAAATGCGGAGCAACGTAATGCTCAAGCGAACCGAACCAACTGCGCGGAGTTCCTTCTCGTTCATCCAGTCCATTCTCAAGTCCCAATCGCCAACGTACGGGTACGCTTTCAAGAATCCGTTCACCGCCGCGATATAGCCCATGGTCTGGTAATCCGTGCGGATGCCTTCGACAAAGCAATCGCTAAAGCGCACCCGGAACAGCGTAAGCACCGCCTTCAGAATTTTCAGAATGTACTTGAACGCCCTTGCATCAAAATCCGGAGTCAAAATGATGGTCCAAAATTCACGGTCCGAGAGCTTGCGCTTTTCCTTTTTCGGCTTTTTATCTTCGGCGTTTTTTTCATCATCGGGCTTCGCGGATTCCACAACTTTCGCATCAGATGATACTTCAACTACAGACGAAGATTTCACTTCAGTCGACGGCGCATCTTGCGTCACACTTTCGTTGCTGACACTAGACCTTACTGGATGGGGCACAGCCCCACCCCCTTGGGCTCGGTCATGCCCAAGCTCGCTTGGTCGCGACTCTCGCTTTTCGGGGGTGTCTTCGACTTCACTCCGGATGCTAGGCTGTTCCGCGCTAGTCTCTAAATGATCCGTCTTGGGTGTTTCAGTAGGCTTTTTCGCGACCGCTTCAGTCAACGATTCTTGTTCACCGTCTTTTTCTTCAGCATCAGAGTTCGCCGCCGGCGCATCTCGTCTCTCGCCTCTCGTCTTTGGACAATCGCTTCGCTCTTGTCCCAAATGCTGATCTCGGTCATGCCCAAGCGAGCTTGGTCGCGACTCTCGATCTACGCATTTGTCGTCTCCTTCAACCGCCAGTTCCTTACTGCCAACTTCTTCCTTCCACTTCTTTTCGTACTCGTAAATTTTCTTCTTGAAAAAAAAGAAAAGCGCCCGCACACCGCGCTCCCCGGCCTCGAAATCAATCCGAAACGAAAACGGGAAAAGCAGTAGCACAAGCGCTACAACGAGAATTGCACAAAAAAGCCAGGAAAGAAAGCCCATTACTTTTCGGCTTCGTCAGCCTTCTTGCTGATAATGTCGATCAATTCGGCAAAGCTCTTGTCTTTCAGAATCTTGCTGAACTGTTCCTTGTAGTTGCGGGCCGTAGAAAGGTCGTCGATGACCAAGTCCCAAGCCTTCCACTTGCCATTCACAAGTGTCATCTTGTATTCGAGCACCGATTCCTTGCCCTTGTTCCACAAGTGAGCCACAACGCGAGCATCGTCCGTGCCCTTCATCTTCGCCGGTTCGTAAATCGTAGAATCGGCGCGGTAAAGCTCCAAGCGATTTGCGCTAGAGTTGCGGACCATGCGCTGAAATTCCGCCACGAACTTCTGCTGAGAAGCTTCGTCCTGAGCCTTCCAGTCGCTTGCAGCCAAAGACTTCTTGGCAAGCAAGGCAAAATCAAAGGAATCATTCAACAAGCTCTTAACGCGTTCTGTTTCTTTCGCGGTGCGTTTAGACTTCTTGATGATGTTCTGCAATTCTGCATCCTTGCTTTTCACAACAGAAACCGGATCGTCCGCAGCAAAAGCTAAAAGCGACGCACAAGCAATGGCAATAAGTATTTTCTTAAACATCTTGATACTCCTCATTTACTTATTAAAATACGAATTATACTCCCGAATTGACAAACCCATCTTTGCCACTAATCCGGCAAATTCGACATTATATCGGCAAACAGCGAAATAATAATCTTTTTGCATGGTTATGTTCTGCGTATAGGCCGACACAAGAGCTCCCGTCTGGGATTTATCAAGGTCGTATTTCATGGCGGCATCTTTCAAAAGCGCTTCCGTTGCACGTAAGCTTTCACGCAAGGCATCGAGCTTTCCCTTGGCGGCAACAACCTGGTAATACTGCTCCACGGCCTTTGAAACAAGTCCGTCCGTAGCATAGTTTTCTTTCAACCGAAGACCGCGATAGTCTGTTCTCGCCTGGCGGAATTCTTCCCATGTTTTCCAGAAATTCAAACGGTATCTCAGGCCAATGCCAATAAGCCCTGAAATTTTATTAACGGCATCCTGGGCAAAAGCGCTTTTCTGTAATACATTGCGGTTTCCGGCCCAGCTCTTGACATACTCGAACTCGCCCATGACAAAGAATTCCGGAGCAAGCTTTGCCTCCGCCAGATCCATCTGTAATCTCTTGGCCCTTAATCCGGCATCCAACTGCTTCAGTTCTGGATTATGCTTAATCGTGAGTTCACGAACCTGTTCCTCCGTCGGCATCGGTTCTGTTCTCATCGCAAGCACAGAATCTTCTGTCACAAAAGCATCTTCTTCGGATAGCCCCAGCACAAATCGAATCATGAGCATGACACGCTTCATCCCAAGGTCTGCTTCAATCACACCTTCCTTGACGGTATGCATTTTAGCCTTGAGATTCAACAGGTCCGTCTGCGAGACCGTCGGTTCATCCTCGTCTAAAGCTTCTTCGAGCTGATCGTATGCCTTGTCAACCTGTTTCTGGGCATCGCCAGCAACACGCTTCATTTCAAGTGCAAGAAGGTAATTGTAATAGTAAGTCTGGAGTTCAACTTCTTTCTTGAGAACCTTATTTTCGATCTCGAATGTCTTTTGCTGCAAATCCGCTTCCAGCGCCTTTTTTCCTGTCTGGTATTGACCTAAATTTAGTGGCTGGATAAATTTTGCCTGAACAGCCCAAAAAGGTCCCATTCGGGAAAAATCGTACGTATCTACAGTATCGCCCCAGTTATCTACAGTCTCCTTTAAACCGGGCGCAGGCCCGACCATCATCGAGACATTCAAAGTCGGTAAAATGGCTTCGGCCTTGAGCGAACGCATTCTATCGGTCTTGCTTTCCAGGCCGAACTTCGTCTCGGCGACTTGAGGATCTTTCGCAAGCCCCTGTTCAACAAAGCGCAGGCAATCATAACGGACATCGCCCGCTAAGGCAACCCCCACCAACGCAAGTATAAAAAAGACATTTCTTATCACGTCTAGAATTTAGAAAAAAGATTTAAGCCCCTACAGCCTCAGATTTATCTTTTGATTCCCAAAAGGCTATTTAAAAGGAGCAGTGCTTTACCAGATCCTTGTATTTCGCAACAACGCCCTCATAATAAAAAGTCGGAAGCGGAAGATTCTTTTCCAGAAGCTTGTCAACGGCCGTATGACCGAGATTATACGCGACCAGGGCATCCCTCCAATTGCCATACTTTCCGATAAGGCGAATCAAGTACGCCGACCCCACAACCACATTTACTTCAGGGCGCAACAAGTCAGCCTCGCTTTCGATAACAAGTCCAAATCTACGACCTATAGACTTAGCCGTTTCCAGCTTTATCTGCATGAGTCCTAGTGCGCCCGAAAATTTACCAGTCTGGAAACGTCCACGCGCATACGGGTTGCCGCGGCTTTCTTGCGCCACGACAGCAAGGATGATCAAAGGATCGAGCGAATACGACTGCGAAATCTTCCACAAGTGCTCCGCCAAAATGCGAAAACTCACTTCGGACAAGCGGTCACCAAGCATGTACGTGAGCGCCTTTTCGATTTTCACGTAATCAAGCGTCCACTTGCCCACGACCTCCAAGTGTTCCAAGTCATTGTGGAGGACGCGCTCCTGATAAGCCATCTTTTCAAGCTTAACACGGTTTGAATACCATTCGCTCGCAAAAAAGAATAAAACTGCAAAGCCAATGATAAACAGAACGCTAACGCTCATCGAAGAGAGACGAACGCTACTTTTCACGCCGATCTTTCTCCAAATATTCTAGATACGAGACCCAGTCCTGAATCGCGCCAAAGGAACTGAGCAAAGTCGTATCCTGAACAACGCCAAGCTTACGCATAGGGCCAATCGCCGATTCCAGGCGGTCAATCTCGCGGATGTAACGCGCCTTCTGGCTTTCGAGCGCCGTAATCTGCGCCTGCTTATCAGAAATTTCGCGCCCTTGCCCAACGACAATAACAAACAACGTAACAGCCCAGCCGATCAGGAAAAGCGCCACAGAAATTGCAAAGCCAGGAGAGAGGCTAATGGACCTTTTTTCATAGTGAAGACCCACCAGGTGAACTTGCTTGGAAATCCCCGACTTACGGTAATCCTCACGGTTCCTGTAAATTTCGAAGATGTTGCGGTACCGTTCAAAATAAGCTTTCAGCTCTTCACTTTCAAACAGCAAAATGAGTGTAGCCTTCTGCTGCTTGACCAAGTTCAGAATTTCAAGGAACAGGCTGCGATAAGCTTCGGTCGTAAAACGCACGTTCTGGAGATTCACAAAAAAGAACACGCCTGGCCCACGCACTAGCATTTCTAGCTTTTCACGAACAGCCGAAAGCTGATATTCGCCAAGAATCCCAAACAGCGAAATTTCAACTTCTTCGCCGCGATCTTCTACCTGGATGTCAATCAAGTCCGCCCGCACAATTTACCTCTTGGTCACTGACACAGAAATCTTGAACGATTTGCGGTCAAGCACCTTGAACGGAGCGTTCCAGAACGGGAACACGCGAATCCCTTGGAAAGCCTGTGGAGCAGCCGATGAAGTTGCGCCAAAGATGGATCCTACAAAAATAGATGTCGGTCGATCAAAGCCCATGCGGAAAACACAGCCGCCCTTTTCGTCGTGAATTTCCAGCAACTGTCCATCCGGGTACAAAAGCGGTTCGACCATGTTCCACTTGACATTCTTGCCGTCAATCCAGACTTTGTTGACATCGCCCCGTGACAGAAGTCCAAGCTCGAGAATCGTCCCGAAATAGCCTTTAGTGTTCACGTATGCAAGATTATCGATAGCATACGAAACCGTGAACTTTGAGGCGTCCCCCTGGAACGTAAAGACCTTCTTGATCTTGAACAAAGCCTTGCGTTCTTCATTTACAAATCCCTGTTCCTCGTCAAGCATAATCTCCGTGCCTGAATCCGAACGGAGAATGCGGTAGTCATACGGGTCCGCAAGCAAATGCTTGCGGTCGTAAAGCATCTGTTCCAGCTTGACCGGCGTAAAGTCCACATTCGGCACAAGGCAATCCAAAAAGGCAACCGAAGGTTCGCCATCATCGCGCCAGGAGTTCACGAGATTCGTCTTTGCTCCCTTGTAATTCCACGCACGGAGCACCCCTCCAATGCGGTAGTCCAGCAAGTAAGACGATTCTGGATTTTCGCAAAAGAGAACTTTTTTGCCACGTAGCAAAAAGTCGCACACATCCACGCGAAGCCCAGAGAATCCAGTAAGATCATCGAGAACCTGCGATGCCGAAAGCAACATGCGATTCGAGCGCTTGCGCACCATCATGGAACGCATGCCCGAACGGTTGTGCATGTCCCTAAAATAAAGAGGGGCCATTGCCGGTAAAAGCGCATGGCAAAATTCAAGCCACTTCTTTCCCGAAAGCACACCGCGAGCTCTCCTGTACAAATTCAGGAAAGTCTTGTGGTGCATATTGATTTCTGGACGGCGGATCAAAAGTTCACGACAAGTTCGCGCCGTCGAAGGGAGTCCAAGCCTGCGACCCGCCGAAACAAGGAAGCTAATCGTACCGCAAGTTTCAAGCTGATCCACCGCAAAACCGACAGTTCTAGTCTGAACCTCATTTGTCTCAACAAAGTCCACAAAGCGCCCAAAGAAATCAATAATCTCAGCAGGTTCAGAAGGGATATCCAGAAGCGCTATGGCAGACTTTCCATCGCGGCAATACTGTTCCGCGACAGAGCGCCAAGAAAGATTATCTTCGGCAATCGCCTTCGAAAGCGTCTCGGACACAGGGACAATACGGATAAGCGCACCACGGTCTTCAAGCGTGAACCATCCCGAAACAGGCGTCGAGCGACCAAGCGCATCTTGCACAGCAGATTCCGTCACAAGCGCATAATCAAAACGCGAACGCTCCAGAACATCGGCCATGCCCGGCTCCCAGACCAGCGAGGAATTGAAATACCCCTGCGGTTCTACGTCAAGAACCTTCTTTAAGTAATTGCGATGCAATTCAAGCTGCATCGTCTGCAAATCTTCCGGGAAAAGCGGAAGCATTGGATCGTAATAGCCACCGCCCAAAAATTCGAGAACCCCATTGCGAATCGCATTCTGAATCTTGCCGAACATCAACGGCTTAGCCACATTGTAAAGCGCCTCAATCACAGGCCCATCCAAGAAGATGGAACACTTTACCTGTTCAGAATTCAGAAGAACATTCAATCCTTCGAGCAAGTTACGCGCGACCGCCTCAAGATTTTCAAACGAGATCGATGGCGACATCTGCAAAACAAAGGATATTCTAGGATTCATGCGACAAAGAATAGCAATTTTAATTGCTATCAACTATCGAAAACGCTAATCTATACCCGTAAGTATTTAGTTTTTTGACTATGGGGGCAATATCTTTCATCAGCACGTCTTTTTGAAAAGCTAACATTACTTTATTTGGACCATTTACAGCATCAACAAGTAACCTTAGAGCCCTATCCTGTTTTGTTTCTGGCTTCTTTTCTGTTAGGCGATCCACCCTCAAACGGACATTTTCAATAAACTTCCACAAATCAGCGTCATTGTTAAATGTATAGAAGTTAAAACCATCAAACCGGCTTCCCTTATTGAAATAGGCTTCATTCAAACTGACGACATAAGCGGTGCCATCACCTTTACTATAAAACGACAAAACCAAATCAAGCCCCTCATAATTTTGAACGCACTCTCTATCCTTAATGCCCATTTTCAGAATTTCATCAAACGATAACTTTTGACAGTAACGCAAACACTTATATCTTACCTCTTTCATTTCTCGAATAACAAAGTCGCACCACATATAATCAACTGAAGGAATACTTAAATAAAAAATGTCCTTATAATTTGACCCAACCGCAATGTTGAGCTCCGAATATCCGCAAAGTTCCATTGAAATGAGTGATTTATAGAAATCCCCATAAGAAAGGTTATCATCAACATGTAACTTGGCTAAATCATATAAAGGCAAACCATTCCTTCTAACATACTTCTGATACCTTGCTTTTGCGTCACACAATTCTGTTCGAATTGGCTTGTTATAAAAATCATCATCAGCAGAAATATCGATGAACGTTATTCCGATAGCAGTTCCATTCAGCGAGTACTCTTCTGTATTGACATCGAGGAGTATTTCACCATCTTTCAATGTCTCGAACTCCTTTTTCGCGCTGTCGCAGGCAGCAAGGAGGAAAAGGGAGAGTAACAGGATGTATGCGGAGATTTTAGACATTTGTACGGAATATACAAAATTGCGACTGGAACCGTGTATGCAAGGGGATCCGTGCAGGATGGCCCCGGAACAAGTCCGGGGTGACAATAAAAAAAAGCCCCCTTCGAGGTGTTACCTCAAAGGGGGCGTGAATCCAGCGGCGACCTACTCTCCCGGACCCGAGGGCCAGGTACCATCGGCGATCTGAGGCTTAACTTCCGTGTTCGGGATGGGAACGGGTGTGACCCTCACTCGATAACCGCTGAAACAAACTCTTGCATGGAACCTAAAACTTTTTGCAATCACCAGAGCTCTGAAGCAAGGCGGGTCCGGGCTGCCCACGCGGGACAGTAGAACCAAATCGTTGAAAGAAAGGAAAAGCGTCTCACGGGCTATTAGTACCGCTCGGCTCAACGTGTCGCCACGCTTACACCTGCGGCCTATCGAC
>Ga0310695_10003681_pt1 | contig 29604 bp, 20 predicted proteins | sample RumenRJG_04DNA_FD_203882 | JGI IMG/M metagenome (GOLD analysis project Ga0310695, IMG submission 203882) | Bovine rumen microbial communities from Lethbridge, Alberta, Canada - RJG_04 (v2) (version 2) | ecosystem: Host-associated > Mammals > Digestive system > Stomach > Rumen | place: Canada...
CCCATTTCGATTCCTTCTGGCAAGGTTACGCTGAATGTCTTGGTTGCTACAGAGCTGCCTTTTGGATTATTGAGCGAGTAATCGTAAATAAGAGTCCAGTCATTTACTACAGTAGCCTGCGCCCCTTCGGTCTTGGTTGCCATGTCCAAGAAGGTCTGCTCTTCTTTTTCAAGAGCCTCAACCTTCTTTTCAAGAGTATTAAGCTCGTTCTTGATTGCGGTGGCATCGGTAGGCTTTGAGTCACAAGTCTTCATCCAGACCTTGATAACGCCCGGTGCGATGTTCGTGCCGTCAAGGCCAGCATTTACGGTTATGGAAATCGCGTTTCCAGTCGAAGCGGACTGAGTTATCTCATCGTCACCGAATCCGAACGCGAAGCCGTTTACATTGTAGGTCGGATTTGCCTGAGGGTTGAGGGAGAAGCTGAGCTTGTTGCCGTGCTCGTCTGAGTCAGTCGGAGCTGCTGTGTCGATAACCTTCTCGTTGAGGATTTCCAAAGCCCTCGTCTCGATGTCGCCCTTTCGGAGACCTGCAATAATATCCTTGAGATTGGCCGCACTGAGACCGCCGTTCGCGCTGTTGATACCCTTCTTCGCGCTCATGAGCGTTGAATAAATGTCGTCATAAAGATAAAGCTTTGATGTTGAGTTACCGAATTTGTCAGCCGCAATCTGGTCAATAGTTCTAAGGCTTCCGACAGGCGGATTCTGATAGCACTGTGTTGAGTCGATGAGCGTAATCTGGGCGAAGTAGTTCTCGGTGCCAGAATCAGAAGGATGCAGCTGGGTGTAACGCGCATTTCCGAACTGGGCAATCTGGACGCTAGTACCGCCAGCAGTCGGGATTTCTTCCTCACGGTAAAAGTCAATGTTCTCACCGGCATAGCTCTCAGAAGAGACAAGAACACCGTTGGCACTATAAATCTTTACGTCCATGTACGAGATTGTGTGGTTGTCAGCGATAGTACCGTCAATAGTAAAGACCGAACCATAAGCCGAAGCAGAAAGCCCGCTCTTCTTTACTACACCAGGATTTGAGATGATGAATACAGGCGGAGTGTTGTCCAGCTCGAACGAGCGTGAGTTGGTGCCGGAATTGTTGCCGGCAAAGTCATAAGCGACGACAGAAACCTCGTACTTGCCATCGGGATACTGCCAGCCGTTGTAATATGTTGGGTCAAGGGGGTTGTATGCGTTTAAATAGATAGACCAAGTAAGGGTAAGCGGATTGACGACAGCCGGGAATGTGCCCAAAGTCACGCCAGTTTCAAGGTTCTTTACCGTGACCATGACAGCGGAGATAGAAATATCGTCGGCACAAGTACCTTCAAGGATAAAAGTGTTCCTGATAGAAGCACCAGAAGGCGGATATTCAATAGAAAGGGTTGGAGCTTTGGTATCGATTACGCTACCAAGTCCAGAATCATCACCACATGAAACGAACGAAATCACTGAAGAAAGGATTATTCCTCCGCAAGCCAAGCCTTTAAGGAATTTTGCAAACGTTTTTTTCATATTACGACCCCTTTTTTTTATATACAGGTTTATGCCACTATTAATAAATTGGAGATTTTGGAGATATTCCAAACTATTTTAAGGTTCAGAATAAAATAAAATGCCGTCATCTCCATAACGACAACAAAACAGTTCATGCCAGAAGCCCGGCATGAACGACCAATATTAGAATACGTTTACACGCAAACCGAATGAAATCTGCGGGACAATACTCTTGATGTCCTGCGTAGAGTTAACATCCGTTGGAATAAACCAGAACTGACCTTCTGTGTAGAAAGCGATTGTCCTGAACATCTTCTGCCTAGAGAATGTGATTCGCGGGAATTCGAGCTGGAAGAGACCAGCCGAAAGAATCTGCGGTTTTCCAGAGCCTGTCTCGTTGAAGCGGGTGAAGTTCGCGCCCACGGCAACGTTCAAGCTGAGCCATTCCCAGTCAGGACCAAAGTAATATCGGAACGGCATGTAATAGACATTTGCCAGAAGCTTCATGCCCAATACATTGCTACCGCCGTATCGCATATTCGTGCCGCTGAAAAGATCGCGCTGCTGCTGTGTGAACTGGCCCCACTGAACCTGGAGCTTAACGTTGTCATCGAAGAACGTAAGACCTGCGCCCACGTTGAACAATGTGGCTCCCCAGAACTGCCAGTCGAAATACAAGCCCTGGATAAAGCCTGGGATTTCGTACATAGCCTTGTCACCGCTTCGCAATGCAAGGGTGAGGCTCTTGAGGGCAATATCGTCCTTTGCAAGACCTGAGAATTCCATCTGCTGGTTATAATGACCGCCAGCCCCCGGAGAAATGAGCTTGATTGTAGGCTTGGTGCTGTCAACCTGAACGATACATCGTGTGACGGCGACCTCACCGTTCTTCATTGTGGCACGCACGAGCAGGAAGTGATATCCTTCGGCAATATCCTCGTTCTCGACTCGGAATCGCCACTTGCCGCTTGAAGAAAGCTTTTTGAACGTCTTTCCGTTGTCCAAAGAAAGCTCTACGCTGTCAACAACCTTGCCTGCGACAGCTTCTTTGAGCTCTTTTGAAGCACCCTTTGCGTTTGCGCGGATTACTTCTTCTTCATCGTAAGAATAGCCTGCATTACCGATGATGTACGGTCGGTCGAATGCGAAGCTGCCGTAAGTGAAGTTATCGATTGTAATCCATGGACCTACCGCACTGTAATTGAGATACTGAGTATTTGAGACAATCTTTGAGTTGTCGGCAAGAGCCGCCTCTACACGGATTGTATGCTGACCGTCAGCAAGCATTGTCTGGTCAAGAGTATATTTGAAGTAGCCGCTCTCGCTAAGCTCTGTCTCTGAGACTAAATTGCCGTCAACAAAGAGCGTAAGACCTTTAATGTCCGTTTCGCTCACGGCTGTACCATAGATGTTGAATACGCCCTGAACGAATTCGCCGTTGAGCGGATAGAGCAAGTCAACTTTTGCCTTCGGTGCTTTTTTGTTGAGCTGGATGTTTCGGCTCACGTGAGTGATATTCTCTGCGGCATCAACACCTGTAAGCTCAATATTGTAGAATCCGTCATCAAGGTTTGTGATGTCCATTGCCTGAGTAATGATTTCGTCAGGTGTCAAATCCGTGCGTGCAAGCTTAGAACTTACGACCTTGCCTTCAAGCGAACGGATTGTGATATACAGCTTGGTGAGGTTGATGTTATCCATTGTCTGACCAGAGAGGAAGAGCATTCCTGTGGTCTTTGAGTCGTCCAACGGGAGCATGAGGTCAATCTTTGGAGGTGTGTTGTCAATATTAATCAAAGATGAATACAAGCCTTCGATTCCGTACCAGTCAACGACCTTCATGAAGACTACGTGCGTGCCGTCTTCAATTACGCGGGTGTCGAATTCGTAGCTCCAGTTACACTGGGTCATCTCATGGCCAAAGTTGCCGATTGCCTCATTGTAAGAGTTGCCGTTATCAACAGAAATATAAACAGCCTTGATACCGTTCTTATCTGTTGCGATACCTGTCATTTTGACTGTCTGCTTTACGGTCTCGCTGATTGGCGGCGTGAGGACAGCACCCTTCGGCTCTTCAAGAGAGATTCGGAAGTTGCGTTTGAATTCCGGGCCTTTTACGCCGTTAATATCCTCGGCGTAGATTGTGATTGAGTGCTCGTTATCGGTAAAGTCTGTGAGTTTCTTAGGAATGATGAAGCTTGTACCAATCTGGTCAAGTGCCTCATAGCGTCCATCATCAAATTTATAGAAGATTTTTGGGCCAGCAATAACTTCGCCATCTTCGTTCTTTGTGATGCCGTCATCATCATAGATAACGCCTGAGAACTCAAAGTCGCGTGTAATTACTGCGTTTTCTTCTGGAACATGGACTTCGGCAATCGGCAAGTCGCTTACGTTGTCGATGATGAAGTTCCACTGCTTGATTTCTGTGGTGTTTCCGATTGCATCGATGAACTTGAAGGTCATCAAATCATCAATCGGCTTTTCTTTTGTACCGATGTGGGTTGTAATCATCGGTGCGAGAGGAACGTCTACAGCTGCTGGTGTCTTTCCGCGCTCTGCTGGTGGGAAATACTGAACGGCATTGAGACGACCGTTGTCAGTTACTTTGAATGCGATGAGGTTCTCGCCGTTTACGATGTCATCATTGCCAGGAAGAAGCACTTCTACCTCTGGCGGTGTGGTGTCTTTATGAATTACGACAGATTTTATTGTTGAGCGGCCAGCATTGTCAGTTGAGCGAACGTCGATTCCTACAAGGCCGTCATCAAGATTTCGGATGCCGACATTTGCCGTGTACTGGCTTCCGCTGCCTTTCATTTCTGCCCAAGACTCGCCGTTATCAATAGAATACTCGACTTTGGCAATGCCGCTCACGTCACTTGTGTTTACGGTGAGGGTCGTGCTTTCCTGAACCCAAATCTGATTCTTTGGAGAAACAATCTCCAGTGACGGCGGGTTGCTGTCAATGACGAGATTGAACTGCGGTGCAGAATATTTCTTGCCTTCCTTGTCTGTTGCCGTAACAGCAATATTCTTGTATGTGCCTTCTTTTGCGCCAGATACAGAAAGGCCTTTGCCGTCATAGAAGACTTCAAGAGTACTAGGTGAAACTACAGCCGTAACATCCGAGCCGACGTTTGCGTAACCTGTGAACGGCATATCAGCATGGATTACATAGGCATTGAGGGTGTTATTGTAAACAGCATGTTCATCTGGAATCCAAATAATATCTCCGAGCTTCCAGCTGCTCTGTTTTTCTGGAGCAGGACGGACAACACAGAAGGTGACTATGCAGCTTCCATAAGCAACCTTGCCGGCCGTAGCCTTTACGGTCAAAGTTGTTACGCGGGAAGGAAGGTTTGCGAGCTTGACTACATAATGACCGTCCACGTATTCGGCCTTGCCGTTTTGCTTGATGTCGCCGCCGATTTCATCCTCACCTTCGATTGAATAAGTTACAGAAACTGATTTTTCGGCAGTCTCTACATTGAATACGGCGACTCCAGGATTTGCGTTTCCGCGAGGAAGAACAACGTCCATTCCTGGCTTGTATTCCTCGCCGTTGATGCTCACGACGTTTACGGCAACTCCTGCATTGTCATTGCCCTCGACAATCATTTCCTCAAAAGGCGCGCTGAGCATGTCTTTGTGAATATATGTCAAATCCTTCATATTGATGAGGGATTTCTTTTCGACAGTGCGCTCGTAAATGTCAGTTGCCGAAACGGAAACCTGAATCAAGCCCCACGGAGCGTTAGAAAGAGGAATCTTAATTGTAGTAAGTTTTTCCGGGTTCTTTAGAGTGAATTCATTCGACTCAACGACCTCGTTTTCACCGCTTTCGATTTTATAGCTGTATGAGACGATGCCGCTTTCTGAAGAAGCCACAAGCTCATATACAGGATTTGACTCAGGATGAACCATAAGGCCGTTCTTTACTTCTTTTGAGCCAATCTTGTAGCTGTCAAAAGAAATCTTTGGTCCCATTGAGTTGAAGTTAACGATAAACGGATTGCCCCTTACGCCGTTAATGTCTGTCGCGATAAATTCGATTTTGTGAGGACCAGCAGGAAGCTGCTTGTACTCGATCGGAGCGCAGAAAACACCGTCAGTTTCAATTTTAACATAGTCATCATCAATGCCTTCCGGATCAACCGTGTACTCAACGAAAGCAACTCCGTCATCATCTTTTACAATGCCACGAACAAGGAGAGAATTCTCCTCGCCAGAAAGATTCGCTCCCTCGGCCGGTGTCTGAACAGAAATAACAGGTTTGTCATCTTCCTGATTAATAGGGATTAGCTGCTTGACAACAACAACGTTGCCCGCAGTATCAACAGCAGTAACAATAAAATCTACAGCTTTTACGGCCATGCCGATTGTGTCAATTTCTTTGCTCCAATACGGATTGCCTGGAATAAGCTCAAAATCTTCTGTCTCACCGTTAAAAGTCCATGAAAGCTTATGGATTCCGACCTTATCCTTTGCGAAGCCTGCCACTACGAATTTGCCGTTGCAAACTTCATTCTCGGCTGGAGAAACAATCTTTACGTCAGGATTTGTGTTGTCAATAAAGTAAAGGAATGATGAAACGCCGACAGACCCCATCTTATCGACGGCCTTGAACCAGAGGATTGCAGGACCGTCTTTTGCAAGCCTTGTATCAATAGGAACATCAAATGTGGCTGAATCACCGCTTTTGCTTTCAGAGATTTTTGTTTCAAGATAAGTCTCACCGTTATCAAGAGAATAATAGAGGGATTTGATGCCGTTACCGTCCGAAACAGTACCCGCAAGGCTGATTTTGCCAGAGACAAGCTCACCGAGGGCATGATTCTCAACAACTGTGACAGGCTTTCGGCGGTCAAGGTTCCATGTTACGAAAGCCTTTTTCTTGGGCTTTTCCTGTGAGGAAAGACCGTTAATATCAACGCCCCAGACTTCGATTGTGTGGGGACCTTCGGCTAGATCATTTGTATCAAGATAATAAGACCAGAATTCTTTACCTTCGGCTTTGACAGGCTCCGCCCCATCAAGTACAAGCCATACTTCGGCAACTGCGTCATCATCAACACAAGTACCGACGATATTAAGGTTGCCCGGAACGCGCATATTATTGGCAGGGTTAGTTACACCGGAAATAGCATAGTCTGAATCAGGATCGATGAAAAGGTTATAAGGACCGGCAATCTGAGTGTTTCCACCCTTGTCTTTTGCCTCGACATAGATGTTATATTTGCCTTCTTTTTTGTCGTTTATGTCAAAAGTCTCTTGCCAGCTGTCCATTTCCTGGACATCACGATACTCTGCATCTCGTTTGCCCAATGCAAATGTAGAAAAACAAGCCCCAACGATAATAGACAACGAAACGAGTTTCCTAAGACTATTTTTCATTTTTTAATCCTTATACTTTTTGTAACTCTTTCCATCTTAGATTATGAAAAACTCAAAAGCAAATTTTTTTTCGCAGATTCTTCGCTTTTCATAAATTTATATTTTAAATTCGACAAAAAACTCCATTTTCTTTAATTCTGTGGTAAAATTGAAAATGTAATCTCCAGGAGGCCTTTATGAATGAAAAAATCGAAAAATTGCAAAAAATGATAGACGAATCAAGCAGGATTGTATTCTTTGGGGGTGCTGGCGTTTCCACCGAAAGCGGAATCCCGGACTTCCGAAGCCAGGACGGCCTGTACCGCCAGGAATGGAAATATCCGCCAGAAACAATCATTTCACGCTCTTTCTTTGACTGCAACCCACAGGAGTTCTACAGATTTTACCGCAAAAAGCTGATTATAAAGGACGTTAAGCCGAACATCACGCATTACAAGCTGGCAGAGCTTGAGGCGGCGGGCAAACTTTCGGCTGTCGTCACACAGAACATCGACGGCTTGCACCAGCTCGCTGGCAGCAAAACTGTCTGGGAGCTTCACGGAAGCACATTGCGGAACTACTGCATGAAGTGCGGCAAAAGCTATGACATAGATTTTATTGCGGCAAGCGAGAACAGCCCCGACAAGCTCCCGCGATGCGAGTGCGGCGGGCTTGTAAAGCCGGACGTTGTTCTTTACGAAGAAGGTCTTGACGACGGCATTATCAACGGAGCCATTGACTCTATCGCAAACGCTGACATGCTGATAATCGGAGGCACGTCGCTCGTCGTATATCCGGCGGCTGGCTTAATCCGCTACTTTAGGGGCAATCATATCGTGCTCATAAACAAAACGGCGACAACGGCGGACGCAAACGCAGACCTGGTAATCCATGACTCGCTGGGCAAAGTTTTTGAGCAGATAAAAGTAAATTAATCGGATAATTCTAAAAAACAGGCTCCCAGCGGGAACCGCCCCTTAGAATCCACGGTTGTGCGCAATTAGAAATTGGACTCGCTTCGCTCGCCCGCACAAAGTGGATTCAGGGACGAACCCCGCTTCCGCCTGTTTTTTTGTCTTTTTCGGCTTGGTGCACTTTTATCAGATAACCACCTTGCCCAGCGAATCGACGAGTGGGCAGGTGCTACACTTCTTTTTCAATTAAATCAGCGAGCGTTTGATTAATTTTCAATGTATCAAGCAATGAGTTTTTAGAATCAGAACTTTCTGTCTTATTAAGCACTGCCCGAATCAAGAGGTTTTTCGGCGTTGTACTTTCTTCTATAAATTCTAGTATCTGTACTTTATAGCCTTTTTGCTCCAAAAGCTCTGCGCGGATGGCATCGGTTACAAGAGCGGAGAAGCGTTCTTTTATAAGACCGTATTTTAGGAGAGGCGCGAACGGTGAATCAGCTGGTACGGATTTGACTGTGAGCTGGCTGTTGATTTCGTGCTGGCAGCAAGGAACGGAGAGAATCGCCTTGGCTTTTTGGCGGATTGCATAGTCCAGGGCGTAGTCGGTGGCCGTGTCACAGGCGTGGAGAGTTACGATTATATCCGGGTGCTTATTCTCGCCAAACGAAGCGATGTCGCCCACCGCGAACGAAAGGTTTGAGAGGCTGAGTTTTTGTGCAAGCGTGTTGCAATAAGCAATCACGTCTTTTTTGAGGTCAAGCCCGAAAATCTGTGCGGGGATTTTTTTAACTTCGGTAAGATAATACTGAACCGCGAAAGTGAGATAGCTCTTCCCAGAGCCAAAATCTACTATATTAAGTGGTGAATTCTCAGAAACAGGATTCTTCTCGCCCTCGCGGAGCCTGATTACATCGCCCAGAACATCATCAAGCATTTCAAGGAAGCGGTTAATCTGCCGGAATTTGTCATGCTTTGATTTAACAACCTTGCCCTCAGCCGTCATCACGCCAAGATGCACAAGGAAAGGCACGGCAACGCCTTCCGCCAAAAGATATTTCTTACTACGAGAAACTCCCCCACCCAAAGAAGCCTCTCCTTTAGGATTAACTCCTAACTGTTTGCGCAGCTCCGTGATTTTGCCTTTTTTGTTCGCAAGAATCGTGATTTCCTCGGATTCAGTGCGCTGCACGCAATTTTTGAATGTGCTGCCCGCATGTGTGACAATAAAATCGTTAAGCTCGGCCTCGCTCATTTTTTTATGAAATACTTGCTTGGCGGTGTAGAACTCCGCGAAATAGTTTTCGTTCTTTGAAGCGGCAAGTGAAGCCGTGAGAAGTTTGATTTTAACGCGGGTGTATTCCTCGCCCAAGATTTCCGAGATATTTTTGACTGGCTTTGAAAATGTAACAGAGAGAATCATAAAACCTCCGCGGGAAAATCACAGATTTTTCCGAGACTCGCCTATGTGAAACATTAAAAATGTTTCACGGATACTATATATTTTAATTTAAAATTACGATAATATAAATATATGGGAAAGATTTTTGTTTTTGTTAATCAGAAGGGTGGCGTTGGCAAAACAACTTCCGCTATTAATATTGGCGCGTACATGGCAGAGCTTGGCAAAAAGGTTCTGCTCGTGGATTTTGACTCTCAGGGGAACATGTCAACAGGCGTTGGAATCACAAAAGACAAGCCTTCAATCTACGAGTTCATGGACGACGATTCGCTTGCAGACAAGGCAATCAAGCACACCGCAGTTCCAAATCTTGATGCAATCTGTGCGGACGAGGACTTGGCTGGAGCTGCGATTGAGTTCGCGGATGCCACAAAAGTTCCTGTAGACAAGCGAGATTTTATCTTGAAAGAGACTTTGGAGCCCCTAAAAAGCCAGTATGACTTTATTTTGATTGACTGCCCGCCGTCTCTGGGTATTTTGACTACGAACGGTCTTACGGCTGCCGATGCGGTTCTCGTTCCGATGCAATGCGAATACTTTGCCTTGGAAGGAATCACTCTTTTGTTGCAGACAGTCAAGCGCGTTCAGTCTACCACCAATCCAAATCTTGCTTTGGGCGGTATTTTCTTTACGATGTATGACAGCCGCACCCGTTTGGCTCAGGATGTCGTCCGAAACGTTCAGGCATATTTCAAAGAGGCCGTTTTCAATACAATCATTCCACGGAATATCCGTCTTTCGGAAGCACCTTCTCATGGTCAACCGATTTGTCTTTACGACCCAAGCTGTGTGGGCGCAAAGAGTTACAAGAAACTTGCGGAAGAGGTAATCAACCGTGGCTAAGAAATTCGGTCTTGGAGCAGGAGTTGACGCTTTAATGGGCAAAGCCGGTTTGAGCGCGGATGATTTTTTGCAGAATCACAATCACGAAGAATCTCACACAGAAGAAAACAGCAACAATGCGCAGGCAGAGTCGCAGACTCCTAGCACCGAAGCACAGGAAGCGGCACAGGCCGTAGCAAAGGCTGTCGAAGCCGGGAATATACCGGAAGAAGTAGCAAACGGCACTCACAAGCTCCCCGAAGGAATCAATGTCGATGAGAACGGCCAGCTCTGGCTCAACGTCGATTTGCTCAAACCTAACCCTCATCAGCCTCGTAAAGAATTTGAAGAAGAATCCCTTCACGAGCTTGCCGATTCAATCCGCGAGCACGGAATCTTGCAGGCAATCACAGTTGAGGACGCGGGTGACGGTTCCTTCTATATAATAGCAGGCGAACGCCGAACACGAGCCGCAAGAATCGCAAATCTTTCTGAGGTTCCTGTTCAGCTCCGTAAATATTCTGACCAGAAAAAGCTTGAAATCGCCCTTATCGAAAATATCCAGCGCGAGGACTTAAATCCAATCGAAGAAGCAGAAGCTTATTATGAGTTAATGGAGCTTTCTGGATTGAGTCAGGAGCAGGTGGCTGCCCGCGTGGGCAAAAATCGCTCGACCGTTGCGAATGCAGTGCGTCTCCTAAAATTGCCAGATGATATGCGCACTTCTCTCGTGCAGGGGCACATCACGGCTGGTCATGCGCGCGCTCTTCTTTCCGTAAAAGAGCAGGCGGACATGCGCATTCTATTCGCAAAAATCATCGGAAACAGGATGAGCGTTCGCGAAGCCGAGGAAATGGCCCGCACGCTCAACGAAGGAGCTGGGAACGGCGTTAAAAAGCCCAAAGAGCCAAAAGACGCACAGAAAGACCCGAACCTTGTTGAGCTGGAACAGAAATTCATCGAAAAGCTTGGCACAAAGGTGCAAATCAAAGGAAACATGGAGCGCGGAAGCGTGGAAATCCAGTTCTTCACAAAAGATGACTTGAACAGGATTTATTATTTGATTTGCGGGAACGAATAATACTACAAAGGAACAATGATTCCGCCAAAGTAGTCGGACTTGCCGTTACCATCGCTCAGAATAAAACCTCTGGTGGTAAGAAGGGCATAAGTTCCGTCTGCTTTGCGCGCCCTGTATGTGAGCGGGTTGATTATGTCTGCCCCCTCACTGAAAGTAGCCTCAATAGCTTTTTTATATGCTTCGATATCATCTGGATGCACTTTTTCTAACCATAGTTTATCTGCATGATACATATATTCCGATTGCATTCCAAAATCATCGACCAAAGAAAGTGCCCATCTTGAATAATCAAAACGCATGTCATTCAGATAAACATAGCCGCCCCCGCTGACAGTACAGAGAGCCCCGAAAAGTGCGTCCAAAAGACGTTTTCGCTCGGCAGTAATAGGCTTGTCAATCTTTTCCATGTCGCGGAAACTTTGCTTTAGGTTCATGGATTTGATTTCTTTTTTGTTTTTGTACATTTCTTTGTCGGCGCGCTCAAAGACATCTGAAAAGCCACCGTCCTTTTCGCTATCGTAAACAGCAAGCCCACACGCAACGACCGGGCCAGAGCGGGTGATTTTATTGTCATAAGACTCATCTTTGAGGACATTTAGCAATTCTTCACGCCGCTCATAATCCTGCCCTATCAGAATCACGACAAATTCATCGCCGCCGATTCGGAAAACTGGGCTGTGCGTAAAGACGCTGCAAATCATCCTGCTCGTTCGTTGAATTCTTTCATCACCAAAACTGTGGCCGCGAGTGTCATTGACCAATTTGAGGTCGTTCATGTCGCAAAGAACAATTCCAAACTTGTAATGCTTGTCTTTTTTGAGCTTTTCTTCTATTGAACTTGAAAACTCCTTGAATGCGTTCTTGTTCCGAACCCCAGTAAGCTCATCAAAACGCGCAAGCCGTTCCACAGATTCAAACTGCTTTTTTTGGACTTCTTCTCGCTGAAATTCATCTTCAATATTCTCAAGACAGCAAATGACATGACCTTTATCGGGACACATAAATTCAGAATGGCGGATGTGAAGTATTTTTCCATTCTTTATTACACGGAAAGACACACTATGCTTGCCAGTTTCAGCAAGGCGTTCTAGCATGAGATTTTTATCAAGGATTTGCTTTATGATATCCAAATCATTCGGATGGATACAAGGAAGAGTAAATTTTCTTAAATCTGAAAAGAAATCTTCGCCATTAAACGGCACTCCAAGAGTCTTAAAAAACTTCATTGGCATGAGATTCGTATAGCTTCCGGTTTCGATATCAACGTAAAAAACACAGTCATAGTGCTCTATCAGAGTAATAGCGACCTGACTGAATCCTTCTTGATTTTTATCCATTTTTACTCCACTTTTCTTAAAATAAGTCTAACACAAAATCTTAAAATTCGCTATAATAAATTTTATGAGGATTCATTTTTCTACTATGGTTCAAAAAATCGCCACGGCATTTCTTGTTGCACTTTTGCTGAGCGGATGTGCATCTTCTCCCAAAACCGAAAAAACTTCTTTGCAAAAACGAAATATAGAACTTACAGACGCAACTCATATTCTTTCCCAGATGACGCTTCAAGAAAAACTCGCGCAGATTTTTGTCATAACACCGGAACAGCTTGTGGCAGGCGAAATACAAGGCGCACAGCTTGAAGCGAACGCGGCTCTCGCAAAATCTGCCGCCAAATATCCGGTAGCAGGCTTTATACTGTTTGCCCGAAACATACAATCCCCCGCACAAACTCGCGCCTTTACAAAGGCACTTTCTAATCTCACACCGATTCCGCCGATTCTTGCCATTGATGAGGAAGGCGGTCGTGTCGCCAGGCTTGCAAACAACGACAATTTTTTCCTTTCAAAGTTCAAGAGCATGGAAGCTATCGGAAAAACAGGGAATACAGGGAATGCTCGCGGAGCCGGGCAAATAATCGGCAGCTACCTTTCAACGTTCGGCTTCAACCTTGATTTTGCACCTGTCGTTGACGTAAACACCAATCCAGAAAATATCGTTATCGGTGCTCGTGCTTTCGGTGATAATCCTCAGTTGGTAGCAGAAATGTCAGGAGCTTTTTTGAGCGGTCTTCACTCAACAGGAGTAAAAGGTTGCATAAAGCATTTTCCGGGGCATGGAGACACAAAGGGCGACACTCATGCAGACTATGTTGCCGTCACAAAAAGTTGGGAAGAGCTTAAAACATGCGAAATCATTCCGTTCAAGCAGAATCTCACTGCCGCTGACAGCGTTATGATAGCTCACGTAACATGCACCGCAATTGACAAAAATTATCCGGCATCACTTTCAAAAACGCTCATTACAGACAAGCTGCGCGGAGAACTGGGGTACAAAGGCGTTATCCTAAGCGACGCGCTTGATATGGGTGCAATCGAAAAAAATTATGGCTCAGGGGAAGCAAGCGTGCTTGCCTTTGAAGCAGGGAATGACATTATCCTTATGCCGAAAGATTTTTACGCCGGCTACGAGGCCGTGCTCCAAGCTGTGCAATCAGGCAGAATCAGCGAGGAGAGGCTTAACGAGAGCGTAATTAGGATTTTGCAGCTGAAAGGCTATTAATAATAATACAAAAATCAATATTGGAGGTTGATTTATGGATATGGAAGAACTTTTACAATCGACGCTGATGAGGCCCTTTGATTCCAATGTATGGTACGAGTCAGGAATCATCTGCTTATGCGTTGTGCTTGGTGTTGTCGCACTTATTTTGGCGTGCAATTCGCTATGGCTCACGAAAGAGCATCTCGATGACAATATTTTTACCGTCACGCGGGAATCTATTGGCGAGCAGAGCTATAAAATAAAAGCCCTGCTTTCTAAAATGAAGGCGAGCAAGCGCGAAATCACAAACACGCTTCTGCTTCTTGAAGAAATCGTTGTCCGCTTACATGAAAATACGGAGCAAGTTGTTACTGCACGCGTCCGTTCTTTTTTGGGCACAGTCAGTATCAGTCTTACGGCTAAGGGCAAAGAATACAATCCATTTGCCGAAATGGAATGGAACGGAAAAACCGAAGACGTGTACCGCGACTTGATTTTCTACGCTCACCGCCAGGAATTAAGTTACAGCCGTCGTGGTGGAAGCAATGTTGTCGTTATCCACGTTCATCAGGCTGGAAGCCATCTGATTCACTTTACATTTGCATCTATGATTTTGGGAATTATTTGCGGGTTTGGCATGAAATGGCTCCCACAAGAAGCTGCGACATTCATTTCAGAATCTGTAATTTCTACAATCCAAACGCTCTTTATGAATTCACTTTCGCTTTTGATTGCGCCTGTTGTATTCTTCTCTCTTGTGACAAGTCTTTCTTCGCTTTCCAGCAAAAACATCGGAAGAATCAGCGGAAAAGTTATCAGCACATATCTTTTTACAACCGCCATGTCAATTGTTATCGCACTAGGCATTTCTTGGATTCTCTTTTCGGGCGAAGTTCCACCTCTCCCAGAGTCGGTTGCACACGCATCCGTAGATTCTTTGGACACAACGCAAACAACCCTCTCATCGTTCCTTATCAGCATCATTCCAAAAAATCTTGTCAGCCCGATTGCAAACGGCTCGATGATTCAAATTCTTTTTATAGCTGTATTTATGGGGCTGGCTTTGAGCGCGATTGGAGAAAAAGGAACAAATCTCAGAAATATTTTTGAAGATGCAAACGCAGTTTTCACAAAAATGATGACTATGGTCGTTTTCTTCATGCCTATTATGGCATTCGTATCATTTACAAGTCTTGTATATTCAAGCTCAGCCGATGTAATTCTTATGTTGCTTTCTAATATAATCGGTGTGCTGATAGGTGTTGTAGCTCTCATTGTATTGAATTCTCTTTTAATTGCTATCGTCGGAAAGAAATCTCCATTCCCCTATCTAAGAAAATCTATCCCATACTTCTTAACTCCGTTCGCTCTTAGCAGTTCTTCTGCAAGTATTCCGTTCACAATGGATTTATGCAAGAAAAAACTCGGTGTTTCTGAAAGAATCACAGCCTTCTCAATTCCGCTAGGAGCAACAGTAAATATGAATGGCTCAAGCCTCTGTCTTGTTATTGCAATTATCATGCTTGCAAGAATGTGCGGAGTGGAGCTTAACGCAGCTATACTTGTAAAAATTTCTTTGATGGTATTTATGCTTTCAGTCGGTGCTCCAGGCATTCCTGGCGTAATGTTGGTTTGTATGGCGGCAATTCTTGTTTCTCTTGGTTTGCCAGCAAGTGCAATCGCCTTTTTGATGGGAATCGATCAAATTATCGATCGTATAGAAACAGCCTTAAATGTAAACGGAGATATTGCGGCAGCCGTCATTGTAGCATCCAGTGAAAAAGAACTTAATAATGAAATATATTCAGCATAAAAGTTTTGGTAATATGAAAAAAAATCTAATAGTTCTCACTTTGCTTATCAGTTCTGCATGTGCCTCAATCTTTACTTCTTGTCACGCTACAAAGGTAGCAGGGGCTGGTACAACCACTCGTGTGATTCTTGGCGATGAACAGTTCGGCGAGTATGAGTCTCTCTTAAAAAACAAGCGTGTCGCCCTTTTTTCAAACCATTCAGGCATTGTGGGCGACAAAATCACTCTTTCAGACGGAACTGTACAGTACGGTGGCTTTCAAAACTCTTCAAGTGCTGATTCTTCGCTCATTCCTTTTGGAAAAGATTCACAGGGGAACGCAGTCAGTTACGGCGAGCATATTCTTGATTCTCTTCTTTCGCACGGAATCAATGTAACGGCAATCTTCTGCCCGGAACATGGATTTCGCGGCACAGAAGATGCCGGATCGCACATAGCAAGCAGCGTTGATGAAAAGACAGGCGTTCCGATTCTTTCACTTTATGAAAATTCCTCAACTCATTCACCTGGCGAAAAAAGCATGGCAAGCTTTGACACGCTTTTGGTCGATATGCAGGACGTGGGGCTTAGATACTACACTTACTACATCGCGCTCTATTACCTCATGGACGCATGTGCAAAAAATCAAAAAGCAGTTGTAATCCTTGACCGCCCGAATCCGAACGGCTTTTATGTAGACGGAGAGATTCTAAAAAACGAATATTTATCAGGCGTGGGGCGGCTCCCGATTCCAACGGTGCACGGCATGACTTTTGGAGAGCTTGCACGTATGATAAACGGAGAAGGATGGCTTACGGCTGGCAAAAATGCCTGCAATCTCACGGTCATTCCATGCAAAAATTACACGCACCAGACCAAATACGCGCTTATCCGTGCTCCTTCGCCAAACATCAAGGACATGAGGGCGGTTTACTTGTACGCTTCAACCTGTTTTTTTGAGAACACAATTGTTTCCGTGGGGCGCGGCACAAGCTTTCCGTTTGAAGCCTACGGAAGTCCTTTCTTTGATTCTCTTTCCGAGGCCGATTTTAATTTTGTTCCGCAATCAATAAGCGGCGCGACCAATCCGCCGTTTCTGGGGCAAACTTGCTACGGTGTAGATTTACGCACAAAACCACTCGAAGAAATCTGGGAAAATGGTTGTGATGTCTCTTATCTTTCGGATGCATACCAAAAGGCAAAAAGTATTGGAAAAGATGCTGACTTTTGGGGAAATGCCAGAGAGAACGGCAAATATTGGATAGATCTTTTAAGCGGCTCCGCAAATCTTAGGGAGCAGATTACGGCTGGAGTTTCTGCAGAGAAAATAAAGGCAAACTGGCAAAAAGATATTTCCAAATTTAAGGCACAACGAAAGCCTTATCTTTTATACGATGAATAAAAACGAGGGATGTGCAGGATTATTGGTACGCCGCACATTCCCCGCATCATTTTTATTTCTTTGTAAGCGTGCCGTTCTCAAAAATCATGTTTGCTTCTTCAAGATATTCGGCAGGAATTGGGATTCCGCAGTTCTTTGCCGCATCAAGGTCGAAGAGCAAATCGCTGTCGCTTGGGTCAGTCATAAAGCGAACTGGGATATTCTCTGGTTTTTCGCCGTTCAAGATTTTGAGAACCATTTCGCCAGTTGCGCGGCCAGCCTTGTAGTAGTTGAATCCGCTCGCAATTACACAGCCGCCGTCCATAGCTCCTGTTACATCGCCTGAGAAAATCGGCTTTTTAGCTTCGCCGAAAACTTCTTTTACAGATGAAAGCGCGCTGAAAACGGTGTTGTCTGTCGTGAGATACAAGCCGTCAACACGGCTGATGATCGCCTCTGCAGCCTGTTTTACTTCGCTTGAATTAGTAATTGCCTGGGTGACAAGTGAAAGCCCGGCCTGCTCACAACCTTTTTTGACAAGTTCCAGAGAAGAAACTGAGTTTGCCTCGTTGCTTGTATAAATGTAACCCAAAGTTTTGATACCGGTGAGCTGCTTGAAGAGAGCAATGTGCTGCTCGGTCGGAATTGCGTCGCTCATGCCAGTGATGTTTCGCTCGCCGTGCTCCAAAGTTGAGACAAGGCCTGCTCCGAGAGGGTCAGTTACAGTGCCAAATACGACTGGAATATCTGTGATTGTGTTTGCCAGAGCAAGGGCAACAGGAGTTGCGATACCGACAGCCACATCAACGCCCTCGTCACGATATTTCATTGCAATCTGAGCAGCAGTGTTCGGGTCTCCGTTTGCATTCTGAAGATCAAAAGTTGCGTTTACGCCGTTTTCTTTGAGGACATCTACAATTCCCTGCTCAACTGAATCCAGAGCAATATGCTGAACAATTTTTGCGATACCGATTTTGACAGATTTTTTGCCGTCAGCGGATTTTTTGTTGCAGCCAGTAAAGGCGCAAAGTGATAGTGCAGCTGTTAGAAGCAAGCCTATTTTTGTAATTTTCATTTTTTTCTCCATAGAGCAAGATTATTTTCAAGAAGAATGTTACTGTAAAGAGAAACATACTGTCAAGAGCAATTGTAAATTCCTGTTTTTATCGGTAGAATCATTGTATGATTCAAGGTATTCTCATCGAAGGTTTGATTTTTGGAATTATGGTTCTGGGCGTGTTCATGACTTTCCGCGTCCTCAATTTTTGTGATATGACAGTTGACGGCTCGTTCCCGCTCGGGGCGTGTGTTCTTGCGGCCTGTCTCACTCATGGCATTTCACCAGCCCTTGCGCTCATGATTGTTTTTATGGCAGGGCTTTTGGCTGGTCTTTGTACCACAGTGATTTATACAAAGCTCCGCATCCCGGATCTGCTTGCAGGTATTTTGATGATGACCATGCTCTACTCGGTCAATTTGCGCGTCATGTCGAATCAGGCAAACCTGTCTTTTCTCAGAATTCCAACAATTTTTTCTTCTATTAAACAGTTTATGAAGACAAGTTTCCCTGCCATCACACCGGACTGGGGAATCGTAATTTTTCTCGTGATTTTTGTGGGTCTTTTGCTCGTGATTTTGAATTTGTTCTTCTCAACAGATTTCGGCCTCACAATGGGCGCACTCGGCTCAAATCCACAGATGGTAATTTCACAAGGCGTTGACCCGCGGATTGTGCGCGGAGTGGGAATCTGCTTTGGCGACGGGCTTTCGGCTCTTTCCGGTGCTCTTTTTGCCATGTACTCAGGCTTTGCCGACGTGGGAAGCGGAAGTGGAGTCGTTGTCTCAGGACTTGCTTCCCTCATGCTGGGAGAATTCGTAATCCACTCAAACAAAATCGGCTGGCAGACATTCCGAGTAATTTTAGGCTCAATCATTTACCGCGCGCTCATGTTCATCGCCCGAAGATACGGCTACAACATCGGCATGAACGCCAACGACCTAAAGCTAGTCACAGGTCTCATGATTATTCTCTGTCTGATTGTAAGCAAGCAAGATATAGTAGGCTACTTCAAGCAGCACCTGAAAAGGCCTGAAAGATAAAAATACTTAGGAAAAAATTATGCTAAACTTAAACAACATTTCAATCACATTCAACGCGAACACTCCAGACGAAAACAACGCGCTCAGAAACATAAATCTCAACATCAAAAAAGGTGACTTCATCACAGTCATCGGCTCAAACGGTGCAGGCAAATCTACGCTTTACAATGTCATCGCCGGAACCCTCAAACCAACAACAGGCACAATCCTTCTCACAGGCGAAGACGGCGTTCAAAAAAACATCACAAACGATGCCGAATTCAAGAGAGCCAGATACATTGGCCGCATTTTCCAAAACCCGCTTTTGGGAACTGCTGGCAAAATGAGACTCGAAGACAACATGATGATTTGCTACAAAAAAGGCTTCAAAGGGCTTAAAATCTCGCTCAACAACAAAATGCGTGCCTTTTTCCGAGACCAGCTCAAAGTCCTGAACATGGGGCTTGAAGACCGACTAGGCGACAACGTTGACCAGTTCTCAGGCGGTCAGCGACAGGCACTCACCCTGCTCATGGCAGTTATGAGTAAGCCGAGCCTTCTTCTCCTCGACGAGCACACAGCCGCCCTCGACCCCACCAACGCCGCAATCGTAATGGAACTCACCCGCCGCTTTGCCCAGGAATACAATCTCACGGTCATGATGGTCACCCACAACATGCAGCACGCCCTGGACTACGGCAACCGCCTGATTATGATGAACAAGGGCGAAATCATCTCGGACATTGCAGGTGAAGAAAAAAAACAGCTCACAATGGATTCCATCGTAGAGCTGTTCAAAAAAATCAAAGTAAATAATGACAACGTGATGTTGAATTAGAACAATCTTCTTGCTTCAACGTAGAATCGTTTTTCGCTGGCTTCGCCCATTGAGAAGGACTTGCGGGGAAGAACGCCGCGGCTTGCGATTGTCTGGAAGAACGAATCTTTTGCGATTGGTGGCAGAAGAATTGAAAGCGCGTTTTCTTTGTGACCGAGCTTAACAACATCTTCCGTGCCGTGAATGTAATCGATGTCGTTCTTTTTGTCTTTTGAGTGCGCATCAAGGTATTCGTCCAAAACTGGCTGAAGAGCCGCAATCGCCAAATCTGTGATTTCTGTTTCCAAAACGCAGAGCTTTTCTGAGCCAGCCACGGTTGTGATAAAGCCGTATCTAGCGCCCTTTGCATTTTTGTCAGCAACAAAATCTTCAAGTTCTTTTTCTGTAGCGAAATTCTTGACTTCGCCGCCCAATTTTTCTTCTATAAAGAGAATCAAGCTTCCTGCATCCTGATTGAAAATTACGCGGTGAATTGGCTCGAATGTAAGCCCCTCATCGTAAATGTTAACAACCTCAACCAAAGCATATCGAACAGGAGAATTAATCAAATCATCGCCAGAAAGTGATTTTTTGTGCTCATCCCAAACAGCCTTTGCTGTAGCCAGAGAATGGTTTCCATCGCCCACGGCAAAAAGGAAGCAGTTTCCGTCTTTGTCCGTTCCAGCCTTTGCCAGTGCCGAAAGCGCATTTTCCAAAAGACTCTCAGTCTCTGCCCCAGAAACCTTCCAGCCTGTGATGTGACCAGAATTGAGCATGAGGTCTCCGTCATAAATAGGAGCTGATTTTTTTGCGATTGAAGCCGCTCCGCCAACGAGCAAGTCCTTTTCATCATTTGCAAGAAGCATGATATGAGGAAGCTCCAAAGTTGCCCCAGTACGGATTTTCATTCTCGGAGGGATTCGCTCGGGGACAGTCGCCTCAGTTGCACGAATCAAAGCCTTGCTGCCTGGCTTCCACTCGTATTTTTCAAGGTCAACAGCAAGGACAAGGCCCTTTCGCGTGCGGCCGTATTCAGTCTTTCGCTCGATGTAAATACATTCCTCACCAGAAGCGAAAATGCCAGCATCGATGTAGCTCTTCATCGTCTCATGGATTTTTTTGATTCTCGCCTCACCGTCGCCATCATTAAGATAGACTTCCGGGAAAATCAAATTAAGCGTAGAAGGATTTGTGCCAGCCGTCTGAGCAGCCTTAGCCCAATATTCCTTATCCTGAGTGTACTGATCACATGCAATCACCGACCATGACTTTAAATCAACTTTTTTTGGCAGCAAGATTTCTGGAATCTGCACGCCGTAATTTTCAAAATTTTTCATAATGAAGAAATTATAGCACAATTAACAGAGAATAGTATATAATTATTGTATGCCCGATTTCCCGCAGATGAGCTTTCAGCAGCGTGTTTCTCAAACAATGTCTCAGGCACAAGTCCAGAAAATGAGCCAGACGCAGATTATGTCGCTCAACTTGCTTGCCATGAGCGGGGCGGATCTGCGGAACGAAATTTATTCTTACGTGGCCAAAAATCCTGCATTGGAAATAAAATCTGATTCGCTAGAAACTGGCGTAAAATCTTCGCGCACGGAAGTTTCGGCTTCGTCGCGATTTTCGGACACCACACATTACGGCTCTGCTTCTTCTTCGGGTACTGCTGCAAGCGACAATTTTCAGGCAGCACTTGAAAGCAATGCGGACGAGCGCGAACCGCTCACTGACCACTTGGAGCATCAGCTCAATTCAATGAAGCTTAGTGCCGAAGAAAAAGCACTTTGTATCAAACTAATTTACAACCTTGACGAAAAGGGCTTTCACATCCTCGCTCCGATTTCATTTTTGAATCCAGAAAATCCGCTTCACACCGAAGAATTTTTGTCACACTGTCTCAACGTAGTGCAAAATCTTGATCCAATCGGCACATGCACCAACAATTACCGCGAAAGTCTTTTTGTTCAGGCAAAGATTTCTGGCATGGCAAGCGATTTGAGTCTTTTTCTTTTGGAATCCCACGAGCATTTTGACTTTTTGAACCCGCCTCAACCGCCAAAAATCCAGAAAAAGATTGCGGATTATCTTTCCGAGCAGAAAAAACTCAAATTCAATAAAAAAGATGAAATTCTTCTCGAAAAAGATGATTACTCTATAGAAGCGATTGAACTTTCGCTGAATTTTATCCGCACGCTCGACCCCTACCCTGCCCGCAATTTTGGCACGAATCAGGCAAATTTTATTGCACCGGATGTAATTGTCACTAAAAATCCAGATTTTGAAGAAAATCAGAGTGAGGAACCAGAATTCACCGTCACTTTTGCGCGGGAATTTTTACCAAAGCTTGAAATATCCAAAGATTATACGAGTCTCATAAAATCCACCGAAATCAAAGACGGAGACACAAGCGAGCAATCCGAGCGAAAAAAGGCCGAGCTGAAATTTGCCCGCAACAGTGTGAACGAGGCAAAAGTTTTCATCGAAAGCGTTTTGTACCGCGAAAGCACGATTCTCAAAGCCGCCCAGGAAATCGTATCAGCTCAAATCCAGTTTTTCAGAAAAGGTGCACGTTACCTTGCTCCGCTCCGCCAAAAAGACATCGCCGAAAAGCTAGGTGTGCACGAAACGACAATCTCGCGCATGGCAAGCTCCAAATATCTCGCCTGTGAATGGGGAATTTTCCCAATCGGTTACTTTTTCACGAATGCAGTTGGAGACACAGATTCAAAAGAAAGCGTAAAATACGAAATCGCACAAATCCTAGAAGAGCACAAAAACGACAAAAAAGCCCTCTCCGACCAAAAGATTTCAGATATACTGGCCGAAAAGGGAATAAAAGTTGCCCGTCGTACAGTAGCAAAATATCGTGGCGAACTAAATATTAATTCAAGCTATGAAAGGTGACACCATTCTGTTTCGCGGAAATCAAAATCACCGAGATGCGGGGCAAGTTCTTCTGTCCAAAATCGATCTTCAATCTTACGATCACCGCTTGTTTTGCCCAAATGCCTGTCCGCACGAACGCCCTTTCCATGAAAATCACTTCCGGCCGTAACGAACATACCGAGCTTGTGAGCAACTTCTTCTAATTTAAAACCTTCGTTGATTCGGGCAGCTGGATGCCATGCTTCTAGCCCTTCGACTCCATGGTTTCTGATTTTCTCAATCGTTTCGTCCATTTTGCCCCAGGAAACATAAAGCGAAAGCGGGTGCGCCAAAACCGGTATTCCACCAGCAGAACGAATGGCTTCGACAGCAACGTCCAAATCCGCGCCCTCATGACCAACATAATAAGGCCTCCCTTTGCCAAGAAAACGATCGAACGCTTCCTGCCGATGCTTGACCTTGCCAATCTGCATCAAAAAAGCCGCGAAATGAGGCCGCCCTATCTGGCTTTCACCGAATTTGCTCTCAATTTCATCCAACGTAACTTCAATTCCATCCTTTCTCATTCTGTCCACGATTTCCTGATTTCGAACATGACGGCTTTCTGTCAAATCTGCGACAACATCTTTTAATTCCTGTGAATTTTTACGCAAGCCAAGCCCCAGAAGATGAAACTCACCTGTTGGCCATCGGACATTGATTTCGATTCCGGGCAAAAAAATAATTCCGCTGTCACTCTGAGCACAAGTTCTGGCAGCTTCTGCCAATCCGTCCGTTGTATCGTGATCCGTCAATGCCCATACTTTTAGTTTTTTTTGAATCGCATACTCTGCCGATTCTTTTGGCGAAAAAATACCGTCTGAGGCAGATGAATGAGAATGTAAATCTATCATAAGAAAATAATAGCATAAAATCGAATGTTGTGTTATACTTGTAGATAGGAGTTTAAAAAGATTATGCCAAAAGCGATGTCCTATACAAAAGGTTCAATTATTTATTTTGAGGGCGATACAGATGACCGAGTTTTCATTCTCCAAAAAGGTCATGTTGTTATCACCACAACTGATGTTGAAACAAAACTCCAGACGAGTGAGCAAATCAAGCAGGGTGAGTTTTTCGGAGTAAAATCAGCAATCGGGCATTTTCCTCGCGAAGAAACCGTAATGACCCTCGATGAAGCCGTTTGTATTTCAATGACTTCACAAGAATTTGAAGTGATGTTCAGCAACAACAAGCAACTCATCATGAAGATGCTTCGGGTATTCTCAAATCAGTTACGCCAAATCCACAAAAAAACAGAATCTGTCATGAATAATAACGAGAATTTCAATCAGATGGACGGTCTTTTTGGTGTAGCAAAGGCTTTCTATTCCGAAGAAAAATGGCAGAGCTGCGAAGACGTTTGCAAAATCTACCTCAGATTATATCCAACAGAGGCAAACAACAAAGAACTCAAAGAAATGCTTCTCAAATCAAATGCCTACGTTAAAAAAGGCATTTCAAGCGCAAACGCAGCAGAAGAAACAGCAGGCGTTGCAGCAGGCGGCACATCAATCAAAATGTTTGAACTTCCAGCCTTCAAGAGATTCCAAAAGACTTATGAGAACGGCCAGGTCATCATCTGTGAGTTTGAGCGTGGCGAAACATTCTATCTTATTCAGAGCGGCAACGTTCAGCTCACAAAATGTATCAACGACTCAAACAAAAACCTCGATATTCTCAAACCAGGCGAATTCTTTGGCGAAATGGCAATCCTTGATAACACTCCGCGCTCGGCAACTTGTGTAGCTCGCGGTCACGTTGAATGCCTTGAGTTCAACAAGGCCAACTTTGAGATGCTCATCACTGGCAATCCTCAGCTTGCCCTTATTCTTCTCAAAATCTTCTGCAAACGAATTTACGATCAAAAACGCCGTCTGAGAATTCTTGTAATTTCAGACCCACAGGCTCGTTTGGCCGATGTTTTCTGTATGTTCAATGAAATGAATATGAACACTGGAATGGCAGCTGCAGACCGTCGTCGCAAATTCATGGTCACAGAGTCCGACATTATTCATTGGTCTGGCTTGCCGTCACAAACAGCAAAAGATGAGCTTAAACGATTTGTGGTTTCACGTAAAATCGAAATATTTGACAATTACATTCTGGTCAACAACATCGCCGATATGCAGCGAATCGTTGAATCCCGATCGGACCAAAAGAAATAACAACAAGCGGTGGTTCACAAAGCCACCGTTTTTTATTTATTTATAAGAAACTTTTAGGGCGAGCGAAAAAATCATGCCGTCAATTCCGTTGCCGTTCATAAGAGAGCCGAGCGGAACGTAACTGCGGAATTCGCCGCCAATTTTCCAGATTTCAGAGAGTTCATAGGAATACGAAAGAGCCAGCTCCGGATAAAGAAAATTCAAATCCTTAAAGAAAGTGCCGTTGATGTCAGAAACATCATCGCTGGCTTTTGTGCCAATGTCGCGGTTGGGATCATCGGGAGAAACGCCGTTTGAAAGAATCGCATAGCGGGCAAAAAAGCCGATGCCTCCAGTAACAGAAAAAAGATGCTTTTGCGACTCGCCAAGCCTGAATGTATAGCCACCTGCAAAATCAATCATTGCAGAAAGAGCCGTGGCGGTGCGGTTCTCAACTTCGGCGGGCTGTGCGTCCTTTCCGTCCCAAAGATAGTAATTTGTAAAAAATGAGCTGTGCGCTTGAATCAGGATATTGTTTGATAAAAGAAAATCTCCACCAATTCCCAAAGAATACATGACAGGGCTTGGAGCAGATTTTTTATAATCGTCAGTGTTGAGCATGAGTTTTGGCCCCGCCGTGAAGAACAAATCTTTATCCAAGGCGGAAACAGAACTGAGAAAAATCAGAAAAATGCTCGCGAATACGAAAGCTTTTTTCATGTTTCTATTCTACTTTGAATAGAACAATTTTTCCATATCGACGGTGAGGAATCCAGAACGGCCAGTTTTGTAGAAGTCACTTTCTTCCCATGAAACTATCAGATATTTTCCGCTGATGGCGAATGCCTGATATGAATAGCGACGAGGAAGTTTTGGCAAGCGGAAAGCAACTGTTTTGCCATTGTTTATGAGCGGATGCTCATCGATGGCTCCAGAAAAATATGTCGTGCCGTCGCCAAAAACAGCACAAATCCAGTTATCCTTGACGATTGCGTTGGCGATAGTGCCGTCATCTTTGCCGCTTAAAAAATATCTTGGAGATGAGCCGCCGTAGTCTCGGCAAGTGAGCACGAAATTGAAATCTTTCGGAATTGATTTAAGAAGTTCTTTGAGCCGAACCGGAGCTTTTGAAAAATCTTCTGGCGTTACAAGATTGCGGTAGCTTGACTCGCTGATTTCTGAAACCGAAATGCTGCCCGAACTCTGGCTTGATGAAAACGGCTGGACGCTCGCCAAATCCACGAGCGACTTCCACTTAATGTAATGGAAAGAAACCTTGTTGTTTTTGGTAGATTTGACCGAGCTGAACCAGTCCGAGCCGTCAAAGAAAGTGCTTGTAACTTCGCCAGTCTGCTCGATGTTAAGCTCGCCGTAAGTGACAACAGGGAAGAACATTCTCTGGTCAATGGCAAGCCGAATTATGTGGCTCTGGTTTTGATTCTGCTTTTTGTTGGCTGTTTTATTGAAGAAAGAATTCTTTACGAGCGTGAAGTATGGAGTTCTGCCCTCAAAGACAAGGTTTCCAGCCGTTGAATCAGAAAAAAGCTGGTAATCTTGAATCAGTGTAGGATTTTCAGTGCCGTCAAAATAGAGCGCGCCCAAATGATTCACGAGCATGATAGCCTTGCCGTCCGAAGTGACGTTGGCATCGCAAATTCGCACGCTTTCTGTCCATGGTTTGAGCGACTGAATCGCCGCCCGCTGTGGCAGTTCGACCTCAATGGCGGCATCATTCGCAAAACAGAACCATTTATGGTCGCTGGATTTTTGTTGCATCTGCATCGGCTCTTCGGGAACAGGCTTTTTTGTGTCACAAGCCGTGAGCAAAATGCAGAGCGAGAATATAGTGAATGTAATTTTCGACAATTTCATATATTTATTGTCGGAGAAATCAAGTGGAAAGTTGAAAGTGGAAAACGGAAAGTTGAAAGCAAAAGCCTCCGATTACCCCTTCAGTTTTGCCATTTCTTGCTGACACAATTGATCGCATCGCTCGTTATATTCAACTCCCGCGTGACCTTTGACCCAGTTCCATTCCACGTTGAGGGAAGCGTTGAGCGCGTCGAGCTTCTGCCAAAGTTCCTGATTGAGCACAGGCTTTTTTGCAGCCGTTTTCCAGCCGTTCTTTTTCCAGTTGTGAATCCAGCTCGTAATTCCGTTTTTGACATACTGGCTGTCGATGTTCACCTGGATTGGGAGAGCGCGGAGCCGTTCTGTGTTGTAAATTGCAGTGAGTGCGGAAATTGCTGCTGTGAGCTCCATGCGGTTGTTCGTAGTGAGTTTTTCGCCGCCACTAAGTTCACGGGCCTCACCTTCTGCGATAACCACGCAAGCCCAGCCGCCCACGCCAGGATTTCCCCAGCATCCGCCGTCGGTGTATACGATGATTTTTTCCATTGGTACATTTTAGTGAAAAGACATGGGATTTACAAATAAAAACTCAAAATGATAAAATTGCTGTATGGCAAAAAACGACACGATTATCTCAGATTTATTCGATTTTATAAAAAACAGCCCCACGAGTTTTCATGCGGTGGCAAATATCCGCGAGATTTTAGGCAAAAACGGCTTTACGGAGCTTTCAGAGTCCGAGCCGTGGGCTATTGTTCCGGGCGGAAAGTATTTTGTTTCTCGGAACGGCTCTGCCCTCATTTCTTTTTGCGTGCCAAAAGACTCTGTCTCTGGCAAAAATGCTTTCATGCTCTGCGCTTCTCACAGCGATTCACCGTCTTTTAAGATTAAAGAAAATCCTGAGCGCAAGGAAGCGGGCTGCGTAAAGCTCAACGTTGAAAAATATGGCGGAATGTTGATTGCCCCGTGGTTTGACAGGCCTCTTTCTGTTGCAGGGCGGATTGTTTTTAATGACGGTGGCAAAATCAAAGAAAAACTCGTCTCGATTGACCGTGACCTGCTCGTAATTCCTAACCTTGCGATTCACATGAACCGCGAGGCAAACGACGGCCATAAAATCGATGTTCAGAAGGAAATTGAGCCAGTGCTTTCACTTTCGGAAAAGGCTTCTCTTCTTTCGATTGTGGCTGAGCAGGCGGGCATTCCCAAAGAAGACATTCTGAGCCATGATTTGTTTTTGTATGCGAAAACTGAGCCTTGTAAATGGGGAGCCGAAGAAGAATTTATCTCAGCCCCTCGGCTCGACGATTTGGAATGTGCTTGGGCGAGCTTACAGGGATTTTTGGAGGCGGAAAAGCCAGGTGCGATTCCGGTTTATTGTCTTTTTGATAATGAGGAAGTGGGAAGTTCCACCCGCCAGGGGGCGGATTCAACATTCCTTTCGGACACGCTCGAACGCCTTTCGGAAAAGCTTGGCTGGTCTGGCGAAGAATACAAAATCGCGCTCTCAAAAAGTTTTATGGTCAGCGCGGACAATGCACATGCCGTTCATCCGAATTATGCCGAAAAAGCAGACCCAATCAACCGCCCTGTTCTGAACGGCGGAATCGTAATCAAATACAACGCGGCTCAAAAATACACTTCGGATGCTGTCACATCGGCTTTCTTCAAAATGATTTGCAAAAAGGCGGGTGTGCCTTATCAGATTTTCACGAACAACTCAAATATCGCTGGCGGAAGCACGCTCGGTAACATCAGCCAGAATCATGTTTCAATTCCGTGCGTGGACATAGGACTGGCCCAGTGGGCAATGCATTCACCGTATGAAAGCGCAGGTGCAAAAGATGTGGAAAGCATGATTAAAGCGATTAAGATATTTTTTGAAGAAGAAGTTTGAAGATGATATTCGCAATGGTTGCGTTCGCTGATTTTGCAAATTTTCAGTGTCTCAGCCATTGCGATGGTCAACTTTGCATATTTTCGGCAATCGCAGCCATTGCGTTCGCCGTTTTTGGATATTTCCGACACCTGCGTTTGCATAAATTGTCTTCATTTCTTCGTTTGTCATGACAGCCTCCTTTTAGCCGCTAGAAAAATATTAAAATAATTTTAACATAGGTTAGAATTATCCGCAATTTTTTTGTGCCTGCGACACTTAGACAAGCTCTGTACGCCGCTCCGCACAACCACAGTATGTTTAATATTTATACGAATGAGTTTGGAAAAGGGATAAAGATTTTAATTCTCTATTTCATAAAGATATGTTAAAATAGGCTTTAACAAGCTCAGGAGGAACGAGGAAATGTTACAGGCAAAAGAAATCAATGGCATTCTATTGATTAGCGCACCAGGCCGTATCGAAACACAAAATGCACAGGAAGTAGAAAAGGATTTCCGGACTATAAAAGAAGAGCATGGGAACATGCCGATTGCAATTGACGCAAGCAAAATGGAATACATTTCAAGCGTCGGTTTGCGTCTTCTGCTGAAATTTGCAAAGGAACAGAGCGGCACAAAATTGACCGTGCAGGATGTCTCCCCAGAAGTATACGAAATTTTTGAGACAACCGGCTTTTTGCAGATTCTGGATGTAAAAAAACGCTTGCGGGAAATTTCCGTAGAAGGATGCGAACTTATCGGTTCCGGCGGCTATGGCAAAGTCTATCGCATAGATAATGAAACTATCGCAAAGCTTTACACTACCGAAATGTCGCTGGAAATGATTCAAAAGGAGCGGAACACAGCACAAAAAGCATTCTTAATGGGGGTTCCTACAGCAATTTCCTATGATGTAGTAAAATGCGGCGATGATTATGGCGTTGTTTATGAGCTTTTAAAGGCAAAAACCGTGGCTCAGGTGCTTGATTCAGATTCTTCCCGCATTCAGGAAATGGGCGAAAAAAGCGCAACTCTT
>Ga0310695_10003682_pt1 | contig 29586 bp, 22 predicted proteins | sample RumenRJG_04DNA_FD_203882 | JGI IMG/M metagenome (GOLD analysis project Ga0310695, IMG submission 203882) | Bovine rumen microbial communities from Lethbridge, Alberta, Canada - RJG_04 (v2) (version 2) | ecosystem: Host-associated > Mammals > Digestive system > Stomach > Rumen | place: Canada...
CATGGAGAGCTTTGTTATATTTAGCTGTTTCTGCCTGGAACTCATTGCCCAAACGCTGCTGCAAGCCCTGAAGATCAGCCTGCTGGCGCTGCAAATTAGCCTGAATGGCCTCTGCCTGCTCACGAGTATAAGCATTCTGCTGAATTTTCTGCTGGAAGTTTGCTGCAGCAGCCTGAAGCTGATTGCCTTTATTAGCAATAGTTTTCTGAATATTGTCACTCTTCTTCTGGAGAAGATCAGAATACTCTTTAGCAAATGTGTATTGGGTCATGATAGAATCAACCTCAACATAAGCGATTTTAAGATTAGCAGGAGCCTTGGCAGTTTCTGATGCAGGCTCTACCTGTGGCTGTGATTTGTTGCATGATGTCATGGCAAGCGCAGCAACTGCAGCAAATGCCAATGTTCCAAAAATGTTTTTCTTCATTGTATTTTAAACTTAATTTTTATACTTATTCTCTAGAATCGTCTATTTATAGAATTCTAACTTTATTATATAATCGCCTTAAATCATCTATCTTAGTAAGCTCTATTCTCTGCTCGAGCCTCTTTATCTTGGTCGATAACACAATGAATTCCCTGTTTTCTCAATCCAGGATTATCATGTACATGTTGTGAGGAGAACTTACCGTTCTTCTTGAATAATAATTTCACAGACAGTAAAGCTATACTGATAGCAATTATTAACACGCTTAATAGTAGAGTTTCTAACATTTTTATTACTTTTGCAATGACTTTTCAGACAATTAACACCGCAAAGATAGTGTTTTTATGCAAATTGACAAAATAAAATAACTTAAATAAAGTAATAAAATGGAGAAAAAGGATTTAAAACCTGCTTGTGTCTTTGAGCAGTTTGCTAAAATCAACCAGATTCCTCGCCCTTCTAAGCATGAGGAGAATATGATTGAGTATCTTAAAGAATTCGGAAAATCACATAATCTAGAAACTATTGTCGACGAAACCGGTAATGTCATCATCCGTAAGGCTGCTACACCTGGTTTCGAAAACAAACCTATGGTTGCTATGCAGAGCCATATGGATATGGTTTGCGACAAACTCGTAGACGTGGATTTTGACTTCCATAAGGATGCCATCCAAACTTATGTCGATGGTGAATGGCTATGCGCTAAGGGCACTACTCTTGGTGCCGATGATGGTATCGGTTGTGCTATCGAACTTGCTATTCTTGCCAGCGATGACATTGAGCACGGCCCTGTAGAATGTGTATTCACTCGCGATGAGGAGACGGGGCTTACCGGTGCTTTCGGTATGAAGAGCGGTTTCATGCAGAGCAAGTATCTCATCAACCTTGACTCAGAGGATGAAGGTCAGATTTTCGTAAGTTGCGCCGGTGGTATCAACACAGCAGCTACATTCAACTATAAGCGCGAAGATGCACCTCAGGATTACTTCTTCATGGAGGCTTCTGTCAAAGGTTTGAATGGAGGTCACTCTGGTGATGACATCAACAAGAAACGTGCTAATGCCATCAAGATCATGGCTCGCTTCCTTTACTTGGAGCAAGACAAGATGGATTTACGCCTCGCACAATGGAATTCTGGCAAGATGCACAATGCTATTCCTCGTGATGGTAAGATTCTCTTCGCTGTTCCTGCAGATAAGAAAGAAGAGGTAAAGGCAGACTGGAATGTCTTCACTAAGAACGTTGAGGATGAATTCCATGTTACTGATACCAATATGGTATGGAACTTAGGTAGTGCCGATGCTCAGACTGTATTACCAAAGCAGGTTTCTCACAATCTGATTCTCGCTTTGCAGGCTGTAGACAACGGTCCTTTAACAAACTGCCAGGACGAGGCTATCGCTTGGATGGTTGAGACTTCTAGCAATGTGGCTAGTATCGCAACAGGCGAAGATAAAGCTGAAATCGTAAGTAGTCAGCGTTCTAACGTAATGAGCAACCTCAAGAATATGAGCAACTCTATACGTGCAACATTTGAGTTGGCTGGCGCTGAGGTTCTGCAAAATGATGGCTATCCTGCATGGAAGATGAATCCAAACAGCGAACTTGTCAAGATTACGGTAGAAGCTTACAAGAAACTCTTCAATAAGGAGCCTAAGGTTCTCGGCATCCATGCTGGTCTTGAGTGCGGACTCTTCAGCGAGAAATATCCAGAACTCGACATGGTAAGTTTTGGCCCTACTCTCCGCAATGTTCATACACCAGATGAGAAACTTCTTATTCCTACTGTTCAGATGGTATGGGATCATCTACTTCTCATCTTGAAGAATATCGACTAAGCTGATGAAATATAAGATGATTGTGCTCGACTTAGACGGCACACTTACCAACGATAAAAAGAAAATCACTCCTAAAACCAAGACTGCGCTCATGAGGGCGCAGTCGCTTGGTATTAGAGTGGTATTAGCTTCTGGACGCCCTACCTATGGCATCACCAAACTTGCTGATGAACTTGAGATTGAAAAGCATGGTGGCTTCATTCTTGCCTTTAACGGTGGAAAGATAACTGATTATGAATCAGGCAAGGTGGTGTTTGAACAAAAACTTGACGAGAAGCTCGTACCTACGCTCTACCATGCAGCGATGAAGGCGGGCATGCAGATTCTTACTTATCAAGGCGAAGGTATAGCTGCAACTGAGAAAGATAACAAGTATGTACAGGAAGAGGCTTTTATCAACAAAATGCCAGTAACACTCTATGATGATTTTCTGAACCAGATAGAATATCCTATCAATAAATGTCTTATTGTAGGCGACCCTACTCCACTACACGAGTTGGAATTGGAATTAGTTCAACAGATGGAAGGTAAGATGAATATCTATCGTTCGGCAGCTTTCTTCCTTGAATGTGTACCCTTGGGTATCGATAAGGCACAATCACTAAACAGATTGATTGGCAGTCTGGGAATCACACGTGATGAGATTATCGCTTGTGGCGATGGATACAATGACAAGAGTATGATAGAATTTGCCGGATTGGGTGTTGCTATGGCAAACGCTTCACGCGAAGTACAGGATTCTGCAGATTACATCACATATTCTAATGAAGAGGACGGGGTGGCTCATGTTGTAGAGAAATTTATTCTGAACGCGTAGTCATTATTATTCTGTCGTGAATTATCATTTGATAATCTCTTCATGAATAAAATTGTTCAAAATGTCGGAACAAGCTCATAAAGAGTTCTTCCGACATTATTATTTTGTTACTTTTTAATATTTTTTCTACAAAAAAAGTAACCAATTAGAAAAAAATATCTATATTTGCAATATAACTCTTTGAGATTAGTACACTAAATCATCAACTCGCTTCTGCGAATAGATTGACTAGAGACATGAGAATATTTGCGAAATTCATATTAATAACGTGTAGTTTTTTCTTTGGATTTGTTATCTTTGAAAGAATTGCAAACGGAATAGACGATCATTTTGTGATTTCTATTTTAGCTATTATCTTAGGCTGTATCTTAGTTCACGAACATTTGGGTAGAGAAATGGAGATGAACGAACTAGATGACACCATTCTAAAAAACATCAAAAACATGAAAAATGAAGAAAAGAAGAAAGCAAAGAACTAAGTGTCTTTGAAAAGGCACCTTACAATGATATATATCGGCAACTCATGTGTAGCTTTGCCGAGTCAAAATAAAATAGCATTTTTCTAGCAATTTATTTTTTTATTCGCAAAAAAAGTGCTATTTTTGCTTTTTTACGATATGAAACTAACACATTTTATATTAACCCAAATAATTTAAAACATGGAAAATCCCGTAGAGAAAGTACTTACAGGCGATTTCAACAAGCGTAAGGGTGTGATGTTCCTCATCGTAGCCTTGCTTACACTTTTCATCTGGAATATGCCTACCGACTGGTTTGGTATTGATAACCTCACCATTGTACAGCAACGAGTAATTGCCATCTTCGTTATGGCTGTCTTATTATGGCTCACAGAGGCAATCCCCGCATGGGCGACTTCTGTAACCATCATCTTTGTATTACTCTTCTGTGTAAGTGATTCGGCTTTCAACTTTCTTCAAGGTTCTGAGGGTTCTGCTGGCAAACTCCTCGACTATCAGGGCGTAATGGCATGTTTTGCCGACCCTACGATCATTCTCTTCCTAGGAGGTTTCATCCTTGCAATAGCAGCAACAAAAAGCAACCTCGACGTAAAGATGGCTCGGGCTATGATTGCACCATTTGGCAAGAAATCAGAGAATGTATTGCTGGGATTCATACTTATCACCGGCATCTTCTCAATGTTTATCTCAAATACTGCGACAGCAGCAATGATGCTCACTTTCCTTACACCTGTATTCAAATCGCTCCCTGCCAGCGGCAAAGGCCGTATCGCACTAACCATGGCAATTCCCATCGGAGCTAACATCGGTGGTATGGGAACACCTATCGGTACACCTCCAAATGCTTTTGCCTATAAGACACTCGGTGATCTCGGCATGAACATCGGTTTCCATACATGGATGGCCATCATGGTACCAATGGTCTTCGTCATGCTCATCGTAGCTTGGTATATCGTAAAAAAGCTCTTCCCTTTCTCAAAGAAAACTATTGAACTCGAAATCAGCGGTGACACAGAATGGAACTGGCGTACATGGGTTGTAGCCATCACATTCCTCGTAACCATCCTGTTATGGATTTTCGGCAAGGATTTGTTTGGTATCAACGCAAACACCGTAGCCATGCTTCCTATCGCCGTGTTTGCGTTTACAGGCGTCATCACATCAGAAGACTTGAAAGATATCGACTGGGAAGTCATCTGGATGGTAGCCGGTGGTTTTGCTCTCGGATTGGCCATGAATGGTACCGGATTGGCAGAAAATGCCGTGAAGAGTATTCCGTTCTCTCACTTTAATCCAATCATCATCCTTATCATGAGCGGACTTATCTGTTATCTCTTAAGTAATTTTATCTCAAATACCGCCACAGCAGCACTTCTCATCCCAATCCTAACGGTGGTATGTCATGGTATGGGAGATAAACTATCTACCATCGGCGGTACACCCACTATAATCATCGGAATCGCAATAGCAGCAAGTTGCGCGATGATGCTTCCAATCTCAACACCACCTAATGCCATTGCCTATTCCACCGGGCTCATCGAACAGAAAGATATGGCCAAGGCAGGTTCCATAGTAGGCGTTGTCAGCATGATCATCGGATACAGCGTACTCATCGTATTCTGCAAATTAGGAATTTTATAGTTTGATTTAACATACATCCACATAAGAAAGCAGGAAAGTCATTTTTCTGCCTTCTTTTGTTATGTGCAAGAAAAAAAATCTTTAACCATACAATAAAAGATAATAATGCGAGTTATCCATAAAGTGCAATTGCGAGAATACAAAAGAAATTCCGATTATTTGACAAGATATTCATATATTTTTGTTATTTTTGCATCCGCTATCAAAAAAATTAGTATCATCAATAGGATTTATATATAAAGAAACGCGAGGTAATGGGAATGAGACAATTAAAGATTAACAGAAGTATTACAAACCGTTCAAGCGAGGCACTAGACAAGTATCTCGCAGAGATTGCACGTGAACCTATGATTTCTGTCGACGAGGAGATAGAGCTCGCCGAACAAATTCGAAAAGGAGGAAGATTAGGCGAGCGCGCAAAGGAAAAATTGGTAAGAGCTAATTTGCGATTTGTAGTTTCTGTTGCCAAACAGTATCAACATCAAGGTCTTTCGCTTACCGACCTTATCGATGAAGGCAATATTGGTCTGGTCAAGGCTGCAGAGAAATTTGATGAAACCCGAGGCTTCAAGTTTATATCTTATGCTGTATGGTGGATACGACAAAGCATCATGCAAGCTATCGCAGAACAAAGTCGAATCGTAAGATTACCACTTAACCAAGTTGGCGCTGTAAGCAAAATCAGTCAGGCCACAAGCAAATTCGTTCAGGAGCACAACCGCCGTCCTTCTGTTCAGGAACTTGCAGAGATTCTTGACATGGACGAGATGAAAATTGAACAGAGTTTGAATGCCGACTCACATCATATGAGTATTGATGCACCTTTTGGTGATGATGACGACAATAGCATGGCCGACGTATTGGCCAGTGGCAGCGACTCAAGAACCGACCGTCAGGTTGACTTTGAGAGTATGACCATGGACCTTGACAAAGTATTGAAAGGTGTACTCAAAGACCGAGAACTTAAGATTCTGAAGGCTTGCTTCGGTATTGGTTGCCACGAGAAAGGCTTGGAGGAAATTGGTGAAGAGTTTGGACTTACTCGTGAGCGCGTTCGACAAATTCGCGAAAAGAGCATTGCCAAGATTCGTGAAAGTGGAAACGCTAAGATTCTGATGAAATATCTAGGGTAAAACAAGATTTTTTGAAAAAACTTCGAAAAAAGTTTGGTAGTTTCAGAAAATCTTCCTACCTTTGCACTCGCTTAAAAGAAATAAGGCTTCGTAGCTCAACTGAATAGAGCACTTGACTACGGATCAAGAGGTTCCGGGTTTGAATCCCAGCGAAGTCACAAATTTCGAGATAGGCAATTATACAAGGATGGCTTCGTAGCTCAACTGAATAGAGCACTTGACTACGGATCAAGAGGTTCCGGGTTTGAATCCCAGCGAAGTCACAAAAAAGAGTTCGGACATTTGTTCGAACTCTTTTTGTTTTCTATCATCAATCACAACTTGTAGTAATCGATCTATTCTTCTTATCTGGGGAGATAAGCACTATTCATCAAACCCATCTCTCAGTAAACGATTATTTTATTCTATAGAAATCAATGGAAGTGAGTTCAAAGAACCCACACCATCGATAAATATTGCAAAGGAAAGCCCTATTTCTGAGACTTCTCCCAATCATTCCATTCCTTCAAGGCCTCCTTCCAATCAGTCTGCTCACCACTTTCGATAGCCTCCTTTTCACGTAAAGCTTCATCACGAGCCTTATCACGCGCACGCTTAGCCTTCATCGACTCTATCGTGGCATCATCGAGGATACGGATGGCACCACGGTAAAGCGCATCATGCAACTCCTTCTCACCAAAAGCCTTACCAGGTTCATTGAAATCAGAGATATTGAATTCATAATTCACACGCAGATCGTGACGAATCAACTTCTGCTGAGCACGATTAGCCGAATTTTTCATTTTCAAAAGTTTGGCAATCTGCTCAAATTCATGTTGCGAAAACTTATTTCTACCCATGTATCTTAAAAAGTCCATTTAACTGCTATTGTTGGAATAGCATAGAATTTATTATTTTGTCCATTATCGTTCCATACAAAGTTGTTGGAAATCTCCACCTCAGAACCCAAGCTCAGGTTGATGTCATTCCACCCCTTCAAGGTGTTAAGGTTAAACCAAAACTGAGGTTCACTCAGCACAATAAGTTTACCATTGACATTAGGATTATACCACACATCACAGAAACCTGAGAAAGTACAGAACTTATGAGCAAACGATACACCCCACACCTCAGTAAGTTGGAACCCACTGAAAGGATGAGCATTATAATGACGATTCTTGAAATAATACTTATACATCGCCTGCACAGAGAAAGTCCTAGAAAAATCAGTAGAATGCCAGTTCCATGCTCCTCCAGCAAGCACAGCATGCTGAAAACGAGTAGCCTGCCATGTATACTCATTACTAGAAATACCACCATTATACTCTACATGAGCAGCCCATTGCTTATTCTTAGAGAGATTAAACTCACGAGAAACCTCCCAATATGCGCCAGCCACGCCATCACGCTGATAGTCAATATCCGTAAAGAAATAAGTGCTGCCCCATCTGTCAGGCTTAAAGAGTTCTACCGTGGTAGTAACACTAGGGCGCGTGTCAAGATCCTGATATAGGGAATGTCCCAAATCATAATGCACCTGTATATTCTGAGCCACCATCGACGATGTAAGCATCAAAAGAAAAATAAATAGCAAACTAATTCTTTTCATATATTACTTGATTGTTCAGTTTAATGTTTGTGCAAAGTTAGCAATCTTTTTATAAATTCTCGTTACGAATATTAGAAAAATATTAATTTTCTCTATAATATTTGCTATTTCGGAGAACTAATGATATCTTTACTCTTGAAATTTTAAAAAACATATTGAATATGAAAAAAATGATGATGATAGCTACTCTCTTTGTAGCTACAATAAGCATGGCAACAGTAGCCAATGCCCAAGAAGTAAAAGACCAACCAGTAAAGAAAGAATGCTGCAAGAAGGCTGATAAAAAGTGCTGCGACAAGAACAAAGAAGATAAGTGTGGCAAATGCAAAAAAGCTGAAGACAAATGTAAAGAGGCTAAACAGAAATGCAAGAAAGCTGAAAACAAGTGTAAGAAAGCAGAAACAAAGAAATGCGACAAATGCCAGAAGGTAGAAGACAAATGCCAGAAATAAAAGAAATCCCTCACTTCACAGTGAGGGATTTTTCTTTTAATTGAACTTAAGAAATATATTTAGAAATTTAACGGAATTATCATTAAATAAAAAACTGCAATGAATACCCCTCGATCCATTGCAGTTTGAATACCTAAATAATTATAACTTACCTTACCAATGAAAAAACTAAATCTATCGAAAGACCTCTTTGTATATACTTAACTCCAAACTTAAAAATGTAATGCGAATAGATCACTTTATATTTATATAACTCCCTATCTGTCATCACATTAGTCTCTAAAAATGTTGTATTGCAAAGATAATAGCAACCCCCGAAATCTGCAATAGATTCCGGGGGTAAATATTTTTGTTTTTGTGAACTTCTATTCATAAAACGTGGGAATATCACATTTACAAAATCAGAAGACACAAATCATACTTCTATTTTACTCTCATTTTGTATCTCCCGAGCTGTTTTTCCGATTTCTTTTCTACAAAAATTACTTAAGGCTGCCAAAGACGGGAAACCAAGTTCATAGGCGACTACTTTGAGCGGCTCATCATGACTACGAAGATAATTGGAAACCTTCTCTACACGACGCTCCTTCAACCAATCAGAAGGAGTTTTACCGAATTCTGATTTAAACAAACGTTGAAAATAGGAACGATCGAGTCCTATCGCATCTGCAAGGGCATTGACAGTGTTGTGCTTCTCTGCCATCAACAGAACCTTTGACTTAAAGGCAACTCTCTCACCCGAGAAAGGAGTCATAAAGCGACAGAAATCTTCGTTGCTCATGGTAGCTCTAAGAAGCATGAAGATTTCAGCCTCCTTGACGCGATACAACCGTATACACGACACACCCAAACGATAAATTTCCCGTACTTGATGATAAAAGTTTTTCACCAACTGAGCACACTCCAAGACATGCTCGTCCTTATACGACGTGATATGCGTACTATAACTCTCTGTCGGATGACGAAGTTGGAAATAATCACATTCTGCAAGAACCTTAACGACACCCAATATTACCATACTAGTATGTTGTTCGGCCCGAATCGAATATTTCACGTCGCACGACATCAAAGCTAGTTGTCCACTCTCTATCACGAATCCCTCGTGACAACAAGAGACTTCGATTCTGCCCTCATACAAATAAATAAGCGCATTTCTAGAATAATCACTCGGGGTAAAATTCTGACCCTCCTCCAAGTCGATAAACGAAAAACCTGTTTTGAGTTGCGGCACAAAACACCCCTTGTCTATTCTATCCTGTACATGATTTATAGCCATATTTTCTGCGAATGAATTTTTAAAAATAGGTTTATCACGACAAATATAAATTAAAAGTATGAAAACTACAAGTTCTATAACGTTGAAAAAAGCTTAAAACCATTTGGCTTTTATAATTATTTATTCTATCTTTGCAATACTTTATATATAAAATAATGAGAGTCGAAATTAAAGAAGTTAACCAGAGACAAGAAGCGCGATTATTCTCGCAATTCGGAAACATGCTTTATGCAGACAATCCATACTATGTACCTGATATGGAGAGCGATATCATGAACATGGTCAATCATCGGCATAATGATTCAGAAGCAGAGACGATACCATTTCTTGCCTTCCGTGGTGATAAAGTAGCAGGTAGAATATTAGGTATCATCAACCATAAAGCAAACAGAAAATGGAACGTCAAAGTTGTACGCTTCGGATTTCTCGACTTTATTGATGATGAAGAAGTTTCACAAGCCTTGATTGCTGCTGTAGAACGATGGGGCAAAGCTCATGGGATGGAATCCATCCAAGGCCCAATGGGGCTTACAGACTTCGACAAGGAGGGCATGCTACTGGAAGACTTCGACAAGTTAGGTTCGATGTCCACATTATATAATGCGCCCTACTATCCCAAGCATCTGGAGAAGATGGGATTCCGCAAACAAGTAGACTGGATACAGATCAGGGTAAACGTGCCCGATGAAGTTCCCGAACGTATCGCACGCGTGGCATCCATCGTCGAGCAAAGATTCAAGGTACATATCCACGTGATGACAACTTTCGAGATCCTCACAGGTTGGGGCAAGAGAGTATTCCAACTACTCAACGAGGCCTATGCCCCACTCTTTGGTTTCTCGGCTATAGAAGGCAAAGAGATGGATTCCTTCATCCGAACCTATTTACCAATCGTCGACAAGAGCATGGTACCGGTAATCGTGAACGAAGACAACGAGATCGTTGGTGTGGCCGTGACGATAGGAAGTCTGTCCAGAGCATTACAAAAGACAAAAGGCAAACTCTTTCCCCTGGGCTGGTGGCATCTGTTGAAGAGCCTGAAACTGAAAAACGAGGAAGGCATCGATATGTTGCTCATCGGCGTAAGACCGGATATGCAAGGTATAGGAATCAACTCCTTGTTCTTCAACCATCTCATTCCCATCTATAAGAAGAAACATTTCAAATGGGCTGAGACGGGGCCGCAACTAGAAGATAACCATAAAGAACTTTCGCAATGGAAGGATTTGAATCCGGAATATATCAAGAGGCGACGTTGCTATACAAAAGAAATCTTGTAGCTCAAGAATATATTCATAACCTTAAACAATCACGAACCCCCAAAACATCACTGCTTCGGGGGTTCTCATCCTTAGATTGCTTTTTTCTATCGGACTCTTATATTAGAGAAAAAGATCAAGAGTCCATCAATATGCACTTGAATAAAATTACTTAGTCTGAAGTGTAAGTACCACGATCGATGAAGGATCGAGAGTAACTGTAAAGTTCTTGCCTACCGCAGCTTTCGAAGCCACAGGGACGATTTTTGTAGGCTCATCCATCGAGTTGGTATCGGTAGTATGAGCAGAACTCAACTGCCACTTTTCGGCCTTACTCTTTACCGTCTTCACACCATCAAGGGCGAACGTTACAGGTTGAGCGTTCTTACCGCCATTCACGAGTTTCAGATACACATTACCATTCTTGCTGTCACGGGTAACAGAATAGAACACTTGGTCGCTCTCGCCACCCTTGCCCAACTTCATCTTAGGCATATCCTCTACGGTTACAGGGACGATCTTGTCGCCTACATGATTGGCAAACATCACCTGAGCATAATACGAAGGGCTGCCATAAGCCTTATGCGTATCCACGCCTATCAAATCGCTCTCCCATTGCATACCGCCCTTGTTGACATTCACGAAAAGCGGAGCATAACAATGCGCTACAACGATATCACTGTTGCGCTCCATGGCCGTCATCCAAGCAGCATCGCCAAGGGCAGCATTCATATTCGTAGTAGGCTTGCCCTCACGAGTAGCCCATTCGCCACAAAAAATCTTAGGGCCTTTTCTATCATACGTATCATATTGATGAGCTGCACGATACATATCATCACAATCACGATAATAATGTTCATCAATGACATCCAACTTGACATCCTCGATACCGGCACGTTTGGCCTGTTCGCTCATCATCTTGGCATCAATGGTAGAGATACATTGCAACTGTGGATATTTAGCCTTGATAGCCTCGTAGAATCTCTTATATCTTCCGGGATAACTACCGCTATTGTCGAAGAAGTCCTCGTTTCCGATCTCCACATAATGGAGAGGGAAAGGCTCCGGATGGCCGTCTTTGATGCGCTGTGCACCCCATTTCGTCTCCGGACCTCCGATGACGTATTCTATCTCGTCGAGAGCATCCTGTACGAATCCGTCACAATATTCACCCGAGATATAGTCACCACTCAACACATAACCAGCGAAGACACCGAGGATAGGTTCTGCGCCACAATCCTCAGCCCATGTAAGGAACTCCAATAGACCGAGTCCATCGGTAGAGCGATATCCCCAAGGGCTCATGTGTCCAGGGCGCTCATCAGGATTACCGATAGTACGTTTCCAGTCGAAGCGATTTTTAAAATCATTACCTTCCAGATAGTTACCACCAGGGAAACGGAGGAACTTAGGATTCATATTCTTCATCATCGTCATCAGATCGACGCGAAGTCCATTCTTTCTACCATTGAAAGTTTCAGGGAACAACGTCACTCTGTCAAGAAGATACTTGCCAGTCTCTCCGGCAGCAATACGGAGTTTGGCATTCTTGCTAAGGGCCACCTTAGCGGCAATATTGAGCGAGAACTCAAATTTCTGCCATTTCTCGCTAAGGCCCTGCACCTGTGTAGATGCATAAACCGTTTTGCCATCCAAACTTACCAAACTGATTTTCAAGCTCTTCGCATTTCCATCACCGGCTTTTGCCCAGATAGCGCCATTGTAATGAGCCTTACTCTTCACCGGATATCCCCAGAAGCCTTCATTGTCAATGGCGACCCCACCATTGTTCTCCTTCACGTCGAGCACCAAAGCCGACTTGTTAGCTTCATTGAATCCGCCACGAGGGTCTACATGCATTTTAGCAGCTACCGTATCAGTAAGCGTCCAATATTGAGGGCCACCCGGTTTCCACGGAGTCCATGGATTCTTACGCTGTCCATTTACGTCGTCCTTGAACGACCCGTTACGCACGAGTTGGGCATACAATCCACCCTCATACGAGAAATTAATTTCCTCTGTCATCATTCCATATAGCGTAGGACTAACGGTTTTGTTAGCTTGGTCTATATGCAATGTAAACTTAGGATTCTGTGCATAAGCGCCAGAGACCGTAAGAGCGGCAAATACTAAAGATAATATAGATTTATTCATTGTATAATATTAGTAATAATTCGGTTGCAAAAATACGAATATCACGACAAATCTACTTGATGAAAAGTTACAAATGCTTTATTCTATGTAACACAAAACGGGGTATCTAGGGGAATGTAACTTTTTCTATAAGAAATGAAACACTCTTCAACAACGGCGGAGACAATGGAAAAGTCTAACCTCGGGCACACTCTCCGAGGCACATCAACTTCAGGCGCATCGCCTATACCAAGGATATGCTCCGCCCCCCCGGTTATCTCAGCGACAATCCCTTCAAGATATGACATATACGCTAGAGATTGTCGTGTATATTAAGAATACAAAATTAAAACTACAGAAAAAAAAGAAACTTGGAAAACGATTATTCAACTGGTGGTCTCAATCCTTACGGCCATCGCCACCACCCTCGGCGTCACCAGTTGCATAAGAGGCTGAAATAAAACCAATTTGTGGCAAAAGTATACGAATTAGTTGACATAAATCAAAAAACATCATCACAAACGATTTTATTACAATAAAAATTGCGGTTAATCTATAAGCATACTTTATATTTGCAGTCCGAAATTAATAATATATTATATACAGAAACGATGGACTCTACATTGACATTTAACTACGAGCATGAATCTCAGATTTCATCTCGTTTCAGTAAAATGATGAACGATCGCAGAATGGCTCTCGAAGCTAAAAGAAATCAGGAAAAATAAAATATTCTGCTATACAAAAAGAAATGGTCTTATCCTATTCATTAGGACAAGGCCATTTTTATTTAAAAAAAATCCCCAATCCAGAGTCATTACTATAAAGTTTTTGTATATTTGCATTTGATGATTGTTAATCAAACACGAATGCCGAAAAAGTATGCTTATCGATATCTGTTCGTATTGGTATTGTATGTGTGGTCTGCTCTGAGCGTGATGGCACGACCAAGATATGATGCCAAGATATTGCAGCGTGCTTTCGATTACCCGAAAACGATCGGTGCCATCAATGACAAGGATTCGCTCGTCTCTTATACCTATACGAAATATCGCGTCAGCATCAAGAAGAGAAACGTGGCACTCGTCGCCATCCCTACTATGTTTTATCTCTTCAGAGATGGTAAGCGTGACTATTTCGGGGAGCAATATAACCATATCGTCTTCTATTCGAGAAGCAAAATGAAGACGCGAAGGGTGCTAAACATGAGTACGGTTTACAATAATCATGAGACGCTGCCCGTGATGATGGAATTCTTGCAACCAAACTTCTACTCTACCGAGATGTTCCGAGGCTATATCTTGTCGCCGCTGGTTGAACAAAATAAGCGTTACTACAGATTCCACAGCGTGCCCCACAGTAGGACGATGACACGATTCTATACCAAACCGGTTCTCAAGAACACGCAATTGGTGGCAGGATGGATGGACATCGACAATACCACGGGAAGAATGGACAGGTTTCATCTCGAGGGGGAATATGACATGATTCACTTTATCCTCGATGGTACGATGGGTAAGGAGGGGCGGAAGTCGCTTCTACCTAAGACGTGCGACATCAGCGCCAAAATATCGGTATTGGGCAACAAGATGATGGCATATTTCTCTTCGGTCTACGACATGGACTATGTGATGCCAGGAAATATGGTGGAAAGTCATGACCGCGCGCTGATGGGTATCGTGCGGCCAATGCCTCTGAGAAAGGAGGAGAAGGAAATTCTCGCCGTGTACGACTCGATAAATGATGCGGAAGAGGAGGCGGCACAGAAAAGATATGTGGCTGACTCGATAGCGGGAAAAGCAAACAAGAAAAACTGGCTGAAATATGTACTCTGGGATGTGATAGGCGATAATCTGATGAACAGAATTCATGCCAACTGGGGAAGTCAGAACCAGGGACAACTGAGAATAGGGCCGATCTTTAATCCAATGTATTTCAGTTACTCTAACCGTAAGGGGTTGGTGTATATGCTCGACTTGAGAGGTAATTATTCGTTTACGCCCAACCGTGATTTGTCGTTCAGAATAAAGAGTATGTATTCGTTTAAATGGCGACAGATGTATTTCTCCGTTCCGCTACTCTTCAACTTCAACAAGAGAAGAAACGGATATGTGCGGATGGATTTCGGTAATGGGTACAGAATCAATAGCTCTGAGGTGCTGGAACGCATCAGGGAGGAGCATCATAAGGACACCATCAACTGGGCACAGATGAACTTGGACTATTTCAAGGATATGAACTTGAGAATCTCGGTAAACTATGATGTGGTGGCCGACCGGGTGGGCTTACAGGGTGGCTTTATCTCGCATAGGCGAACGGCCGTATACCCTCAGGGATTCATCAATATGGGCCGACCGTATGTCTACACGTCGTGTGCACCTTATCTGCAGGTTCAATATCGACCGCAAGGTGACAAGGGTGCCTTCTTCACAGCCAACTATGAACATAGTTTCAAGGGCTTCTGTGGTAGCGACCAGAGCTATGAGAAATGGGAGATGGATGTGCAGGATATCTTGAAAATGTCGACGATGAGAACGCTAAAGTTGAGAGCTGGACTGGGCTTTTATACTAACCAAGATAAGGATGCGTATTTCTTAGACTATAATAACTTCCACGAAAATTATATCCCTAATGGATGGGGAGATGAGTGGTCGGGAGAATTTGAATTGCTGAATTCGCATTGGTATAACTCGTCAAAATATTATGTGAGGGGAAATGCTACTTATGAGTCGCCGTTGCTCTTCTTGTCGTGGATTCCTGTGGTGGGACAGGTCCTGGAGAAGGAAAGAGTGTATGTGAGCGCACTTGCCGTGGAAAATCTGAAACCGTATGTCGAGGTGGGTTATGGCTTTACCAACCGTGCCTTCTCGGTGGGGGTATTCACGGGATGGAGCGCTCATCATTTCGAGGGCGTCGGCGCACGTGTATCTTTAGAATTATTCAACAACTGGTAGTCTTCTTTATCGGTTGTGATATATATATTAAAATACTGAGAATGAAACCTTTAACTGTATTTCGTGCAAGTGCTGGATCGGGTAAGACTTTTACGCTTGCCACACAATATATTTCGCTGGTGATACAGAACCCAACTTCGTATCGTAACATCTTGGCTGTGACCTTTACAAATAAGGCTACCGAGGAGATGAAGATGCGAATCTTGAGCAAACTTTATGGCATCGCTAACGAATTGGCAGACTCGGAGGATTATCTGAATGTAGTCATGGAGAAGACTCATCTCTCGAGGGTTGAGGTAAAGAAACGTGCAAAGATGGCCTTGAGTAATCTATTGCACAACTTTAATGACTTTAAAGTGGAAACCATCGATGCTTTCTTTCAGACTGTTCTCCGTAATCTAGCCCATGAACTTGACTTGACGGCAAATCTGCGCATCGGACTGAATGACACTCAGGTGATGGAACAAGCTGTGGATGATATGATCGAGGAACTCGATGATAAAAGCAGGGTGATGTTCTGGATTATCGAATATATTCAGGAGAAAATCAAGGATGACCAAAACTGGAACGTGATTGGACAGATCAAGCGCTTCGGCAAAAATATCTTCAAGGATGCTTACAAACAGCATGCAGAAGAATTGGAGGAATTGATGCTTGACAAGGATTTCTTCAAAGACTTCATCGGGGAGATGCGCAAAACTCGGAAGAATGCGCTGGATAAGCTCACGGAAATGGGTAATATGTTCTTTGAGAAATTGGAAGAGAATGGCCTCGCCATGGAGAATTTCAAGGGTAAGGACAGGGGCATCGCTTCGTACTTCAACAAACTGAGGAGAGGTGAATTTCTGGATGAGCAGAAATTGGTGAACGCTACCGTGAAGAAATGTCTTGACGCACCGGAAAACTGGGTGAACAAGAAGGACGCTAACCCGGGAAACGCGGCTTACGACTTGGTGGTGAATACGCTTTGGGAATTGCTGAAATCTATCGAAAATAAACGCCCAAAATGGGTAAGGGATTATAAATCGGCAGAACTGACGATAAAGAATCTAAACCAATTGCGCTTGTTGGGTGACATCAAACGGCGTGTGCGACTAAGTAATAATGAGGCTAACAGGTTCTTGCTGAGCGACACGCAGACGCTACTCTACTCGCTCATCGAGGAAAGTGATTCACCTTTCATCTTCGAGAAAATCGGTGCTCGACTGGAGCATATCATGATCGATGAATTCCAGGATACGAGTGTGATTCAATGGAAGAATTTCAAAGTGCTCCTTGAAGAGACGATGTCGCATGGTAGCGATGAGGAAAACTTGAAGGAGGACGGCCCGATAAGAAACCTTATCGTGGGCGACGTGAAGCAGAGCATTTATCGTTGGAGATCGGGCGACTGGCGTCTACTCAATGGTATCGAGAATCAGTTTCATAAGAATATGATCGAGGCGAAAAGTCTTGAGACAAACTTCCGCTCTGAAAGAAACATCATCGAATTTAATAATGCGTTTTTTAGTGTCGCTTCGAGTTTGGAATATAACAACTTAACGAAAATTGATGCCGGAAAGGCTGAGGAAATGAGAAAGGCTTACGAAGACGTGAAGCAGTTGGTTCCTGAAAATCGGGAGTCTATCGGAAAAGTTGAAGTAAGACTCTTGCCTAAGAATAAAGATTATAGGGAGAATACGCTGGAAGAAATCGTGGCTCGCGTTTTGTGGCTCAAAGAACTGGGCGCTAAGGAGAAAGATATCGCAATCCTCGTAAGAGGTAACAAGGATATCGAGGATATCGGTAATTATTTCATGAGATATCATCCTAGTGTGAAGTTGGTTAGTGACGAGGCTTTCCGTCTGGACGCTTCGCAAGCCGTGAATATCATCATCGATGCGCTGCATCTGATCATCCACCCTGACGATAGATTAGCTAAGGCGAGTCTTGTCAAGGCTTATCAGAGGTTGATTGTGGGTGATGGGAAGAGTGATACGCAGATTCTCGTTGCCAAGGAGGAAACAGATGCTGCTCTGAACTGGACTGAACAACGGACATTGGCAGAAAAACGAAAAGAGGAGAACCTCGACAGACAATTGCCTGAGGCTTTCATCCATCACCTGGATAAGTTGAAGGGTATGCCGTTGGTCGACCTCGTGGAATATATCTATGAACTCTTCGAACTGAGAAAACTTGAGAAGCAAAGTGCTTATGTGTGTGCTTTCTATGATGCGCTGAACGATTATCAGCAGGAACAAACGCCGGATATCGACCATTTCTTGAGGGAATGGGAGAACTCGATTCATGAAAAGACGATACAGAGTGATGATGTGAATGGCGTCAGAATACTTACAATTCACAAGAGTAAGGGTTTGGAGTTTGACCATGTCATCGTTCCGTTCTGTGACTGGGATATCACGGGCAGAGATACACTATGGTGTTCACCTAAGGAGGAGCCGTATAGTAAGATGCCATTGGTTCCTGTCGACTTCAGCAGACCGAAGATGATGGGGTCTATCTACGAGAAAGATTATGTGGAGGAAAGTGTGCAGTCGGTTGTCGACAACATGAACTTGCTCTACGTGGCCTTCACGCGTGCCGGAAAGAATCTGTTTGTATACGGTATGCGAGGCAACACGGATAGTCATCGTGATTTCATCATCGAGCAGAGTCTGTACTGTTTACGAGATATGCTGCCGGATTCTAAGCTCAAGGGGGTGGAAGGTGATGTCAAGGAGGAGGCTCTGGCCTTCTCGTATGGGTCGCTGGCTTTGAGCAACGAGGTGGATAAGGAGAATACGCAGAATGTCTTTGAGTTACCGGTAAAGAAGAGATATGTTAACATTCAGAGTTTCAAGAATATCGTCGACTTCAGACAGAGTAACAAGAGTACAGAATTTGTAGAGAGTGAGGATGAGGAGGCTATGCAGAGGATGAGCTATATCAACGAAGGCAATGTGATGCATACCATATTCTCTACGATCAATACCATCGAGGACGTGGACAGGGTGTTGTCGGATATGGAAACCGAGGGTATACTTTATGATGACAGTATCGACCCTGAGAAGTTGAGAACTGACCTGAAAAGGAAGTTTGATAATCCTATAGTAAAGGACTGGTTCTCAGGAAGATGGAAACTCTTTAATGAGTGTACGATCTTGCATATCGACCCTGTAAGCAATGAGTTGGTAGAGCGCCGACCAGACCGTGTGATGACAGACGGAAATGAGATGGTCGTGGTAGACTTTAAATTCGGTAATATGCATCCGGAATATTGTGATCAGGTTAGGGTGTATATGTATCTACTACAGAAAATGGGCCATAAGAATGTGAAAGGTTATCTATGGTTCGTAAAGAATAATAAAATCGAGGAAGTGAAATGAAGACTTTTTTAGAATACGTTGCTCAGGATATTATCGAAAAATACGGAAACGATCTCAGTCATATCGCTGTGGTGTTCCCAAACAAGCGTGCTTCGCTCTTTATGAATGATGCTTTGGCACGATTAGTCAACAAACCGCTTTGGAGTCCTACTTATATTACTATTAGTGACTTGTTCCGACAACAGAGCAAGGTCAACGTAGCTGACCCAATAAAGTTGGTTTGTGACTTGTATAAGACTTATATCGAATGTACTGGCCGTGATGAATCGCTGGATAAGTTTTATGGTTGGGGGCAGTTGATGATTACTGACTTTGACGATATCGACAAGAATTTGGCTGATGCTAAACTTGTGTTCGCCAACTTGAAGGATATCCATGAGTTTGACGATATCTCGTTTCTAAGTGATGAACAGAAGAAAATCTTGAAAAGGTTTTTCGCCAACTTTAGCGATGACCAAAATACAGAATTAAAAAAGAGATTCTTACAACTTTGGTCGCACTTTGGGGATATCTATGAGCGCTTCAACGAACGACTGAGTGCACAAAACTTGGCTTATGAGGGAGCACTATATCGTAAAGTGGTGGAAAAGAATGAACTAGACCTCAGATATGATACTTATCTCTTCGTGGGCTTCAACATGATGCAGAAGGTGGAATTACGTCTTTGTGACCGCCTAATGAAAGAGGGAAAGGCTAAATTCTACTGGGATTTCGACAAATATTATATGAAGGATAATGAGGCTGGTCATTATATCGCACAATATCTGAAGTATTATCCTAATGAATTGAATATCAGCAATGGTCGGATATATAATAATATGTCTAAGGATAAAGATATTACCTATATTTCGGCTTCTACGGAGAATATCCAGGCAAGATATATTAGTGACTGGCTCAGAACGGGCGACAGAATAAATGCAGGACGACGCACGGCTATCGTCATGGCTGATGAGAGTCTGCTGCCAACGGTTATCCACTGTCTGCCACCTGAAGTGGAAAAGGTGAACATCACAACGGGTTTCCCTCTCGCACAGACTCCTGTAAGTTCGTTGGTGGAACAGATGATAGCTTTACAGACTCAAGGGTATAAGGCAGACTCCGGACGGTTCCGATTGCATTGGGTTAATATGATTCTACACCACCCCTTCGCACAATATATTAGTGGCGGTATAGCTTCGGTTCTGGAGAATCTGAATACGTATAAGCGTTTCTATCTTAGTTCAAGGGATTGTTATGAATATAAATCGGATGATTGTATCGTAAGCGACGAGGCTTTGAAAATACTCTTCTCGGAATTAGATGGTTCTATAGGTTGTATGACGCATTGGATTCTGAGCGTGCTGAAGATGATCGGAATAAACTATCATAGAATGCTTAAGGATAAAGTCATCGACGGGAAAGATCCGTTGTTCCAAGAATCGCTATTCAGAATGTATACGCTCATCAACCGTTTGGCAGGGTTGATAGAGGCTGGTGACTTGGATGTTGACATAAACACGTATCAGAAGCTGATCAAACAGTTGGTGGATTCTACGACAATTCCTTTCCATGGAGAACCGGCTGTGGGCATTCAGATCATGGGTGTACTGGAGACGCGTAACTTGGATTTTGACCATGTGCTGGTATTGTCGTGCAACGAGGGTAATATGCCTAAGGGGGTGAACGATGCTTCGTTTATTCCTTATAACATTCGTAAGGCTTACGACTTGACTACGGTCGATCATAAAGTGGCTATCTATGCTTATTATTTTAACCGACTTCTGCAACGAGCTAGTGACATCACGCTGACTTACAATAATTCTACCAACGATGGACAGACGGGTGAGATGTCTCGTTTTATGTTACAACTTATGGTTGAAAGTAAGCATCCGGTGAAACGTGAAAATCTGGTGGCTAAGCAGATGCCTGTCATGAAGAGAATGCAGAGTATCGAAAAGGATGAGACGGTAATGGGGCGTTTGAACAGTTTTAAGAAATTGTCGCCTACTGCGCTCAACAGATATATCGCCTGTCAACAGCAATTCTTTTATCGATATATCGCTGACATCAAGGAGAATGTGGACGAAGATGAGGATGCTGTAGATAATCGTACTTTCGGTAACATCTTCCATAGGGCATGTCAACTGTATTATCTGAAGTTCGCTAAACCGGAGGATTATCAAGAGACGGTAAATGCTAATGGCGAGAAAGACGTGGAATTAGTGAATCCGATCATGGTAACCAAGGGGGAAATCGAGGATACGCTGAAACATCCTGAATATATCGAAAGAATCGTGGATGATGCTTTCCGTGAACTTTTGTTCAAGGTGGATCAGAATACAAAAATTGAATATAATGGTTTACAATATATCAATCGACAGGTTATCATCGACTATCTCAGACAGTTAATCAAAATCGATATGGATGTCGCTCCTCTGAATATCGTGGGATTGGAAAAGAGAGTGTATGCTAAATTTGAGTTTGATTCGCAAGATGGTAAGAGGCAGATTGAACTCGGAGGTAGCATTGACCGATTGGATGAGGTGTTTAAAGATGGGCGTCCTCGCCTGAGGGTTATCGACTATAAGACGGGAGCTAATAACAGCATGAATGTGAAATCTGTTGAGGAGATTTTCTCGGGTGAGAACCTGAAGAACCATACTGACTATTTCTTGCAGACGATGCTCTATTCGTATATCGTCAGAGAGGATATTCATCTGGATATCGATGATGCTCCGGTGAGTCCGTCACTGCTCTTCATCCAACATGCTGGACAGGAGAACTATGACCCTACTCTCGAGATAAATAAGGAGAAGATTTGGGACATCAGACAGTATGCTGACGAATATAAGGAGTATATCGAAAAACTTCTTGCTGATATCTATAATCCGAATCTCCGTTTTGAACCGACTGAAGACGCGAAGAGGTGTGCTTTATGTCCGTATGCTAAACTTTGTGGAAAATAAAACAAGAAAGCCTGAACTTATTACGATTCAGGCTTTCTTCGCGGAAGTAGAGGGATTCAAACCCCCGATACGCGAAATGGCGTATACCGGATTTCGAGTCCAGCGCATTCGGTCACTCTGCCATACTTCCATTCGACATCGTAGTTGAATAATGAATCTCAAATCCAGATGCAAAAGTAATGAATATTTCGGAAACAGCAAAATTATTCAAAAGAAAGTTTCTTTAATCTATTGGATAAGTTTTCTGCTTCACTTTTGCGTATGCTGAGGACGATTTCACAGGTGTTGTCAAAATTCTGTTCTATGATCTTGGGATTCATTTCTTTTACGATCCGCATAACGTCATTCATCATGGGATAGGTAAACTGGTATCTAATGATCTCCTCTACTTGCCTGGTTTCTATCTCGCACTTTTCTATTGCATCGGCAGCAGCTGTACGATAGGCTACAATAAGTCCACTTGTTCCAAGTTTAACGCCTCCGAAATATCTGATTACAACAATCAAGATATTGGTAAGGTCATGGGAGTTGATCTGACCAAGAATTGGTTTGCCTGCCGTTGAAGAGGGTTCGCCATCATCGTTAGCACGAAAGGTTTCTCCCTCTGCACCAATAACATACGCGTAACAACAATGGCGAGCGTCATAATATTTCTTACGATAATTCTTGACAATCTCCATGGCTTCGTCTACAGTCTCTACATGATGCGCAAAAGCGAGGAACTTACTCCGTTTCTCGGTATAATATCCCTCGCTAATCTTATTTTCACTAATTGTTTTATATTCGTCTATCATTCGCTTAATTTATGGATAACCAACCCCGACCTGAGCTTGGGCTCAAACCAGGTAGCCTTGGGTGGCATAATCTTTCCACTATCGGCTATATTCATAATCTGACTCATCGTTACAGGATATAATGCTAGGGCACATCTCATCTCGCCAGAATCTACACGATGCTTCAACTCCTTGAGCCCTCGCAACCCTCCTACAAAATCTATACGCTCGTCGGAGCGCAAATCGGTAATACCCAGCAGTTCATCAAGAATGAGACGACTGGATATGTCTACGTCCAAAACTCCTATTGGATCGCTATCATTATATGTTCCTGACTTGGCCTTAAGGCTGTACCAGTTATTGTCTATATATAGCGAAAATTCATGTAGTTGCTTGGGCTTGTATTCTTCTTTCCCTTTGTTTTCTACTATGAAATTTTTCTGCAAGGCTGTTAGGAACTGTCCCGAACTCATCCCGTTCAAATCCTTTATCACACGGTTGTAGTCTAGTATCGTCAACTGACTGGCTTGGAAACAAACTGCCATGAAGTAGTTGTACTCTTCTTTTCCCGTATGCAGGGGATTATTCTTTGCCTTCTCGGCTCCCACAAGAGCTGCCGCGGCACTACGATGATGGCCATCGGCTATATAGAGACATGGCATCTTTGCAAACTCTGATGTGATGGTTTCAATATCACGGTCTTCGCTTACCAGCCAGAGTTGATGACGAAAACCGTCTATCGGTGCTACGAAATCATACTCGGGTGCCTCTTGCGTATAGCGCATAATTAATTCGTCGAGTACGGAATTATCTGGATAGGCGAAAAATACGGGTTCTATGTTTGCATCACAAACTCGTATGTGCTTCATTCTGTCCTCTTCCTTATCTCGGCGTGTCAACTCGTGTTTCTTGATTACTCCATTCAGATAATCACCTACAAAAGCCCCTACTACCAAACCGTATTGTGTATTCCCGTCCATGGTCTGTGCATAGATGTAGTATTGTTCTTTTTCATCTTGAACAAGCCATCCTTTCTCTTGGAATTTCTTAAACTGTGCAGCGGCTTCCTCATAAACGCGAGGATCATGCTCTGAAGTTCCAGGCGCAAAATTTATCTCTGGCCTGATGACATGGTATAGGCTCTTCTCATTGGAACCAGCTTCTTCACGGGCTTCCTCGGAATTGAGCACATCGTAAGGGCGACACTCTACCTCCTCGACATATTGCTTCGGAGGCCGGACGCCTCTAAAAGGTTTTACAATAGGCATGATATCAGATTATTAAAGTTATATAGGTGTGTTTATGGTATGGTCTTCGGATTACTTGTTCACTTGGAACTTTGTACATCCGTCCTTAAAGAAGGCATTTATCTGCTGGGCTGCTGCAATACCTGCATTAACATTGGCTTCGGCTGTCTGCGCGCCCATCTTTTTAGGTGTGGCAAAGTAACGGCCTTCAAACTTCGCAAATTCTGCATCTGCGTCAGGCTTAATATCAGCAATATACTTCAAATCTTCGCGTTCTGCCATCAACTTGAGCAATTCTTCTTCATTGATGACTTCCTTACGGGCTGTGTTTACTAAGATTGCATTCTTTGGCATCTGATTTACAGTCGCATAATTAATGCTCTTAATGGTTTCTGGAGTAGCAGGAATATGAAGACTTACAATGTCATTGGTCTGGAACAGCTCGTCCTGACTCTTGCATGCTCGTACTCCGGCTGCCTCGATTGCTTCTGCTGGACAGAATGCGTCGTATGCACTTACTTCCATACCAAAACCTTTTGCAATACGGGCTACATTACGACCTACATTTCCAAATGCAAGGATACCTAAGCGCTTGCCTTTCAATTCAGAACCGGACTTGCCGTTAAAGAAATTACGTACAGCATATACGAGCATACCAAAAACAAGTTCTGCTACGGCATTAGCATTCTGACCTGGGGTATTCTCTACTACGACATTCTTGGTCTTGGCATATGCTGTGTCTATAGAATCGTAACCTGCACCTGCACGAACAACTATCTTTAATTTCTTTGCTGCATCAAGAACTTCTGGAGTTATCTTATCTGAACGCACGATCATGGCATCTGCATCCTTTACAGCCTCCAAAAGTTGAGCTGTCTCTGTATACTTTTCTAACAACTCAAGTTCATTACCAGCACCTTCTATTTCTTTCTTGATTCCTTCAACAGCAGCTGCTGCAAAAGGCTTTTCTGTTGCTACTAATACTTTCATAGTCTTTGATTATAAATGATAATAGGGCGAACAGAAGTCCGCCCTATCTAAAATATTCTAATTAATGTTGAGCTTCAAATTCTTTCATAACCTGAACTAGAGCGTTTACACCTTCTATGGTCTGGGCATTATAGCATGATGCACGGAAACCTCCTACTGAGCGATGTCCCTTAATACCTACCATGCCACGTTCTGTGGCGAAATCTAAGAATGGTTTTTCCAAATCTTTGTATTCGTCGTTCATAACGAAGCAGAGATTCATCAATGAGCGATCTTCTGTAGCAACTGTACCGCGGAACAACTTGTTACGATCAATCTCATCGTAAACAATCTGTGCACGCTCATGAGCCAACTTGTCCATAGCCTTTACGCCACCTTGTGCCTTTACCCAGCGCATTGTCTCAAGTAATGAGTAAATAGGAACTACTGGCGGGGTGTTAAACATTGAGCCCTTCTCTACATGGGTACGATAATCGAGCATCGTAGGAATCTCACGAGGTGCCTTGCCTAATTCGTCATCTTTTACGATAATCACTGTAACACCAGCCATCGCCATATTCTTCTGAGCACCTGCATAAATTGCTTTATACTTGCTTACATCTACCGGGCGACTCATAATGTCAGAACTCATATCTGCAATCAAAGGCACGCTTACATCAAGATCCTTACGAATCTCTGTACCATAGATTGTATTATTTGTTGTGATATGCAGATAATCTGCATCAGCAGGAACACTATAATCTTTTGGAATAAATGTGTAATTGTCATCAGCACTTGAAGCTACTTCTACAACTTCACCAAAGTGCTTAGCCTCTTTCATAGCTTTTTTAGCCCACGTACCTGTATTCAGATAAGCAGCTTTTTTTATCAGAAAGTTTGCAGGAATCTGCATGAATTGCAAGGAGGCACCACCACCCAGGAAAATAACGGAGTAACCCTCAGGAATGTCTAATAATTCCTTAATCAGGGCTACGGCCTCGTCAACAACTGGCTGGAAATCTTTTGCTCGGTGGCTAATCTCCATAAGAGAAAGTCCACTTCCATTGAAATCCAAAATCTGCTTTGCTGTGTTCTCAATAACCTCACGAGGAAGCATTGATGGACCTGCATTAAAGTTGTACTTCTTCATCTGAATGTATATTTAAGTTTTAATTGTATGATGTTCTCTTTGTTGAGATACGTCGGCGAAATTACACTTTTTATTTGGGATGAACAAATATTTTAGCAGAAATTTATCAATATTGCAATTTTTCTTGCATTTTGATAGAAGTTTTTCTATCTTACCTCTTCCACTACTGTCTTTATTCCCTTAATTTTCTCACCTTGTACTTGACGTAATACTTGGCGTAATTTCACACGCTTTACCGCTACATAAGCATAACGGTCTTTCACATCAATCTTTCCGATCTCGTCACTTTTCAACCCCCCTTTTTTGCATAAATAACCTACTATATCGCCCTTTGAAATCTTATCTTTCTTTCCTTTTCCTATATATATTGTGGCCATCTTCGGTTGTGCTGGTTTCAAGTCATTAAAATCAGCATCTGACATTCCTGCATAATCTTCGACATCGGCATCAACATATTCTGGGATACTTTCTTGTGGGCCAAGTATAAAATATGCTTTTCCTTTGTTTTCCCATCTTGCCGTTCGTCCTACACGATGAATATATCCATCCTCGCTCTCCGGAAGATGATAATGAATAATATTATCAATATTCGGAATATCCAATCCTCTGCTAGCAAGATCGGTGCTCACAAAAATATTTGCGCTACCATTGGAGAAGCTATATAATGCATCTTCGCGCCTTTTTTGCTCCATTCCACCATGGAAATAGCTCAATGAGAATCCACGATCTTTTAGGAAATCTGCTGTTCGCTCTACAGAATCGCGATGATTCAGAAATACGATACTACTCTCATCACCCAACACAAGAAGTAGTTGAGCTAATGTTTCTAATTTATCTTTCTCTGGTGATTTAACCTTATATATCTTTACACGGGATGATACTTGTTCATCTTCTTGTCTGAAATCCAACTTCTCAATTTTTTGCTTCTTCCCGGAAATCGTTTTCTCCACAAAATGTGAAATCTCTTCAGAATCAGTAGCAGACAATAAAATACGACGAGCCATCTCTGGTAGTTTCCCTATAAGGGATTGCATCTCATCGAGAAAACCCATCTCCAAACACTTATCAAACTCGTCTATTATAATAAACTTTATTCCATAAGTTGATAAATTTCCTTTGCTGAAATGATCATTTAATCGGCCTGGTGTTCCAAAAACTACCTGGGGCATAACTTGCTTTATGGTACGATGCTCATCCATCGTTGGTCTACCTCCATAGCAAGCTAAGCAACGTATCCCAGCTCCCATATCCTTTAATACAGTAGCTGACTGAAGTGCAAGTTCTCGACCTGGCGTTATCACCACAGCCTGCAACTGGTCGTTATTTTCATCAAGCAACTTAACTAATGGAAATAGATATGCATATGTCTTTCCTGAACCTGTAGGTGACAATATAACAACATTATTGCGTCTATTTGCAATAGTGTCAAAAGCTGCTGACTGCATGGCATTCAACTGAATACCCAATTTTTCTAAAATACTATCTATCTTATTCATACTATTTATTATCACGTAAAATCTGATCAATTTCGTCAAATTCTTTACCCATATTCAATTTTAAATAAATTGTATATAAAGGTAAAGCCCATTTGTTTTTATCTTCAGGACATAATGCTCGAAACTTTTGTAGATAAGGCATAGACCTGCGATAAAGATCAAACATTTTAGTTTTATTTTTTGAATTTATTTGATTTTTTTTATCCAGTTTTACAGCTTGATCAAAATATGCCAAACCTGCATTATAATAAGCCCCTGCTAAAGAATCATTTTCTGCGATTAAAGAATCACATATAGAAATACACTCATCATATTTATTCATATTTAGCATCAAAGTGCTCTTTGTAAAACGATACATCTGATCATTAGGCTTGATACGCAAGGCTTTATTAACAACCATCATCGCAGAATCCTGATGTTCCGTATTCACATAATACTCTACCAATCGAGGGAAAAAGAACGGAAATGTAGGATACTTCTCAAACCCTTCCTTCAAAGAATTAAAATATCTAAGAGTGTCATGCTCTAAACGATATGTCTCAGCCAAATATTGTAACATAAAGGAATTATGAGCTGTATCTTGAAGTGCCCAATATGCATGACGCAAAGTACCATGAATATCATTTTGCTTAAATGCACAATATACTGCCCAGTATGCAGCATTAGGTAATTTCTTATCTCGATGCGGATATTTATATTCTCTAAATAATGGCTGATTAGCACACTCTATATATATATTAAAAAAATCATAAGCCTGACGATAATCTTTTTTTCTAATATAGAATATACCTGCATTAAAAAGATTCGGGCGAATCAGATTAAGAAATTGCGAATTATCTTTACGATATTTTATTTTTATTTTTCCTTTCTTTACTGGTTGATTTTCTAGAGAGTCTATAATTTCACCACGTATAAAAAGCTGTCGAGCTATATTAAAAAGAGATGTTGTGTCATAATTTTGCTTCAAATACAATTTCTCATTACCCTGTAAATATTGTTTTTGTAAAGACTCGAATAAGAGAGCATGGATCTTTGTTTTACCTAAATTATTTGAATCTTTGAGTAAATTTTCCATTGATTTTTGTACTTTCTCTAAATCTTTATTCTTTTTAAGCAAATCTTCAGCTGCTGAAATTTCCTTTTTCTGAGCCGAAATATTACAAGGTGCCATTAATAGAAATAAAACACAAAAAAGAATATTAATTTGTTTAATTAAAATCCTATCCATTATAACTCTATTTATTATCTTCAAAAAAAAGTTTCTACAATTACCAAACAGCATAGCCGAAATCTGTGCCAAATAGAAATTGACACTGACAAGATTGGAAAACAAAAACATTTACATCATATATACATATATCAAGGCAAAGTTAAGAAAATAATTTTAATTATGCAATATAAAAAGAGTTAAACCAAAGAGGATTATTATTGTTAAGGATTTATCAAAACATCAATTCAGTTACAATTCTTTCAGATCCGAGCGAATAGAGTTTCATAAATCTCGAATTTGGAAGCACCCGACCCGTTGCACGGAAATTCTCAAAATATGAGCGATATATATCAGCCTGTCAGTTGTACGTTCTGGCAGGCTTTTTACGTAATATATGCAAGACAACGATACAACAAATCACTTTACGGCTTAAC
>Ga0310695_10003683_pt1 | contig 29578 bp, 17 predicted proteins | sample RumenRJG_04DNA_FD_203882 | JGI IMG/M metagenome (GOLD analysis project Ga0310695, IMG submission 203882) | Bovine rumen microbial communities from Lethbridge, Alberta, Canada - RJG_04 (v2) (version 2) | ecosystem: Host-associated > Mammals > Digestive system > Stomach > Rumen | place: Canada...
CGCCGTGCGCTCTACGGCAAGCGTGACCGTGCCGCCCTCGGGCGTAAACTTCACGGAGTTGCCCAGAATGTTGATGAGCACCTGCTTGAGCTTCATATCGTCGCCGATGTACCAGCCGTCCAAGCCGTCGGCAACGCGGCAGTCGTAGACAAGGCCCTTGTCGCGGCACTGTCCGCCCACCATGGTGTTGATCTGCTCGATGAGCTTCGGCAATGAAAACGCCTCATTCTTCACGGTCATGCGTCCGGATTCGATGCGCGACATATCCAGAATATCGTTGATCAGGCCCAGCAGATGCCGTGCGCTGTCTCCGATCTTTTGCAGGTAGTCCCGGGTCTTGTTGCTGATCTCCGGGTCGTTCAGCGCAATACTGTCGAGGCCGATGATGGCGTTCATCGGCGTGCGGATCTCGTGGCTCATGCTGGAGAGGAACGCGGTTTTGGCGCGGTTCGCCTCTTCTGCCAGTGCCAGCGCGTCGCTGAGCGCCTGCTGCTGGTATAGCGTGTCCCGCGTCTCCTTGTCCACGTCGGTAAAGCCCACGGCGATGGCGTGGATCAAGTGATCCGTCCGATCCTCCGGGTGGCGGACGCCCGCCATGCGCAGCATCTCATAGGACTCGCGGCCGTCGCGCTCCACCAGGTAGCGGTGCGCCACGATGGACTCCTTTTCCAGCTCATGGCGGATGTTCTCCGGCGTAATGAGCCGCAGGAACTCCTCGCGGTAGCTCTCCGCCACATAGCGCTCGGCGTAGTTGGTAAACACGTCATGGAAATTGAATTTCTCTCCCTCGGCAAGGCTGTTGTCGATTTTTGAGTGTGCACGGTAGCAGATGCCTTCGCCGCTGTCAAGGTCGATGTAGTACACACTGCGGTAATCCGACGCCATCGCAGTGATCATGCCGTTCGCCTGCGCGTGCATTTGGTCGATATAATGCCGCAGATTGTCGCGCATGAAGCGGATACGCTCGCTCAGCCCGCCCATTTCGTCGCCTTTCCCGTCGCCGCTTCGGGCGTCGGTGACAACGGAGATGTCGTCCGCACCGCTTCCGATCTCATGCAGCAGCTCGTCCACATCGCCCGTCAGCTCGTCCAGCTCTTCGTTGAGCTGTCGCACCCGGCTTCGCAGCCGGCTGGTAATGATCAGCACCATCGACGCGCCCACCAGCAAAAACAGAAGGCTGAAAAGCACCACCGTTTTGGCGTAGTTCGTGATCTGCTGTTCATACCAGTCCGCGCGGAAATCCACGCACACGATCGCACCCACTTTGCCCGACGAGTCGAACACGGGGCTATAGGCGCTGTAGAACTTACCCCAGGCATCCTCATAGGGGTCTTTGTCCACCGCGGCCGTGCCCTGCGCAGCGGCGAGCAGCGCGGGCGTCACGACGATCTCCTCGCCGTATTCGCCCGGGTCATCCTCAGCCGGATCGACGGTAAAGGTAAACCTGCCGTCGCCCTCGTCGCGCACAGTATAGATGTATTCAAGATCAATGTTGTCCTGAAACACCTTGAGCGTGTCGTAGCTTTTCTGAAACTCCGGCGAGCCGATATCGTCTTCCCGGATCGTCCGGAGAAAGTCGCCGTCAAGCATGTCCGCAGAGGAATTGGCGATGTCCAGCATGCGCTGGTTGATGAGGATCATCATGAGCGATTTCGACCGACTCAGCAGCATGGAGCCAAGCAGAATGCTGAACGTCAGCAGCAGCGCCGAAATCATAATAAGCGCCTGTGTTGTCACGCTGATTCTCCGCTTCTTCATGCGCCATCCCTCCGATGTCTATCATCCACCTCTTTATTTAAGTAGTATCATATCACAGCTGTGCAATAAAGGCAATCTGATGTTTTTCAGAAGCTGCGCAAAACCATTGGAAGCATTGTGCAATTCGCAAGCCCAATTTCATGGATTCAGGATGAAAGCTATCATTCTCTCAAATGCGTCTCTTGCCACATCATCTACTCGCTCTGATGCAACAAAGCTTTGAAGAATCTCCGCTTTCTCACCGATAAAGACCGACGCGGCCTCGGCGTCTCCGCAGAGCTGCCACAACATCCAGGCGGTCAGGTAACCGTCACTGCGGCCAAGCATATCTTCATGTTCTGCGCCGGTCGCTCTGGCGCGCACCTTAACCACATCGTCACGGATCGTTTCATAATTCTCGACCAGAGATGCAAGCGGCGCAACCCCGGCATATTCCTTGGTGACATCAGCAGCGCCTTTATCATCTGTTTCCCCGGTTCCCGCTGCCATGAAGTAAGGAATCTTGATTTCGGAAACATCATACTCACCGGGCTGTGAATACTTCTGCTCGAGGGGTGCGGGAGAAGAAAAGTCGGCATAATAATCCTCTTTGACGGAAGACCTCTTCGCCTCGATAAGCCCTTTGATCACAAGCGCAGACAGTCCGGCTGCTATGGCTAAAACGAACACTCCGATGATTTTCATGGCCTCCATTATGATGGAAACGATCATCGGCACGATTCAGATCACGCCTGACATGCAAAACCTTGAAGCATACATGAAATCCTTCTGGGCATACGGCATTTACGGATGGCTTCTCGAATGGATCAAACGCGGTATGCCGGAAAGCGGAAAAGATCTGAGCGCGCTCTTTTTACTTGCTCGTCAGAACTGACAGCGGCTTAATCCGCTGCCGCGCCGATGCCGCAGGCCGCTAGGATCGCTTTTGAAGTCTTTTTCATAAGAGCGGGGATGAGCAAAACAAAAAATGTTTCTGACGTACTCGTTGCCATCCCCTGGCAGAAAGCGGGTGAGGCAGCAAAACCCGCCAAGGCCCTAACCGTCATCAACGGCGGCTTCGAGACCGGCGACCTGTCCGGCTGGACGGTGCTGACCGAGGGCTGGACGGACAATCCGAATCGGGGCGTTATCTCGGCAACAAGCTACTGGACCGAGGAACTGCCCTACAACCAGGCGGGCAACTACCACCTGGACGGCTGGAACACCGGCATAGCAGAGGGCGGCACGTGGGAGGTGAAGTCCAGCACCTTCACCCTCGGCGGCAGCGGCTACATCCTTCCGGAGACGCCTGAAAACACGAACGGCGAGGACGCCGAGGAGCCCTCCGCCGACGTCGACAACACCGTGACCGGCCCTGCCCCGGACGACCCGATTGCGGAGCCGACGCCGAATGATCCCGACCCTGCCATGCCAGTCGACGAGGAGGATGACCCCGCCCTGAAGGACGACGACGATCCGGACGGCGAGGGCTCGCCCATTCAAGAGGAAAAACCGGAATCTGAGGAAGAACCCAACGCGGAATCCCAAAACGGCGAACCGTAAAACAAAGAAACAGCCACGCTGCGAAACATCGCGGCGTGGCTGTCTTTTGATGTTGCCTTATCATGGTTCTTGCCCCTTGATATCGCTCTGAGCCGGGCCGGAGATCAGCTCCCCGCGGAAGTCAAACCGCGAGCCGTGGCACGGGCAGTCCCAGCTTTTCTCGTCCGGGTTCCATTCCAACTGACAGCCCAAATGCGGGCAGCGGATGTCCACGGCGTACACGGTGCCGTCCGCATCCTTGTAGACGCCGACCTTCTTCCCGTGCAGGAATACAATGCCGCCATGCCCGCGCGGCAGCTCCTCCGCCTGCTTGGCAGGGATTTGAAAGAGCTGCTTTGTTAAGCTTTTGACTGCGTGAGCGCTTTCGCCGGCGACGCCGCGCACCGTCTCAGCATCAAAGCGGCTGGCCGCAAACGCTTCGGCATACGGGTTATTTCCGCCGCAAATCGCATCGCGCAGCAGCACGGCGGAGACCATGGAACCCGTCATGCCCCACTTCTGAAAGCCGGTCGCTACATACCAGTACGGCCGACTTTTTGCGTATTGTCCGATATAAGGCGCGCCATCCGCCGTGATGCAGTCCTGCGCCGACCAGTGCGCAACCTCGCGGCTGTTCGGAAACCACTCCGCCGCGCGAGCGCGAAGCTCCTCATAGCGTCCGCCCTTGTGATTCTCGCCGGTGCGATGCCCGCCGCCGCCGAGCAGGAGCAGGCTGCCATATTTACGGAAGGAGTACCCGCCGTCGCCCGCGCCGATCCACATGCCGTCCGGACACGCCGCGTTTTCCAGCGCCAGCACATAGGAGCGCTCCTGATGCATACGCGCGAAATACAATCCCGGAAAGTTGACAAAGGGAAAATGACAGGCGAAAACGATCCGCTCCGCGCGCACCCTGCCGCCGCCCGTGAACAGCACATGGTTTTTCGCACGGCGCACCGGCGTGTTTTCATAGATCGTCAGCGGTCTAGCAACCGCCTTCAAAAACTTGAGCGGGTGGAACTGCGCCTGTCGCTCCACGCGCACCGCGCCCGCCCCACCGCCGGGGACGTCGGGATCTCGGATAAGCGACGCCGGAAGCCCCAACTGCGCCTCGGCTTCAGCCTCCTGTTTGAGACGCTTCAAATCGTTGCCGTAAGCGTAGGCGGCGGCCTCCTCAAAGTCACAGTCGATGCCCTCCGAGCGGATCAGTTCCCGATAGGCATCTATTGCGGCAAGATTAGCGGCGGCATACTGCTTCGCTCTGTCCTCACCCAGCGCCTCAATGAGCTTTCGCGCAAACAGTCCATGCTGTGCGGTGATTTTTGCCGTCGTATTGCGCGTCTGCCCGCTCCCGATCCGGTTCGCTTCCAGCACAAGGACCTGCTTGCCCTCCTTTTGCAGCGCGGCGGCGATCAATACGCCCGCCATGCCCGCGCCGACCACCGCGATCTCCGTTTCTACGTCGCCGTGCAAGGCGCGGCGCGGCGGAATAGCGCAGGTTTTTGACCAAATCGATTCCATCCTAACCTCCCGCAGCAATGTTCTGCTTGCATATTTCCCCCGATCGGCGCAAAAATATGTGTGGTGATGAAGATGAATCGACTGCAATACGAAAAATCCCCCTATCTGCTCCAGCACGCGGAGAATCCCGTGGACTGGTGGGCGTGGGGAACGGACGCCTTTGAAACGGCGCGGCGGGAGGACAAGCCGGTTTTTCTCAGCATCGGCTACTCCACCTGCCACTGGTGCCACGTCATGGCGCACGAATCCTTTGAAAGCGAAGAGGTCGCCGAAGCCTTAACCCATGATTTCGTTCCCATCAAGGTCGACCGCGAGGAGCGCCCCGACGTGGACGCGGTCTATATGGAGGCGTGCCTCGCAATGAACGGCTCCGGCGGCTGGCCTTTGACGGTGCTGCTGACACCGGAGCAAAAACCGTTCTGGGCGGGAACCTATCTGAACAAGACGCAGCTGCTGTCGCTGCTCGCACAGGCGGCGGCGCTGTGGTATACCCGGCGTGACAGTATCCTCTCCGTGGGCGAGCAGATGACCGCCCGACTGCGCGAAGAAGCCGAATTGCAGAGCGACGCGCCGACGCGCGATCTGGTCAAGGCGGGCGTTGACGGGTTCTCGCGTCTCTTTGACGCGCAATGGGGCGGATTCGGCAGTGCGCCGAAGTTTCCGTCCGCGCACAATCTGCTGTTTCTGCTGCGCTATGCCGGAGCGGCAGAGGATGTACACGCACGTGAGATGGCGGAGCGGACGCTGGAATGTATGTATCGCGGTGGCATCTTCGATCACATCGGCGGCGGATTTTCGCGCTATTCCACCGACCGCCGATGGCTCGCCCCGCATTTTGAAAAGATGCTCTATGACAACGCGCTGCTCGCGCTCGCCTACACGGAAGCGTGGCGGGGGAGCAAGCTTCCGTGGCAGCGTTACGCTGCGAAACGGACGCTGGATTACGTCCTGTGCGAGTTGACCGATCCCGCGGGCGGCTTCTACTGCGGGCAGGACGCGGACAGCGAGGGTATTGAGGGCAAATACTACGTCTTCACCTCGGAGGAGCTGACGCGTGTTTTAGGCGAGGATGCGGAAGTGTTTTGTGAGCGGTACGGCGTCACGAAAGGCGGTAACTTTCACGGTAAGAGCATTCCCAATCTGATCGATGCGATGGATTGGGATGCCGAAGTATCGGAGACAATTACGCGGAAGCTATATGACTATCGCAGAACCCGCGCGCCCCTTCACTGCGACGACAAGGTGCTGGCTGCGTGGAACGGCCTGATGATTGCGGCGCTCGCCCGCGCGAGCCTGACGTTCGATGAGCCGCGCTATCTGCGCGCGGCGGAAAAAGCGGCGGTGTTTATCCGTCAGCGTATGACGGACGCACAGGGTCGGCTTCTCTCCCGTTGGCGCGGCGGCGAGGCGGCGCATCCCGGCAAGCTGGACGACTATGCGTTTCTCGCGTGGGGACTGTTGGAGCTGTACGGCGCGACGTTCGATCTGGCGTATCTGGAGGACGCCTGCCGCCTCGTCGGTATTCTGTTAGAGCAGTTCTTTGACGCGGAGCGCGGCGGCTTTTATCCCTACGCTTCGGACGGTGAGCAGCTGCTCACAAGGAAGAAGGACGCCTACGACGGCGCAATGCCCTCGGGCAACGCCGTTGCGGCGCTGGTGCTGTCCAGATTGGGACGGCTTACGGGCAAGCAGAACTGGCGGGATGCGGCGGCGCTGCAATTTCGGTATCTTTCCGGCGCGGCGCAGGAGTATCCGTTGGGACACGGATTTGCTCTGCTCGCTTTTTCCGAGGAACTCTGGGACGCGGGAGAGCTTGTCTGCACATCGCAAAGCATGCCCGAAGAGCTGCTTTCTTTTCTGCGACAAAGCAAAGAAGGGACTCTTGCTGTATTGCTCAAAACCGCATCCAACGCACAGCGGCTCTCCGCGCTCGCGCCCTTTACCGCCGACTATCCGATTCCGAAAATTGGCACTCAATACTATTTGTGCAAAGACAGAACCTGCCGGCGCGTTGTCATTCGCTAAGACGCAGAGCATATTATGATATGTTCTGTGCAGCCCTGAAAAAGGTGTCTTATGATTCCTGCCGTGCGACGCACGAAAATTTTCTCTTATTTTTTCTCTTACCAGCTTAACATGGGCTGATACAGGGCAGTATTATGCAACAGATAAAGTTGAAATTTTTATCCGAAACAGCATGAAACAGGACGCAAAATCACAACAAGACATGAACGAGAGCCAATTCGAATCTGCCCGGCAGCTCCAAAACAAAACCCCGAAACCGCAAGGTTTCGGGGTTTTGTTTTGCTTTTGCCTCAAAATGGGTCCTGCCGACGCCTGAGCTTACACAAACAGTCTCAAAAACACAGTGCCCTCCGCCTGCTGCGCGAGCCAGCCAAAGCCGGTCACCTTGTCGATCCACGCGAGGCACCAAAACACCATCGCGCACTCGATCACGCCCAGCGCCGCGCCGCCGAGCTTGTCGACCTGCTTGATGACCGGCAGCTTCGCCGCAAGGTGGAATGTGTTCTTAATGATCGTCAGCACGACGATCAGGCCCGCCCAGGTAACGCACAGCAGGAGCAGATGCACATACGCCGCCGTGCGCTCCGCGAGGATCCGCGTGATCTCGATGCGCGCGGTGCGCACCGTATCGTTCACCGCGTCGCCGACAACGCCGCTCGCCGCCGTATCCAGCGCGCTGTCGATGGCATTGCCGACCGTGCCGTCCTGCGCCGCGTCCATCGTATCCCGAACGACGCCGCCCGCGGTCTCGCTGACGGCCCCCACCGTCTTGCCGACGTCGCGGATCTTCTCGCCGGTCCGGCTCTCCGCCGCCTCGTTCAGCACGCCGTTGACCGCTTCGCCGAGGCCGTTGTCGGAGGCGTCTGCGAAGATCTCCGTCACCGTATCGCCGAGAACGCCGGATTTCTCCGCCTCGTCAAGATCGCGGAGCAGCTGGCGCGGAACAAGCGGGCTCAGCCGCTCTCGCGCGTCGATCGCCATCGCCATGATGTCGAGGCCGTTTCCGTCATCCTTGACATACGTCTGGACGAGCTTCGGGAAGATCATCTCTGTCACGGGCGTCGTCAGCGTCGCAGAAACCGCAATCGCGCCGAGCAGGGCCAGGGTCACTACCGCGAACGGCATGATCTTATTATAGAACCCCTTCACCAGACCGGCGCAGGCGGCGGCAAGAAAGATCGCCGCCGCGATCAGGTCGATAACCAACGGATTGTTTACCAGCTGCCCCATGGATATCACTCCTCAACCTTCTGTCTTTCTTTCAGGCGGACGTCGCTCGTCAATGCGGCACGCTTTTCCGCACCAGCTCCTGCGTCGGTTCCGCCTGCGCTTGCCCTTTGACCGGCTTGACGACGTCAAAATCCGCGGACTTGACCTTCGGATCCCGTCCCACGTTGACCTGCTCGATGACCTTGTCGAAATCCTTGTCCGGCAGCAGCGCCTTGACCGAGCACATCGCCTGCGTAAAGCACTCCTTGTTGTACTCGCGGCTTTTGGGCGAGCAGTCCGTGGTGAGGTAGGTGCCGAGCGCATGCAGCAGATCCGACTTCTGTTCCCGCGTCGGCTCCGTGTCCTCGTTCACAAAGCGGTCCAGCGCATTGAGCATCTGGCGGAAGCAGGGCGTTTTGCCGCTCGCCATCTTCTTGAGGTTGTCCCGCGCATCCGTCAGGATCTTGTCCCGGCGGCTCAGATCGGCGTCCAGCGCCGTAACGCCCTCGCTCGTCTCCTTGACGGCGGTGCCGCGCGCCGCCGCCAGCAGATTGCCCGGATGCCCTTTCATGTACGTTTTGAACGCGCGGGTGCCGCTCAGCTCCATGGCGCGGGCGTCCGCCTTTTCCGGGTCGAACTCCTTCTCGTCCTTCTGCTCGTACGCGGCGAGCATATACGCCGCGGCGCTGTAGACGTCGCCGGCGTTGACCAGCTTGCCCGCCTTTTCCTCCGGCTCCACGCGCTTTTGCTGGATATAGCTCTGATAGTCGGTTTTTTGCTCCGGCTCTTTTTTCTGCTTTTCCTGCTTCTCCTGCTCGACGGCCCGTTCATAGTCGATCTGGTACTCCCCGATCTCCAGACCGCGTTCGAGCTCTTTATAGAGTTCGGGCGACATGACGGCGCGAAGGAACGCCATCTTTTTCGCCAGCTGCTCCTGATAGCGTACATGCGCCTCGTCGACGAGCTCAGGGCCGTCCGGCGCCTGAAGCGCTTCAGCGTTCGCGCGCTGCCATTCCACATGGCGGTCCCGCTCCTCCTCCGCCGCAACGAGCATACGCGGAGGCTCCTCCACGATCACGCGCTCCAGGGCCCGTGACAGCTTCTCCTCCGAGTGCGGCTCATTCTGCATCACGATGTACAGCTCTCCGAGCGGGCTGTCCGGCGGCTCATACCGGCCGATCTCCGCCAGCAGCTCCGCAGGGCTCGGTCCGTTCCCCTTCTTTTCAAAGAGGCGGTTCAAAAGCCCGTGCTTTTCAATATACCGACTCGTCACAAGGTACACGTTCCGCATCTCCGCCTCCGCCTGCGCCTGTGCCTTTGTCACGTAAGTCTCCATCATGTAGTACGCAAGAAGCTTTTGCCACATCAGCTCCGCTTCATGCTTTTTCTTCTCTTCGAGTTCCTCTGCCGTGAGCATCGCCGCACCGCCTTTCCCGCCGTCTGATTCTTATCCGACGTCAATCTTCAAATGTGAACAGCTTGCTGAAGCCGGTCACGTTGAACATGTTCCTGACGTCCTCGCAGACGCCGCGGATCACGACCTGTCCGCCCTTGTCTTTCATTTTCACATACAGGATCTTCAGCGCACGCAGGCCGGCGCTTGAAATATACTCCAGCTCCCTCAGGTCGATCACGATGCGGTCAAACCGCTCCGCCTGGTCCTCCAGCATCCTCTGGAGCTCCGGGGCATTGTTTGAGGTGATCCTGCCGATCAGACGGATCTCGGCTTCTGTCCCTTGATTGATCAGCTCCATCTTCAGCATCTGATTCATGTCACTTTCCCCCCTGTGCGTCCGCTGATTTCTGTCCTTTATATTGCAGCCCCAGCATCGTGATGTCGTCGAACTGCGGGGCTTCCCGCACAAACTCATCGATCTTTTTGCGTATATGCGGCAGCAGCTCCTCCGGCTGCACCGTCGGCGCGCTGTTCATCGCCTCCAGCAGCCGGTCGTCGCCGAACAGCTCGTTGTTCGCGTCCGTCGCCTCCGTCACGCCGTCCGTGTACTGGAAGATCGCGTCGCCGGGAGCAAGCCGGATCGTCTGATTGCGGAACTGATACGGCTCCGCCATACATTCGAGGTCCTCCGGCTCCCACATCGCGAGCGCCACGCCGCCGGCCTTCGGCAGGAACTTCCATGCTCCGTCCTGATAGAGCAGCAGCTTTTCGTGTCCGGCGTCGGCGTAGGTCAGCTCGCCGGTCGAGATCTGCAGGATACCGAACCAGACCGTCACGAACATGTCCTCTTCGTTGTTTTCGGTCAGCGCGGCGTTCGCTTCCTCCAGCAGCTCCTTCGGGGTCAGCGCAGGATTCGACTGCGCCTTCGTCTTGAGGATCGTGCGCGCCGTCATCATGAAAAGCGCCGCCGGCACGCCCTTGCCGCTCACGTCCGCCATGACCAGCGCGAGGCGGTCGCTGTCAATGAGGAAGAAATCGTAGAAGTCGCCGCCGACCTCCCTGGCCGGGTCCATCGTCGCGTAGACGTCGAACTCCTGATACTTCGGAAACGCCGGAAACAGGTTCGGCAGCATGTTCGCCTGAATTCTGGTCGCCATGTTCAGCTCCGCCGAGGTCGACGCCAGCGCCTTTGACCGTTCGCCCACCAGCACCACATACATCAAAATGATAACGAGCAGGGGCGCGTCCGGCAGCGTCGCGTCAGTAGAGCTCGCATAGGCGCTGGCATAGATGAGCGGCACAATATAGAACAAGGCAATGATGATCTTGTTCCTGACCGGGGCCTTGGCGCGCAGCAGGCAAAGCGTCGAACAAACCGCCAGCGCAAGAACGTACGCAAAAGCAAGAATATATCCGTCCGTTTCGTAATAGACGCCCTGCGCATCCACATAGAAGCAAGTCGGCGCAAACAGGTTGGAAAGGCACACGAGCAGCGCCGGGATCAGCAGCGCGCGCATCACCAGATCGCAGCGCCGCGCCAGCTTGCCGTCCAGCGCCAGATAGGCGCGGATATAACGCCAGAACTGGTAGCTCTCCAGCTGCAAAATGGTTAGAAGCGCCGTATATTCCACCACATACAGCACGCGCAGCGCGGGGACGCCGTCCACCAGCCAGGACACCACATCCAGAAACATCACGCACGCGTCACAGAGCAGCAGCGCCATAAACAGAGAAACGCTGTTATCCGCGCTCTGTCTCTCCTTGAGGCAGCCGTAGTACAGCAGCGCACATACCGTGACGCCGAGGACGTCCGCTCCGACGTTGTACGCCCAGGGAGCGGGGAGCCGCACCGCGCCGATCGTCAGGCCAAGATAAACGGCTGTGACCGTCATCGCGGCCAAGAGCAGCAGTCCCGTTTGCGTGCCCCATTTCCGAGTCCATTTTGACACAGCTGCGTCAACTTTCAGAAAAGGTTTCTTGATTTCTGCAACGCTCATTTGGTTTCTTTCCCTTTATATTGCAGCCCCAGCATCGTGATGTCGTCGAACTGCGGGGCTTCCCGCACAAACTCATCGATCTTTTTGCGTATATGCGGCAGCAGCTCCTCCGGCTGCACCGTCGGCGCGCTGTTCATCGCCTCCAGCAGCCGGTCGTCGCCGAACAGCTCGTTGTTCGCGTCCGTCGCCTCCGTCACGCCGTCCGTGTACTGGAAGATCGCGTCGCCGGGAGCAAGCCGGATCGTCTGATTGCGGAACTGATACGGCTCCGCCATACATTCGAGGTCCTCCGGCTCCCACATCGCGAGCGCCACGCCGCCGGCCTTCGGCAGGAACTTCCATGCTCCGTCCTGATAGAGCAGCAGCTTTTCGTGTCCGGCGTCGGCGTAGGTCAGCTCGCCGGTCGAGATCTGCAGGATACCGAACCAGACCGTCACGAACATGTCCTCTTCGTTGTTTTCGGTCAGCGCGGCGTTCGCTTCCTCCAGCAGCTCCTTCGGGGTCAGCGCAGGATTCGACTGCGCCTTCGTCTTGAGGATCGTGCGCGCCGTCATCATGAAAAGCGCCGCCGGCACGCCCTTGCCGCTCACGTCCGCCATGACCAGCGCGAGGCGGTCGCTGTCAATGAGGAAGAAATCGTAGAAGTCGCCGCCGACCTCCCTGGCCGGGTCCATCGTCGCGTAGACGTCGAACTCCTGATACTTCGGAAACGCCGGAAACAGGTTCGGCAGCATGTTCGCCTGGATCCGGGTCGCCATGTTCAGCTCCGCCGAGGTCGACGCCAGCGCCTTTGACCGTTCGCCCACCAGCACCACATACATCAGGATGATGACAAGCAGGGGCGTATCCGGCATTGACGCGCCGTTCGTGCTGAAGAAGACGAAAAGCATGGCTTGCGCAACAGGGCAAATGTAATACAGACTGATCACGAACTTGCTCCGCCGCGGCGCCTTGACGTGCATCATGTAGAGCGTTCCGAAGACAAGCAAGGCGAGGAGATAGCATGTGCAGAGCATGTATGCGTCCGTTCTGCAAAAGTAGCCCTGCTCGTCCACATAATAGCAGATCGGCGCGAACAGATTGGCCAGACAAAGCAGCTCTTCCGCCGCCAGCAGTATGCGCATCGCCCGATCGCAGCGCCGCGCCAGCGCGTTGTCCAGCGGCATATAGGCGCGGATATACCGCCACAGCTGGTAACACAGCAGATTGGCGCCGCACGCATACAGGGTAAAGAGCGCCAGAGTCAGTACGCGCAGCGCGGGAATGCCTTCCGTCAGCCAGGTTATCGTATCAAGAAACAGCAAAGACGCGTCGCACAGCAGCAGGATCATAAACAGAGAGACGCTGTCATCCGCGCTTTGCTTCTCCTTGAGGCAGCCGTAATACAGCAGCGCACACACCGTGACGCCGAGGACGTTCGATCCGACGTTGTACGCCCAGGGCGTGGGGAGCCGCACCGCGCCGATCGTCAGGCCAAGATAAACGGATGTGACCGCCATCGCGGCCAAGAGCAGCAGTCCCGCTTGCGCGCCCCTTGTTTGAACCCACTGTGCCGCGCCTGTCGTGAGCGTGAGAAAGCGATTGTCTTTGTTTCCCTTGGAGCTCATTTCCGGCCGTCCCCCCCCCTATGTTTCCAGTCTGTTATCGTGATAGCGCCGGTCCGCGGGGCGTCCTCCGCAAAGCAAACGCCGCCGCTTTTGCAGCCGTCCCGCGCGCATCACAGTTTTTTCCGGATCGTCAGGATATTCTTGCCGTTCTCATAGACGTAGCTCACATCGTCCATCGTCTTTTTGACCAGCAGGATGCCGAGGCCGCCCTCACGCTCCTCCAGCGCCTCCACAGACGTGTCGGCGTCCTCCTTCGCCAGCGGGTCGTAGGGCTTGCCGCTGTCGAGGAACTGGAGCTCAACGCGCAGCGGATCCTGCAGGATCTCGCAGCGCACCTCCGCCTCTCCCTCGGCGGGATGGTAGGCGTAGCTCGCGATGTTGACAAAGATCTCCTCAATGGCAAGCTCGATCTCGGCCTGCGTCAGCATCGGACAGTCGCAGGCTTCCAGCTCCGCGTCCACAAAAGCGTTGATCTCCTCAACGTACTCGCTTTTCGCCGGTACCGTAAGGCTCTTCATGATATCACCCTCCGTACCGCAGGCGTCAGATAAATTTGAGCATTCCCGCGAAGCCGGTGATCTCAAAGACCTCCATGACCGGCTTGGTCACGCCCTTCACAGACAGCGTGCCGCCCTTGCGGCGCATGGTGATATGCGCCCGCTTGAGCGCGCGCAGGCCCGCGCTGGAGACGTATGTCAGCTCCTCCAGATTGAGAATCACGCTGTCAAAGCGGTTCACGACCTCGACCATGTTCGCCTCCGCGTCCGCCGCGGTGGTCGTGTCAAGGCGGCCGATCAGCTTCAGCTCGCACTCCGTGTCGCGATTGATCAGTTTCATACTCAGCATGTCCGTATCCTCCCGAATGGTTTGTTTTCGTATGGTTTGAAAGCCGGTCTCCTATTCCTGCGTTTCCTCAGGCGTCTTTTCGGCAGTCGTCTGCGTCTCGCTCTCCTGCGGATCGCTTGCCGGCGGCTCCTCCTTCGGCTTTTTGCTCTTCCCGACCTGCTTTTCGGATTTCTTTTCCGCCTTCTTTTCGGCTTTCTTTTCCGCCTTTTGGCGTTTCTTTTCTTCCTTCTTCTCTTTTTGCGCCTTTTTCTCTTCCGCGGACGCCTTCAGCTCGATCGCTGTCATGCTGTCCGGCAGGCCGCTTTCAAACGCCTTGATCGCGCGGCGCAGCGAGAGCCAGCCCGTGAGGCCGCGTCCCGTCCACGCCGTCAGCGTGGGCGTGCCGTCCTCCCAGGTGAACACCAGCACGGCGGGGCGGGTCAGGACGTAGCGGATCAGACAGGCGATCGCTTTGGGCTGCTCGTTCAGCGCCAGCGCGCGGCCGATGTTCTGCATCGACTTTTGCGCCGCCGCCATGACGCGCGTCTTGCCGTCCTTCGTTTCATACCGCCGGATGCGGCGCATGACACCGAAAATGCGCACGGCGTCCGCGCCGTCGCCGATCCCGATGGGCGTTTTCATAAACGTGCCCGCCGGAACGGCGGTCAGGCGTCCGTCGTCTGCCAGTACGGCGCGTCCCACCAGCACGCGCTTGATCTCTGCCCGGATCGGATCCTTCACGACGCCGCCTCGCTTTCCGTCTCCGCTGTCTGTGCTTCCTCGCTTCCCGCTTCCGCGGGCTCCTCCGCCGTCTCATACGGTTCGCTCCGGCTGTCGGTCAGCAGCATCTCGCCGTCCGCGACCTCAACGTCGAACACGAAGGAGATGTTGTGCTTCACGCTGTAGACGCGCACCTCGGCGGCCCCGTTGGCTCTGGTTTGCAGTCGAATGGTAACGCCCCCGTCCGTGACGTCGACCGAGGACACGTAGGCCACCAGGCTGTCGGTGCTGTCGGATTCCCACACCCAGCCGTCGTCCTCCGTGTAGCTCCCGGAATCCTCCACAAAGATCGTCAGACCCTCGTCGCCGCCGCTCACGACAAACGGATGTCCCGTTTCCTCGCCGCCGCGCACAGTGCCCTGCAGGGCGCGCTCGCTATGGGAGGTCACCGTCGCGGCAAGCATGTCGTTCATGCGCTCCACCACCACGACGAGGCTCAGCTCTCCGAGCCGTTCCTCCCCGCTCATGAGCGTAAAGACGACGGTTTGTCGGCCTTCCTCGACCGGCGTCAGCGTCACCGCGGTCGTCTTGCCGGGCTTGCCGACCGCAATTTCCGTCGCGTCGCCCTCCGCGCTTCCGAGGCTCCACACGCCGCCGGCCGCAGTTCCTCTCTCGAGCGTCAGCTTGAGCGCGCCGTTCCGCTTCTCCTCCCAAGCGTACGGATACGGCACGTCGGTCTTGCTGAACCGCGCCTCGCCGCGGCCGCGCAGAATGAGCGCGACCGCGAAGGCGACGATGAGGATCCCCAGGACCGACGCAGAGGCGATCATCAGAGGCTTTTTATTGTTCAACAGTTCTCCCATGGATCATTCTCCTGCTTCGGCAACGCTTTCATTGGGTATCGTGCCGCTTACGGTGCCGCTTGCGGTGCCGCTTGCGGCGCCGATGTTGTCGAGCTTTTCCTTCAGCTCCGATTCGATCGTCCTCGACAGCTCTTCGAGCCTCTTTGCGACCGGATCGCTCTCGTTCTCCACCGTCACGTTGATCGTGAGCACGGAGGACTCGCTTTCGACAGAGACGATCTTGATCTGATACTGCGCCGACTTCTCCGTATAGTTGCGCGGCGGGGTGAATTCGATCGACTCTTTGTAAACCTCGAACAAGCCGACCTGCGGCGTGGTTTGGCTCCAGATCTCCCTCTCCCGGCTGTCGCTCGCCGCCGCGGCTCTCTGCGCGATGCTCGCCGCCGTATAGCCGCGCGTGTCGTCCAGGCTCGCCCGGCCGATGGCGCCGGTGGTCGTGTCCACCTTGCTCAGCGTCGCCGTGAAGCCCTCATAGGAGCCGACGACCCGCGGGTTGATCCAGATCTTCTCGCCCGACGGCACCAGCAAGTCAAGGCTGCCGCCCGCGACGTTCTGCGGGTTCTCCGCGCCGCCGGCAAAAACATCCGCCGTCACCAGGATATCCGCCGTGTTCAAGCGCAGCTTCGTTCCCTCAACGATCTGGCGGTTTACGTCGCAGCGCTTCTCAAACCTGCCTTCGCCCTCGCCCAGCACCGCGTTCACATACTCCAGGGTCCACATCGCCGTGCTGTCCCCCGCGCTGCTGTAAGGCTCCAGCTCGATCCAGCGCAGGGTCTGCGCGTCGGGAAGCAGCATCGCAACATTGACCCTGCTGCCTGCCTGGAAGCCCTCGGACCCGTCTGCGATATACGGGCGGATATCGTCGAAGTCCCTGGTAAGGAGGTCTCCGTAGATATCGTAGTAGGCCAACGTCATGCGCACGGGCCCGTTGGTGCCGGCGCTGACGTCATCCGTCGCGGAATCGGCCGTAGCAAACGTCAGATTCAGCGGCTTCACGGTGTGCTCGCCGTCAACGCTCAAGCGATACGCGGCGTTCGTCACCGTGGTCTTTACCGCCGAGCTGTATTCGCCCTTGACCGCCGCGACCTCCGCCTTATCGGGATTGACCCGGACGTCCTGATCCACAACGCGCACGGCATCCACCGTGGCGACGAGGTCGCCGATCGATACCAGCGCGACGCCCGTGATCTCCGCGACGTTCTTCTGATGAAAGGCCAGATTGATGACCTGTCCCGGCCTGATCTGCGTATAGCCCTGATCCGTCAGATAGATGTATGGCGTGCGCAGCTCCATGCCGGAGGGATCGTCCGCGCGATAATAGAACGCCGCCGCGAAATTGTCGGCCGGTAATCCCGTCCCGCCGTCCACGGGCGAGAGGAGCTTGGCCTCCGTATCGGCTCCGATCTGGATCTGGACGTTCTGTTGGGGAGTGGTCGTCACGGCCCGGTCGCCGAGCACCATGCCAAACGTGTCGGTCGTGCCGGTTCCGGCCAGATCCCAGGAGTTGATCACGACGCCGCTGCGCACCTGCTGCATGATGGCGCGCACGCTGCCCTGAATACCGGCGCCGCGCCCGTTGGACAGCACGATGCCGCCGCTGTTGAGCAAGCCAAAGCGCTTGGCGTTGATGCCCGTCGTATAGAAGACGGTCTTCCCGTTGTAGTTCGCCCGGGTCATATCGCCGGAGGAGACCTGGATCATCTGATCCGAGGCGTTGGTGTACAGGATACTGGCCACGGGGCCGTAGGTCGGATCGACCCTCGCGTCGTCCTGCGGATACACGAACAGGTTGAGCGTGTCGTTCTCCGAGACCGGTTCCCGCGACATGATGGACTTCCACTGCTTTGACTCGGGACTGATGGGGATCTCACGCTCCGTAAAGTAGACGCTGATCACCATAGGCTCGGTGTTGTAAGCCGCGTCATAGTGCTGCAGCTGCTGCGAATACGCGGGAGCCGCCTCGCTGGTGCCGTGGGCCAGCTCCGTCAGCTCCTCGCCCGCACGGTAGATCCGCTCGTACTCGCCGTTTTGATTCAGGGTCAGCGTGCCTTCCCCGTTCACCAGGAACAAGGTGACGTTTGAGATCTTCCAGATCGTATCCTCCGTGCTGGTGATCTGGAAATCGATGCTCTTGATCATGCGCACGTCGCTGAGGCTGAAGTAGAACCGGTCGGTGTGGCCCGCGCGGTGCATCAGGGCCGGATCGCTGATCGTCTTGCCGCCGATGGAGTCCGGTGTGCCGATGGGCGTGCGGTTCATGTACGAATAGATGCTCTTCGTGACGTCGGCGATCTCCTCGAAGCCCTTCGAGGGCGTGTAAGAGTCATAGTTGACCCGCGCCGCGATGTTGCCCGTAAACTGCTTGGCGCTGTAGCCCTCCGTCTGGATGGCGATCATGAAGTTGATGTCGAAGGTGCTTCCGTCCACCGTGTAGGTGCGCGTCAGCTCCGAAGCGCCGCGGCCCGCCATACCCGTGACCGACTGCATCTGCGACTGGTCGCGGTAGTCGATGCTGATCCAGCCGACATTGTTGATCGTCCACACCGGCACCAGCGCCGCGTTGCTCTGGCGCTTCACCTCGATGGATCGGATCATCAGCTTGTCGAACACGTCCGCGTCTTCGGAGTTGTCCTCCGGGATGATCTGCACGGCGGTCACTTCGCCGTAGTCCTGGTTGGTCGAAATGTTGAACGTCTGCGACGCGCCGGCAATGAAGCCGTCGGACGCAAGCTGCTGATTCGCCAGTACAAAGCCGCTGCTGCCGTTCTGGAAGATGAGCCGGAAGTAGAAGAGGTTCTTGGAGCCGCAGTCTCCGTCCTCCGCGGTTGCGTCCGAGCTGCCGCCGACGTTGACCGTCACCGCGTAGACGCAGCGCTGCTTGCCGAAGCCCAGATCCTGCGCCGCCTGTTTGAAGCTCATGGAGTAGCGGATCTCGGACCAGTCCACTTTTTTGGCCCTCGCCACGTCGACGCCCTCCGCGTCGGGGAGGTTCGCGCGCTTCGGGCCCACGTCGGTGGACTCGTCCGCCCCCTGCTGGATCAGCACGGCGCCGTCCGCGGTGTCCTTGAAGCGGTAGATCTCCTCATGATCCACGTGGCGGTCATAGGAGACGTCGCACGTCACGCCGTCCCCGGAAAAGGCCGGCCATTGGACGGCGCGCCTGTCAAAGGAGTTCATGCTGACGGACGAGATCGCCAGATCCGCCATCTGCCAGTCGTCGTGACTGCCTCCGTCGGGCAGCCACAGATCGACGTGCTCGATGGTCTTGACGTTGGTCATCGGCACAAAGAACCGCAGCGTCTGCCCCGCGGCGACGCCCTTGTAGTAGGCGATGTCGTCGGTGCCGGCGGCGCCGTCGACTTTGCCGTGCCACATGCCGTTGAAATCGCGGGAGAATTCGCGGACGTTGATCGTGTCCGACATCTTGGCGCTGCCGCTCAGATCCGTATAGCTGACGCGCATCAGGATATCGTCCTTCGTCCCCGCGCCGGGGATGGCGTCCGTCGTCAGCTCGAACAGGTAGCGCTCCGTCTTATCCCGCGGCGCGAGCAGCTTGCCGTGCTCATACTTCGACAAGCTGATCTGGTTGGCGCCGATCGAAAGATTGTTGCCGCTGGCCGCGCTCACCGGATGGTAATAGATCGGATCGCCGCTGTAAACATAGCGGATCGCGCCGACGCTCTCGTCGACCGACGCGCTGATCCGGACGCTCTCCCCGTTCTCGTTTGCGTCGGTCAGATCGTAGACCGCCATGGTGACGAAGCTGGCGGTATCGTTTGCGCTGACGGCTGTGCGCTCCGCGCGGAGCGCGCCCGCCTCGCCGAGCGGGCCTCCGCTCGACGTGCTCATACGCAGCGCGGTCAGCACTTCTGAGCCGCCAAGCGTCACGGTAATGCCGTCTCGGTCGCTCAACGACTTATAATCCGGCAAAAAGACGGAAAAGACAAGTCCCTCGCCCTGCTGCGCGAAGCCGCCGATCGGCTTTTTCACATCGTCGCCCAGCAGCTCCGCCGCATAGGTCGCCCCGTTCAGCATGGCGGCGACCCTCGCCGCGCGCCTCATCCCGTAGACGTCGGTGTAGTACAGCGTCACACCCATGTTCTCCGTGACGCCCATGGTCTCAAGCGTATTGGCGGTCGGCGACATTGCGGAGTTTGTTTCGATGCCGGCGCCGTAGACGTCGGCAAAGTCGAAACGGATCGCCAGCGTCTTGTTCTCGTAGCTCTTTTTGCCCTCGGTGTTCTGCATCTTATGATGCTGGTAGGCAGGGTCAAAGCCGGAGGTCTTGAGCGCGATGTCCGCGTTTCCGGCCTTTTCCGGCGTCCTGGTGCTGATGAGCCTGTCGTTTGTCCAGGAGAGGTTCATGTCCATGGTCATCGTACTCTGGGCGATCAGATCGCCTTCGAAGTCGATGTAGAAATCGCTCCCTCCGTCATTCCAGCGGTACAGTCCGCCCAGTTCGTCCACGCTGAACACGCGCATGCCCTGGCACGCCCAGCTGCCGTGGTCGCCGGCAAACACCTGCACGCGCTTGATCTCCTTGATCGGAGTCGGCGTCGTAAACAGATACTGATCCGTCGTATACGATTGGAAGATCGCCTTGCCGCTGCTGATCTCGGCGCCCAAATAGCCATAGGTATCCCGGATCAGCTTATCGCGGTCCGTCTGTTCGCTGCTCGCATCCTTTGCGATTTCGCAGGTCTGCGCCCACGCATCCTTCGACGGGAACAGGAACTTGCTGACCGTCTTTTCCGAGCCGTCCGTCCTGCTGTCCGGGTCGTCGACCGTCTGCAGGGTATAGGTGATGATGAAGAAGTCGATCTTGTCTTCATCCCCATCCTTCGTCCGCGCGCCGGTGGTGACCTCGAACAGATACGTCGGCTGCTCCGGCTTCACCGCGTACGCAGTGTCCGTCATGAACCACGCGCACAGCAGCAGCATAGGAACGAGCACGAGCAGCCCGCCCCGCTGTCTTGCGGCGCGACTCAGCCTTTCCGCTTGTTTCCAGAATGTCCGCATCGTCATCACTCCCAACCAATCCGTGGTTTCCGGTTCTTATGCGATATCTCTCGCCTGCGCCTGCCTCTTTTCGAGATACTCCAGCAGCTCGCTGAGCGAGATCTCCGCAGTTGTCCGGCCCTCTCGGCGCATGCGGTCGACAAAGGTGAGCGACTGCGCGCGCTCTACGCTGCGGCTGAGGAACGCCGTGAGGTCGAACGAATCCTCGTCCTCCTCGTCCGCATCCTCTGCGAACTCCGCAGCCTCTTCCGGCTCCTCGTCGAAGTCCGGTTCGGCCGCCTCGTCCTCGCTCCAATCGATCTCTGTCGAGGGCTCGTCGGTGGGCGTCTCCACGTCCGCGCTCCAGTCGATCTCGGTCGAGGGCTCGTCCGCGGGCGTCTCCCCGCCCACGCTCCAGTCGATCTCTGTCGAGGGCTCGTCCGTGGGCGTCTCCTCGTCCTCGCTCCAATCGATCTCTGTCGAGGGCTCGTCGGTGGGCGTCTCCCCGCCCACGCTCCAGTCGATCTCTGTCGAGGGCTCGTCGGAATCGTCCGGCTGTGCGGCGCCCCGGGCGACGGACTGCTTGAGCTCCTCCAGTTCCCGACGGATCAGCTCCAGCTCCGCGTCCTTGGCGCTCAGCTCCGCGTTCTTCGCCGCGAGCTGCGCCGCGAGCACAGACTCGGACGCCGCAGGCGCCGGACCGACGGGCGCTCCGATGCGCTCGAACGCCTGCGTCATCTGTCCGACCATCGTGCCGATCATGCCCATCACGGCGTTCATCGCCGCGCCCTGCTCCGCGCTTCCCGCGCTGTCCGCGGCCGTGGCGGGAACGCCGGCGGCGCGTCCCTTGCGCCTTGCGTCCGTAAACGCCACAAAGTCCTCGATCTCCTCCGCCTCGACGCGGGGCGCTTCCTCGTCCTCTTCCTCGAACAGGACGCCGCTTGAGCCCGCTCCGGCAGAGGGCATATCGTCCTCTTCCTCGAGCATGACGACGCTCGATCTCTTCTGCGGCTCCGCCTCGAAGTCTGCCCCGTCGACCTCCTCGAACAGGACGGACTGATGGGCCGCCGCCACGTCTTCCTCGTTCTCCGCCTCGGTTTCCCAGCGCGCCGCAACGGCCTTGTCGTGGGCTTCGCGACTGCCCGCGACAAAGTCCTCCCAGTTTTTCGCGCCTTCCTCGCCGGTGAAGTACTGGCTGACAAATTCCCGATCCTTGAACATGTGGATCATGCTCTCGCCCGTCTCCACGCGGAACGTGGAGCGGCTGGTCGGGCTCATGATCGTGAACGCCTGCCCGCGCGGGGCCTGCACGATCTGCTCCTGCTCGCTCTCGTTGATGCCGCCCGCGTTCTCGTAGAGCTTGACGAGATCCTGAATGTCGTTCGGCGCGAGCGCAAAGATGAAGCTGTACTGGCAGGCGTTGATGATCGCCGTCGACTTGCGGGCGATCTCCTCGCTGCCGACGAAGTCCTTGATGTTCTGCGTGATGACGATCTGCATACCGTTGTATTTCCGGATGCGCTTCGCCAGCTGGAACATGAAGTCCAGCGCGATGGGATACTTCGCGTCGATGAAGACGTGCGCCTCGTCGATCACGACCACGACCTTGCGGTGCAGGCCGTATTTCGTGTTGTAGTCCCGGTTTTTGATGATCTCGTTGTCGATGTACTTGAGCACCAGCAGCATCTGCGCGTTCGCGATGGTCTGGTTGCGGTTCGCGAGCATACTCTGGAAGTTGAACACCGTGAAGTTGGTGTCCGTCGTGACGGTGCTCGGGCCGTTCCAGATGTTCGCGTTGCGCCCGCCGGCGGAGAATTTCGCGATGTAGTTCATCAGCGTCCGGAGCATCGTGCGGATATACTCGTTGTCGGTGCTCTGGAACTCCTGCAGGATGGAGTCGTACAGGTCGTCAAAGATCGGGTAGTCCTCCGGCGCAAGCTTGGAAAGGTCGGTCTCCCCTGAGATATTGAAGTCTCCGTAGAGCCGGTCGAGCAGCGTGTTGAGGTACTCCATCGAGTCCTTGTCGCAGTCGGGCAGGATCTGGCGGAAGAACTCCTCCAGAAACTGCAGGTGCGTGGCGTAGCTTCCGCTCGGCCCGCCCTCGCCCGCTTCGTCGTCGTCCAGCGCGGTGATGATATGGAACGGGTTCAGCCGCCCGTACTGCGCGTTGCCGACGTTGATGATCTTGCCGTGCAGATTGCCCGCCAGCTCCGTGTACTCGTTTTCGGGGTCGAGGATAAAGATCTTCGCATCGTCCGCGGCGAGATTCGAGAGGATGCTCTTGGTCGCGTAGGATTTACCGGAGCCGGACTTGCCGACGATGACCATGTTGGAGTTGACGCGCTCGCTGTCGCGGCGGAAGAAGTTGAGGAACACGGGGATGCCGTCGTTCGCGCCCAGCTTCACGCCGCCCTCGTCGCTGATGTGGGCGAAGACCCACGGGTAGCACGCGGCGATCGTATTGCTCGGGATGCCGCGCCCCCGCGCGCTCAGCGGGTCGAGGCCGCTCACCTGCGAGCCGATGAACGCCTGCACCTGCTCGAATTCCATATTGTTCAGCCGGAAGCTGTTCTCCTGCCACGTGCGGCGGATGGTCTTTTTCATATCCGCGATGGTCGGGAGTATGGAATCGCCCGGCTGCTTGATCTGATAGTTGTTGCGCGTGCTGACGATGTCGTACGCGGTGACGTAGACGTTGCACTCCAGCAGCGACTCGTTGTCCGCCTGCAAGGTGCCGAGCAGCTCCTGCAGAGTGCCGAGGTGCTCCTCGATCTCCAGACGCTTGGAGTCGACGGATGTGGCGCTCCACTGTCCGCGCAGCTCCATGAGCGAGCGGTCGATGCTGCGGATCGCCTTTTCCCGGTCCATCGGGCGGCATTTGACGATCACCTTCGTGCCGGGGAAGGACATCACGCTCGCGAGCCATGCGTCGTTCACCATGGACGGATAGTTCACCACGCGGAGGTTGTGCGTGACGATGTGGTTGACCTCCACGCGCCGCGCCTTGATATCCACGACCTCGGGCTTTGCCCACTGGGCATAGTCCTCCGGCGCGATCTTGTCGATCTCGTTCTCGTCGAAGTCCAGCGCGTTGGAGTATTTGAGGAATATCGCCAGCTCCCTGTCGTCCAGACGGTGCACGGTCAGCTCGCCCTGCCGGAGATTGGACAGCGCGTTGCTGACCTGGATCTCCAGCTGGCGCTTGTCGCTCTCGAACAGCACCAGATAATAGAAGCCCGTGACGACCTTCTCCTCGCTGCACAGAGAGATCAGCTCGTTGATGCGGTCATACTCGATCTCCACGCGCGCCTTGAGCTCGTCTTCCGTCAAAAGGCCGCTCTCATAGGAGTCGCGCAGCTGGTAGAGCTTCTCGTATTCCCGGTCGAGATAGCTTTCGTAGCGGATGGGGCGGTCCAGCTTGACGATGTTGGCGCTGTACTTCGCGTTGACAGAGCGCAGGATGCGCCCGAGGCCGCCTTCGATGGAGTTCTGGCGGCGGTGCTCGCTGAAGAAGCGGAACTCCACCGGATCGATCTCGATCGCCGCGCCGTAGTATTCGGCCTTGCCGTACTCGATGAGCCGGTCGTGGATCGCCGTGAAGCCGATGATCCCGTCCATGCTCTTGCGCGTGGTGGCCGCGTCCTTCGCGTCCGCCGCTCTGCGCATCGCTTCCGCGCTTTCCGCGGCGCGGCGGGCGCGGATCGCCTCCTTTTCCTCCTCGGAGATCTTGTTGCTCTTGAGGAGCTTATCCTCCTCTTTCCGCTGCCTGGCGCGCTCCTTCTCGTTCTCCTTGCGCTCCTGCGGCGTCAGGGCGTCGGCTTCCCCGTCCGAAGCGGACGGTTCGTCGGATTCGTTGTTTTCCTGCTCCGCCTCCGCCGCGCGCTTCCGGCGGATCGCCTCCTTTTCCTCTTCGGAGATCTTGCTGCTCTTGAGCAGCTTATCCTCGCGCTTGCGCTCTCTTTCCCGCTCCTTTTCGGCGGCCTTCAGCGCCTTGAGGCGTTCTTTCCTCTCCGCCTTGGTCTCTTGCTTTTCCGCGTTCTGCCTGAACAGCTCGTCGAACGCGGCCTCGTCCATCCTGCCTTCCCCACGCGCGACAAGCATCTCATCCGTGTAGGTTTTGGCAAAAAAGCGGTCATAGCCGAAATGCCCGAGGATATTCAGAAAATAGCGATAATTCGGCTGCTCGTCGATGCGGAACAGCAGCAGTCCCAGCACGACGCCGACGCCAAGGCAAATGGCAAGCTTGTAGGGCAGGCTCGACAGGACCACCAGAATGATCATGGCGGCCCCGACGCCTCCGACAAGCAGGTCCCCCAGCGTAACGCCGCGGAACAGCTCCACATCCACTTTGGTTTTGCCCGGTATCAGTCTTGTCATAACCGTTCGTTCCTTTATCGCTTAATTCTTGTGTCGCTCGCTGCTTTGGCCGTCCGCTCGCGCTCAGGCTGAGAGGCTGCTAGGGCTCTTCCGGCGGCTGCACGGGCTTCGGAGGTATCGGAGGCGGCTGCTTGTTCGGCTGTGCGTTGTTCGCTTTCCCAGCCGGATCCGGGCCAAAGATATTCTGCCTTTGCTGATCGGTATACTTTTGCTTCGCCCCGCCGGCGTCCGGCTGCGCGTTGTTCGCTTTCCCAACCGGATCCGGGCCAAAGATATTCTGCTTTTGCTCATCGGTATACTTCTTCGGCGCACTGTTCGCCTGCGCATGATTCGCTTGCCCGACCGGCCCCGGGCCAAAGGCCTTCTGCTTTTGCTCATCGGTATACTTCTTCGGCTGCGCGTTGTTCATCGGCTGCGCGTTATTCTTCGGCGCGCTGTTCGCCTGCGCGCTCTTCGGCTGCGCGTTGTTCTTCGGCGCCGCACTGTCGCCTCCGCCTCCGCCCTGCTTTGCGGCCCGCTCCGCCATGATCTTCTGCTCAGCATCGCGCATCGCAACATTTCTCTTGGCCTGTGCCATTGCTTCCTGTCCCGACGTGTCGGGCCTGCCGAGGTCCGTCCACGCCTTGGCGGCCTTGCCGCCGGTGGCGGCCCAACCGGTCTTGGCGAGGTTCTGCGCCGGCTTTGTGGCGAAGTCGGCGACCTTGCCGACGCTCTTGGCCGCAAGCTTCGCCGCGCCCGCGACGCCGCCGATCATCTTGCCCGCAGAGCCGGACATGTCGCCCGCCTGCACGGACTGCCAGCCGGCGCTGTCCGCGAGGATACCGGTGAGCAGGCCCGTCGCCTTCTTGGAGACCTCAAAGAGGCCGTAGATCAGCACCAGCTTCGCCATGATGTCCAGCGTCGAGCTTTTAAACAGCACCAGCTTGGAGCTCGTGACGATGGGCAGCAGGAGCATCAGCAATCGCATGGCGACGACCGTGCCGAACACGCTGAACGCCTGCACGATGAACGCCGTCAGCCACTGCTTCGTCTTGCCGCCGCCGTCAAACGACTGCGTGGCGAAGATCGGCGGCGCGATGAGGTACAGGAACATCATGTTGAAAATACGCGCGATACAGTTGAGAATGATCGTTATCAGGTCGAAGATCAGCGCAATACCGGCGGCAAAGACGATCAGATAGTCCGTTGCGAAGCCGATGTCGAAATCGCGGGTGACCTGGCTGATGTTGTAGATATTCTTCTCGCCGGAATAGTACGGGCCGCGCACGGGGTCCAGCAGCTCCGGCTTTTCGTTGTAGGCGTTGTTCTTCGCCGCGTGCATCGTGCCCATCAGGAACAGGTAGCGATCCAGCGGCAGGGTGCTCTCGACGGGCGCCACGCGCCTGTACGACTCCAGCGGGCGGAACGACGGGTCGTTCCGGACGATGTCCATCGCCTCGAGCATCGCGCTCGTCACGGCGTCATAGCTGACGTCGAGCTTGAGGTCGGTGCGCAGGTCGTGCGAATTCGCGATCTTTTGCAGGACCGCCTGCCAGGTGTGCACCTCGTTCCCGTTCGCGTCCTTGGTCGTGTAATAGTACCGGAACACCTTCTGCCCCTGCAGGTAGTTGAGGTCGTTGCGGATCTCGTTGAAGCAGGTGTTGATGTTGTACCGGCTCGTATACGAGGGATTGAGCGAATAGTTGCCGATGGTGTTCAGCGCGCGGCCCATCGCCGCGAAGTCCTCGTCGGTGTAGACGATGACTTCCGGCACGTCCAGATTGGGCGCTTCGGTGAAGATCATGTTGATCTGCTTCATGAGCAGGTTCGTCGAGTTGAGGACCATCACCATGATCGCGCTCATGCCGAGGATCAGGAAAATGCTGCGCAGCGCCGCGGTGAGGATCTGTCCCAGCGACGTCTGCATCCTGCCGCTCGAATCGAACATCTTGCGCGTGACCGCGGCGATGGCAAAGCCGAACACCATTACGACGCCGATGAGCGCCATGCCCCAGTAGACGTTGTTGATCGAGTGGTTGTTGAAGAAAATGTTGATGAGGTAGTCTTCCTCGCCGTCGTAAGCGACCCTGTCGATGCCCGCAAAGATGCAGAACATCTGGTTCAGCATGCCGACGATCTTGCACAAGCCGGTCTCTGCGTAGTACAGAAGCCTGCCGACGAAGCTGTCGAGCACGAGCTGCATCACGCTGTAGATAACGTCAAACAGACCGCCTAAAAAGCTGTCGATCACATCGCTCATGCGTCAATCCCTCCCTTCTCAAACGATTTTCAGTTTCTTTCTCTTGAACACGATATAGCCCAGCACGCCCGCGAGCGAGAGGCAGATCAATGCGAAAAACAGCAGGCTGTTTAAATCGAGGTATACGAGGATCGTGAACTCGTATGACGCGGAGTTGCCCGCGGCGTCATACGCCGTAAGCTGGTACATGCCTGCCTCGGTCAGCTTTCCGTCGGCGGGGAAGCGCGCCTCCTCGCCGTCCCTCGTCAGCGCGACGGCGTCGCCGTCCTGGAAGCCGCTGATCTGCACCGCGCTGTGGAAGCGCCCGTTCTGGTCGAGCTTGCCGTCCAGCGTCAGATCCGGCGGCGTGCGGTCAATGGTCGTCGAGAGCGTGTAGTGGAGGCTCGTTTCGGGGCAGACATACTCGATCTCATAATGCCCCTCGTCCTCCATGCCGATGCTGTTCCGCTCGTAGTACGTGTCCTCGCCGTCGAGCGTCGCATCGAGGATATAGAAGCCCTCCGGCATCACATAGCCTCCCGAGAGGTTGGCCACCGGTCCCACGATCGTGAACCCGAACAGGCTCACGGCGGAGTCCACGCCCGACGCGCTGACCGTGTAGCTGCCGGGGAGGTCGATGTGGTTCAGCTCCGCCTGCTCCAGCACCGCGCCGTTGCGGTTGACCGTCACCTCCACGCCTTCGTCCGCCGTGATGCTGACCGGCTCGTCGACGATCATCCCGTCCGCGACGTTCGCGCGCACCTCATAGACGCCGCTGCCCGTCGGATAGACGAAGCTGTGCGCCTCGCGGTCATAGTACGTCGTCTCGGAGATACGCACGCGCGCGGACGCCGTCGAGGACGAGGCCGCCTCGCCGGTCACCGGGTCCACCGCCCCGCTGTAGTAGGGGTCGTCGACCGCGAAGGCCGGAGCGCAGAGCGCGCCGAGGAGCGCCGCGGCGCACAGCGCAGACGATATCATTTTCCCGATCCGCACCCTCATGGGCATAGCCTCCCGTTATGTAGACGTTTGTTTTCTGTTTTACGCGCTCTCGCCGAGGACCTTTTTGTTTCTTATGACGAGATCGTAGTACACCTCGTCCGCTCTGAAAATGTTGCTCCGGATATCCGTGAGATCCATCGGCCCGAACTGATAGAACGGGCATTTGTAGCTCGGCGTGTACTTTGTGCGCAGCGGGAAGCTGTTGAAGGACACGATGATCGAGTTGCCCGTGGACTCCTGGTTGTTCAGGCGCTGCAGCTCGCTCGGGTAGATGAGCGGGCGCACCTGCGTGTTGGTGGAGACGTTGATGTCGCCGTTCTTGCTGTTGAGGTTCGACGACGTGCTCGTCGTCTTGACCGTCATGTTGCCGCACATCTCGGAGAACATCTTGCAGGTGTCGGTGTCGTTCGAGCCGATGAACATCTTCACGCCGCAGTTGCCGATGACGATGTCCGCGACCTCCTTGCCGTACACGTTCGTGAGCTGCACGAACGACTGCACGACCATGTTGAACCAGATCTTTCTCGAACGGCCGACGGTGATCATCTGGCCGAACTTGTCGATCTTCGGCATGTTGCCGAACTCGTCCATGATGAAGTACACGTTGCGCGGGAGCGTCTGTCCCGGCAGGTTCGTGGCGATCTTGATGAGCGCCTTGTACGTCGAGAGAATGAACAGCGACGCGAGCGAGTGGCGCGTATCCTTTTCGTCGGGGATCTTAAGGAACAGCGCCGACTTGCCGAACGCAAACTTCTTCGGGTCGATGTCCGTCGCGGACGTCAGACCGCAGAGCCCGCGGTCATTGAAGATCGTCAGCTTGTCGAGCGTCACCGACATATAGCTCGACATCGTGTTGTCCGGCGCGGAGAGCACCTGCCGCGAGAGCTGGTACGCCTGCGAGAGCGCGCCGCGGCCCTCGAAGTAGTCCTTGAGCGCCTTGTAATTGTTGTCGCTGTTTGAAAGCGCCTTGTTGATATTGAAGAGGTTGAACTTTTCCTTCGTCATGCCGAGCTCGGGCTTTTCGCTGTCCTCCAGCATGGCGAGGCAGACCGCCGTCACGAGCGAGCGCGCGCCGCGCTCCCACATCTGGTCCTTTTCGTTGGTGATGGGGACGAGACCGCCGACGAGGTCCTGCAGGTCCTCGTACATCTCGTCATAGATTTTGTTCTTCGCGAGCTGCGCGTCGTCCTTCGCGTGGGTCAGGTCGGCGTAGGCGACGCCCTTCCACTCGATCCACGGCTCGCCCGGCTTCGCGTCGCCGTCGAGGCGGCGCAGGTCGGGATAGTCGTCCATGGAGTCGATGTGCATGATCATGCCCTGGCCGGCGTTGAGGCTCTCCTGATACGCGTCCCAGATCGGCTCCAGCGGGTTCCAGCGCGACGAGGAATAGGTGTCGCGCAGGTCGAGCACCATGACCTCGTAGCCCTGCGCCTGCAAAAACTTGGAGTGCAGGTCGAACAGCTCGCCCTTGGGATCGGTCATGATCATCGAGCTGCCGAGGTTGGCGGCGGCGATCAGCTGGATCATGGGGTTGATGAAGG
>Ga0310695_10003685_pt1 | contig 29564 bp, 27 predicted proteins | sample RumenRJG_04DNA_FD_203882 | JGI IMG/M metagenome (GOLD analysis project Ga0310695, IMG submission 203882) | Bovine rumen microbial communities from Lethbridge, Alberta, Canada - RJG_04 (v2) (version 2) | ecosystem: Host-associated > Mammals > Digestive system > Stomach > Rumen | place: Canada...
TTGAAGCATCCTATTCGCTCGGTGCAACTCGTCTCGAAACTATTGGCGTGGTTCTCAGACAGATAGCACCCGGAATTGCAACGGCAACATTGCTTTCGGTAGGTCGTGCAATTGGCGATGCTGCGGGCGTGATGTTCACCGCAGGATTTTCGGATTCGATACCCACAACGCTTTCGCAACCGGCTGCAACATTGCCGCTTAGCATATTTTTTCAACTGAGCGCACCACAAGCCGAGGTTCAAAACAGAGCCTACGCTGCTGCGCTTGTACTTACAATCATTGTGTTGATAATCAGTCTTTTGGGACGCTTTATCACAAACCGTTTTTCAAAACATAAACTCAATTAACCATTTTTGCAAATATTTTTCTTTTATCAAAATTAAGGAAGAGGATTGAAACTGTATTTTCCCAACTTGCTGAGCAAATCCAGTAGCAAAAGCATTATAAAATTTCACCTCATAACAATCTGACAATCAGATTATATGCAAAAAAAGAGAATATAAAAAAGAAAAATATTCGATTTTTATTTGGAAGTTGTTTTTTTATTATCAAATTTGTACCAACTTTTAACAATTTTAATACTTAAAAATATGAACAAGAAACTAAATTTGATTTGGCTTTTTAGCCTTTTGATGATGGTACAAGTTTGTTTTGTATCTTGTAACAAAGATGACGACGAAGATACTGTTTCTGTCGCAGACCTAAAAACAGCTATAATCGGTACGTGGAAATCGGTTACTATGAGTGCAGACATTGATGGTAAAAAGTCTGAACAAAACTCCACTGACCAATTCTATTCTATAATAGAGTTTAAGAGTGATGGCTCTTATGTAGCTACTGATTTAATTGATGGAGAAAAGGATACTGATAATGGCACATGGAAACTTGATGGAGATAAATTAATATTCGATAATGATGTGGAGGATGCCCTACTAATAACCATCAAAGGAAACACTCTTACAACTACAGAAGAGGACACTTACAAAGAAGATGGAGAAGAACACCATGAAAAATATGTTATTACATATAAAAAACAATAATGTAATTCACTAACAGCATCTTTTTTTAAAAAAATCCGTTCATAGCACGCCAATCAATCTTTTGGCTAACTATGAACGGATTTTTTTTTCAATTTTCAATTCCCTTCTCAATTACAAAACTGCAAAACTCCATTTTTTTAACTGCAATATTCCACCGCGTTGTCCAACACAGCAGACGATTTTGAGTTGTAAATTTGCATCGGAAAATTTACATAACTAAGCAACAAAATGTGGTTCAAAAATCTATTTTTGCGCAAATTTTTGGCGAGCGATTCAAACGAGCCGTTTGTAGCCGATTCCAAGTTTCAGCACCCCGAAAAGGCCTCTGAAATCAAGGTAGAAAATTTCAACCTTTGGATAGACAAATCGCACATTCTCAAAGACATAAATCTCTCAATTCCGCCCAACAAAATTACTTGTATCATCGGACCCTCGGGCTGCGGAAAATCAACGCTCCTCAAATCTTTCAACCGCTTGAACGATTCAATCGAGGGCATCAAAACCTCCGGCTCGATAAAGCTCGGCAATGAGGACATTGTAAATTGTTCGGCATCAGACCTTGTGGAGCTCCGCCGCAAAATTGGTCTTGTGCCTCAACGTCCAACGCCGCTACCAATGTCAATAATGAACAACGTTGGATACGGGTGCAAAATTCACGGTATCAGAAAGATACGTCAGCTTCGCCGCATTGTACGTCATTACCTGAAAGTAGTTGGACTTTGGGACGAGGTAAAAGACCGTCTTCGTTCGCCTGCCGTACGTCTCTCTATTGGTCAGCAACAACGTCTCTGCCTTGCCCGCAGCCTTGCCGTTGAACCAGAATTTATCCTCGCCGACGAAGCTACATCAGCACTTGATCCAGTTTCAAGCCGAATTGTGGAGGATTTATTCGTGAAACTCAAAGAGCAATATTCTATCATAATGGTAACTCATACTTTACGTCAGGCAATGCGCATAGCCGATTACGTTGTTTTCATCTATTTGGGCGAAGTAATTGAGTGTGGCGACGCAAAAGAGGTTTTCAAAAATCCTAAAAACGAACTGACCAAGAAGTATTTACAGGGTGCTTTCAGCTGATTAAAACGGGAAATAAAGTTTTTTTCCTATTTTAACAAAAATAGTGTATCTTTGCGTCTGAAGACAAAATTTGTTACGCTATGAAACCATTACCAATCGGCATACAGACTTTTTCGGAGATTGTCAACCACGATATGGTTTACATCGACAAGACCGACTTGATATACCAACTTGTCAAGCCGCAGAAATATTTTTTTCTCTCCCGTCCGCGACGCTTTGGCAAATCGTTGCTGATAAGCACGTTGCAGGCGTACTTCGAGGGCAAGAAGGAATTGTTCAAAGGTCTGAAAATTGAGCAATTGGAAACCGAATGGACGGAATATCCTGTTATTAATTTGAGTTTTGCAAAATGCAAGTCGAAAAAATTGGACGTAATTGTAAAATTCATTTCGATTGCATTGTCAGAACTTGAAGTACAGTTTGGAATTATTGACAAGGCGGAACAACCCGATGACGACAGACAACCCAACATCAATTTCAATACGCGCTTTGAAAGGATTATCAAAACTGCCCACGCCAAGACAGGTCGTCAAGTAGTTCTACTCATCGACGAGTATGACACACTGATGCTCAACACGATAACGGACATCAAAACTCAGGACGAAGTCCGCACCCATACGAGCAATCTCTTTTCTCCTATTAAAGATTTAGACCCGATTTTGAAGTTCGTATTTATAACGGGCATCACAAAATTCAGCCAAATGTCGATTTTCTCTACGCTTAACAATCTGACAGACATCAGTTTGTACGAAAAATACTGCACTCTTTGTGGTTTCACCGAGAATGAGATCCGCACAACACTTAAACCTCACGTAGAAGCACTTGCCGACAAACTTAATTGCAGTTTTAACGAGGCGATTGCAAAATTGAAAGTGCGGTACGACGGCTATAAATTTTCGGATGGCGAAATAGGTGTTTTCAATCCTTACAGCGTGTTGAGGGCATTGGACAGTATGAAATTGGAAAATTATTGGTTCAAGACCGCCACACCGTCGGCATTGATAGAACTTCTGAAGGAAAACAGCGATTTGCAAATCGCAGAATTGGAAAACATCATGCTCGACAGCCAATATTTTGATACTCCCGTTGAGCGTGTCAGCGACATTATCCCGCTCCTCTACCAAAGCGGCTACCTTACGATTAAGAGTTACGACCCCGAATTTGACCAATATGTAATCGGTTTTCCAAACACGGAGGTTAGGACGGGCTTTTCAGAAACATTGATGAAGAGATACGCCGTGTCGGACAAGGGAATTGAAAATTCCATTTTCCGCCGCGCCGTTGTTACCGCCGTCAAGGAAGACAATCCCGAAATCCTCCTTCAACACCTCAAGGATTTTCTCTGCAAAATTCCTTACCCAAACGCAGCCGACACACCCGAATGGTATTATCAAAACCTTCTGTACGCCATACTCGCCACCTGCGGACTCAACGTCCAGACAGAAATCCGCACCTCGTCGGGGCGCATTGACTTCGTTGTGATTTCGCCAAAGACAATTTTCCTGTTTGAGTTCAAACTCAACAAATCAGCCGAGGAAGCGTTACGGCAAATTGACGAAAAAGAGTACGAAAAGAAATTCTCTTTCGATGGCAAACACGTATGGAAAATCGGCGTCAACTTTTCGAGCGAGAAGAGGACGGTGGACGAGTGGAAGATAGAGGAATAAATTTATCGTCCAATCCACCAAATTGCCAGCAAAAGCAATAATGTCCCCGACAGAATCCAAATGTAATACCGGGTGTCGGCAACATTATTGGGCAGTGGAGCAAAGCCGCCGGTTTTAGATACTGAAACCTTGCTGCGACCAAGGGCTTCGGACAATTCCTCAACCATCTGTTCGGTGAGCAAAATTTGCTCGTCAAGATTGTTTGGCGACAATTCAAATTGACGTTCAACAACTTGATTATCAGCAGAAATCTTCATATCAACTACATCAACAAAATAATCGAAGTCGTAACGCGGTGTACGTTTTTCCTTGTAAATCCTCATCAGAACGGTTTGGATAGAATCGGCGGAAAACGAAATGTCTGGCTTTCCTTTTTGTTTCAACATTATGCCCTGCTGCGAAAAACTCAATTCTCCATAACTCGACGACTTTGCATGTCCATACAAAATAATCGCAACCGCTACAACTCCCATTACAACATACAAATCTTTTGACACCGCAAAGCACAAAACTATGCAAATGGCACTTGCCACAACCGCCACAATATTGAGCCGTCTCGTGAGGGCATTGTCGGGTGCAAGATTATAATCTATAGGATAATATCTGATGTCTTGTATTTCCATAATCAAAACAATATTTTCGTAATTGCCGCAGAGCAAATCTCGTCAGTATTGGAAAAACATCGCGCCAGGCGCATCGGGGTTCAATATGCGCTTGACAGTTATCTCACCGCTGTGCAAAGGATAATGAATCGTGGGAGTACAGCCAACTGCAAGTATCAGGATTTTGAGGCTGTCGCTTTGAACGCATACAAATTTCAGTTTCCAGTTTTTGGATAGGTCCACGGTGTCGATGCGGCTCTCGCCAAGCCAAATTTTCTCCAAGTTGGGGAACTTTGCGAGGTCGTCGTAGGTGGACACCAAAAACAGATGAGTACGGTACGAGGTCAAGTTCAACGACTTCAACGAATCGCACTCCGCCTTCGACAGGTGCCCGTCGCCGTCGGTGTCGCCGTTCAACATCGCGCGCCCCTCCACCTCACGGTCGGCAAAGACGACATTTTGGGCGTTGGCGGCAAACGCAGCAAGCATACACGCCACAAGTATCACGAAAACTACAAGCACAATCCAGCCCTTGTTGTTGGTCTGTCCGCCGTCCTGCATCATTTCACGTTGGACGCGCTGCTGCTCCATATCCTGAATCATCTCCCTGTGGATGCGCTGATGCTCCATATTCTGATTGATCAAATCCAAATTGTCATCCATAGCTATAGTTTTTTTTGTGTTGAACAACGAGCCAAATTTAGTGATAATAATCAGTAATCCAAAAACTTTGCATAAATATATTTTGTTTTCAGCAAAAAAACATTATCTTTGCGCTTGAAGATAAAACTTTTACCATTATGAAACCACTACCAATCGGCATACAGACATTTTCGGAGATTGTCAACCACGATATGGTTTACATCGACAAGACCGACTTGATATACCAACTTGTCAAGCCGCAGAAATTTTTTTTTCTCTCCCGTCCGCGACGCTTTGGTAAATCGTTGCTGATAAGCACGTTGCAGGCGTATTTTGAGGGCAAGAAGGAATTGTTCAAAGGTCTGAAAATCGAGCAATTGGAAACAGAATGGACGGAATATCCTGTTATTAATTTGAGTTTTGCCAAATGCAAATCGAAAAAATTGGACGTAATTGTAAAATTCATTTCGATTGCATTGTCAGAACTTGAAGTACAGTTTGGCATTATTGACAAGGCCGAACAACCCGACGACGGCAAACAACCCAACATCAATTTCAATACGCGTTTTGAAAGGATTATCAAAACTGCCCACGCCAAGACGGGCCGTCAAGTAGTACTACTCATCGACGAGTATGACACACTGATGCTCAATACGATAACAGACATCAAAACTCAGGACGAAGTCCGCACCCATACGAGCAATCTCTTTTCTCCAATTAAGGATTTGGACCCGATTTTGAAGTTTGTGTTCATAACGGGCATCACAAAATTCAGCCAAATGTCGATTTTTTCAACGTTGAACAACCTGACAGACATTTCGTTGAATAAAAATTATGCTACACTTTGCGGCATTACAGATTCCGAATTGACTACGACTTTGAAAGATTATGTTTGCGAGTTTGCCGACACACTGAACGTTGATTTTGAAACAATGGTGTCAATTTTGAAACAGCGATACGACGGCTACCATTTTTCAAGAAAGAATGTCGGAGTTTTCAACCCGTATAGCCTGTTTAGAGCATTAACTGAATGTGAGTTAAATAGTTATTGGATTGAAACAGCCACTCCATCATCGCTTATTGCTCTTATGCGTCAAAACAACAATCTACAAATCAACGAGTTGGAAAACACATATATGAGTGCAGGACGTTTCAATACTCCTATTGAACGCATTTCTGACATCGTTCCATTCCTCTATCAGAGTGGCTATCTGAGCATCAAAAGTTATGACCCCGACTTCGACCAATACATTATTGGCTTCCCAAACAAGGAGGTAAGATATGGATTTTCAGAGAGTTTGATTAAAAATTATATCGAAGAAGACATCGGCTTCAACAACGATATTTTCCGCCGCTCGGTGGTTACTGCCATCAAGGAGGACAATCCCGAAATCCTTTTGACTCATTTGCAAGATTTTTTGCGAAAGATTCCTTACCCCGATGCCGACCCCGACAAATACCCCGAATGGTATTATCAGAACCTTCTGTATGCGATTTTGGCAACTTGTGGACTAAATGTTCAAACCGAAATCCGCACATCCGACGGACGAATTGATTTTGTAGTGTTTTCACCAAAGTCAATCTTCATTTTCGAGTTTAAACTCAACAAAACGGCTGAGGAGGCATTAGACCAAATCGACGAAAAAGAATACGCCAAAAAATTCTCGTTTGAAAACCGAAAAATTTGGAAAATCGGCGTCAACTTTTCAAGCGAAAAGAGGACGGTGGATGAGTGGAAGATTGCAAAATAACTTCAACTATGTTAACCCATTACCTTAGCCTCCAATTCAAACTCCTCAATCGAAACATCCGCGATTTTGGGATGCATCCTTTGTTGGCTTACGTGCTGATATTCGGATTGATAGCGGGATTAGGCACTCTGATTTTCCAAAGGCTGCCAAACTATGCGCCGTATATCATAATCGGAATATGTATCAGTATACAAATGCGTCTGTCGCAAAAGCAACGGTCTGATTTTCTGCAAATTGTCTATGGTAACAAGACTAAACATCTATTGAGAATAACTGAAAATCTGATAATAAGTATTCCGTTTGTGACATTGCTTTTAGTTGACAATCAATGCATTGCGACGGCGACATTACCTATCGCAAGCGTAATTTTGGCATTTATTGACCTCAATTCAAAAAGCATTGTATTGCCAACTCCATTTTCCAAAAGTCCATACGAATTTACTGTCGGATTCAGGAAATCATTTTTATTTATACTAATGGTTTATGGTCTGTCTATTATTTCGGTATGTGTCAACAATTTAAACCTTGGATTATTTTCGGTATTTGTGCTTTGTATAATTTGCGCGACGTATTATGGCAAAGTAGAAAACGAATATTACGTTTGGATATTTGCCGAAAGTCCAAACAAGTATCTGACGCACAAGATATTGACGGCTATTAAAAATACATTTTTGATGGCATTTCCAATGATGGCGTTATTGACAGCGTTTTCCCCCGAAAATTGGTGGATAGTTTTGCTCGTAACGGCAATTGGGATGATTTTGATAATTGCATTTTTACTTGCGGCATATTCAACATATCCTCCCGGCGAAATTGGGATTTTGGAATTGATATTCATTTTGGCAGTATTCATTCCGCCGTTTGTGTTGGTGGTGATACCATATTTTTATGTTCGTTCTATTAACCGATTAAAAAACACACTTGTATGATTAAAATTGTCGATTTGCACAAAAGTTACGGTTCAAAATCCGTACTCAAAGGCATCAATGCGGAGTTTCATAGCGGCAAAACCTACGGAATCATCGGCGAAAACGGGGCGGGCAAAACCACTCTGTTCCGCTGCATTGCAGGTCTTGAACGTTTTGACGGCACAATCACATCAGACTTGCAGCCGCTGAAAAATCATTTGGGGTTGCTGTTTGCTGAACCATATTTTTTCGACAAAATCACCGGCGAGGAATACATCCGCCTTTTGCGTTACGCCCGACACAAGAACATCGACAACATTGCCGACAAGAATATTTTTGATTTGCCACTGTCTCAGTATGTTACGACGTATTCCACGGGTATGAAAAAGAAACTTGCTCTGTTGGCAGTGCTTTTGCAGGGCAACGAGTTATTTGTTTTGGACGAACCTTACAACGGCATCGACATCAACGGTAGCATCGCGCTTACAGAGATATTACTGAAACTCAAAGAATTAAACAAGACCGTGATTATATCGTCGCACATATTTTCGACCCTCAGCGATACCTGCGACGAAATATTAGTACTCCGCGACGGCATCATTACCGAAACAGTTCAGCGCGCTGATTTCCAAAAACTTGAAGACGAAATTAAAGGTTCAAGAGTAAAGGATTTGGTTAATAAACTCGGTTTGGAGTAATTCATAAAAAATCGAGATTTGGCTGATTATAATATCATATTCAGCCAAATCCTGATTTTTTCGTAAGATTTGGCTGAATAAGTTGGTATATTCAGCCAAATCTTGTATATTTGCACCCAAAAAACAAGGCATTATGTTGACAAATATTATAGGCAGAGAACGAGAAATAAAGGCATTGGATGAAATCTACAACTCATCCAAATCGGAATTTGTGGCTGTTTGCGGAAGACGAAGAGTGGGTAAAACATTCTTAATCAAGGAGTTTTTTGATGAAAAGATATGTTTTTCGGTGTCGGGAATGATTCACGGCAAAACAAGTGCTCAACTCAAAATCTTTGTCAACAGGCTACGACGTTACGGAATGACAATCGACCGACCTGTCAACGATTGGATTGATGCCTTTGATTTGCTGATGGATTACCTATCGTCGCTGAGCGTGCAGCGCAAGGTGGTATTTTTTGACGAATTGCCGTGGCTCGACACTCCTCGCTCAAATTTTATTTCAGCCTTGGAAAACTTTTGGAACACGTTTGTATCCGACAGGCACGACATCGTTTTGATAGTATGCGGCAGTGCAACATCGTGGATGTTTGACAAACTCATCAACAATCACGGAGGCCTTCACAACCGCATCACGCGCAGGATTTTGTTGGAGCCGTTCAATCTTCACGAAACTGAACAACTTCTCATTACAAACGGCTTCAACTTATCAAAATACGAAATATCAGAATGTTATATGGTCTTGGGCGGCATACCATATTACCTAAGTCTTTTGAAAAAAGAACTTACATTGTCGCAAAATATCGATTTCTTGCTGTTTGACACACGGGGTGATTTGTATTCTGAAATCGACAACCTTTACGCATCGTTGTTCAGCAATTCGGATGATTACATAAAAGTAGTTAAAGCATTGTCGCAAAATTCATTAGGACTTACAAGAAACGAAATTTTATCAGAAACCGGCATCAAAACCGGCGGCACAATTTCTACGATACTCAAAAATCTTGAAACGTGCGGCTTCATCCGTTCATATCGTCAGATTGGCAACTCATTGAAAGACTTAAACTACCAACTCACAGATTTTTACACCCTGTTTTATTTCAAATTCAAGAACGGACTCTCTATAAAAGACCGCCGCTATTGGTCTGAAATTCAAGGCACTGCTGAGTTTTATACTTGGGCAGGATTCACATTTGAGATTTTGGTTTTAAGTCATATTCAACAAATAAAACAAAAACTTGGCATTCTGGGAGTTATATCCGAAGAATTTTCGTGCCGGATTCCTGCCGAAAACAATGAGAATGGCACGCAAATAGACCTGATTATCAGTAGGAAAGACAACACGGTCAACCTTTGCGAAATCAAGTTTTCAATCAATGAGTTTGAAATATCCGCCGACTACGAAAAAACACTTCGCAACCGCATAGACCTATTCCGTAAAAAATATTTAAAACGTACTCAGTCGCTGCAACTTACGTTCGTGACAACATTCGGTGTCAAAAAAAACCTACACTCTTGGGTTGTCAACAATGAAATTTTGTTGGACGATTTGTTTAAGGATATATCATAACCTCCATTTCGTCATCTTATGTGCGCACACCAAATTCACAGCCACGACCATCACGCCGACCGCCATCTGCCAAATATCAACCGTTAACATCATAAAGCATTGCTTTAAGATATAGATGCTAATCGGCAGACAGATAATGCTTGTGGCTAATGCAGGGATATATTTTCTAATAACAATCGCCTGACCAATATGAACCACGTAATGAAACGTCAGCCCAATGAAAGCGCCAAGCCAAATATTCCAAACAAACTGATTATCGATCCATAACGACAACAGCGCAATAATTGTAAAAACCACAAACTCCTCAGCCACCGCCAAGGCGAATCCCTCGTTGGTAGTGCCGCGAAAAAGTCGGTGGATTTTAGGGAAACGACGTTGCAGCATATCCTCGTTGCGGTCGAGAAAAATCCGCATACCAATAATCTCCTCCAAATCGTGGAAGATGAACAGCATAGGAAGTGCAAAGGCAAATGTACTCATCTCAAAATGCCGTATTTATTCATTTACAAACCTCTCATTGTTCCAACTATATAAAATTGATTTGTCATCTTTTTTGAGTATAAAACTATCGTTGTAAATATTTGAAATATAGGCATTTTTCAAGAAGTCTTGTGGAAAATAATCATCGTGCGGAGTAAGATTTGTGTTGTCAAAATCATAAACAGTGAGATTATTTTGTGGACCATCTAACGATTGCCAATAATCAAGAATAATCCAATTCCCGTTTTTGAGCCAATAACATGCCACTGTTTCTTCAAAGCCTTCCGCTTCGGCTTCGGGAGTGAATACTGCAATGGTAATGCTTTTTTCTTGGATGTGTTTGCGGTTTTCGGCTATCATTTCTTCTGACGGCTTTTCATCTTCCGACAACATTCCAAACGGGTCGTAACTTTTTAGCAAAATATTCCAAACTTGCATTGCAACGCCAGTACCGTCAAAAGCGTACTCGTAATCTTCTTCCAAATCAGAAAGGTCGGGTTCTTCGCGGTTGATGTATTGAAGTTCTTCGTTGTATTTTTCGTCGGAGGGGTAATCTTTGGTGATTTTACGTTTAAGGTTGTCCCAAGAGTTGAAGTTTTTGGGATAGAGCCATGCTCCGTCGCTAAAATATAGTGAAATCGGACGTTTTTTAGGGTCTTCGTTGCGAGCAATACATGCCTCCTCGTATTCTGCCACGATGTAGAATCCAGAGGTAATCGGTTGATTATCTTTGATTGAGTACATCCAATAATAGCCGTCAGGATTGGCCTCTTCTGACGACGATTCTAAGTCGATTTTGCAGACTGTTTCGTTTTTACCGTCAGAAATTTTTATTTGGTCGCCTTTGATAACGATACGTTTGGCGTTTTTTACAACGTCTGGAACTTTTACATCTTTCAGATATTCAACTTCTTGATATTTCAAATCCTCGAACACCAATTCAGGTATTGCGTATTTGCCGGTATATTCGGTATCGGAAATTTCTGCTGGTGTTTCCGTTGTTTTTTCGGTTGTAGAGACGCGATTAATCGCGTCTCTACCATTGGTGGTGTCGGTAGTCGTGCCGCTGTCCTGAGTCTGATGTCCGCCGCCGCACGATGCCAACAGCGCAATGGCGGGGATGATTAGGAATATTTTTTTCATATTGTTAATGGTTTATAATTTGCAAATATAAACAAATTATTTGATTTATTTTCCGTATTTGTACGCTGTAAAAAATAATTTTCGCAAGCCCAACGAATTGCTTGCCTATCGTGATAGTTTGAATGATTACAGCGATAAAAGGCAGAAAAGAAGGACGAGAAGAAGGTTTGAAGGAAGGGCGTGCGGAAGGCGAACAATCCAAGGCATACGAAATTGCACGCAAAATGAAATCAAGTGGTCTTGATACGGCAACGATAGTTGATTTCACTGGTCTCTCGTCTGAAGAAATTGAGAAAATATAACAATCAGTTTCAGAAATAAACAACCCGTTAGTGGAATAATAATTATATATTTTTATTCCGCTAACGGGTTGTTAAATTTTATGCGAAATTAAGAATTTAAGCCACATAAAGAATTTCATAGAAAAAAAATATATCATTTTTTTCATGAAATTTTGTCTTTTTCAAAAAAAATATCTACTTTTGAAAACAAATATTTCGAATTTGCGTATAAATTAAATAATGTTTTAAAGACTAAATTTTAAAACAAAAGACATAATATTAACTTTAATCGTACTCAGAAAAAAGCCTGGAAAACTTGTTTCTCGAAGTAGAGGAAGTTATTTTGTATTCACGGAATGCCGGAAAGGGATTCTGTACACCACTATTTTAGATACGCCTTTGGTGTGTTCTAATACTATTGGTGGTGTGCGGTTTTTTTCCAGGCTTACCGCGAGTACGAATAGTGAGGTTCACACCTTTTTTTATGTGATTATCTCGTCAGGGGAATTTCTGATGTGCGGTTGTAAAAACCGTAAAATCGTGAAATTAAAATTCTTATCTGTAATTTTCGCATTATTTGCGATTATCACTACGTCATTCGCGCAAAATGACAAGCCTGATTACTTGTGTTTTGAGGTTGAGGCGGGAACAACTGTTTCGTTGAAAAAATATGGAAATGCAAATCCAAATATCCAATATTCATTTGATAAAAAGACGTGGACGGATTTTTCGGAGGTGACAGTAGAAAATGATTGTTGCATATATTTTAGGGGCGATAATCCTAAGGGATTTAATCCTGGTACTTCTTATGACGATTACTCATCTTTTGAGGTGTCAAAGGAGTTTAAATGCAGCGGTAATGTGATGTCTCTAATTGATGGAAAGGGGGAAACGTTGCAGATTCCAAGCAATAGATATGGATATTGTTTTTTGAAATTATTTGAAAATTGTCCATTAACCACAGCGCCTGAACTTCCAGCAACAACTTTGGCACAGAAATGTTATTATTGTATGTTTTCCGGTTGCAAAAGTTTAACCACCGCACCAGAACTTCCAGCTACAAAATTAACATATTTTTGTTATTCAGGTATGTTCGCAGGTTGTGCAAGTTTAACTACCGCACCAGAACTTCCAGCGACTACTTTGGCAGAAAATTGTTATTCAGATATGTTTGGCAGTTGTACACGGTTAACCACAGCGCCTGTACTTCCGGCGACAACATTAGCACCGTGTTGTTATGAAATGATGTTTTTCAATTGCCAAAGTTTAGTTGAACCACCAGAATTACCAGCGACAACATTAGCGAATTACTGTTATGCTGATATGTTCAGGTATTGCACAAATTTAACAGTAGCACCTAAACTGCCTGCAACAACAATGTCCAAATCATGTTATTATTATATGTTTGGCGATTGCAAAAATTTAATTACGGCACCAGACCTTCCTGCGACTACTTTGGCTGAAGATTGTTATCGTTGGATGTTTTCTGGCTGCAAAAAATTACAAAGTGTTACAGTAAATTTTAATTCGTGGCCTGAAAACGGTTTTACTGAATGGATGAAAGATGTTGCTGCTAAAGGTGTATTTATTTGCCCATCCAATTTACCGCAACAAACTGGCATTAATTATATTCCAGAGGGCTGGAATGTCAAATACATCGAAGACCTCAAAAATATCACTATTTCCGAAACCTCAAAACCTTACATAACAATTTCTGAAACAACGGAAATTGAATCAGGTTCGGAAATAAGTTTTTCTGTAACTGACAGAACAGATGAAGGCTATACCGCAACCGTTACCGTACAAGGCTCAGAAGAAATCGAAACGACAAAATCCGGCAACGATTATACTTTCACGATGCCGGAAGAAGATGTTACAATAAGCGTAACATACACTCCTATCACATATAGCATTACGACGGATGATTTTTCGTCTGCCGATAAAACCGAGGCAAGTGCCGGAGACAAAGTTACGGTAACAATTTTTGACAGAACCGGTTATAATTTTGTTTCGGCAAAATATAACGGCAATGATTTGACGGTTTCAAACAAAACGGCTGAATTTACAATGCCGGCAAAAAATGTTTCAATCACTGCGACTTACACGCCGATTGAATACAACATTACCGCAAACGAATTTGTTACCACGAACAAAACCAAAGCGACGATTAACGACAAAGTAACATTTTCAGTAACAGACCGTACAAATGACGGTTATAAACTCGATAAAATTTTAGTTAACGGCGCAGAGTTTTCAGGGACAGAGTTTGAAATGAAAAACTATTTGCAAGATATCATAATCTCGGCAGTTTATTCAAAAATCGAATCCGAAAACAAACCTGAAATAATCACAGACGGCAATGTTGAAATAAATTTACCTGATAACATTCAAGAAAATTCTCTTGTTTATTTCACTGTTGCGCAGAAAGAAGGTTATTCCGCTTTTGTATACGTAAACGGTTTATTAACAGATGAATATTCATTTGTATTTAAAGGTAAAGTTGAAATAAAAGTTGATTACAAAGAGTTTTCGGTAACGGATATTACTTTGGAAACCGAAGGTTATTGTGCCGGCGATGTGATTAATATGACTTTTACAACAGATAATTTTGCGAAACAATACGAAATCACTTTTTCGGACGAGGGACTCAAAGAGGGATTCAAAAACATTGATTTCAAAGATGTTACGGCATATCAAAAGCAGTTGGAGGCGTTCAAAATTCCCGAAAACGCAAAACCCGGAAAGTATCATGCTTTTATTCGCGTGATGGATTCGCACGGTAGCCGCAGCAAAAATTTCGTTTTTGAATTTGAAGTTTTTTATCCTAACAATATCATCGAAACAAAGTATTCGGATTTAATTTGTGTTAATAATTTTAATAACGAATTTATTGGTTATCAATGGCTTAAGAACAACAAGGAAGTTTTTGGAGAAAACCGTCAGTTTTTCTTTGACCTTCCGGTTTTAAACGGTATTTATAGTGTTGTACTCACAAAAAATAACGGGGACAAAATTCGAACCTGCAATTTTGAAGTCAAAGATATAAAACAGAAAAAGTTTGTTGAAAAGTCAGTAAAAGTATATCCAAATCCTGCAAAAAGCGGAGAAGATATAAATTTGGAATTATCTGGTTTTGATAATTTTAACGGTGTTTATATTTTGATTTATAACCAGTTAGGTACTGTTATAAGTAAAATTTCTAACATCAAAAACCTCAATACATTGTCGCTCAAACGCGGTTTTTACACCGGCACAGTTATCGACAAAAATGAGAAATTGAATTTTAAAATAATTGTAAACGATTAATACTATGAGATATATAATTTTAACGATATGCGTTTTGCTTTTTAACGGCGGGCTTTACTCTCAGACAGACAATGTGTCGCTTAGTTTTGGCGGAGGTCTTAATTCATTGGCTTACGAATTGGATTGTTGCGAAAAAAAGAGCAGTGAATTCGGCTTCTCGATGAAACTCGGCTACGAACATTTTTTCAATCCCAAAGAAGGAATTTCAACAGGGTTGATGATGGTAAATTTTTCAACGTCAGCAACTTTAAATTATCGTCAAACGATAGATAATTTTGTTGACGAAGACGAAAAAAACTACACTCAACGCACATATTTCAATGAGTTAAAAGAAGTGCAAAAGCAAAATATTTTGATTTTGCCTGCTGAATTTTTCTACAAAATAGACCTTTCGCAGAAACTGAAACTTAATCTTTGCGGCGGATTTTTTGCTGGGTTCAACATAAAAAACGATTTCAAAACCCAATCGGGCGAACTTGAATCCCGACGTTTTTATTACGCTTTGAATCTTGAAATTTATGGCGACTACCCACAGCATGGACTTTATTCAGAATCTGATTTCAACGGAAAATATGATTCAAAAGTTTTGTTCGGCGGAATTTTTGAAACTGATTTACGGTATAATCTTTCAGACGATTTGGATTTAAAATTGGGGTTTCATTGGCTTTATTCTTTCAATAGTCAGAAAAAGGAATCGTCTTTAAACTTATACAATCCCAACGACTTAAAATACAACGGTGTTTTTAAGTCAAATCTTACAAACAAAGTTCATCCATTTGCGTTAGGATTTTCAGTAGGCATAAATTACAGATTGTAAAAAAGTTAACAAAATACAGAATATAAACCCGTTGGCAAAACAAAATTTTTGTCAACGGGTACTTTTTATATGATTGAGCGCCATTTCCTTTTTTGGTGAGTCTTATGGACAAGAAGAAGTGTTGAAAGAAGAACGAGAAGAGTGTGTACGGTAAAAAAATAACTTTGCAATCTCAATCATTATATTTATTTTTGCAACTGATAAACTAAAAACCGCAGACATTATGCCGTCAGAAGGAATATACGAACGTTTCATTAATTTCTATACCGACTTTGCGTTCAAGAAGTTTTTCGGGACTCCTGCCAACAAAGAGTTCCTAATTAGTTTTCTCAATGCCCTCTTGAAACTCGAAGGCGACGAGGAAATCAAGGACATCAAGCATCTCAACACCGAAAAACTGCCTATCGTTGAGGCAGATAGAAAGGCCATTTACGATGTTTACTGTGAGAACAACAAGGGCGAAAAGTTCATTGTGGAGATGCAGAAGGCGTCGCAGATTAACTTCATAGACCGCTCTATTTATTACGCCTCGTTCCCGATTCAGGAGCAAGGCGAAAAGGGCTATATCCGCGAGATGGACGACAAAAAGGTTTATTGGAAATACGAACTCCGCAAGGTTTATGTGATTGGCGTTCTGAATTTTATCATCGACGACAATCCTAAGCACACTGAGGTAGTAACCCACGCAAAACTCCGTTACGACGAGTATAAAAACGAACTTTACAGCGACAAGTTGGAGTTTATCAACATCGAGATGCCCAAGTTCAAAAAGAGCGAGGAAGAACTTGAAGATATGCTTGATAAATGGTTTTATGCGATGAAGAACCTCTATCACCTTGCCGACCGTCCCAAAGCATTGTGCGAGGCAATTTTCAAACGCCTTTTCAACCTTGCTGAAATTTCAAAGTACAAGCCCAACGAATTACTTGCCTACCGTGATAGTTTGAAGGATTATAGAGATTATTACAATACGATAGATTTTGCAGAGATTAAAGGTAGGAAGGAAGGCAGAGAAGAAGGATTGGTGGAAGGCGCACAATCCAAGGCATACGAAATTGCACGCAAAATGAAATCAAGTGGTCTTGATACCGCAACGATAGTTGATTTTACGGGGTTGAATCCCGAGGAAATCGAAAAAATATCATAATAAAAACGACAGCCGCAATTATCTACTGCGGCTGTCGTTTTTTGATTGATTATTCGCTAATTACTCTTCTCCTTCGTAAGAATATTCCCGGTAACCTTCCTCAAATTCTTCGCCGGTCCATTTGAAGAGTCGCTCGTCTTCTGAGAGGGAGAAGAAAATGCCGTCGGGGTCAAAGTCCATATTACCATCGCCTTTTGCCCATCGCATACAGTCGGAGAAACTGTTTGGGAAAATTGGCTCTACTTCCGTGAGTTTTCCGTCGCTGAAATGCCAATATTTAACGTTTTCGGTAGTGTATTGCCAATCGGGGTTGTCGAAGATAGCATACGCCACAAGACAGCCTTTTGCGTCGCTGTAAGTGCGGAATTCAACCGTAGGCACATTGCCCTCAAAATAAATGCTGAATCCTGTGTCGTCGATTTTGCCGCCTGTAACCTTTCCGTATTTGCTAAGGTCGAGATTTGCTGCCTTTAATGCGTTAAGAGTCTGTGCATTAAGTTTGCTATTTTGGAGTATGTCGCGCTTGTAATCAAATTTCTGAGGTTCAAAATATACTCTGATGCCTGTGATTTTGGCGTTTTGGTCGGGTGCAGAAAACTCAATGTAGGTGTCGCCGGCAAAATCAGTATGACTAAGTTGCTGTGTAATAACATACTTGCCGTCTTTGTTGCCTTGGGTGATGTTTTTGTCCTTCATCTTGTTGCCCTTCTTGTAGTTGAGAACGTCTTTGATGGGCATACCTATCGTTACGGGGTAGCGTAGAGGGCGTTCGTGGTAGATGAAATATGGTGAGCCCGCCTCAATGTTGTCTTCCTGAGAGATAGCCACATTCGGGTCAACGATAGAATAGCCCACAACGTGCTTGTTTTTGATGTCGAGTTTAGCAAGTGTCTTGCCCGAAGAATTTTTTACCACTCCCGATTTTGCAATCTCCGAATCAAGGTCGTCGATCGTAGAGTTGATGCGGATTGGATTTTGTTTCATCGGATTAAAATCGCCGTTTGACATATCCACAATGTAAGGCTCGTAGAAAGGTTGAGCGGGGCGGAACTCGCTGTCTTTCCATTCGTATTTGGCGAGCCATCGTGCGGGAAGTTCGGCAGAGAATGTGGAAGCGTCGATTTTATAATCGTTAAAATCGGGATAATCAACGTTTGCAAGTAATTCAAACCCTTCGGGAAACACCTTGTCGATGTCAGCCTTTGAGACTTTACCGTCGGAATAGTTAAAAGCCCTGATGTCATTGTGTTCGTAGATGTTGGCGGGAACCATCACTACCATCCACGATTTGTCGGGCATTGGGAAACAGCCCAATTTTGCACCCATAATTATTTCCTCACCGCCCTCTTCGCTATGATAGATACAAGAGAACTCGTATGTGGTTTTGGATGTAGCCTTTCCGTTGGGGTTTTCAAATCTTGGCTCACTATTAAATTCATCGATGCGCTCTTTCAGTTTTTTGTCGAAGGCGAGCAAAGCCTCCCACACCTTTGTGGAAATTGTATCCGCAGGTTCTGATTCGGTTGTCGTAGAGACGCGATTAATCGCGTCTCTACCATTGGTGGTGTCGGTTGCCGTGCCGCTGTTCTGAGTCTGATGTCCGCCTCCGCAGGCTGCCAAGAGTGCAATGGCGGGGATGATTAGGAGTTGTTTTTTCATAATTTGATTGTTGTTTGTAATGATTTTATGTTTGCAAATATAAACAAATTATTTAGATTTCAACGTAAAGATAATTTTCTGATTATTTTAGCATTTGCAGTGGTGTTGAAGTTCGATACGGAAATGAAACGCAAAAACTGCAAAATTCCATTTTCTAAAATGTAATATTCCACCTCAAAAATTACATTTTACAAAGATATAATTCTGACTTTTGCAGCAAGAAAAAATCATTGGAAATGACACATTTAAACGAATTAGAAGCAGAATCAATCTATATTCTAAGGGAAACCGCAGCACAGTTTCAACGTCCGGCAATTTTATTTTCGGGCGGAAAAGATTCAATTGTAGTTACTCACTTGGCTTACAAAGCATTTTACCCTGCAAAACTGCCTTTCCCGCTCGTTCATATTGACACGGGACACAATTTTAAGGAAACTATCGAATACCGCGACAACCTTGTTAAAAAGCTTGGTGCTGACCTTATTGTAGGCTCGGTTCAGGAGAGTATCGACAAAGGTCGCGTAAAGGAGGAAACAGGTTACAACGCTTCACGCAACGCATTGCAAACCACTACTTTACTCGATACCATCGAAAGTAATAAATTTGATGCTTGCATTGGCGGAGCACGCCGTGACGAGGAAAAAGCCCGCGCCAAAGAACGCATTTTTTCACACCGTGACGAGTTCGGTCAGTGGAATCCCAAAAACCAACGTCCAGAACTTTGGAACATCTTCAACGGTAAAAAAAATCAAGGTGAACATTTCCGTGTATTTCCGATTTCAAATTGGACTGAAATGGACGTTTGGCAGTACATTTACAAAGAAAAAATTGAACTTCCGAGTCTTTATTACACCCACACACGCAAGTGTTTTTACCGCGACGGTCAGTGGCTCGCTGCCGAGGACTGCATCAAACGCCGCCCCGAAGAAAAAGTGGTGGAAAAACAAGTTCGCTGCCGCACTATCGGCGACATAACTTGCACAGGCTTAACACTTTCCACTGCTCACACCATTGAAGACATCATAGCCGAAACCGCTGCAACACGCGTAACAGAACGTGGCGGACGCGCCGATGACAAACGCAGCGAAACCGCAATGGAAGACAGAAAAATTAATGGGTATTTTTAATAATTTACAATGGACAATGGACAATGAAAGCCAACTGTCAATTGTCAACTATCAATTGTCAATTCTATTATGACACAAAACGGATATTTAGATATGCAACTTCTCCGCTTTACGACGGCGGGGAGCGTTGACGATGGAAAATCGACTCTTATCGGACGACTTTTGTACGATTCAAAATCGATTTTCGAGGATCAATTGGAGGCCGTGGAGCAGGCTTCAAAAAGTCGTGGAAATGAGGATGTAAACCTCGCACTACTAACCGACGGTCTTAAAGCAGAGCGTGAACAAGGAATCACTATTGACGTGGCTTACAGATATTTTGCCACGCCAAAACGCAAATTCATCATTGCGGACACTCCCGGACACATCCAATACACTCGAAATATGGTTACGGGGGCTTCTACGGCAGATTTGGCGATAATTTTGATTGACGCAAGACACGGCGTTATGGAACAGACTATCCGACACTCATACATCGCAACGTTGCTCGGAATTTCGCGTATCGTGGTGTGTGTCAATAAGATGGACTTGGTGGATTTTTCTAAGGACGTTTTTAACAAAATCATTGCCGACTACAAAGAAATGTCAAAACACCTTGACATTCCCGACACTGATTTTATTCCAATCAGTGCAAAAAACGGCGACAACGTAGTAAACAAATCCCAAAATACCACTTGGTACACCGGCAAACCGCTTTTGGAATATTTGGAAACCGTAGAAATCAAAAAGTCTGAAAATCAAGATTTTCGTATGGCGGTTCAATACGTTGTCCGCCCGATTTCTGACAAGTTTGCAGATTTTAGAGGTTATGCCGGACGAATTGCGCAAGGCGTACTCCACATAGGCGACAAAATCAAGGTTTTGCCTTCGGGAACGGTATCAACGGTAAAAGGTATATATAACGGCACACAAGAATTAAACGAGGCTCAGGAGAACGAATCAGTAAACATCACTCTCAACGACGACATCGACATTTCGCGCGGAGACTTTTTAGTAACTGATAACACTACCCTACCGAAAGTTGATAATCAGTTTGTTATCAATATTTGTTGGTTCAACTCATCGCCAATGCAACTCCGTAAAAAATACATCATCCGTCACGCCACGCAAGAGGTTCAGGGACTTTTTACGGCAATTGATTTCAAAACCGATATATCCACGCAGGAGAAAATTCATAATATCAACGAACTGCAACTCAACGACATCGCACAAGTTCAACTCAAAACAGCCAATCCTTTGGTTTTTGAAAGTTACAAACAAAACAAAGTTTTGGGTTCGCTGATTTTCGTTGATCCGTTCAGTTTTGAGACCGTCGGGGCAGGAATGATTATATGATTATAAATTTAAAAGCGGGAAAGATTGATTAAAAACAACCTCTTCCCGCCTTTTTTTGCCAACTTTCAACCAAAAAAACGCAAATTTATTTTTGAATTACAACCTTGTGAATTTTTCCCTCTAAATGCTTTACTTCCAAAACATTATAACCCTGTTCTTGAGCAGAACGGGGTAGGTTGTTGAGCGGTTCTCCCTCTGTTAAAAGCACTTCTAAAATATCTCCGTCAGCAATTTGTGCAAGTTTTAGTTTCGTTTTAACAAATGTCATCGGACAATGCTCGTTTGTAATATCTAATGTATGTGTTGCCATTTTTTTATCGTTTTTTATGATTAAATAAACATCGTTCTGCCGCCTTCGGAAATTTCAAGAAATGTTGCAACGCCAAGAGTATCTTTCACCTCGTGAATAAAATCCGATTGTTTAAGACCGAGAACGTGCATTGCCATTTCGCAAGCGTAAAGATTCACTCCGAGTGCAACAGCAGCCTCTACCAATTCTTCTAATGTTGCAACATTATTTTTGCGCATTAAATACCGAAAAATCTTTGGTCCTAAGCCCCAAAAATTGAACCTCGAAGTAGGCGTAACATGAAGTCCGCCCATCATAAATCCGAAAATCTTTGTCAGGAAATTTCCACCGATAAAACTTCTGCCTTTTTTCTGTTTTATAGCGTCAAGTCCCCAAAAAGTAAAAAATATATTCACCTGATAACCCACAGCCGCTGCCCCCGTTGCAAGAGTAAAAACAGCTGTCAGCTTGTCAAAATCGCCTGAAAACGCAATCAACGAGAGTTTTTTCTTTTCCTCAGACATTATTCTTATTTCTTTGGTTCAACAAATCGCACGCATTTTGCTCGTAATCAACAAGTTGCGTAATTGTAGGATTTTTGCCGCAAACAGAGCAATTATCCCTTTTTAAAATCGAAATTTTCCTAAAATCCATCGTTTTAGCGTCAAAAATCAAAAGTTTATCAGTTAAAAGTTCACCTACACCGATAAAATATTTCAAGGTTTCAGCGGCTTGAATAGTTCCTAACATTCCTGCAATTGCACCAAGAATACCAGCTTGAGAGCAAGTCAAAACTTCGTTAGAAGGAGGCGGTGCACTATAAATACATCTGTAGCAACTACTCCCGGGAACGTGCGTAAACGTCTGACCTTCAAAACGTAAGATTCCGCCATGACTAAACGGTTTTCCCGCCATTACACAGGCATCGTTGATTAAAAATTTAACGGGAAAATTATCCGTTGCATCAATTACAAAATCATATTCCTTGACAATGTCAATAGCATTATCAGAGCGCAAAAAATCCTGATACACAACGGTTTTAACATGGGGATTAAGAGCATTAACTTTCTCCTTAGCAGACAACGCCTTTGAAAATCCTACATCGCGAGTCGTGTGAATAATCTGCCTTTGAAGATTGCTTAAATCAACATTATCGCCGTCAATTATACCGATAGTTCCTATTCCGGCAGCAGCTAAATACAAGATTACGGGAGAGCCTAAACCGCCCGCTCCTACTACCAAAACTTTTGCGTTTCGGATTTTCTCCTGTCCCTCCACGCCAACCTCTTTTAAGAGAATATGACGGGAATATCTGTTAATTTCTTCCTCGCTAAAATCGAACATTTTTTCTTATAAAAATTTTATGCGAAATTAAGAATTTAAGCCCACATAAAGAATTTTCATAAAAAAAATATAGCATTTTTTTCTATGAAATATTGCATTTTTTCAAAAAAAAATATCTTTAAAGACGAAAATAAAAAAACGTTGTCAGAATAAAATTAATTATTTTTATTTTGTCAACGGGTACTTTTTTATATTTTTGCAAAATCATCAACAGAAACTATATTTTATTCTGGCGATAAATTATTTTTTTAACACTAAAGGTAATGATAAATTTAGCAATATTTGTTTCGGGCAGCGGCACAAATTGTGAAAGCCTGATACGTCATTTTGAAAATAGTGAAAAATTCCGTGTTGCACTTGTTGTAAGCAACAAGTCTGATGCTTACGCCCTCATACGTGCAAAAAATCATAATATTCCAACATCTGTTATGCCAAAGGCGAAACTCAACTCATCAGAAGAGTTTATGCCGCTGATGACAATGTACGGAATTCAGTTTATAGTTTTAGCGGGATTTTTACCGTTAGTTCCTGATTATCTGATAGAAGCCTATCCGAACCGCATTGTTAATCTTCACCCGGCATTGTTGCCGAAATACGGTGGCAAAGGTATGTGGGGACATCATGTACACGAAGCTGTTAAAGCCTCGGGAGAAACAGAAACAGGAATGACAGTTCATTATGTTTCAGCGATTTGCGACGGCGGTGAAATCATTGTCCAACATACGTGCTCAATTTCACCCGAAGATACCGCCGAAGATATAGCAGCAAAAGAACACGAACTCGAAATGAAATATTATGCAAAAGATATTGAAGATATTTTATTGAGAACGTTTTAAACAAAAAAAATATTTCACACCGCATTAAACCGCACATAAGTTTGACTGTCAAAATATTATACACTCAAACTTACTTATTATGAAAAATTTTTTTAGTTCAACACTAATTTTTGCACTTACGTTGGCGGGGTGCAATACACAGAAACAAGACAATGCCGCTTTTGAACTCAATGACAAAGAATATTTTGAACGTCAAGGAGTTAACGTGCTTATTTACAGTAATACTTTCAATGGCGGATTCAACGATGAGAAAAATTCTGGAATAGAAATCATCCACCACGGTGTGCGAACCGTTCAAGGCGGTGCAGTAAGACTCAATAACACTCCAGAACAATGGGATCTCGTACCGAAAACCACCGACCGCAAAGTCAATAAAGATAATAAATCGATCGAAGTAACACTGCGTTACGAAGATTATGACTTTGATTCACGCATTGTAGCTCAAGCCAAAGACAACGCCATTGAAATTTCCGTTTATTTGGACAAGCCTGTTCCCAAGGCACTTGAGGGAACAGCTGGATTCAACCTCGAATTTTTGCCCTCGCAGTATTGGTCAAAAATGTTTTTAGCAGACAACCGTCCTGGGCTCCTGCCCAAATATGCCGCGAGCAATACCACTATTCGAGATAACAGCCAAAAACCCAAGCAGTTCAAAGGTTTCAAGACATACGACGACCGAGGCACCAACAAGTTTGTAGATCCCTTGCCTTTGGAGACAGCACATACTTTTGTAATGGCTTCAGACGACCCTGAACGTTTGATAAAAATATCGTCAGCAGACAACGAAATAAGCCTTTACGACGGCAGAATGATTGCTCAAAACGGTTGGTACGTTCTCCGCAGCGTTCTTCCCTCGGACAAGACCGGCAAGGTTGTTTCGTGGACTGTTGAGCCTAATGCCATCAATGGTTGGATACGCAAACCTAACATCGGATTTTCACAAGTCGGTTATGTCCCAAACCAAATCAAAACCGCAGTCATTGAAATTGACAAAAACGACAAAATCCTCCCAACTACATCGCTTTACAAAATTGACGAAAACGCTCATGAAAAGAAAGTTTTCGAGGGCAAAACACAAGTTTGGGGCGATTATTTTAAATACAATTACGCAAAATTTGACTTTTCGCAAATAAAGGAGCCGGGCGTTTATTACATTCAATACGGCGATACAAAAACCGAGCATTTCATTATAAATCAGAATGTTTATGACAAAATCACCGATGCCACAAGCGATATTTGGATTCCAATCCACATGAACCATATCACTGTCAATGAGGGTTATAGAATTTGGCACGGTGAACCGTTCAAGGAAGGCTACATCCAAGCACCGCCGAGCGACCATTTTGACCTTCACCACCAAGGCGAAACCACCGACACCAAATACAAACCCTACGAGCTGATTCCGGGTCTTAACATCGGCGGATTTTTTGACGCAGGCGATTTTGACATTGAAACCGGCTCTAATATCAGCGTTGTTCAAAATCTTGTTCGCACATGGGAACTTTTCCGTTCGGAACGTGACGAAACTTTTGTCGATGAAAAACAGCGTTATGTGGATCTTCACCGCCCCGATGGAGTGCCTGATATTTTACAATACATTGAACACGGGGTTCTCAACCTCGTTGCCCAAGCCGAAAACATCGGACACATGGCATCAACGTTATCTAACGGAGTATTAGACAATTACCATCACCTTGGCGATGCAGCCTCGATAACAGACGGTCTGCATTACGATCCGAAATTACCGCCATACACAAAATCTGCCGACGGCAAATCAAGCGGTACAAAAGACGATATGTGGGCCTTCACCTCGCGCAATCCTATGCTCGACAACCGTGCAGCAACGATGTTTGCTGCAGCAAGCCGCGTTCTTAAAGGCTACAACGATCAACTTGCCGAGCGAGCCCTCATACAGTCAAAACGCTTATTTAAGGAAGCTCAAGAATTGATAGAGCAACGCCGTAACAACAATCCGCGTTTTACGAGCGGTGAACACGACGAACTCTCGATACATGGATTTGGCGATGTCGCCGCTGACCTTCAACTCTACGCTGCGACACGCGAACAGCAATATTTAGACAATTTTGAACAAAAGATTTGGAAAGCGTTGGATTATAATGTCAATTTCACGATTCAAACCGCTCTCGATGCAATTGCCTACATGCCTGAAGATTACAAGAAAAAACTGCGTCCTTACATTCAAAAGTACAAAGTTTATTTGGATAGCCTTGACATCATAAACCCTTACGGCATTCCAATCGGTCTCGGTAATTGGGCGGGCGGCGGTGCAACTGTTATGCACGGCACAACAGTTTGTTACGCCCACAAATATTATCCCGAAATAATCGGCAAAGAATATGCTTATAAAACTGCGGCATTCTTGTTCGGCTGCCATCCTTACCACAACTACTCGTTGGTGGCGACAGTAGGCGCAACTCGTCCGAAAGCAGTTTTCTACGGTAACAACCGCGCCGACTTTTCGTTCATTCCCGGCAATATGGCTCCTGGAATACTCTTCCGCAAACCCGACCATTTTGAAAACTATGACGATTGGCCGTTCCTTTGGGGTCAGAACGAGGGAACAATCGCCGGCAACACAGGATACCTGATATTCGGATTAGCGTTCAAGGAGATAATAAATAACTAACAATAACACCATTGAGTCCCAAACGTTACAAAAAAATTCTTATCGTTTGGGACAAAAATGGTGAAAAAATAGCATAGACATCCATAATTTTTAACGCCCAACATTAGTTGCAAACCTCCAAATAATCCTCTAATTTTGCAGCGTAAAACAATAGAATTTATGTTAGAAAAAGAAATTGCGGCTTATCTGTCCCGTAGTGGCAATAAGTCATTGGATGTCAAGGCGTTTTTGTTTGATATGGACGGTGTGTTGTTTAATTCGATGCCGTTTCACGCAGTGTCGTGGTGCAGCGCGATGAAGGAGTTTGGACTCTCAATCACTGAACGACAGGCGTATATGAATGAAGGTCGCACCGGTGCAAGCACCATCAACGAACTCGCCCTGCAACAATGGGGCAGGCAAGCCACACAAAAGGAAATTGATGATATTTACAAGCGCAAAGTAGAACTCTTTGTGTCATGCGGCGATGCCGAGCCGATGAAGGGCGCGGTGGAATTGCTCGATAATATCCGCAAGACAGGTCTGAAAATCGTACTTGTTACGGGCAGCGGTCAAAAGTCGCTATTGAACAGACTCAACCGCTTTTTCCCCGGAATTTTTACGCCCGAAAATATGGTTACGGCTTACGACGTGAAGTACGGCAAGCCCAATCCCGAACCTTACCTGATGGGTTTGAAAAAAGCGGACGTAAGTGCGTCGGAGGCGGTTGTGGTTGAAAATGCGCCGCTCGGCGTGAGGGCAGGTGTCGCCGCCGGAATTTTCACGATTGCCGTCAACACAGGCCCACTGCCGAACGAGATTCTCGCTTGCGAGGGTGCAAATGTGATTTTCCCGTCAATGCAGTATTTTGCGGAGAATTGGGGCGAAGTGTGTGGAGGATTTGCTATTTAAAACCTCCATATTTTTCTATCTCTCCGTATTGGCGAATCGAACATCAGGAAGCCTATCAGCAATGCCACGCAGATGAAGGCGACCCATCCGTAAAGGGTTTTTACACCGATGCAAGTGAGTGTGTGCGAGTCTGTTATGAGAAAATTGCGGACAGCCTCGGCGATGTAATAGTTGAGACCTTCGCCATAAAACGCGCAACCAATACAGCCGCCTATCACCATATGAAGACTATTGAAAATCATCAATCCCTGAAAAAAATGCTGAAAATCCATACTGTCGTGCAGCGAAACCATAAACATTATGCTCAGGCACGCATACGCCGCGCCACGCATCATTAGAGGCAACCAAAGCGACATAAAATCCAACGCCGGTGTTACCAAAAAATACATAGACAGAATATATCCTAACAAAAAGCAAGTGCCTAATATTCCGAGTCTTATGTAGGTAAAACGGTTGACCACACGCATCCATACAAACGAAATAGCACAGCCCAAAATGTTGCCAATCCAAACGGGCCAAACAAGCCGCGCATTAGTCCACGTGTTGTAATGGAGACCTTCTTCCAAAAATGCCTCTTCCAACACATATTCGGTGCCCATCAACGCTTCGTAAATAATTATCAAACAGAATATTGGCTTTACAAAACGAAACGATGTAAACACCCTCGGCGAGATGTACGGATGACGGTTGTTGTTCATCCGCCAAAGAATCATCGCGAGCGTTACCACCGAAAATCCCGCCAAATACCAAATCACCTTGCCGTTGAACCAATCGTAATGCCCTCCATAATCGAGTAGAAAGGCAAGTTGAACCATCAGTGCAGCCCACAGCAACATACTTGTCCAATCGATGCCAAAGAGCGGCTGATTGGTGAATTTAAAATGGTGGACACACGTGGTAAGTATCAGCAACACAACGCATTGCAATCCAATTATAAGATAGTGCATCAGCCGCCAATCGCCCAAATATCCAAACCACGACGAAAGTATGTCTTGAAAGGCTATCGCACTGAGTATCACCACGTGAAGTATCGGAAAAAACACTTTCATATCACGTTTGGGAGTCATCCAAAGTTGAATGTTGCTCATACATTCAAAAGTTCCCTGAATTTTGGCGATTCCTTCTATGAAACACAGCGTCCAAAGCAAGGGTAAAAACGTTACGTAAGATGTTAGTATATTGGTAATTATAACCACAATCGACGATGCTGTCAACAATGTTTTGTTAGAAAACCTAAACTTCATCCTAAACAGCATCGGAAACCACAATGCCATACCCGCAAGATTGCAGTACATACACATCAAAACATCCTCACGCATAAAGGAATCCGCGCCAATAATCTCGTTCAACGGTCCCAAATACCTTGCACCCGAAAGTTGAAAACACATCGCAATGAAAATGTATATCCACGGACGGATTTTTTCAGGCACAAATTCATTGAACATTGGCATTGAAAACTTGTTCAATTCATAATTCATAATGCATAATTCACAATTAACAATTAACAATTAACAATTCATAATTCACAATTCATAATGCTAATTATAGCGGATGCCCAATTATGCATTATGAATTATGCATTATGCATTAATAACATACCTCACATTCCACATTATATCCGGCTTTGAGTAGGCTTGCGTCTCCGCCTGTGATTTTGATGCGCACGGGCAGACGTTGCTCAACCTTTACAAAATTTCCAGTTGCATTGTCAACGGGCATCATCGAAAACGCCGAACCTGTTGCGCCCGAAAGCGACTCCACAACTCCACTGAAAACCACGCCCGGCACGGCGTCGGCACGAAACTCCACTTGACTGCCCGGACGGATGTTTTTGAGTTGCGACTCGCGGTAATTCGCCTCCACCCACTTGTCGTTGTCGTCAACAATGCGCACGATGTTTTGACCGGGCTGAACCAACTGACCCACATTGATTTCCTTTTTACCCACAAAGCCGTCGGCGGTGGCGATGATTACGCAATACGAAAGGTTGAGCCGCGCAATCTCCACGTTGGCATTTGCAAGTCGTATAGCCGCCTCCGACTGCGAAAGGCGCACAGTTTGTTCGTCGTTGACAAGCGCGGTGCTCTGACGCGCCCTCGTTACTTGTTCGTAACGTGCTTTGGCAGAGAGATATGCAGTGTTAACATTGTCGTATTGTTGCTGAGTTACTGCGCCCTGTTTGAGTAACGCCTCAAAACGTCGGAAATCTCTCTCTGCGTTTTGCAATTGCGCCTTTGCCTCCTCAACGCCCGCATCGCCCACCGAAATATTGTTTTTGGTAGCCACAACTCCCACATTTGCAGCCTT
>Ga0310695_10003687_pt1 | contig 29553 bp, 23 predicted proteins | sample RumenRJG_04DNA_FD_203882 | JGI IMG/M metagenome (GOLD analysis project Ga0310695, IMG submission 203882) | Bovine rumen microbial communities from Lethbridge, Alberta, Canada - RJG_04 (v2) (version 2) | ecosystem: Host-associated > Mammals > Digestive system > Stomach > Rumen | place: Canada...
TGCAAAATGAGCTATTGGAAATTTTCAACCATCAATTTGTGACCTGAAACGTTTGAATCAAGGAAAACGCATGAATAACAGAACTTTGAGCTATGTCTCATCCTGCAAAATGAGCTATAGGTCTAATTTTTGAACTTAATTTTTGATTAATTTCTCGCTCGAAGAGCGACTCCAAGAATAAGAAGTCCCGACCGGGGCTTCGCCCAGATTTTGTTTGATTCTGAACCGATTTTGAAAGATTTATATAAGATAGGCTGCACCTCGGCAATTCAAGCAAGCTTGATTGCGCTCGGTTTGCACTATCTTTCTCGCTCGAAGAGCGACTCCCAAGAATAAGCGTGCCGCAGGCGCGCGCCCAGATAATTTCAGCGCGAAGCGCGAATAATTTTTGAACTTAATTTTTGAATAATTTCTCGCTCGAAGAGCGACCCCAATACAAGTATGCCGAAGGCGTACGTCAAGATTTTGTTTGATTCTGAATAGATTTTGTAAGATTTATATAAGATAGGCTGCACCTCGGCAATTCAAGCAAGCTTGATTGCGCTCGGTTTGCACTATCTTTCTCGCCGTTCAGGCGACTCCGTAGGGGCTTTGCCCCAATTCCTTCTCAATATGGCAATTTCTTTTCCGTTCTCCACCAGCGAAGTGAAAAAATGCAAAAATTACGACATAACAAATGTTTTCTGCAAAAAAAGATTGTATTTCCTTTTTTTATTGTACTTTTGCACCGCAAAACGAATGCCTATCCTCGTCATTACCTCTCATCTAATAGATGATAACCAAACGGTTACACAGTATTTACTACGAGCGAAGACATACTGAATCACATAGAAGATGCAGTGCCTTTTGCAAAAGAAAATCTTACAAACAGTTGACTTTCAGACTTTTATAAAAGTTTGAATGAACCATAGGTATGTGCCCGCCCCCCATTGACACCACCACGCCCTCCTATCCCTCCGAAGCGCAAGAGCGCAGCACGGTGCGGTGGTATGTGATGCGTGCATACAAGAAGGAGCGGCAGGCCGAGGAAGCCCTCAACGGCCCCGAGGGCCTCGAGTTCTTCATCCCCAAACGCTACGCCCTGCGCACCTACCACGGCCACAAGCAGCGCCAACTGGTGCCCGCCATCCCCAGCCTGGTCTTCGTCCACGCCTCACGCAACGACATCCAGGCCTTCAAACTGCGCCATCCCCTGCTGCAGTACATCATGTGGAACAAGAGCACCGGCCTCGAGTTTCTCACCGTGCCCGACCGGCAGATGGCCCACTTCATCCGTGTGGCGCAGCAGACCGAGGAAGACATCCTCTACTTCCAGCCCGACGAGATCCAGCTCCACAAGGGCGCCCATGTGCGTGTGCACGGCGGTCCCTTCGACGGCGTCGAGGGCATCCTTCTCAAGGTGAAGGGGCACCGCCGCCGCCGCGTCGTCATCCAGATTGACCAAGTGGCCACCATCGCCGCCGCCGAGATAGAGCCCGACCTCATCGAGATCCTCCCCGACTAGCGACAAGGAGCCGCTACCCCACAAATCAGACTACGGATTCATCTGATAGAAAACAAAAACTACGGATTTATCTGCAGAAAATAAAAACTACGGATTTTTCTGCAGAAAACAAAAACTACGGATTTATCTGCAGAAAATAAAAACTACGGATTTATCTGATTTATCTGATAGAAAATAAAAACTACGGATTTATCTGATTTATCTGATATATTTTTGAATAATTTTGAAAATAATTTTGTTTAATTTCTCGCTCGAAGAGCGACTCCCAATAAAGAGCACCACCGGTGCTCCCGAATAAATTTTTGATTAATTTTTAATCTTAATTTTTGAATAATTTCTCGCTCGAAGAGCGACCCAAAATACAAGTATGCCTTTAGGCGTACGCAAAGATTCTGTTTGATTTTGAATAGATTTTGAAAGATTTCTGCCCGTCAGGGCACTCCCCATACAAGCGTGCCGCAGGCGCGCGCACGCCACGATAATTTCTTTCCCCCTCCAAGAACAATAACAAAAAAAATATAACAATGAAAACGACAAAACTCCTCACCATGGCATTCGCCGCACTCGTAGTGTGCAGCTGCCAGACACCCATGAACATCAACTACTTCCAAGACCTGCAAGACGGACAGAGCGAAGCCATCCAGACCGTGCACGAAATCACCGTGCAGCCCGAAGACCAGCTCAGCATCGTGGTCAACAGTAAAGACCCGCTCCTGGCCGACCTCTTCAACCTGCCCATCGTCACCCACCGCGTGGGCTACAGCCAGCAGTCGTCGCTCAACACCAGTCAGGCGGTCAGCGCCTACACCGTCGACCACCAGGGCCAGATTGACTTCCCCGTGCTCGGCAAGGTCACCGTGGCCGGCAAGAACCGTGAGCAGATAGCCGCCCTCATCAAGAGCGAACTCATCAAACGCAACCTCGTCAACGACCCCGTGGTCACCGTCGAATTCGGCAACCTCTACGTTTCCGTGCTCGGCGAGGTGGCCCGCCCCGGCCGCTTCCCCATCACCCGCGACAAAGTCACCATCCTCGACGCCATCTCGCAGGCCGGCGACCTCACCATCTACGGCAAGCGTGAGAACGTCTGCCTCATGCGCGAGGAGAACGGTCACCAGAACATCTACCGTGTCGACCTGACCAACGGCGGCGCGCTGCTCGCCTCCCCGGCCTACTACCTGCAGCAGAAGGACGTCATCTACGTGGAGCCCAACGACACCCGCGCCCGCCAGTCCACCGTCAACGGCAACAACGTGCGCAGCACCTCGTTCTGGATCTCCCTGGCCTCCCTTGCCACCTCCGTCGCCGTCCTCATCGTGAAGTAGCGCTGATATAGGGAGCCGCTTCGCGGGAAATTAGACTACAGATTAATCTGATAGAAAATAAAAACTACAGATTTTTCTGCAGAAAATAAAGACTACGGATTCTTCTGATTTATCTGATATATTTTTGAATAATTTTGAATTTAATTTTTGATTAATTTCTCGCTCGAAGAGCGATTCCAAGAATAAGTGTGCCGCAGGTGCGCACCCAAAGATTTTAGCGCGCAGCGCAAAGATTTTGAATCAGATTTTTGAAAGATTTCTCGCCGTTAGGCGACTCCAAACATAAGTATGCCGTAGGCGTACGTCCCAATTTCAGCGCGAAGCGCGAATAATTTTTGAATTTAATTTTTGAATAATTTCTCGCCGAAGGCGACTCCCCAAGAATAAGCGTGCCGCAGGCGCGCGCCCCGAAAAATCAGTTAAATCAGATAAATCCGTAGTCTGATTTACATAAGATAGGCGACCCCAAATATAAGTGTGCCGAAGGCGTACACCCCTATAAAGAGCACCAAGATGATTACAAGTTTACGCTTACAAAATTGGAAGAGTTTTAAAGACTCCACCATCTACATCGACCCACTGACCTTCCTCATTGGAACCAATGCCAGCGGGAAATCGAACGTGCTCGACGCCTTTCTCTTTTTGCACCTTCTGATGAAAGGCCAGACCCTTGAAGATGCAGCCAATGCCATTAGAGGAGGCAGTGACTGGATAATCCGGCAAGGAGAGACCTGGTTCCAACTGACAGTAACGATAGAACAAGGCGCATTACTCTACGACTACACCATAAAGGTAGAAAAAGACGGCATCGGTCTGAGATCAGATGAAGACATCTACGTATCAAAGAGGGGCGGTATGAAAGCCACCTTCTTAGGTGAAAACCGGACGTTAGACCCATCTACCCTAATCCACGTCAACATCGCCGAGGGAGTCAGCGATGTCAGTTTCAAAGACATCATCAGTACGGTCAAGAGATCTCTCCGTGGCATATTCATATTAACCCCCGACCCTCAGGAGATGCGCAAATACACCAAGCTCTCCCGCGAGTTGAAGATGAATGCCGGCAACATTGCTGGTGTTCTTGCAGCATTAGACACTGAATCAAAAGAAAAGATTGAAGAGCAACTTACAAGTTATGTCCGTCCACTTCCCGAGCGCGACATCCAAAGAGTGACGGCGGTAAAAGTAGGTTTGACTCAATCTGATGCCATGCTATATTGCTATGAAGATTGGAATCCCGAGAAGCCGATTGATGCCCGCGGTATGAGCGATGGCACATTGCGGTTCATTGCCATAATTGCTGCGATGCTGACGCTGCCCAGCCACAGTCTGCTCATTATCGAAGAAGTAGACAATGGCCTGCACCCCTCCCGTTCCAACGAACTGATAAAAGTTTTAAAGGAGATTTCGTCACAGCGTGAGATAGATGTCTTATGCACCACCCACAATCCGGTGCTGATTGACGAATTGGGCAACGAGATGATACCTTTCATCTCATTTGTCAAGAGAGACTCTGCTGGATGCAGCAACATTTTGCTTTTGGAAGAGAAAGCCAATTTAGCCAAGCTGATGGCATCAGGCAGCATTGGTGACATGATGACGGAGGACACTTTATGAGAAAGAAAGTCTTGATTTTCGATACCAGTGTCCTTTGTGTTTGGCTCAGAGTACCGGGCAAAGAGACCTGTGGTCCCAGTGACAAGCCATTAACCTATCATGATGTCAGTAAAAGAATCGAGTTTGAGAGGCAGCAGCACACCACATTTGTACTCCCCATAGCCTCAATTATCGAAACCGGCAATCATATAGCCCACAGCGCAGGCGACAAGCACGTCCTTGGTAATTCATTTGCCGAAATAATCACGGCAACAGCCGATGAGCAAAGTCCATGGGCAGCATTCACCGAGCAGAGTGAGCTTTGGAAGAAGGAGAATCTAAAGGAGCTCGCAAGGAAATGGCGCGAAAGTGTTATTAGTGGGCAGTCTCTTGGTGATGCAAGCATTGTTGATGTTGCCAACTACTATTCATCAGCAGGTTTTGCTGTAGAGATCTTTACTGGCGACATGGGGTTAAAAGCCTATGAGCCCACAGTCCAGATGCCCATCCCCCGTCGCAGACATAACGTCTCCCAATAAAAGCGTGCCGCAGGCGTACGTCCCAATTTCAGCGCGAAGCGCGATTAATTTTTGAATTAAATTTTTGATTAATTTCTCGCTCGAAGAGCGACCCAAAATACAAGTATGCCTTTAGGCGTACGTCAAGATTCTGTTTGATTCTGAATAGATTTTGATTAATTTCTCGCCGCCAGGCGACCCCAATAAAAGTATGCCGTAGGCGTACGTCCCAATTTCAGCGCGAAGCGCGATTAATTTTTGAATTTAATTTTTGAGTAATTTCTCGCTCGAAGAGCGACCCCAAATACAAGTATGCCTTTAGGCGTACGTCAAGATTCTGTTTGATTTTGAATAGATTTTGAAAGATTTCTCGCCGTTAGGCGACTCCAAACATAAGTATGCCGTAGGCGTACGTCCCAATTTCAGCGCGAAGCGCGATTAATTTTTGAATTTAATTTTTGATTAATTTCTCGCTCGAAGAGCGATTCCAATATAAGTATGCCGCAAGGCGTACGTCAGGGCAGAGACCCCACCCCTGCCCCTCCCCTGCAAGGGGCGGGAAGTGAAAATACCAAATTTTTGATTAATTTTGAGAATAATTTTGATTAATTTCCGCCCGTAGGGCGCCGAGATATAAGAAGTCCCGCAGGGGCTTCGCCCATTCCCGCCCGCAAGGGCGCCCCTCCCAGCCAATAAATATCAATAAAATCAATACACAAATGGCAATTCAAAAACCGCAGCAACAGGAAGGCGTCGAGACCATGCGCCTCAAAGACCTGTTCGCCCTCTACCTCTCCAAGTGGCAATGGTTCGCCCTCTCGCTCGCCATCTGCCTCAGTCTGGCCATGTTCTACCTCCTCCGCCAGCACCCCGTCTACACCCGCACGGCCTCCATCCTGGTCAAGGAAGACAACAAGCAGTCGTTCTCCACCAAGATTAACTCGTTCACCGACATGGGTTTCTTCGACTACAACTCCAATGTCTACAACGAGCTGGCCTCCATCCAGTCGCCCGCCGTCATCCTCGAGACCGTCAAGCGCCTCCACCTCGACATGAAATACTCTGTCGACGGCACCTTCCACGACAAGGTGCTCTACGGCCGCAACCTCCCCGTTCAGGCCAGCATCATCGGCATCGGCGACAACGACTATGCCGGCTTCACCCTCGATGTGGATGAAAGCGGTCAGGTCACCCTCAACGACTTCAACTACAACGGCTCGGACCTCGGCGGCGACAAGGTCACCTGTCAGGTGGGCGACACCGTCACCACCCAGCTCGGCCGGATTGCCATCAAGCCCACCCCCTATTATAAGAAAGGCGAATCCTATAGTATCATAGTGAAACGTGGTGCCCTCATGCCCACCGTTGCCGGCTATACCGCTCGTTTAGGCGCCGACCTCTATGACGAGAACACCACCATCATCAGCCTCTCCTTCCGCGACTACTCCATCCAGCGCGCCGAGGAGTTCCTCAATACCCTTATCTCCGTCTACAACGAAAACTGGGTGAAGGACAAGAACCAGATAGCCGTGAGCACCAGCGAGTTCATCAACGAGCGCCTCGGTGTCATCGAGCGCGAGCTCGGCAATGTCGACTCCGACATCTCCTCCTACAAGAGCGAGCACCTCATCCCCGACGTGAAAGCCGCCTCCAACATGTACATGGAGCAGGCCAACCAGGCCAACGCTCAGATTCTCGACCTCAACAACCAACTCTACATGGCCCGCTACATCCGCAACTTCGTCAGCGGCGAGGGCGGCAAAAACCAGCTCCTGCCCGCCAACAGCGGTATCAGCAGCCCCATCATCGAGCGTCAGATAGCCGAGTACAACACCAAGCTGCTCGAGCGCAACAGCCTCGTGGCCAACAGCTCGGTGTCGAACCCCCTCGTCACCGACATGGACAACCAGCTCGTGTCCATGCGCCGCGCCATCATCTCGTCTATCGACAACCAGATTAACTCGCTCAACACGCAGATTGGCGCCCACCGCTCCAACGAGCAGGCCAGCACCGCGCGCATCGCCTCCAACCCCACCCAGGCCAAGTACCTGCTCAGCGTCGAGCGTCAGCAGAAGGTCAAGGAGTCGCTCTACCTCTTCCTCCTCCAGAAGCGTGAGGAGAACGAGCTCTCGCAGGCCTTCACCGCTTACAACACCCGCATCATCACCCCGCCCATCGGCGGCAATTCCCCCACCTCCCCCAACCGTCGCAACATCCTGCTCGTGGGTCTGCTCGCCGGCCTCCTCATCCCCGCCGCCGTGCTCCTCATCCTCGAGAACATGAACACCAAGGTGCGCGGCCGCAAGGACCTCGAGAAGATTACCATCCCCTTCGTGGGCGAAATCCCGCAGTACATCAAGGGCGGCAAGAAGCAGAAGACCTCGCTCAAGAAGCAACTCGCCCTCATCCAGAAGGGCAAGCAGCCTGAGAGCGGCGACGACTTCCGCGTGGTGGTCAAGGCCAAGAGCCGCAATATGATCAATGAGGCCTTCCGTGTGGTCCGCACCAACATCGAGTTCATGCTCGGCCAGGAAGAGAAGAGCCATGTCATCATGGTGTCGTCGGTCAACGCCGGCTCCGGTAAAACCTTTACTACCATCAACCTCGCCTCCTCCTTCGCCATCAAGGGCAAGAAGGTGGTCGTGGTCGACCTCGACATGCGCAAGGCCTCGCTCAGCAAGTATGTCCAGTCGCCCAAACAGGGTATCTCCAACTACCTCAGCGGCCAGGTCGACAACTGGCGCACCACCATCGTCATGAGCGAGGACATCCCCGGTGTCGATGTCATCCCCGTGGGCACCATACCTCCCAACCCCACCGAGCTGCTCTTCAACCCCAAGCTGCAGCACCTGCTCAACACCCTGCACAACGAGTACGACTTCATCTTCCTCGACTGTCCTCCCGTGGAAATCGTGGCCGACACGAGCATCATCTCCAAGTGGGCCGACCTGAACATCTTCATAGTCCGAGCCAACCTCATGGAGCGCGACATGCTCCCCGTGGTCGAGGGTTACTACAAGGACAAGAAGTTCTCCAACATGGCCATCCTTCTCAACGGCACCACCTCCGCCTACAGCCGCTACGGCTACAGTCGCTACGGCTATCACTACGGCTACGGCTATGGCTACGGCTACGGTGGCTACACCAAAGAAGACAAAGACAGGTAGTAGCGTGCGCCCCTGGCGCCCGCTACTGCGGCTCACCTACGGTAAGCCGATATAGGAGTGCGCTCCGCGCAGAAATTATTCAAAAATTATATTCAAAAATTAATAAAAAATTATGAATATACTTGATGAATATCAAAAGAAATATGCTTTCTTCCACGACATCACCGGCGTGGCAATGAAAGTTCATGCCAAATTCAAGCCAGGACTGCTTGAGGGCGCCTATGAAGCCGCTCTCAAGTACCTTTTAACCCAAAAAGGCTATACCGTTCAGCAAGAGGTATTATTACCTATCTATTGGGATGATGTGAAATTAGATAAGACCTACCGCATGGACCTAGTCGTAAACGACAACATCATCATTGAATTGAAAGCGATTTCCTTTATAGACACGCCACAACGCAAGCAATTGATCAATTACATGAATCTTACGCACATGCAGTATGGCATGCTCATCAATTTCGGCTCACAAAAGCTCTATTCCGAATGGTACAAATACGACCAAGAGACAGGAGCCATCATAAAAGTGAACTGACTAAATAAATTTTTGAATAATTTTTAAAATAAATTTTTGATTAATTTCTGCCCGTAAGGGCACTCCCCATAAAAGTATGCCTTTAGGCGTACGCATAATATAAATTTTTGAATAATTTTTAAAATAAATTTTTGATTAATTTCTGCCCGTAAGGGCACTCCCCATAAAAGTATGCCTTTAGGCGTACGCAAAATATAAATTTTTGAATAATTTTTATAATAAATTTTTGATTAATTTCTGCCCGTAGGGCACTCCCCATAAAAGTATGCCTTTAGGCGTACGCACAATTTCTCGCTCGAGAGCGACCCCAATAAAAGTATGCCTTTAGGCGTACGTCCAAGATGTAATTTTTGATTAATTTTCGAACTTAATTTTTTATTAATTTCTCGCTCGTAGAGCGACCCCAAGAATAAGTATGCCGCAGGCGTACGCATAATAAATTTCTCGCTCGAAGAGCGACACACAAAAACAATGCTATTCTTCAATAAGCGAAAAGTCTCAGGCAGCGGCCTCCTCACCGGGTTCACCGACTGGCACAGCCACATACTCCCCGGCGTCGACGACGGCGTCAAGCACCTCGAGAGCTCCCTCAAGATCCTCGACCGGCTCGAGCAAGAAGGCGTGCAGCGCGTCGTGTTCACCCCACACATCATGGAAGACGTGCCCAATGCCACCGCCGACCTCCGCCAGCGCTTCGACACCTTCCTCACCCAGTACAAAGGAGGAATCCAGCTCAGCCTCGCCGCCGAGAACATGATGGACCACCTCTTCGAGCAGCGCCTCGAGTCCGACGACCTCCTCCCCCTCCACGACCGCTTCATCCTCGTAGAGACCAGCTATTTCAATCCCCCCTACCAGATGGAGCAGTTGCTCGAGCGCATCCGTGAGCGCGGCTACACCCCCGTCCTCGCCCACCCCGAGCGCTACCAGTACATGGACATGCAGCACTACCGCCATCTCCACCAGCTCGGCATCATCTTCCAGCTCAACGTACCCTCCCTCACCGGCGCCTACGGCGAGGAAGCCATGCTCAAGTCCAAGCAGCTCCTCGACCTCGGTTGGTACCAGCGTCTCGGCATGGACATCCACTCCTACCATTTCCTCGACGCCTTCCTCCGCAGCCGCATCCTCAAGAAAGAGCTCCGCCAGCTGGAAAAGATTAAACATTAAAAATGAAATAAGTGCGCCGCAGGCGTACATCAAGATATATCTTGTTTAATTTTGAAATAAATTTTGCATAATTTCCACGCGAAGCGTGCCGGGATATAAAAGAAGTCCCGCAGGGGCTTCGCCCAGATTCTGTTTGATTTTGAATAGATTCTGAAAGATTTCTCGCCGTCTAGGCGACTCCCCTGTTTCAGCGCGCAGCGCGATTAATTTTGAATTTAATTTTTGATTAATTTCTCGCCGTCAGGCGACCCAAATACAAGTATGCCTTTAGGCGTACGCCCTGAATAATCAGTAAAATCAGATAAATCCGTAGTTTGATTTTCATGCGCAGCGTGCCCCCGCCCCACGCGATTCCACTAAAAACATAAACAAACATCTACAATAAAACAACAAAAATGAAAGAACAGATTCTTCAGAAAATCGCCGACAAGAAAATCATCGCCGGCGTGATCGGACTCGGCTACGTAGGCCTCCCCCTCGCCGTCGAAAAAGCAAAAGCCGGCTTCAAGACCATCGGCTTCGACGTGCAGGAGCAGAAAGTCAAATTCGTTAATGAAGGACACAACTATATCGGCGATGTCGTCGACAGCGACCTCGCCCGCCTGGTGAGCGAAGGCATGCTCCGTGCCACCACCGACTTCAGTGAGCTCCGTGGCGTCGACTTCGTCGCCATCTGCGTGCCCACCCCCCTCGATGCCCACCAGCAGCCCGACATCAGCTATGTCGAGTCGTCCGCCCGTCAGGTATCCAAGTACCTCCACAAGGGTATGATGGTCGTGCTCGAGAGCACCACCTACCCCGGCACCACCGAAGAGCTCCTCAAGCCCATCCTCGAGGAGAGCGGCCTCAAGTGCGGCGAGGACTTCTACCTCGGCTTCTCCCCTGAGCGTGTCGATCCGGGCAACGCTTATTTCAAGACCAAGAACACCCCCAAGGTGGTGGGCGGTCTCGGCGCCGACGCCAGCGATGTCATCTGCGCCATGTACGAGGCCTTCCTGCAGAACAGCGTGTTCCGCGCCTCCTCCCCCGCAGTGGCCGAGATGACAAAGATTCTTGAGAACACCTACCGCAACATCAACATCGGTCTCATCAATGAGCTTGCCATCCTGTGCAACCGCATGCACATCGACCTCTGGGAGGTTATCGAAGCCGCCAAGACCAAACCCTTCGGCTTCACCCCCTTCTATCCCGGTCCCGGCCTGGGCGGTCACTGCATACCTCTCGACCCCTATTACCTCAGTTGGAAAGCTCGTGAGTACGGTTTCCACACCTCTATGATTGAGGCCTCCATGATGGTCAACGACCGCATGCCCGAATACTGCGTGCACCGTGTGGCCGACATGCTCAACCGCCGTTTCTGCAAGTCCATCAACGGCTCCCGCATTCTGGTGCTCGGTGTGGCCTATAAGAACGACATCGACGACTACCGTGAGTCGCCCGCCATCCGTGTCATCGACAAGCTGCGCGACGAGGGTGCCGATGTCATCTTCTTCGACCCCTACATTCCCCGTTTCCGTCACCACGGCAAGGAGTATGTAGGCGAGCACGCCCTCACCGCTGAGCTGGTGGAGAGCTGTGACATGGTGGTCATTACCGCCGCCCACACCAATGTCGACTACGCCTTTGTGCAGCAGCACGCCAAGGCCATCTTCGACACCAAGAACGTCACCCGTCCCCTCTCCGACCAGTCCAACATCGAAGTTCTCTAAGGTTTAGAGCCCCTTGATAAGGGACGGCTATAATGCGGGGATATAATTCAAGATAAATTCATGGACATTCCCGGCAATTTATGTTATCTCTTTAACACGAATTACCACGAATGCCCATGAATTCTCAAAAAGATTTTTGAAAAATTTTGAATTAGATTTTTTTCAGATTTCTGCGCGAAGCGCACACCAAAATAAAGTATGCCGAAGGCGTACGTCAAGAGAATTTCAGCGCGCAGCGCGAATAATTTTTGAACTTAATTTTTGAATAATTTCTCGCCGCAAGGCGACCCCAATAAAAGTATGCCACAAGGCGTACGCACAGATTTTGTAAGATTCTGTATAGATTTTGTAAGATTTGCATAAGATAGGCTGCACCTCGGCAATTCAAGCAAGCTTGATTGCGCTCGGTTTGCACTATCTTTCTGCCCGTTCAGGGCACTCCCAATAATTTCAGCGCGCAGCGCGAATAATTTTTGAACTTAATTTTTGAATAATTTCCACGCGAAGCGTGCCGAAAAAAAGTGTGCCTTTAGGCGCACGTCCAGAATTTCGCTCGTAGAGCGCTGGAGAATTTCTTTCCCAAAATGCAAGACTATTTCGTTCACGAAAGCAGCTATATCGACGACGACGTAACCATCGGCGCCGGCACCAAAATCTGGCACTTCTGCCACGTACAACGCGGCGCCACCCTCGGTGAGCGCTGCTCCCTCGGCCAAAACGTCAACATCGGCAACAACGTCAAGATTGGCAACGGCGTGCGCATCCAGAACAACGTCTCCGTCTACGAAGGCGTAGAGATAGAAGACAACGTCTTCTGCGGTCCCTCCTGTGTATTCACCAATGTCACCACGCCCCGTGCCCACTTCCCCGTCCACGGCGTCTACGCCCGCACCCTTATCCGTGAAGGCGCCTCCCTCGGAGCCAACAGCACCGTCGTCTGCGGCCACACCGTAGGCCGCAGCGCCCTCATCGCCGCCGGTGCCGTCGTCACCAAAGACGTCCCCGACTACGCCCTCATGGCCGGTGTTCCCGCCCGCCGCATCGGTTGGGTCTGTGAGTGCGGCCGCCGCTTAGACCCCACCCTCACCTGCCCCTGCGGCCGCTCCTACACCCAAGAAGGAGAGAATATATTAAAGATTAAAAATTAAGATTCAAAAATTAAAAATTGAATTAAATGAAAATTCATGGTCATTCAAGGCAATTTATGTTAGAAAAAACACGAATTACCACGAATGCCCATTAATTTTTGAATAATTTTGAATTTAATTTTTGATTAATTTCCACGCGAAGCGTGCCGAGATATAAGAAGTCCCGACCGGGGCTTCGCCGAGATTTCAGCGCGCAGCGCCCAAGATTTTGAATCAGATTTTTGAAAGATTTCTCGCTCGAAGAGCGACTCCGTTCCCAAGTATGCCGGAGGCGTACTTCCCTAATTTCAGCGCGAAGCGCGAATAATTTTTGAATTTAATTTTTGATTAATTTCCACGCGAAGCGTGCCGAGATATAAGAAGTCCCGTCCGGGGCTTCGCCCTATAGGCATACGCACAAAAAAATTCTGTTTGATTCTGAATAGATTCTGTAAGATTTCTGCCCGATAGGGCACTCCCCAAAAACAAGTATGCCGTCAGGCGTACGCACTAAATTTCTGCGCATAGCGCACCCAACAACCCATGCAATTCAGAGATCTTAAAACCCAATACACCACGCTCAAGAGCGAGCTCGATGCCGCCATGCAGCGCGTAGCAGCCTCCTCCGCCTACATCATGGGCCCCGAGGTAAAACAATTAGAAAAAGAACTCGCCCAGTACGTCGGCGTAAAGCACTGCCTCACCTGCGCCAACGGCACCGACGCCCTCACTTTGGCACTGAAAGCCTGGGGCATCGGCCCCGGCGACGCCGTGTTTGTGCCCGACTTCACCTTCTTCTCCTCCGCTGAGGTAGTATCCCTCGAAGGAGCCACCCCCATCTTCGTCGACGTCGAGGAGACCACTTTCAACATCTCCCCTGCCGACCTTGAGCGCAAGATCCAGAAAGTCCAGGCCGAAGGCCGCCTCACCCCCCGTGTAGTCGTCGCCGTCGACCTCTTCGGTCTTCCCGCCCCCTATCCCGAGGTATGCCGCATCGCCCATGAGCACGACCTCTATGTGCTCGAAGACGGCGCCCAGGGCTTCGGCGGCCGTATCGGCGACGAGGTTGCCTGCAGCTTCGGCGACATCGCCACCACCTCCTTCTTCCCCGCCAAACCCCTCGGCTGCTACGGCGACGGCGGTGCCGTCTTCACCGACAACGACGAGTGGGCGGCCCTCATCGAGTCCTACCGTGTCCACGGCAAGGGTTCCTATAAATACGACAATGTGCGCATCGGCATGAACTCCCGCCTCGACACCCTCCAGGCCGCCATCCTGCAGGTCAAGCTCAAGGCCTTCGCCGAGCACGAGCTCGACGCCGTCAATGCCGCCGCCCGTGCCTACACCGAGCGCCTCAGCGCCCATTTCCGCACCCCCGTCATCCCCGAGGGCTACCTCAGCAGCTGGGCCCAGTACACCCTCCGCTTAGACAGCCAGGAGCAGCGCGACGCCCTTCAGGCCGCCCTGAAGGAGCAAGGCATTCCCACCATGGTCTACTATCCCATCCCCATGCACCGCCAGACCGTCTACCAGTCCCTCCACCAGACCGACTCCGACTGTCCCGTTGCCACCCGCCTCTCCTCCACCGTCCTCTCCCTCCCCATGCACCCCTACCTCGACGCGGCCACCATCACCCAAGTCACCGAAGCGCTGGAAAAATTCATTGAAAAATAAGATTTTTGAATAATTTTTAAAATATATTTTTGATAAATTTCTCGCTCAAAGAGCGACCCCAATATAAGTATGCCGAAGGCGTACGTCCAGATTCTGTGAGATTTTGAATAGATTTTGATAGATTTCTCGCCGTTTAGGCGACTCCCAATAATTTCAGCGCACAGCGCGAATAATTTTGAACTTAATTTTTGATTAATTTCCACGCGAAGCGTGCCGAGAAAAAGAAGTCCCGACTGGGGCTTCACCCAGAGATTTTGAATAGATTTTTAAATAGATTTTTCAAAGATTTCCGCCCGTAGGGCGCCGTATATATGCGAATCCCCTTCTACCACGAACCAGAGATCCCCGACAACTACACCGAGCGCGGAGCCGACCACGGCGCCCGCCTCACCCCCGAGGAGATCGACAATCCCGACATGCGCCGCGTCTTCGTCGAGACCCGCGACATGGGCCTCCAAGAAGCCTTCGCATGGATGGAAGAACACTACAAAGAGTTCTCCCCCACCACCATCATCATCGACACCGACCAGGGCGACAGCCTCACGCAGTACGATGCCCTCCACCCCGAGGTCTTCCTCAGCAAGAAGCCCCTCAACCAGGTGCAGCACCTTAACACCCTCCTCAACCGCGCCAACGAGCACCTCGCCCCCGGCGGCTACCTGTGGTGCCACTGCCGCACCGCCGTGCTCAAACAAAAGCTCATCATGGAGCGCTACCCCTGGGGCATCTCACACATCATCTTCGCCTGCCACTATCTCTGGCACCGGGTGTGTCCTAAGCTCTGCCGCCCCACCCGCAGCCTCTATATGGCCGTCACCAAGGGCCAGAACCGCACCTACAACCGCGTCGAGGTCCTCGGCCGCCTCTATCGAGCCGGTTTCGAAGTCCTCGACGAGGAGTTCCGCAAGGGCGAGTTTTTCGTCCTCGCCCGCCAGAAGCAAGCCCCCATCTGGGACGACGTACCCACCTGCTCCCCCCTCATCAAGCTGCGCCGTGTCGGCAAGGACGGCAAAATCATCGGTGTCTACAAGTTCCGCACCATGTACAGCTACAGCGAGTACCTGCAGCCCTACCTCTACGAGCACAGCGGCCTGCAGACCGGTGGCAAATTCGCCGACGACTACCGCGTCAATTTCTGGGGCCGCTGGATGCGCAAGGTATGGCTCGACGAACTCCCGATGTTCATCAACATGTTCAAGGGCGAGTGCAAGCTCGTCGGTGTGCGTCCCCTCTCGCGTCACTATTTCAGTCTCTACACCCCCGATATGCAGCAGCTGCGCATCAAGGTAAAGCCCGGCCTCCTGCCCCCCTTCTATTACGACCGCCACACCCCCGAGACCATCGATGAGGTGCAGGCCTCCGAGCGCAAATACATCGAGGCCTACCTGAAGGCCCCCCTCCGCACCGACCTCCGTTATTTCTTCGGCACTATTGGAAACATCATCTTCCGACGTAAGCACAGCAACTAAAGGCTCCTTACGAATAATTAGGAATGTGTGCTAGGCAGCTTTTTAAAGGTTGCATAATCCGTAATCCTGTTTCATATAAATTCTGCAAGATTCTAAAAGCATACTATCCTTTAGGGTAATCTTCAAAATCAACTAGCATATGAATTAATCAAGATTGGCATATATATGGTATCTTCCTTAAGAGAAAAAGTTATAAGTGGCGGCTTATGGAACATGATAGAGAAATTGGGTACATCTCTTTTACTTTTTATAGCCAATCTTGTCCTAACAAGGATTTTGGCACCAAGTGATTTTGGTTGTATAGGTATCCTCCTTGTCTTTATATCTATATCAGATGCAATTGTTGATGGCGGATTTGGAGCTGCGTTAATTCAGAAAAAAGAAGTTACCCCAGAAGACTATTCAACAATATTTGTTTGGAACTTAATTATTTCTATCATTCTCTATTTTATTCTATTTATAACATCACCAATAATAGCTAATTTTTACAAAATTGATTTACTTAATGATGTATTAAGAATTCAAGGGGTTGTTCTTTTTTTCAACGGATTGAGCCTTGTTCAAAAAACAATTTTAACAAAAAAACTTAATTTCAAAAAATTAGCTAAGATACAATTGTCTGCCAATTTAACAGGTACTCTTGTTGCAATTCTTTGTGCTATAAATGGATTAGGCATTTGGAGCCTTGTTATAAAATTCATCTTGACATCAATAATCAGATGCATTCTTTTATGGTTCTCATCATTTTGGTATCCATCTTTCTACTTTAGCTTAAAAGCTTTTAAAAAATTATTCAAATTTGGAAGTTTTGTTTTCCTAACAAGCATAATTAACACTCTTTATCAAAATTTATTGTCAATCATATTAGGGAAACAATTTTCACCCAGTGTTTTAGGCTATTTTACACAAGCAAGGAAATTAGAAGATATACCAAGACAGACTTTATCTTCAGTAATTAACAATGTAACCTTTCCTGCATTTTCCACTATGCAAAATGAAAGGACAAAATTGAGAGAAGTTGTTCGAGAGTCTTTATCTTTTCTTAGTTTTATCAATTGTACATTATCTATTTTGATGATTATTGTCGCTAAGCCACTTATAGTTTTATTATTCACAGAAAAATGGTTACCTGCTGTACCTTTTTTCCAAATAATATGTATATATGGTTTATTCCTAACAATTATAGAATTGTATCATAACATTTTGAAATCTACAGGCAATAGCAATATTTTATTTTCTACTGTATTAATTAGAAGAGTTATTGGTATATGCCTTATAATAGGTGGTATTACAGGTGGTATTAAAGGAATATTAGCTGCTTACATTTTAAGTCAGATAATTAGTTTTATCATAGTAGCTATACCTTTGAACAAATTGATTAATTACAGCATATTAAGTCAAATTATTGATATTATTCCGAACTTTATATTAACATTTATCATTGGATTTATCGTTTATTACGCATTCCAAAAAGTATCTCTTACGAATAATTTTTCCCTAATCATAAGTGAAAGTATAGTATATATTGCATTAATTCTTTTGCTTTCTAGGGCCTTTAAAATGAGAGGATTATTTTTATTTAATAAAATAGTCATTCCTACTTTAAAAAAAATTCACAAGAGATAATTGCTTTTAGTTGGAATAAAACTGGAAATGAAAAGATAAAACTTGATTATATAAGCAAATAAATAATAATTATCATAAAATATGAATGCTTCAGACTGTAATTCATATGGGGTGATTGTATGCCCTGGATATTCTCCCAATAGTGTAAAAAATATTGGAGATTATGTACAATCCTATGCTGCATTACAATATGTTCCTAATGATTGTGAACCATTACTATTAGATAGGGAACACTTGAATGATATAAAACAATCTAATAAAAAAATTAAAGTCATAATGAATGGATGGTGGATGGCGAATCCGCAAAATTTCCCCCCAAGTCCATCTATAGATCCATTATATGTCTCTTTTCATTTGGTTCCTAAAATTGAATCATCTTTTTTCACCCCATCCGTAATTGAACACTTGAAACAGCATCAGCCGATTGGATGTAGAGATACAAATACAGTTCAGTTAATGAAAAAGCATAATATTGAAGCATATTATAGCAGTTGCCTAACTTTAACATTAGGAAAGACTTTCAAGCGCCATACGACAGATGAATCAAAATTTATATTTGTAAATCCAATTGCAGAAAAAGTAATAAGCAAAAACATTGGTAAATCAACAAAAAACATCATTAATTGTATAAGAGTTTTTTTTAAAAAGCCTAAAACCATATTAAGTATGGTAAAAAATGAGTTTTATTGCTATAACCATAGCAGAAACATTATTAATTCCATAATTAATTCTTCAAGAATCTATTATTGTTTTTCCAACACTTTCTCAGACGAGGTCTTACGTAGCGCAATTTATATAAACCACGATATACCCAAGAAGAAGAACCCTACTGATAAAGAAAGACTTGAAATAACAAGGGTTTTGTTAGAACAATATTCAACAGCAAAATTTGTTGTAACGAGCAGGATTCACTGTGCTCTTCCCTGCCTAGGAATCGGAACTCCCGTCGTTTTTGTTACTTCAGATAAACTAGCTTCTAATCCTCGAGTAAAAAGTTTCAAAGAGTTTTTTAGGAATGCACACATTGAAAAAGGCATTTGCTATCTAGATAAAAATGATTTTAATGTAGAAATGATTGATGCGTCCTATTCCTTTGAAAATTATGACAAGCACTTGGTCTATGCCAATAAGCTAAAAGAGAAATGCGAGCTTTTCTTCAGCTAAAATAGAAACTTTGTATAATAAATTACATCAACCTATTTTACGAGGGATTATATGAGCAATATATTTGCAAAATATTACATAAGATACTCATTTGTAATAGGGTTCTTTATTTATTGGATTCTTTATATATTCCAAATAGATAGAGTTACATTAGCGTCACTTGGGAGTTTGTTCTGTTTTGTAACCTCTGGTTTAATTATTTCACATTTCTGTGACATTAATGAAGAGGCATACTTTTCCAAAGGAAGATTAAGCTTATATATTATTTTATATGCGATTCTAATTGTCTGTACTTTTTGGTATATTTCGTATTATTATGAAGGTGATACATACATTTTTAGTAAAGTAGATGCTTTCAAATATGAAAAGCACAGTTTAAAGATGGCAAGTCTACCATTGAAGGACGCGTTCAAATATATTTCAAGAGTATGGAGATATGGAGACTGGGGAGCGCCTTTCATGATGAGTACGATACTTAGAATCATACCTTCTAAAGTATTCTTGAATTTTGTATATATATTATTTGGTTCGATAGGAAGCATATATTTATTTTGCTTGGGAAGATTCTTCATGGATAAGAAATGGGCTTTTATCATGTCTTTTTCTTTTTATTCTTCTTCTTTTGCTTTATACTTTCATGGAACATTCCTGAAAGAATCTTTTTTTATGATTCTTGTCGTAGGAATGATTTATCATTTTTACAAATTTATTTCAACCAATTTTTTACTTCATATAATAATTTTCCTCTTATATTCAATTAGTATAATCTATTTTAGAGCTGCTGTTGTATTTTTCTTTTGGGCTGCAATATTAATTCATTTTTTATTTAGCAATAAGAGAAAAATTACTTCTATTATAGTTATTATCTCTGCTATTATAATCATGATGTTGCTATCAACATATATTATTGAAGAATACAATAGATACACATTAGAGGGAGACTATGATAGAGTTAGAATTTATGGATTTACAAATGAAACTATTGGATTTGGATATTTCGTAAATTGGGTTAGTTCTTTATTTGGTCCATTCCCTTCAATTATTTCTGAAAAATCACATCGTGTAGTTTTATACAGTTCAGGATTATTACTTAAAGTGTTTTTATCATTTCCAATGTGGTTGGGCATTTTTAAAGCCTTTAAGAAAAAAGAATCTTTCTTATATCCTATAATCTTTTTTACATTAATTGAAACGTTCATATTAGGTTTTTTAAATAAATCTTTTGAACTGAGATTAGGGCTTCCACATTATCAAGCCTTTTTCTTAATTTCTTTCTGGTATCTTTCACAACAAAAAGATATAACACGTTTACGTATTTATGACAAATTTTACATGGTTTTTTCTATAGCCATCGTAATATTTTGGAATATTTTAAGAACAAAATAAACATTCAAAAAATTCAGCATTTAGTTTAATTATTTCTTAAAAAAGAATATCTATAATGAATAAAGATAGAAAGCCTAAACTTAAAAATTTGCCTCGATTCCTCAGAAAACGTCTTATTTATTGGCCGCTTATGAACATAAGTCGTAACTCCGTCATCATACCACTTATCATTAGCAGGTCTAAAATTTGGCGATTGACAGGTTGCCAAGTTGGGAAGAACGTTAGAATTGGTTTGGATGTTTATTATGATTTAGACAATGCATCAATGATACATATAGAAGATGATGTATGGATAGCAAGTCGTTCTTTATTATTGTGTCACAGAAGGGACATGAAAAAATATTTCAAAGGCGAGAATTATAATGATTTGCCCTATATAATTAAACCTGTTACCCTTAAAAAGGGATGCTGCGTAAGTATGGGTGCAACAATAATGCCTGGGGTAACTGTTGGTGAAGGTTCTGTAGTGGGAGCGGGTGCGCTCGTAACAAAAGATGTCCCAGAATGGGCAATTGTCGCTGGAATACCAGCAAAAGTTGTTGGATATGTTAATGAAAGGAGCCACGATGAATAAAGTTATTAATTTTCACGATGTTTATGATGGGGATTGGTTTGAGGAAACGATTTGTTATTTAAAAGACAAATACAACATTATCAGTCCTGCTGATATTATTGCCTTTTATCATAATGGAAAATCACTTAAGAACTCTTGTTTAATTACAGTAGACGATGGTGACGAAACATTTTATAAAATAATGTATCCCATTTTAAAGAAACACAATATTCCAGCTATCTTATTTGTATCACCTTTAATTATTCTTAGAAAGGCTTCAAATTTTTGGTTCCAAGAAATAAGAAATTGTGAAAGGAAGAATCTTATAAAATATACCATATCTAAAATCAATTATATTGAAAACGAAAAAGATGATTACAAGCATAACTTTTTCAGTCAAATTAGGATAGACGACTTATGGAAAATTATAAATGATTATAAGGGGGAATTCAATATACCTTATCTTGAATCCTTTAACATGGATTACAATCAATTGTTAGAAATAGACAGGGATGGACTTGTAATAATTGGAGCTCATACCAACTGGCATCCATTTCTTTCTCAAGAAACTGATAGAAGGTCAGAACAAGAAATTTGTCAATCCATAGATGAATTATCGAAGATTTTAGGGCACGATATATTATTTTTTGCTTATCCAAATGGGCGAAAAGGAATCGATTTTGGTGAACGAGAAATCAAGATTTTGGAAAAAACATCAGTCAAAATTGCATTTAGTACACAACCAAAAAACTTTATTATTAAAAATAATGCTTATGCGGTTCCACGATTTGGTTTGAGTAATGGTAGTTTATCTTTTATTAAACTTAAGCTTTTTCTGGGGAATTATTATAAGCCTATACACAATTTCTTTATGACTTTAAAATGAGGTTCATTTTGCTGATAATATTATGAAAATTCTGATTGTAGCGAAACAAAAATCAGGAACTTTTTCTCCTTTTATTACTGAACAAGTTTCATCTATTAGACAGTTCGGTATAGACATTGATTATTATGGCATCGAGGGAAAAGGAATTAGAGGCTATTTAAAAAGCATTCCGACATTAATATCTAAGATAAACTCATTCAAGCCGGATTTAATCCATGCCCATTATGGCTTAAGTGGTTTTTTAGCAAACATACAAAGGAAGATACCTGTTATTACTACATATCATGGAAGTGACATACATTCTGGAGGTTGGGTTTCAAGAATATCAAAAATTACCATGAGACTTTCTGCATTCAATATTGTAGTAAGTAAAAGATTATTAGAGATTTCAAAATACAAAGGTGGTAACATATGCATACAACCTTGTGGTATTAATTTAGATAAAATCAGTAGTATTCCTATTGAAATTGCCCGAGAAAGCCTTAACATCCCTATAGATGAAAAAATTTGTCTTTTTTCGAGTGCATTTGATAACGAGGTTAAAAATTTCCCTCTCGCACAAAACGCTGTTAAAAAGATTCCTCATTTAGGAATAAGAGAATTAAAAGGTTTTTCAAGGGAGGAAGTCGTTTACATGATTAATTCTGCAAATTTATTAATTATGACTTCTTTCAACGAAGGATCACCTCAGGTTATCAAAGAGGCAATGGCATGTGGGACGCCAATTGTTTCAGTTAATGTTGGAGACGTAAAAGACATACTAGGAAAAACTGAGGGATGTTATATAGCAGAAAGTAATCCAGACGACTTAGCAGATAAAATAACGAAGGCGTTATCATTTAATAGAAAGACTAGTGGCAGACAAAGAATATTTGAATTAGGGCTAGACAACAGAACCGTTGCTAAAAATATAATTGATATTTATAGGCAAGTTATTGGAAAATAGCCCACCTATAAGAAATATGAAGAGGGACACGTTCTTTTGATATAACATTATATGGAGAAGACTGCAATAAATTAATGCTTATAGCATATAAATTATAAATTTTATCAATATATTTGAACTTTATAACGAGAAATAATGAAAAAGAACGTTGTTATATATCTCGGTCATCCAGCCCAATATCATTTTATAAAGAACACTATATCCCATCTAAAAAAAGATGGTTTTAATACGGTTGTTCTGATAAAGACCAAGGATATTTTAGAAAAGTTATTAAAAGAAGATGGAGTTGATTTTATCAATATACAAGACAAAGTAAGAGGAAATTCGAAAAAGGATATTCTCCTGGCTTCTTTTAAAAGGACATGGGCTGTATATAAAATAGCAAAAAAGAATAAAGCCGATTTACTCATAGGAACTGATGCATCTATTGCTCAAGCTGCCAAACTGCTGGGAAAACCGGCTATCACTACACTGGAAGATGATGTGGAAATCATCATGAACCTCGCGAAACTAACATATCCTTTCACCACGGATATTTTGGTTCCTACTCCCTGCAGGGTGGGTAAATGGGAGAAGAAAAAAATTGGATATGAGGGATATATGAAACTTGCATATCTTCATCCCAACTACTTCACTCCGCAAAAATCAATAATAGATAGTTATGGCATCTCCGGAAAGTATTGTCTGATTCGTCTGGCTAAATTGACAGCCCACCATGATAAAGGCATAAAAGGGCTTAACATAAAATTGGTTACTGACATAATCGGAACTGCTGAAAAATATGGTTATAGAGTATACATAAGTGCTGAAGGGGATATAGACGAGGCGTTAAAACCTTATCAACTTCGTATAAAGCATACGGACATACATCATGTCATGGCTTTTGCATCGCTTCTTATTTCCGACAGCCAAAGCATGTCGGTAGAAGCGGCCATGCTTGGACTACCTTCTTTAAGATTTAGTGACTTCAGTGGAAGAATCAGCGTTTTGGAAGAACTAGAGAAGAAATATAATTTGACTTTCGGTATCAAGACTTCGGAACCTGATGAATTACTGAAAAAGATGACTGAGATTCTTTCTCTTCAAGATTGTCAAAAAGTTTACCAAGAAAGACGTGAGATAATGCTGTCTGAGAAAATAGACGTGACTGCTTTCCTTACATGGTTTATTGAAAAGTATCCTGAAAGCAGAAAGACGATGAAAGATAATCCAGACTATCAGTTTAAGTTTAGATAATACAGACGTGGCCGCAACCGAAATAGGTCTGCGGCCATCAACATAGAAGATACATGTTTAAGATACTGACAGTAATCGGAGCCAGACCGCAGATAATAAAGGCTGCAGCCATATCGAGGGCAATAAAAGCGAAGTTTGCCGGTGTAATAGAAGAGAAGATTCTGCACACAGGGCAGCACTATGACCAAAATATGAGCCAGGTGTTTATCGATGAGTTGGGAATCCCGCAGCCGGATTATAACCTTGGCGTGGGGTCGGGTCCTCACGGCATACAGACTGCAAAGATGATAGCTGGCATAGAGAAGGTGCTGACAGAGGAGCATTTCGATGGCATCATTCTCTATGGCGATACGAACTCGACACTGGCCGGAGCCGTGGCAGCTTCGAAGATTCATGTGCCGATATTCCACATAGAAGCGGGTCTTCGCTCGCATAACATGGCAATGCCGGAGGAAATAAACCGAATCGTGTGCGACCAACTGGCATCGATTCTCTTTCCACCGACCGAGACAGGATTCAAGAACTTAGCGCATGAGGGCTTCTTGGACTCGAAAGCGACATTCAAAAACGGCATGAAACGAAAGGTGGTGAACTGCGGTGACGTGATGTTTGACAACAGTCGCTATTTCTCTACCTTATCGGCCCAGAAAACGGATATCATAGCTCGATTGGGACTGAAACCGGAGGGATATGTGCTGGCGACGATTCACCGGGACAACAACACGGATGACTCAGAAAGGCTGACAAGCATTTTTTCTGCACTGATGGATATAGCGGAGCGTGACGGAATTGAGATTGTACTGCCGCTGCATCCGAGGACGGCGAAATTGCTGCCAGAGAACCTGAAACCGGAGGCTTATGAGCGATTGAAAGCTTCGGAAAGGGTGCGGCTGGTGCCGCCGGCTTCGTTCTTCGAGATTATAGAGTTGGAGCGCAATGCTCGCATCGTGATGACAGACAGCGGAGGCGTACAGAAAGAGGCTTTCTTCTTTGAGCGGCCATGTGTGATACTCCGTCCGGAAACGGAATGGGTGGAGATTGTGGAGCATGGGGCCGGCATCGTGGCGGATGCTAATCATGACAGGATAGTGCGTGCTTATGATGAACTGGTGAGCCGTAAAGTGCATTTCCCGAAATTGTTTGGCAATGGGGATGCTGCAGAGAGGATACTGGCTGAGATTGTGAAAGGGCTGGAAGGAGTCGCTTAAAGATAAGAAATCTATTGGCGTTCGCCTTCGGCATACGAAACTGCAGCGCTCTTCGAACGGAAATTAATAAAAATTTTATTTCAAAAATTATTAAAAAATTTATACTAATGCACCTAAAGGGGTGAAGTGTGTTTTATATTTCAGCATATCAATATTTTATATAACTCATTCATAATGAAAAATTTTGCATTGATTGGTGCAGCGGGATATATCGCCCCGCGGCACATTAAGGCGATTGCCGATACGGGCAATAACCTGGTAGTGGCGTACGACAAATTCGACAGCGTGGGAAGGCTGGACAGTTCGTTCCCTGAGGCTTCGTTCTTTACAGAGCAGGAGCAGTTTGACCGTTTCTGCTCTAAGCAGATGAAGACGGACGACCCGCTGCACTGGCTGTCGATATGCACACCGAACTATACGCACGACGCGTTCATACGCTATGGACTGCGTCTGGGCGTGGATGTGATATGCGAGAAGCCGCTGGTGCTGAACCCGTATAACATAGATAATCTGGTGGAACTGGAGAAGGAAACCGGCCATAAGGCTTACAACATTCTGCAGCTGCGCCTGCACGACTCTATCGTGGCGCTGAAGAAGCGGATAGACGAGGGCCCGAAGGACAAAATCTATGATGTGGACCTGACGTATATCACATCGCGCGGTAAGTGGTATTATGCCTCGTGGAAGGGGGATGTGCACAAGAGCGGCGGCGTGGCCACGAACATCGGCGTGCACTTCTACGACATGCTGCAGTGGGTGTTCGGACCAGTGAAGAAGAACATCGTGCATGTGATGAGCTTCGACCGCGTGGCTGGTTACCTGGAGCTGGAGAAGGCCCGGGTGAGGTACTTCCTGAGCATCAATGCTGACTGTCTGCCAGAGAATGCGGTGCAGGGCGAGAAGCGCACATACCGCACGCTGAACATCGACGGGGATGAGTTTGAGTTCAGCGCGGGCTTCACGGAGCTGCACACGAAGAGCTACCAGAAGATTCTGGCTGGCGAGGGCTTCAGAATCAGTGAGTCGAGGCCTTGCATCGAGATTGTGAGTGAGATTCGCCATGCTACGCCGATTGGGCTGAAGGGGGATTATCATCCCTTGGCTAAGCTGCCGCTTAGCAAGCATCCTTTTGGATGGGATGAAAGGAGATAAAATTTGGGCGAAGCCCCAGACGGGACTTCTTATATCTTCGGCGCTCTTCGAGCGGAAATTAATCAAAAATTAAAATCCAAAATTAATCGCGCTACGCGCTGAAATTATAGGGAGTCGCCTGAACGGCGAGAAATCTTTCAAAATCGAACCAAAATCTTACAGAATCATATCGTCGCTCTGACATTAAGGTATGCTCGACCCGCTCAAAGGGTCGGCATATTGCTCACGCATCACTTGATGCGATTGTTTTACGCAACAGAGTTGCGATTGTTTGTCGCATTTGGCAGAGACCCCGCCCCTGCCCCGCCCCTGCAAGGGGTGGGGAGTGAAGAGAAGATGCGATTGTTTAATGAATAGTTTGTATTTTTCTGTGGATTTTTGGGGGATTTGGTAAAAAAAAATGGGGAAAACGGAGAGGGGTTCGTAAATTTTTCTTAATTTTGTGCCGAATATCGACTTTTGAGAGATGTAATCGGAAAATTCTATTTAATGTACATTAATAAAAACTCTTAATCATGAACAAAAAAATTCTTTCACTGGCTGCAGTTGCTCTGATGGCCGTGGGCGCCAACGCTCAAAGCTACTCGGAGTATTCTGAAAGCTCCAACGTGCAGACGGAGACTACAACTTCGTCGGACAAGTTCAAAGTGGAAACCAATCACTTCTGGAACAACTGGTTCATCACTGTGGGCGGCGGTATGAACGTCTTCTTCGGTGATCTGGACAAGCACATGAAATTCGGCGACCGTCTGGCTCCGGCTCTCGATGTATCTATAGGCAAGTGGTTTACTCCGGGCTTCGGTCTGCAGGCTACTTACTCAGGTCTGAAAATCAAGGGTCTTTGGAACCAGGCTGGTGCAAACTTCCCCACCAACGATGCTTATACCGACTTCCGCGATGACTTCAAAGGTAAGGCTTGGGAGCAGGATGCTAAATACTTCAACCTGCACCTGGACGGTATGCTGAACCTGAGCAACCTGCTCTGCGGCTACAGCGAGACCCGTGTATGGAACGTGATTCCCTATGCTGGTGTGGGTCTGGCCCGTACCTTCGACCACAATGGCGACCGCGGCAACGGCATTTCGCTGAACGCCGGACTTATCAACAAGTTCCGCCTGGGCAGCCGCGTGGACCTGAACCTGACCATCCGCGGCATGATTGTGGATGACGAGTGGGACGGTGAGGTTTCGAAACCTGAGACCAACAACTCGTTCGACGGCCAGCTGGGCGCTACCCTGGGCCTGACCTTCAAAATCGGCAAGCAGGGCTGGAACCGCAGCACTTCGACCACTACCATCATCAACAACGATGCTGAAGTGAACCGCCTGAACAGCGAGCTGAACAATCTGCGCGCTGAGAACAACCGCCTGAAGAACGCTCCGAAGGGCGAGAAGATTGTGACCTTCCCGTACCTGGTGAACTTCGTACGCAACAAGGTGGACGTGGTGAACCGCGAGCTGGTGAACCTGAAGAGCGTGGCCGAGATGATCAAGGCTACCCCGAACAAGAAGTACAACGTGATTGGTTATGCTGACAAGCAGACGGGTACTTCGGAGCGCAACGTATGGCTGGCTGAGAACCGTGCCAAGAATGTGTATGACATCCTCGTTAACGAGTTCAACGTGAACCCGAACCAGCTGGTGCTGGATTCGAAGGGTGGCGTGGACTACATGTTCTACAATGACAACCAGCTGAGCCGCTCGGTTATCATCTCTGAGGTGAAGTAACTCCTTTACACCTTACAATATGTGAATGCACCCGGGGGGCTTGTTGCTCTCCGGGTGCTTCCGGTTTTTATCTGGGTGTTTTTAATCTTCAACTACGGATTTATCTGATTTTAGACTACGGATTTATCTGATTTTACTGATTGATCACTGGGGACGGTTCTCGATGATCAACTTTTCGGGGCGTACGCCTGCGGCATACTTGGGGCCGGAGTCGCTCTTCGAGCGAGAAATCTTGCAGAATCTCAACAAAATCTCATAGAGGATAAGGATTATGTACAAAATACAACAAAAACAGCGAGATATATCAATTGATTATGCAAGAGGCATAGCTATCATCATGGTCTATGTTGGGCATTCAATTCTATATTACCCCCCAGGCCTTTTTGCAGAATGCGTATGGAGTCAATATCTTAGAAATATGATTCTCTCGTGTAATATGCCTGTGTTTTTTATGATTTCTGGCTTGTTGCTGGGGCTTTCTAAAAAGAGCAATATTGAGGTTGCAAAAGCAAAAATCAAAAAACTTTTGATACCATATCTTGTGACCATGGCTATTGTTGTTGTTGGGAAATTCTTTATGCCAGCATCTATGGCCATGAACCCTTTGAATGGGGGTGTGGGGGATATATTTATGGATGTTTTTGTTTATGGGGGTGACAGATGGTTCGTTTATGTCTTGATGTGGATATTTCTTCTGGCAATACCATTAAGGCCATTGGCATCAAGTAAGATTCTATTAGTCATCATTTCCGGCTTGTTTTTGATGTCGATGAGCATCGAGTTTCCGCGGTATTTTTTAATGGGGGATGTGTTTTGGTTTATGGGTTTCTTCCTAATTGGGATGTATCTGAACCAATTTATTGTTGGTTTTAGAAGGTGGAATACTAAATATGCCTTGGGCATTATTTTGACTTTTGTTGTCCTGAACATTGTGTTTGTTATACAACTGATTTCAATTCCTTTAATGAGAACAGTGGTTTTGCCCATAACAGGCTCTATTTGTATTTTAACTATTTCTTATTTGATGGATGACGCCTGCAAGAAGTTGGGATATGAGCCTAAAGTGGTAAAGTATATAGCGTATTGTGGAAGGTACTCGCTACAGTTTTATTTATTCACATTTGCTTATCCTGTTATTAGGATGTTTGTCGTTAGCACGCTGCATGTGACATCGCCATTCTTAATCTTCAGCTTGGTGCTGATTATGCAATTGGTAATCATGACATTGATAGTGGAGTTGACACGTAATGTCAAGATTCTAAAAATTCCTATGGGTTATTAATCAAAAATCTTGGGGCGTACGCCTGCGGCATACTTAGGGTCGGAGTCGCTCTTCGAGCGAGAAATCTTGCAAAATCTGATTCAAAATCTATGCGCTTCGCGCTAAAATCGGTGCGTACGCCTACGGCATACTGATGCTTGGGGTCGCTCTTCGAGCGAGAAATTATTCAAAAATTAAATCCAAAAATTAATCGCGCTTCGCGCTGAAATTGGGACGTACGCCTGCGGTGCACGCTTATTCTTCGGCACGCTTCGCGTGGAAATTCATCAAAAATTAAAATTCAAAATTAATCATAAATTTGGTTTTGACAACGCCTTAAGGCATTCTTATATCTCGGAACACTTCGCATGGAAATAAATAAAGGATTTATCTAATAGGGCTGACTATTTCTGTCGCTGAATGCTTTGCTTCTTCTATATGATATTTCATTTAGTTTCAGATATATCAGAAGAATCCGTAGTTTTGATTGTGTTGCTCTCGAAAAAGTGGACACGAGATAGGGGAAAAGTGAGAGGGATGTAGTACTTTTGCACATGGGTTGCCCCCGAAGTGGAGGGCGTAGCCCGGAACGTAGGGGGCAACCCATGTGCAAGCTG
>Ga0310695_10003688_pt1 | contig 29546 bp, 24 predicted proteins | sample RumenRJG_04DNA_FD_203882 | JGI IMG/M metagenome (GOLD analysis project Ga0310695, IMG submission 203882) | Bovine rumen microbial communities from Lethbridge, Alberta, Canada - RJG_04 (v2) (version 2) | ecosystem: Host-associated > Mammals > Digestive system > Stomach > Rumen | place: Canada...
CAGGATTTGATGGCGCGTCAGGCTCCTGTTGACAGAAAGTTGAAAGCGGTTGATTCCGTTTCCCTCCAACGAGCCATCCGTCAGGAAATGTCAGAAATCGTTTCAGATATTTATCCCAGTTGGTCAAATCAATACGTTAATGCATATAAAGACATTGACAGACCCAATACATTCCCTATAGACTTGCGTGGTTTCTCTATGCCGACCACAAGCCGGTTGATAACATCACGCTACGGTTACCGCCGTTCGTTCCGTCGTTTCCACTATGGTCTGGATATCAAGGTTTATACTGGTGACACCATTTACGCTGCATTCAGCGGTAAGGCGCGTATCGTCAGTTACGAGCGCAGAGGATACGGCTATTACATTGTTTTGCGTCATTCCAACGGATTGGAGACTGTCTATGGTCACCTCTCCAAGCAACTCATTTCCGAGAATGATGTAGTTAAGTCGGGAGATCCTATAGGCTTGGGTGGAAGTACAGGTCGATCAACGGGTGCTCATTTGCATTTTGAAACCCGCCTGTTGGGCGAGCCAATCAATCCGGAACTGCTCTTTGATTTTCCCAATCAGGATGTGACATGTGACGTGTACACATATCATAACAAAGGGAAGAATAACATGAATGATGTTCCTGCTGATTGGGATGACGATGTTGCATCTGTAAATGAGTCTGCTGCAATGGAGATGGTAAATGTGGACGATGGAGACAATAGCGAGGGTAAGCAAGCAAGTTCGACTCGTTCCAGTCGTTCGTTCTATCATAAAGTTAAGTCGGGAGACAACCTGTATAACATTGCCAAAAAGAATAACATGACAGTAAAACAGCTATGTGCATTGAATGGTATTTCTTCCAGGACTAAATTACGTCCGGGACAAATCCTGAAGATGCGATAGATGTATAATTTATAGGTAGACAGAAAGGACGACTTCAAGAAGTCGTCCTTTCTGTTGTATTATAAATTAATTTAGCTAATAAATTCCCTAAATGGAAAGTTTTAGCAGTATGTGCAATGATTATTTTTGCAATGCCTCTTTCAGTTTTATTATGGCTTCTTTTGCGTTTGCACATTCTGCTGTCAGACGGACAAATTTGCTTCCGATAATTGCGCCGTTGGCATATTGCTGCGCTGCAGAGAAAGTCTTTTTATTTGAAATACCAAAACCGACAAGTGTGGGATTTTTCAGATTCATGTTCTTAATACGTGCGAAATAGTTGAGGGTGTCTCGGTTGTATTCATCCTGAGTGCCTGTTGTCGCATCGGTGGAAACTTCATAAATAAATCCATCAGTGTTTTTGTCAATAAGACGGATACGCTGCTCGGAAGTCTCTGGTGTGATGAGCATAATGATGTGGATATTGTATTTCTCTGCAAGGGGTTTGTAGTCATGCAAATATTCATCAAAAGGTAAGTCGGGAATAATTACACCGTCAATGCCACATACTTTGCAACTTTGGCAGAACTTCTCAAAGCCATATTGGTATATTACGTTAAGATAGCCCATTAATACCAATGGCATGGTAACGGTTCTCCTGATATTCTTGAGTTGTTCAAAGAGTATAGCCAATGTCATGCCGTTTTTCAGCGATTGCGTCGCAGCCGATTGAATTACAGGTCCGTCAGCCATCGGGTCGCTGAATGGAATACCTATTTCAACCATGTCAATGCCTTCGTCTTGAAGAGCTTGAATTGTGGGAACTGTGCTATCTAAGGAAGGGTAGCCTGCACAGAAATAAAGGTCTAAAATGCCATATGGCTTCTCTTGAAATAATTGATTAATTCTATTCATTTTTGATAATTAGTTATTTTTACGAAATTCGTTGATAAAAAGTTGCAACTTGTCAACCGACTTTAATGCCGGTGCAATTTCAAACTGGCTGTTCAAATCAACGCCGACAAATTGTGGATGGCGAAATGCCTTAATTGAAGTCAGATGTTCAGGACCCAAACCTCCGCTGAGCAGGAAGGGTGTATGTCCTGAATAGTTGTGAAGAATATTGTGGTCGTAGACTTTGCCGCTACCACCATAAATATCGCTAAATGAGTCAAAGAGAAAATAGTCAATATAGGGCTCATAGGCTGAAGTGTTCTTAAAAATAGTGTCATCTTTAACACCGAAAGCTTTGATGACTTTCTTGCCTGTTATTTTTTGAATGGCAGAACATAGCTTCGGACTTTCATCGCCATGTAATTGGACATAATCCAAAGAAAAATTTTGTACTCGTTGCGTGATAAAGTCCATGTCCGCATTAACAAAGACACCGACACGCTGGACAGTGGAAGGCAAATAGGTCGGAATGTCTTCCACATAGCGTGGTGAGGGAGGGTAGAAAATAAACCCCATCCAATCAATATGAAGTTGCTCAACGTGTCGGATGTTCAAGGCATCCCGCATACCGCAGACTTTGATAATCATAGTTCTTGAATTAACTTTTCCAGAGCTTTGGCTGGCTGCGGATGTTTCATGAAGTGCTCACCCATGAGAAATCCTTGGAAACCTGCCTTACGGAGAAGTCGCAGGTCAGAGGTAGTCTTAAGGCCGCTCTCGGAAATCTTAATGTATTCATCAGGGATGCGTCCAACAAGCCGGAGGGAAGTTTGAATATCGCTCTTAAAAATCTTTAAATCACGATTATTTACACCAATGACGGTGACCCCGTCGCAAATATAGTCTAAGTCTCTTTCTTCGTGAATTTCAAGCAGGACATCCATTTCCAGCTCTTTCGCCTTATAAGCGAGTTGACGACAATCTTTGATGGTCAGACATGCCGCAATGAGTAAGATGGCATCAGCGCCTACCTTTTTTGCTTCGAAGACTTGGTATTCGTCAAGGATGAAGTCTTTGCGAAGGATAGGGATATTAATAATAGGTCTCATTTGTGCAATATAATCAAGTGAACCGCCAAAATAGGGCTTATCTGTGAGAATAGAAATGGCAGTAGCCCCATTTGCCTGATAATTTGGAACGACATCCTTAGGTTGGAGTTCTTGTCTTATCCATCCTAAGGAAGGCGATTTCCGCTTAAACTCAGCGATGATACCCGTAGTAGAAGCACTTAAAGCTTTAGTAAGAGAATGGTGATCAATGCTGCCGTTTGCCATAAGAGTGTCAACTTCCTTGTATAGTGTGCTCGCAGGAATACGCTGTTTGATACCAATAATATCGTAGCGTTTTTGATTACATATTTCTTCAAGAATGTTCGTCATATAATTGTCAGCTATTGAATTCAACAAACTTTTTGAATACAGACAGAGCTTTTTTGCTTTCAAGTGACTCACGTGCAATTTCCACAGACTCTTCGACAGACATATTTTTGTCCATGATACTGATGCCACATGCAGCATTGGCGATTACGGCGTTCTTTTGTTGATTAGAAGCGGTCCCGTTCAGGACATTGTCAAAAATAATTTTGGCATCATCGGCAGTATTACCACCATAAATGTCCTTTTTTTCAATATACGTCATTCCTAAATCAACAGGTGTCAGAACCTTTTCAAAGTTGTTGGTGCAAATCTTAAATCCGCTGGTCAAGGAAATCTCGTCATAGCCATCATAACTTGTGATGACGCCATAGTTGTCGCCAATTTTCTGGTGTACATTGACGTATAAACGTAGCTGGGCCTGGTTTGCAGTGCCATGAAGAGAGTTTTTGGGCTGACACGGATTAACCAGAGGACCGAGTAGATTAAAGCATGTGGGTATTCCCAAAGCTTTACGCGTAGGTCCGACGAACTTCATGCCATAGGCAAATAGGGGAGCGTGAAAATAGCATACGCCGGTGGTCTCAAGACTTTTCTTGAGTTTGTCGCTGTCATCTGTGAATTTTACGCCATGCTTTTCAAGAACGTTACTTGCGCCACTTACTGAGGAACTACCGTTGTTGCCGTGTTTAGTGACAGGATAGCCTGCTCCGGCGATGACAAATGCAGAACAGGTAGAGATATTAAATGTATTCTTTCCATCACCGCCGGTGCCGACAATATCGAGTGTGTCGTAATCACTAAAATCCAAGTATTTCCCAGTCTCAAGCAAGCCTTGTCGGAAACCGAGGATTTCATCTACGGTAACGCCGTGCGTTTGCAATGCCATGAGTAGGGCGGCAATCTGTTGAACATTATATTTTTCTTCAACAATGTTGAGCATAATCTGATGAGTATCTTCCTGCTGAAGTGTCTCGCCTTCTACAAGTTTCAATAAATATTCTTTCATAATGTTATAAATTAATGTTTTAACCAGTTGCTGATAATTTGTTGTCCTTCGGGAGTAAGAATTGATTCTGGGTGGAACTGGATGCCCCGAATGTCAAAATATTGATGCTTTAGTGCCATAATCTCTCCGTTTGCACTTTTGGAAAGGACACTTAAATTTTTTGGGAAATCTGTATTGGACACAATCCAAGAATGATAACGTCCCACCTGAATGCTTTGGCTCAAGCCTTCAAAGATATAGTCTTTTGTGTCAATTGTCACTGGAGTTTGAACCCCGTGATAAACTTCTGTCAAGTTAATGAGTTTCGCGCCAAAATACTGACCGATAGCTTGATGGCCGAGGCAGACTCCGAGAATTGGTTTGATATTTTTGTACGTATCAATGACCTTGAGTGTTAGTCCGGCCTCTTCGGGGATACCTGGTCCAGGAGACAGGATAATTTTATCTGCATTACGTAGGTCAGCGATATCAAATTTGTCATTACGCAGTATTGTTACGTCTGCGTTTAGACTCTTCACAAGATGGGAGAGATTATACGTGAAAGAGTCGTAATTGTCTATGATATATATATTCATTTTAATTGTAATTAAATTTTAAATACCTTTATCTGCAAGTTCAATGGCTTTTCGTAAGGCTCTGAGTTTGTGGTTTACCTCTTGTAATTCATATTCTTCATCACTCTTTGCTACAATACCGCTACCTGCTTGAAACCAAAGTTCTCCGTTGCGGCTTACAAAAGAACGGATGATAATGGCTTGATTCATCTGTCCGTCTAATCCTACAAAACCGATACAACCTGCATAAGCTCCGCGGCTATGTGGCTCTAATCTGCTAATGATTTTCATTGCCTCAATTTTGGGCGCTCCCGACAATGTGCCTGCTGGGAAAGTGTCAATAAATGTTTTGAACCCTACAGCGTTGTTATCCATCTCTCCTGAGACGCGACTGACTAAATGAATGACATGGCTATAATACTGCATATCTTTGTATTTCTCTACTTTGACATTGTGGCAGTTGCGGCTTAAATCATTTCTCGCCAAGTCTACAAGCATGACATGTTCTGCATTTTCCTTACGGTCTTGACGGAGATATTCTGCATTTTTCTTGTCTTGTTCATTGTCACCTGTATGTGGTACAGTTCCTGCTATCGGGTCTATATAGGCCGTCCGGCCTTGTATGCAACAATGTGTTTCTGGTGAACTGCCGAAAATACGGAAGCCACCAAAATCAAAATAAAAGAGGTAAGGTGATGGATTTATGCACCTTAAGGCACGATAAAGATTTAAGTCATCACCAGTGTATTTCTGTATAAAACGGCGACTCGGTACGATTTGAAATACATCTCCTCGCAGGCAATGTTCGATGCATTGCCGTATATTAGACTTGTATTCTTCATCGGTTACTGTACTATAGCAGGAGCCGCATGAATGAAACTCGTATGTCGGTGGATTTGGACTGTTGAGTAAAATTTGTATTTTGTCTAAATTGTCTTTTTCTCCTTCAGTTGTCAGCTCAACCAAATCAAGAGTCTCTCCGTGATGGTTGAAGACCAAAATGTTTTTGTAGAGGATATACATGATGTCAGCCGCATCGTTTTTCTCTATAGTTTCTTCTTTCACGGGGATATTCTCAAAATAGCGTACGGCATCAAAGGCGGTATAACCATATAGGCCACAATAGTTTTTGTTGTCACCTTTAATCTCAAACAGTGAGAAAAACTCTTGAAAGGCTTGTTCTACAGGATAGCCAGGCGTGATACCCTTAACTTCTTTTTTGCCGTCAGGCAGCGACATTGTCACTTGTCCATGTGCAACGGCAATATATGCTATAGGGTTAAAGCATATAAAAGAACGGCTATTGATTTCACTTTGATAGTCGGAACACTCCAAAAGGCAGCTTTGTGTGTAGATGTCGCGTATCTTTATATAACTATTTACTGGAGTGTACCTGTCTGCAAGTATGCGTCTCTGTGCAACGTTAAAAGTATAATTTGCCATAATGTTTTGTTTTAAGTAAGAGTAATATATTATGCGTAGTCTCTGTATTTGAAAAATGTCTGCATGTCTTTGTCACCGCGCCCGCTTACAGTTAGTACGACAACATCACTTTTCTTGAATTTTATTTTAGGAAGGACAGCCAGAATATGTGCTGACTCCAAAGCAGGGATGATGCCTTCAAGACGGGTTAATTCATATGCTGCGCGTACGGCTTCGTCATCATTGATAGAGTATACCTTGGCTCGTCCTGTCTGTGCGAGATGAGCATGTACAGGTCCGATTCCCGGGTAGTCCAGACCGGCAGAGATGGAAAAAGGTTCTTTGACTTGTCCGTCTGCTGTTTGGAGTACAAGTGTCTTGCTACCATGCAGTATGCCTACGGAACCACTGTGTATGGTTGCTGCTGTAAACGGTGTATTCCATCCTTGTCCTCCGGCTTCTGCGGCTATTAGTTTGACCCGAGTGTCCTCAAGATAAAAGTAAAATGTTCCTATGGCGTTTGAACCGCCGCCGACACACGCCATAAGGTAATCGGGATGATCTTTGCCTGTCTTGTCATGGAGTTGTACTTTTATTTCTTCACTTATAATACTCTGCAAGCGGGCAACAATGTCAGGGTAGGGATGAGGCCCAACTGCAGACCCCATAACATAAAACGTGTCTTTTGGGTGACAGCACCAGTCGCGTATTGCTTCGTTGACAGCATCTTTCAAGGTCATATTACCGCTTGTTACGCTGGAGACTGTTGCTCCCAGCATTTTCATTCGTTCTACATTGGGCATTTGGCGTTGTATGTCTGTTTCGCCCATATAGATGGTACATGGCATATTCATTAGGGCGCATACAGTTGCTGTTGCTACACCATGTTGTCCTGCACCTGTTTCTGCGATTATGCGTGTTTTCCCCATTTGTTTCGCCAAGAGTACTTGTCCAATGGCATTGTTGATTTTGTGCGCACCTGTGTGATTGAGGTCTTCACGCTTCAGAAGGATACGTGCGTTGTATTTATTACTGAGCCGTTTTGCTTCATAGAGCGGACTGGGTCGTCCGACATAATCTTTAAGTAACGCTCTGTACTCTTTTTGAAAATCATCGCTCTCAAGTAAACCGATGTAGGCGTGTTTTAATTCTTCGATGCATTTGTATAGAACTTCTGGAACGTACGCGCCGCCAAAGTCACCGTAATAACCATTTTCGCTAATTTTGTAAGTGTCCATGTTTTTTGTATTTTGTTGTAATATATTTTTGTGTATAAAGAACAAGGACCTGCTCTGTGAGAGAGCAGGTCCTTGCTGAATTTTGTATATGTTTATTGTAATTAACTTAGGGTATGACTGACTCGACTCACAATTTTTAATTCTGAGTTCTGCCACCACCAAAAGTTAATGCTACAATTCTTCATTTGTTCTGTTGATTTCGTTGCAAAATTAAAATAAAAATTTAATTTACGTATCAAAATGTAGATTTTTTTAGGAAAATTATTTATATGTCCATGTGATTTCGTTAGCAGTGCCGTCAGGTGCGACAACTCTGAAGGTATCTTGTAATCTTTCTTTCTTGATGTTCTTGAATGTCCAGATGACTCCGCTGCGTTCACCGCTTGTTGACAGCGTTGACACAATTTTGTCGTTTTGGTATAACGTGAGGGAAGTAGCGTTACTATATACTTTAATGTCTACAGGTTTGTCTTTGGGATAGTATTTAAGTCGACGACTTGTAATATAGACAGTTGTTTCTTTCTTGTTCCACCAGGATTTATAGAGATAGAAGACATCTTTTTTTGTTTTACGGTTACGGGTGACGAGTCCTTTGTCATTGGTGTATTTTCTGTAGTCGTTTTGTGTAAAAACAATGCCGTCATCAGAGTCCATGAAACCTTCCTGTCGGTTGGCAACAGGGAAATCGTACAATATCCATAGCGAAGTGAAGTTTAGGAAAGGCATATCCATAATCTGTCTGATGTGACTTTCATGGATGAGATTACCATATTCTTCGTAGTGACGTGTATCGTCTTTTCTGTTGGCCATCATGATAGAATCAGTGGTGTGACAAAATGGGTTGATGCCACCGCCGTACTCAGCGACATTGCATATGCCCATTTTGTCATGGATGTAATTCATGTCCTTGCTGAAGACATCAAAATTAAACGTGTTTACATACCAGCCGTTATAACGATTCTCTGAGTAGTAGTCTGCTTCCAGTTTATCATAGCCCTTGTATTTGAATATACTGCATTCGGTTAATCCGACATAGCGGTAAGGGTCCAAAGTCTTGCTGAGTTTATGAAGAGCAGCGGTATTATCTTGTAGCTTTTGTACATCGAGCTTGCCTTGTAACCATGGTTTATTCCCCCAGTTTTGAACCTCGTTCCACATGCCCCAAAATATTATTGAAGGATGATTGTAGAGGTTGTGTATCATTTCTTTCATCTGATTTCTGATAGTACTGAAATATTCTTCGGTGGCATATTCTCCACAGACATTTACCCAAGGTATTTCTGTCTGAACGACAATACCGAGACTATCGCAAAGCCGAAAGGCGATATCGCGGTGCGGATAGTGTGCCAGGCGTAGAAAGTTTGCTCCCAGTTCTTTTATGTTTTCGAAATCTTTATAAAAGTCACTTGTGGAGAGAGCTGACGCTTTGTTTTCTGTATCCTGATGCATGGCTACTCCGCGTAGTGGGTAAGGCCTGCCGTTAAGAAAAAAACCGTCGTTAGGTGTCATTTTGTAGAACCGATAACCTACTTTTGTGCTGGCAATATCCAAAATGTTGTTCTTCGTATCTTTAATGGTGAGTGATAAGTCGTAGAGGTATGGATCTTCCAGACCATTCCATAGATGTGGTCTGTCAAGGTTAAACTCATATTGAAATGTTGTTCCTGTATTGCCGTCAATGGTTTTCTCTATCTCGTTTTTATAGCATATAGCACCTTTTTGACTTGTTAAAACGATGGATATTTTGATTCGCTTCTTCTGTTCTGAAGCATTCTGTATCTTAGTGACAATGGCGGTCTTGGCGGCATCGCCGGATACGCTGGGCGTGCTGACGTGCATACGGTAAGGACCATAGTTGGAGGGGGAGAAGTACACCTCGTTCATCTCCAACAGGTGTGCGGGATTATGGAGTCCGTTGTTCTTGTTAAAGTCCGAGGCGACAGGGATGAGATTAACGTTTTCGTGGTTGTCACATACAACGGTTATCTCGTTGTCTCCGTTATGGAGATGGCTCTGTATGGGTACGGTGAATGCTGTGTATCCTCCCATGTGTTTTGTTGTCAAATAGCCGTTTACATATACATCGGCAGCTTGTGCTGCACCTTCAAACAGAAGGAAATGTGGCTTGGATATTTGATTTTTTTCAAGGTGGATTGTTGTTTTATAATAAGTAAGTCCGCGATAGTATTGCGGTGAATGGCCGTCAATGGCGTTACAAGAGTGTGGAATCGTGACCATCTCCCAGTTTTTATTATCTTTGGAGAAATACCATCTGTCAAGTGTGCGTTGATTGTATGCCATCCGTTGTGCGCTGATGGATGATGTGATTGTCACGAAAAAGGTGATGAGTTTTATAAATCTTTTCATGTGTGTTGTTTTTTTAAGACAAAGATGATATTTCTCGGGCTATATCCAGGAATTTCTTCAGTTATTAGAAAAAAAAAGCTGCTTTTCAGCAGCATAACTTCAAAAAAACAAAAAACAAGAGTGTCTTTCAACTCGTGGGCGTTGACGGATTCGAACCGCCGACCCTCTGCTTGTAAGGCAGATGCTCTAAACCAGCTGAGCTAAACGCCCTTATATAGATGCCATTCGGAGAAAAGTGGGCGTTGACGGATTCGAACCGCCGACCCTCTGCTTGTAAGGCAGATGCTCTAAACCAGCTGAGCTAAACGCCCTTTCCCGTTAAGGCGATGCAAAAGTACAACATATTTTTTAATTCAACATATTTTTTTGTGAGAAAATTCTTGTTTTTTTCTTGCAGGCTTCTTTTATGAGATGTTTTATATCTTTTTGCCGAAACACTTATTCTGACAAATACTTTCTTTAAGAAAAATTTTTTTTCGTCAATGTATTAAATGGTTACTTGATTTTTATAAATTCTTTCTTTAAAAATGTTCTGCAATGTCAAGATAAAATGATTACTTTTGTATGATGATTGATTTAAACAGACATATAGAATTACTTCTTCTGGATAATGACTGTGTGATTCTTCCAGGCTTGGGCGGTTTTGTCGTTCACAACGAACCGGCTAAGTTTGACGAAGGGTCAAAAGTCTTATATCCACCTTTCCGTTCAATAGGGTTTAACAGCCAACTGAATGTTAATGACGGCTTGCTGGTGCAATCACTGATGCAGATTTATGATACAGACTATCCCACAGCTTACCAATTGTGTGAGGATGAAATCAGACGTATCAAGTCTAATCTGCAAAATCAGGGAATGTGGTGTTTTGACACGTTAGGCACGTTATACTTAAATGATGATGGTAACTATGAGTTTAAGCCTCTTGACGAGAGTGGCATTGCATCTCCATTGTTGTATGGCTTGGATGCATTGAGTCTGACGCCGTATGAGTATGCTGTTACCCCAATGGAGTCAGCCTCAGTAAGTGTTACAGACATCACATCTGAAACTCCCTCGGAGAACGACGAAGAAGAACTGTATGTTGAAAGTCCTTCTATGTGGCGCTATCATGCCAAGTCTGCTCTCAAATATGCTGCAATTTTTATAGGTGTATTCTTACTCTTCTTCGCATCCTCGGTTCCTGTTAAGAACGTGAAAATGGCGAATGTAGACCTGTCACATGGCGCACTTTATTCTTTTCCCGTGAAGAGTGCAGTGCAGAATGTCCGCAAATCTTTCACGAAGGTTACTCCTGTTGAAGTTCAAAAAACAGCCAGAGTATCCGTCAATGCATCTAAGAAAACAGAAGCTGTGGCTAAAGTACTTCCTGACTCTGTAACACCTCAATCCTATTATACTATTGTTTTGGCCAGCCGCATTAAACAGTCCAATGCTGAGAGTTATGTCGCCTCGTTGTCTAAAAAAGGTTTTGACAAGGGGGAGATAATGATCAAGGGCAAGATGATTCGCGTAGTATACTCCAAGTACAATACAGAAAATGAAGCATATAATGCTTTACTTTATATGAGAAACCACAGCGGTTCTTTTGAGGATGCGTGGGTGATGCACGTTGCAGATTGATATATGAAAAAGGTAAGGTGTCCTCGTTGCTCTAATCTTATTGCTTTTGATGAAACCGCCTATCCCATAGGTAGGATGTTGGTATTTACATGTCCGGATTGCCAGAAGAGTTTCAAGATAAAGCTCATGCCCAAACAGACTGATCAGGATCAACAGCCGGTAATGGGTACGCTGACTGTGGTAGAAAACACCTTCCACGACAAGCAGACGATACCTCTGTACATGGGTGATAATGTCATAGGACGTTATGTGAAAGGTTCTAAAGCCAATGCGGCATTTCGCACATTAGACCCCAGTATTGACACGACCCACTGTATTGTCAATGTACAGGAAGATAAAAATGGCAAACTGCGTTTCATCTTGCGTGATGCACCGAGCAATACAGGAACATTCTATCAGAACGAAATACTCAAAGACGTGGACAGGGTAGAGATGCACGATCAGACGATTATCACGATTGGCGCAACAACGCTGATTGTCAATATTCCGGAATAAGATTTAATGATGAAGAAATTGTTGGTTATATTGCTGATGTCACTGTGTATGTTCGTGCCAAGTGTCTATGCTCAAAAGCAGGTACCGTCACGGCAAGTTGATTCCCTGAAGTGGCGCATGTTTGAAGGAGAGTTCTATAACAAGGAATACAATATAAAAATATCCCTGAACCTGTATGACACCGTTCTTGTTGTGCGTCATTATGAGTTTTTGGGTAAGATGAACGGTTATATGTCCGGCACGTTGCATGAGACTTGGTTCTTGACGACTTATGCCATTTCCGGAAACTCCGCCACGCTTCATTTCTCAAACGAGATGGGTTCAGAGGATCAGGAGATAAACATAGTCATGACGGACTCCGTTCACATGACCTATGAGGCTGTTGGCGGCAATGCTATCCGGAAAGCCGTCAATGGCAAGTGGGTAAAACTTCCTGTGAAGATGGAGTTTGAAAGGCGCTTGTTGCCGGCTTTAAAGCTCGAAAGAGATCCAGAGATGCCTCGAACTTTCAGAAAATATTAAATCTCCGGCGGTATATCCGCTATTTCAATTCAACGACAAAGATATTGTCCGTGCTGTTTCCCAGTGGAGGCAGTTGTATAGAGATGCCCTCTTTGTTTTTCTTAAAACTGATGTTGCTGTGATTCTCAAAGCTATAAACGGCTTTGATTTTCTGTGTCACGGGTAAGTCTATCTCTTGAGTGCTTGTGTCAAGGACGTGCAGATAGATGCGTTTGTCCTTCCTTACGCTTATTCCCCAGTCGGCCTTTGGCATGCCTGATGCCGTTGTGCCGTATATTGTCTCGCCATATTGTGCCAGCCATTTGCCTATGCCTTTCAGTCTTTGCAGTGCGGCTGCAGGAAGTTCTCCATCAGGTTGCGGACCGATGTTGAGCAGTAAATTGGCATTTTTACCGGCGGCTTCTATAATCAGCCCGACGCAGTCTTTCACAGACTTATAGTCTCTGTCGGCAATCTTGTAGCCCCACATACCGTTCATTGTCTGGCACATCTCAAGAGGTACATTCTCACTGACTTTTTGCCCTTTGGACAAACCTGCCTTGTTCTCACCGGGGAGGTCTCTTTCAAATATCTGGAAATCTTCACCGTCAATGGCGTGGTGGTGATGATTGTTTCCCACGAGGCAGCCAGGCTGCAGTTTATGGATGTGCGCATACAATTCGTCGAAGCGCCAGTCAAACGGTGTGACATCCTTGGAGTGGTCCCATTCTCCGTCAAACCATATCGCCCCAATCTCACCATAGTTGGTCAGAATCTCTGTCAGTTGGTTTTTCATAAAGGAGAAATAACTGTCATAATTGCCCTTTTGTGTTCTGACAGGTGTCTTTTCCGCATTGTCCTCCCAGATAAAGTTCGTCCGCCCTATGGGATAATCTGTCCGTTTCCAGTCCATCAGAGAATAATAGATGTGCAGTTTTATCCCATACTTGTGGCAGGCATCGGCCAGTTCTTTCAGGATATCTCTCTTGAATGGCGTGGCGTCCATGATGTCAAAATCAGAATATTTTGTGTCAAACATAGAGAAACCGTCATGGTGGCGCGATGTAAAGGTAATATATTTCACTCCGGCATCTTTAAAGGCCTTCACCCATTCCTCTGCATCAAATCGGCTGGGGTAGAAACCCCGTGATGCCTTGCCGTACTCGTCTCTATCCAACTTGCCCTTCTGTTGGTACCATTCGCCTTGAGCATACATGCTGTATATGCCCCAATGCAGAAAAATACCAAACTTCTCCTCTGCAAAGTTCTTACGCGCAGCGACGTTCTCCTTGCTGATTTCAGGTGCGGCTGTCGCAACCGAAACGTTAAAACACAAAGCTACCATAAGTATGGTTGTCATGATAGAGGTTCTCATATGCATATTGTTTTGTCTTTAGCAAAGTTATATAAAAATGGAGAAAAAGCAAGAGAAGCATGTGCAATATTTTAAGGATAGATATATTGATCTGATACGATGCGTGTTCGGTTCCAGCCTTTGGAACTTATGTTCCAGCCGATGGAATGTAAGTTCTATCATTTGGAATGTAGATTCCATCCCGCGGAACGGAGAAAATGTCGGGAGAATGGTTGCGGGTATTCGTGCAGAAGTGGCTCTGCCGACGGCGCAGAACGATAGTCAGCTGTCGTTGGCGTTGATATAAAGACACACATTCTCATCCCATTGGGAAGGGGTGAGAATGTGTGTCAGGAGTCGGTGTATATGGGACAGGGGGGAGGCTATCTGCAGAGTATGTCCAGTATCTGGTCTTGCAGTCCTCGTGTGTTGTTTGCGCCACCATAGGTTACGCCGTCATTCATGATGGAGAAGATGAGCAGGTGGCCGTGGGCGCTCTGCGTATAGCCGGCGAGGGCACATGTACCAGAGAGTGTGCCTGTTTTGGCAAAGACTTTACCCTCTGCCGCAGTGCCTTTCATGCGGTTTTCCAGAGTGCCGTCGACACCGCTGATGGGGAGGGCGCGCCTGATTTCCTCGTATAGTTTAGGGCTGTGGCAGATGTGTTTGAGCAGGGCGACCTCTACCTCGGGTGTCACGTAGTTGTAGGGAGACAGCCCGCTGCCGTCAACAAAACGGTAGTCTTCCCGGGTGAAACCCAGAGAGTCAACCAGCGCATTGACATATTGCGTGGAGACTTTTGTGTTGGGATAGGGTATGCCGCTCAAGTTGCCGAGTTGATAGAGGAAAGACTCTGCGTATCTGTTGTCGCTGGTTTTCAGACACTGAGGCATGAGAGAACCCAGTGTGCGGCTCTTTTCCGCCAACAATGTTTTCTTTTCAGGGCAGATGCTGTCCCGGGTTGTCCCTGCTACGCGGATACCTTTGTCGAGCAGTTTCTGGCGCATTACGGTTATAAAAGCCGTGTCTTTGTCCACCAGGAGTGGAGAGAGCAGGGGGAAGTCGTCGCCGGTGTCATCCCAACTCCAGCCGCTGCCGCCGATGGCGCGACTTTTTATGGAAACGTCAGTGTAGAGATTGCCGGCGATGCTGTCTATCTTGTGTGCCTGCAGAGCCATGATGAGTGTGTCCATGTCGGCACTGCTAAAGGCAGGGTCAAAATGGCCCTTGACGAAGATATCGCCGAAGAGGATACGCCTCTTCCTGTGGTCGATGCGCTTTTTCCTGATTTTCCCTGTGTAATACAGCGTGGTCTTAAATTGGTGTCCGCTCCCCAGATTCTGCAATGCCGTGGCACAGGTGAAAAGTTTTGTCGTGGAGGCAGGGCGGTGTGTCTTCTGCGCCTCGTGAGCGTAGATGACAGTGTCGTCGTCAGCGTCATAGACCATGATGCCGCATGAGGCGTGTTTCATGACGGGGTGGGCAGACAGCAGACTGTCGATGTCATGTTTTATGGTAGTGTGCCAGTCATTGTCTGCATAGCCCCGGATGCTTGCCGTACAGAGCCAGAGAAATAAGATGATGTATTTAAGTTGTTCCATTTGTATTGCGGATTTTCAGTTACAAAGATAGCACAATCCGCTGTATTACGCATGGCGTCAGATGGTTTTCCTTTGGCTTGCTCCTGTGACAGGAGAGCAGGACGGAATAATTATGGTGTTGCCGAGGCCAAATAATTTTCTTATGTGTATGGCTGCTGATGCTTGCCAATTAGTATATAATTTGTAACTTTGTACTCAAAGTTATTATAAAGCATATTTATGCAACGATACGTCCGTTTTGCGTGTAAGGTGATGATTCTTTTGCTTGTCGGTCTGTGCATGGCTCAGAGTGGTATGGCAAAAGACAAGAAAACAGCGGAAAAGAAGCGTATCCCTGTTGCAGAGGCGTTGCCCATGCCTGACCAAATGGTGCCCCAGAGTGTGTGTCAGGCTGACTTGCGTAGTGCTGAAGAGGCAAAATTGCTCGACGGGGCTGATTTTCTTAACAGGGAAGGCATAGACGTGTCGCATTATCAGGGAATGATAGATTGGAAAGAAGTGGCTTCTTCGGGCAAGGTGGGCTATGTCTATATCAAAGCGACTGAGGGCTCCGGTCTGGAAGATGACTGCTACGAATATAATCTGCGTGAGGCTCGCAAAAACGGTATATTGGCAGGAAGCTATCATTTTTTCCGTTCCAACACTTCTGTGGACGAACAGATTGCCAATATGACTTCGGTCGTTAAAGCCAAAGATCAGGACCTGATACCGATAGTCGACGTGGAGCGTGTCAATGGCAAGGTGTCAGTCTTTCTCGGCCGGCTCCATGCGTTTATGAAGGCCGTGGAGGAACATTACCATTGCAAACCGATACTATACACATTTGTGAACTTCTACAATAAATACCTGCGGGGAGAAGGCTTTGAGAAATATCCGCTGATGATAGCTTTCTATCGTGATGACCAACCGTTGCTGAGCGATGAGCGGCCGTATGTCATATGGCAATACACGTCTCACGGGGAGGTGCCGGGAATAGACGGCAATGTGGACCAAAGTCGTATTATGGAAGGCTTTACAATAAATGATATCAGATACTGATGAAAGATAGTAAGCAAATCCGAATATCTTTAATATACCATATCTTCGAACCTGTTGACCGCATCAGACTGATGTGGCAGAGCGGAACGGGCGACGAGTGTATCCAAGAGACAGTGTGGATGGAGCGGCAAGACGGTGACCAGTGGCTCTCTTGCTGTAAATTGCCTGTGATGAAGGGTGCGCTGAACCAGTTTTATTTTGAAGTGTGGCGCGGGGAGGAGATGATAGACACCGAGCCACGCTATTGCCATTACGCAGAGACAGGTGGCGAGCTTACGGATATTGCCGGCCGGTGGATTACCAATACGGACAACAACTGCTGCCGCTACACATCGGCATTTCAGGATTGTATCTATTCGCCGGTGACAGGAAGGCAGAAAGCAATAAAAGGCAAGACGTTGATGCTTGTGCAAGACTTTATATGTCCTAAAGGCTATGAACTCTGTCTTGTAGGCAGTGAGCCTGAACTGGGAGCATGGGATGTGGGCAAGGCCGTCCGTATGGAGAGGCGCGGCTATTACGCCTATGCCGCCGAGTTGCCCGCAGTGAAGGGTCAGATGGAGTACAAATATGTGTTGAGAGGACGTGATACGGGCGATGTTATTTGGGAAACAGGCTGTAACAGGATACTGGATGACACCGTAGGGCCCTCCCGGGACAACGTCAGGGTATTGGAAGATACCGCCTTGCGCCTGTCTCAATATCAAGACAGGCTGGCGGGTATAGTCGTGCCGGTATTCTCATTGCGTTCACGGGCGAGTTGGGGAGTGGGCGATTTCGGCGATATGAAACGGATGGTGACATGGGCCAATCACGTCGGACTGCATGCCTTGCAAATTTTGCCCATCAATGATACGACACGGACAGGAACATGGGAAGACTCTTATCCATATAACGCTATCTCTATCTATGCGTTGCATCCTATGTATGCTGATGTGAACGCACTCGGAAAACTGAAGGACGGTAAGACGCAGCGACAGTTTGAACAGCAACGCAGGAAACTTAATGCGATGGCTCAGGTGGACTATGAGGCTGTCAACAGACTCAAAAATCAGTACCTGTGGACATACTTTGTGGAGAATGAGCAAGATATAGAAGTGTCCTTTAATCCGGTATTGATGCCGTATGTGTATTATCGCGTACTTATGGATGTATATGGTACGGCGAATTTCAGGGAATGGCCTGACCACCGGTCTTATGACGAAAAACGGTTGGAAAAGACAATGCGCCAGAGCAATCATTGGCGTAAAGTGAGATATTACGCATGGGTGCAACAGATTCTCGTGCAGCAATTAAAAGATGTACATAAATACGCACGCCGGAAGGGCGTGATACTCAAGGGCGACATGCCTATCGGAGTCAGCCGTAACAGTGCCACAGTGTGGTTTGACCCGCAGTATTTTCATACTGACGGACAGGCTGGGGCGCCGCCGGATTTCTTTTCGGAGAAAGGGCAGAACTGGGGATTCCCGACATATAATTGGGATAACATCCTCAGGGATAATGGTGTATGGTGGAAAAACAGGCTGGTGTACATGGCGCAGTTTTTTGATGCCTACCGTATAGACCATGTGCTTGGTTTCTTCCGTATTTGGCAAATACCCTACGGCACGTCAGACGGCAGAATGGGGTATTTCTTGCCAGACTTGCCGATGACGGAGGATGAAATCAGACGTAACGGTTTCTGGAAACCCATGCAGGAATGTATCGCAACAGGCGAAGGCGATCCGTCGGATGTGTTGTTTATCCAAGACAAGGATGTGCAGACATTATATCATCCGGCTATCAGCGGGCAATCCACGGCAACTTATCACCGATTGAGCGAACGTGACCGCAGGGCTTACGACCATATTCACTATGAATATTTTTATCAGCGCCACAACGACTTTTGGGCAAAGGAGGGCATGCGACGGCTGCCTTGTGCGGTTTATTCCACACGTATGCTGGTTTGTGCCGAAGATTTGGGCATGGTTCCGGATTGTGTACATAGGGTGCTGGAGCGTTTCCGTATACTCTCTCTGGAGGTGCAGAGTATGCCCAAACGCAATGAGGGAACGTTCAGTTGGTTGCCGAACAATCCTTACCGCTCTGTGGATACGATTACCACTCATGACATGGAACCGCTGCGGCTGTGGTGGAAGAAATTTCCCGACCGTGCGCAGTTGTATTTTGAGCAGCGCATGAGCGGTAGTGGTGAGGTACCGGAGGACCTCTCGCCTGACATGGCGGAGCATATTATCCGTCAGCACATGGCGAGTCCGTCCGTGCTGTGCATTGTTGCCTTGCAGGACTGGCTGGCAATAGATGGCGACATGAGAAATCCTGACGTTGAGACGGAGCAAGTTAACCAACCTGCCAATCCGCGTCACTACTGGCGTTACAGAATGCACATTAATATTGAAGATATGCAGCGTGCCACAGCGTTCAATGAAAAGGTCAGGGCGTTGTCGCAGAGAAAGAATTAAATTGTTGAAGTATAAATGTAGTGTATGATGAAAAAGAAATATCTCCCCTGGATGGTGTCAGTAGCAGTATTCCTAAGCATCGGTGTGACGGTTTGTCTGCAATTTTTTTCACCAGTGACCGAAAGCGACGGCGCGTATATCAATATAGATGATAATGACACTATGGATTCCGTCCTGACGAAATATGCTGAGGTTTCAGGCGGCAGGCATGTTACAGTCTTCAAATGGACCGCATCTGTTTTAGGCTATGACAAGAAAATACGCACTGGACATTATGAAATCAATCCTCACGAAGGCTTGTTAAGTCTGGTAAGAAAACTCCGCAGCGGTATGCAGACACCCATAAAACTCACAGTGCCGTCGGTGAGGACAGTGGAGCGCCTGGCTGCCGAGCTGGGGGAGAGACTGATGATAGACTCAACGGCAATTGTCACGATGCTCAAGGACAGTTTGACGTGTGCAGGTTATGGCCTCGATACTGCTAATATCATAGGCATTTTCATTCCCAATACTTACGAATTGTATTGGAATATCCCAGTAAAGAAGTTTCTTGACCGTATGAAAAAAGAAAGTGATACGTTCTGGACGGAACAGCGCCTGTCAAAAGCTGAAAAGACCGGAATGACACCGCAGGAAGTTATCACGTTGGCATCCATTATAGACGAGGAGACTGCCAACAATGGCGAGAAACCCATGATAGCCGGGATGTATCTCAACCGTCTGAAATCTGGGATGCCCCTGCAGGCTGACCCGACCGTCAAATTTGCTTTGAGGCAATTTGGACTGAAGCGAATTTACAACAACTTGTTGAACACGGATAGTCCATACAATACCTATCGCAATGTGGGTTTGCCTCCCGGTCCCATACGCGTGGCATCCGTGGCAGGTATTGACGCCGTACTGAACTATGTGAAGCATGAATATATGTATATGTGCGCCAAGGAAGACTTCTCAGGCACGCATAACTTTGCCCGTACATATTCGGAACATCTCCAGAATGCGCGCAAATATTCCAACGCACTCAACGAGAGAGGTATCAGATGACAGCCGCAGAGCGCAGACGGAGTCGGGAGAGATAATTCTGTGAGAAAATTCGTTTAAGTACTCGGTTTATTTCCAATTAAAATTATTAACTTTGCACCGCTAACGCCGAAATGGCTCAGTTGGTAGAGCAATTCATTCGTAATGAATAGGTCCCGGGTTCGAGTCCCGGTTTCGGCTCACAAGTAAATAAAAGAAGCGCTATAACAATGTATAGCGCTTCTTTTTGTTATGAACAGTTGATTTACTTTAAGCTGAATGTCAGATTGTCATCCTTGCCTGCAATGTTCAGCTTACCTTCGCGGAGAAGCCATCCGATAGCAAGGTAGAACTCTGTTGAACGGCGTACTTTGATGCCTTTCATGATTTCCTTCTCGTTTGCTGCGCCTGCAGCATTCAAAAATTCCCAAACTTTGCCGGCAAGTGTGCCAGCCTTTTCTTCTAATGTCATTTTATGTTTCTTTTGTTTCGCACTGCAAAATTACGAAGAACATTATATAGATTGTTCAAGAACAATGCTTAAAATAAACTGAAATCTAATGATTTGTACTAAAGCTTAGTTGATGATTTTAACTTTTGCTGCCTGTGCCTTACATTTTGTGCGTAAATCCTCAAGGCTGGTGCCGATAGGGCCGTAAGTCAGGACTACGCCCATGCGGCGATGCTCGCGATTGGCAATTTTGCCGAAGATGCGTATGTCGGTATTGGGCAAATCTATAGCATCTTCTACGCCTTCATAACATGGTGCCACTTCGCTCGCTTTGTCAGCGAGGATTACAGCACTTGCTCCCGCTTTCTCCAGTGTGATGTTAGGAATGGGTAACCCAAGAACGGCGCGGGCGTGCAACTCAAACTCACTGAGATTTTGAGTGTTGCCCAAGGTTACCATACCAGTGTCATGTGGTCTTGGAGACAACTCAGAGAAGTACACTCCGTCTTTGTTGCTGAGGAAGAACTCCACGCCCCAAATACCTGCGCCGGTAAGTGCCTTGGTGACTTTGTCTGCGATGCGTTGTGCCTCTGCAAGATGCTCAGGAGAGACAACGGCGGGTTGGAAACTCTCTTGATAGTCGCCGTTTTTCTGGACATGTCCGATAGGGGGACAGAAAAGTGTAGGACCATTCTTCTGGGTTACGGTCAAGAGTGTTATCTCGGAGTCAAAATGGATAAATTCCTCAATGATGACTTCCTGAATGTCACCACGGCTGCCCGAGCAAGCGTAGTCCCAAGCGTGGCGAAGTTCGTCAGCTGTCTTGGCAACGCTCTGGCCCTTGCCTGATGATGACATCAAAGGCTTGATGACACACGGAAAACCTATCTCTTTGGAAGCTTCTTTAAGTTCTTCGTAGGTATTGGCATAAAAGTATTTGGCTGTTTTAAGTCCAAGTTCTTTTGCTGCCAGATCACGGATGGACTTTCTGTTCATTGTGAAATTGACGGCATTGGCACTCGGTACGACTTGTATGCCTTTTTTCTCGCACTCATATAGTTTCTCTGTGCGTATAGCTTCAATTTCGGGCACGATGATGTCCGGCTGATGTTTTTCCACGGCTGCCATCAGGGCATCGCCGTCTAGCATGTTAAACACTTCGCACTCGTCGGCCACTTGCATGGCGGGGGCGTTAGCGTAACGATCACAGGCCACTACATACTGACCTAAACGCTTGGCTGCAATGGTGAATTCTTTGCCTAACTCACCAGAGCCTAACAGAAGAATCTTTTTGGTTTTCATTTCAAAATAGAATTTTATATATTGAGTAATCGAATGTTGGTATCTATGGGTGGAATATTGTTTAACGCGCATTGAGCGGCCACATAACCCGCATTTTGCCCGATGATGACAGAGTTGCCGTTGACGCGATAACTGGAATGGGCAGTGAAGTCACCGCTGATACATCTGCCGGCAAGCAGTAATCCTTCAATGTCCTTGGGTATTAGTGCGCGCAGGGGAATATCGTATGGTTTTGACTTGATACCACGGCTGTATTTCTCGCCTGTATGCTCGTGCTCATTTTTTGTGGAATGAATATCAACGCCGAAAGTAACATGGCATATAGCATCTTTGTGCATTTTACCCTCAGTCAAGTCATTTTGTGTCACTGTGTAAAGTCCATGAATACGCCTTCCCTCACGGCAACCTATCTGAGAGGCCGTGGCAACCAACCGAATATCCTTCCAACGTCCTCCGACTCTTTGAAGAGCTTGGACAATGTGATGGACTTCATTGCGTCCTTCGATGCTTGCGCGGGTTAAATCATCCCTGCTGACTGATTTCATCTGAAATTGGTGTTGTGCCATCAAGGCATAAATGCCCCGGTTGAGCTCAAAGAGGCATGGCATGCGGTAAGTCGGTTCAAAGCCGCCATTCCGTATTTCTTGGATGAGGTTGCGCTTGGCTTGGCGTGTGCTGAAACCGCCCCATTGCACGCAATCTTTAATAAGTTCAAAATCTAATCCGGTAACGGCACCTAGCATTGACATGGGTTGTGTGTTTCCCTCTGCGTCTCCCCAGTCGTAACTGCATCCGCAGAAGAATGCTACATCGCCGTCTCCTGTGCAATCGACAAACATTTTAGCAGCGATGGCTTCTCTGCCCGATTTAGATTCTGTGATAATGTGGGTGATGCGTTTGTTTTGTACGATAGCGCCTGTGACATAGGTGTAAAGCAGGACTGTAATTTTTGATTGAGCACATAGCTCATCTAAAATAAGCTTCATGCCTTCTGTGTCGAAGGTGAACAGATGTGCAGTGTCATGTTCGGTGTTTTTCCAGTGTCCTTCAATGAGTTTTTGCTTCAGTTCTTCTACCAGTCCCTTTTTGTTTTGATGGTCTAACATGACACCCAGAAGTCCTGCTGTCCATGTGCCGCCTAAGAAACCGGCGTGTTCTACAAGAATAACTTTTGCTCCTGAGCGTGCGGCTTCGATTGCGGCACCGATGCCTGCAGGTCCACCACCGCAGACAACAACATCCGCTTGGTGTCTGACAGGAATCCGACGTTCTTTTTCTATGATGAAATTTTCAGAAACGTCCGAATTTATTCCAATGCTATTATTCGCTTCCACCTGCCGGTATGGCAAGACACTGGCTACTGAAAGTGCAACAGCATTTTTGATGAATTTTCTTCTTTTCATAGGATCATTCTATAATTCTGGTTTTGCAGAGAGTGGGGAAGGAGTGGAGCCATAGACGGACGGCCAGTTGTTGGTCCAGTGCACTTTATCCATGAGAGCCATGCGTCCTATGTCAGGGTTTGTTTTGCTATAGGCGTGGTAGATAATCCAGTCATCACCATTCTTGTCAGTAAAAATCTCTGCGTTGTGTCCTGTGCCTGCCCATTTCTCGTTTCCGTGAATAAGCACTTCGTGCTGGTTCTTCATAAGGCTTCCTCCAGTTTTTGTGGTGTATGGCCCAAAGAGACTTGTGGAGCGGGCGTAGACGGTCTGATATGTACTGGCGGCACCGCTACAGCAAAACCCTATGGAGCCGAAGAAATAGTAGTAGCCGTTTCTCTTGTAGATGTAGCTCCCTTCATAGGCTGTGCCGCCTATCTGGGTCTTGACAGCGCCTTTCTTGACAGACAGACCGTCGTCGCTGAGTTCTATGATATAGATGCCGGAGAAGCTGCCCCAGATGAGATATTTCCTTCCGTCATCCTCTTCAAAGTAGCAGGGGTCGATGCTGTTGCGGACGCCTATTTCGTAGCTCAAAAACAGTTTTCCGAACTCGTTCACCTTGGTGTCCGGATTGTCGTAAGGTTCAAACGGCCCTTCCGGTCTGTCTGCTACGGCCACCCCGATGCCACAGCTATCATTGCTACCCCATTTTGACAGGGCAAAGTAGAGAACGTATTTACCGTTTATCTTGTTGATGTCAGGAGCCCAGTAGCGGTTTACTCCGGGGACAAAGTCAGGACGGAAGGTACCAAATGCCTTGCCTACGTAGGTCCATGTCACCAGGTCCTTGCTTTTCTTGATGTTCTCTCCTGTTCCGTAAAGATAGAAATAACCGTCGTCGGCTTTGATGTAGCTCGGGTCAGGATAATCTTCTCCAATGATGGGGTTGGCATATGTGCCGTAATTTTTCGGGCGCAAGGTGACAACCTGTGCATCACAGTAGGCAGACAGTAAACAGAAAAAAACGTATATAAGATATTTCATTTGACAATGATTTTCTTTATGATGTCCTTTTCAATCCTCACGATATATATTCCCGGAGCGTATTGCCGTTGGTATGTGACGTCGCAACCGTTGGCGTCATATATATTATAGTTGTGTGTTCCTGAAATGTTAATCTGACGATTGGTAACATGCACTTGGTATGACTCTGCCGTGGGAGATGCAATCGCCGATGCCGTTGAGTCGGATTTGTTGACGGCTACTATGCGCCAGGCGAAACGCGAATTCTTGTTCATGAAGTTGTCCTTGTATGTTGCAGGTGCATATAAGGTATCGGAAGCGTGGAGGTAGAAGGAGACGCCGTAAGGGTCTTGGCAACTTATTTCAACCTGGTCTGTTCCCTTGATTGGCTTAATCTTCCATGTCGATGCGTTAGAGCGGGTGTATTCCTGTCCGGCACGGTAAAAATTTCCAATCGGTTCGCAGGAGCCGTTCAGGTAGAACTTGGTCTGGACGTTGCGTATATAATATTGTGTACTGTCGTTCTTGCTTTTGATGAACGTCCATTCCTGACGCAGGTTCGTAGTGTCGCGCTGGCAGTAGGAATAGTAGTAAGCATTTGTGTTTGGAGTGCTCCTGTCATCCTGGATGCAGATGTTAGAAAACTTGGAATAGGAATTATAGATGACATAATTCGTATTTTCCAAGTAATCAGTGGCTTGCAGACAAGTAGGAAAGCAACAGACCAGGAGTGAGACAAGAAATTTGTACATATCCGTATAAAATACAATATTATATGCAAATATACAAAATAATATATAGATTGGAGTGACTCTTAATTCTAATTTTTATTTACTGAGGTCATTGATATTTTATTTTGTTTATTTCGCTGTACAAGTGAGAGTGTAATTCCCAGACAAAGACAGCCATCTTAAGCTTGTCTTCATGTCACAGTCCCTGACAGGTTCAGAAGTTTACGCTGATATATGCTCCATTCCATAGGCTGGAACATACGTTCCATCGGACGGAATCTATATTCCAGCCTATGGAACGGAAAACTTGTCGGGTCAGGGTGACACATTGTTGCTCTTGATTCCGGGCAGGTAATGACAGGTTTTATGTATGGCAGGGTGTGTTTAATCTATCTGACGGGAAATAAAAAACTTTGGTGAATGATATAATTTTTGATATTTTTATGTTACAATTTGGCTATTTGTGAATTAATCTGTAAATTTGAAAGTATATATCAAACCAGAAGTGATGACAGATTATTTGAAGCTCATAAAAAGGCCTTGTTATCTGCAATTTGACAAGAACCAGATGACCAATCTGCAGATTTCAATGACGAAGGAAATACTGCTCACCAACAGACTCGGCGGGTTTTGCAGTACGACTGTGCTGGGATGCAATATCCGTAAATACAATGGTTTGCTGGTTGTGCCTGTCCCCGGACTGGATGACGAGAGCCATGTGTTGCTGTCGTCATTGGACGAGACGGTGATACAGCACGGTGCAGAGTTCAATCTGGGTATCCACAAATTCCAGGGAGAAAACTACAGTCCTAAGGGGCATAAATATATTGTTAAGTTTGAATGGGACAAAGTGCCCGTTGTTATTTATCGTGTGGGCGGTGTCATACTGCAGAAAGAGATTGTTTTCATGGCTAATGACCAGCGTGTGATGATACGCTATACATTGCTTGACGCCCATTCCGCTACGACATTGCGCCTTCGCCCGTTTCTGGCTTTCCGCAGCGTGAGAGAGTTTACACGGCGCAACAACAATTACAACGGCGGTTATGAACCGGTGGCGGGTGGTGTGAAGATGTGTATGTATCACGGTTATCCGGAACTCTATATGCAGACCAGCAAAAAGAGCACATTCAAGTATGTCCCCGACTGGTATCTCGGCTTCGATTATCCCCGTGAGCGCGAACGCGGATATTCATCTAATGAGGACTTGTTTACGCCGGGCTACTTTGAGATGCCTATAAAGAAAGGGGAGAGCATCGTATTTTCTGCCGGACTCTCAGAAATGAAGTGCCTGGCTATGAAACGCAATATGGAGCGAGAGATAGAGACAAAAGATTCCATGTCGGGTTTCTACAACTGCCTGGTGCGATCTGCCCATCAGTTTCACATAGAAAAAAACAATCAGCATTATATCAAGGCAGGCTATCCGTGGTTTAAGTGCAGGGCAAGAGATTTCTTTATCGCCATGCCCGGACTGACTTTGTATATCGGTGAGCAAACCAAGTTTGAACGGTATATGGAAACCGCCTCGACGGCATTAAGGCAATGGATGGATGATGGCGGTGTTGATGTGGAGGTGTATGAGGTTCATCAACCTGATGTGATGTTGTGGGCCATGTGGTCCCTGCAGCAATATGCCAAATTTACCTCACTGGAGTATTGCTACCATAAATACGGCAAGTTGATAAACCGGATTATGGAGTTTATCATGAGTGGCAAGCATCCTAACCTCTTTGTCCATGATAACGGATTGCTGTATACCAACGGACATGATGTGACGATAAGTTGGATGAACTCGGTCAGCGATGGCAAGCCCATTATACCACGCTCAGGATACCTTGTGGAGTTTAATGCCTTGTGGTATCATGCGATATGTTTTTGGTCGGAGATGCTCAATGTGACAAAACATAAAGCCAAGGCGGACTTCTACCAGGGATTTTCCGTGAAAGTGCGCGAGTCTTTCCGTAAGGTGTTCATCAACAGATTCGGTTATCTGTATGATTATGTTGACGGTGACAACGTGAGTTGGGACGTGCGCCCGAATATGGTATTTGCTATCGCCCTTCATTTTACGCCATTGACAAGAGAAGAGCAAAAGAGTGTACTGGATACATGTACACGTGAGTTGTTGACGACAAAGGGCTTACGCTCGCTGACGCCGAAGAGCGGTGCCTATAATCCGATATACGAGGGGCCGAACTGGAAACGTGACTATGCCTACCATCAAGGTACCGCATGGCCGTGGATGGCCGGTTTCTATCTGGAGGCATACATGAGGATATACAGACGCAGCGGACTGACCTTCATAGAAAACCAGATGATTGGTTTTGAAGACGAAATGAAGTTCCACGCATTGGGGTCTATACCGGAACTGTTTGACGGCAACCCGCCTTTCCATGGCAGAGGAGCTATATCTTTTGCTATAAACGTGGCGGGAATCCTCAGAGCTCTCCGTCTGTTGGATGATTATGAGAAAGAATAAACAAATAGGAAAAAATATATAGAGGAAATGAAAGTATTGATGTTCGGTTGGGAATTCCCTCCTCATATTTTAGGAGGACTGGGTACGGCCAGTTTTGGTCTGACCAAGGGATTGTCTATGCAACCAGATATGGATATCACTTTCTGCTTGCCGAAGCCATGGGGCGACGAAGATCAAAGTTTCTTGAAAATCATTCCTATGGACTGCGTGCCTGTGGTATGGCATGATGTGAATGCGCAGAAGATTACTGAACGTACAAACGGAAGGATTCTCCCGGAACTCTACTATGCGTTGCGTGACAACATCTATGCGGATTTCCGTTATATCCACACTAATGATATAGGTTGCATAGAGTTCTCCGGGCGTTATCCGGACAATCTGTATGAAGAAATCAATAACTACAGTATCGTCGCAGGTGTCATTGCACGTCAGCAGCAATTTGACATCATTCATGCGCATGACTGGCTGACATATCCTGCTGGAATCTACGCAAAGCAGTTGTCGGGCGCACCTCTGGTCATACATGTCCATGCGACAGATTTTGACCGCAGCAGAGGTCATGTCAACCCTGTGGTATATGGCATAGAGAAGGATGGCATGGACCATGCAGACTGTATCATGTGCGTCAGTGAACTGACAAGGCAGACGGTAATCAGTCAATATCATCAGGATCCGAATAAATGCTTTGCGATGCATAACGCCGTATATCCCTTGCCGGAGCATGTTCAGGAGATAGTGAGCCGGCGCAAGCCTTTTAATGAGAAAAAAGAGAAAGTGGTGACATTCTTAGGGCGAATAACCATGCAAAAAGGTCCTGAGTATTTTGTTGAAGCTGCTAAACTGGTGATAGAGCGTACACGCAATATACGTTTTTGTATGGCTGGAAGCGGTGATATGATGAACGACATGATAGAACTCGTGGCAAAAAAAGGCATCTCGCACCGTTTTCATTTTCCGGGTTTCATGAAAGGTGACGCAGTGTATGAGGCTTTTCGTGACAGCGATGTATATGTCATGCCGTCAGTATCAGAACCGTTTGGTATTTCGCCGTTGGAAGCTATGCAATGCGGTGTGCCGAGCATCATAAGCAAACAGTCGGGCTGCGGCGAGATATTGGATAAATGTATCAAGACCGATTACTGGGACATCCAGTCTATGGCTGACGCTATGTACGCACTGTGCAAGTACGAATCATTACATAGATATCTCAGCAATGAAGGCAAAAAAGAAGTGGATGCAATCACCTGGGAAAAGGTAGGGCAGCGCATCCGTAGCCACTATGACAGATTGTTGGGAGTATAAATAATAAAAATGTAAATTAGTTACAAGACATATGAAAACCATTTGTTTGTATTTTGAGATACATCAAAACATCCATCTGAAGCGCTATCGCTTCTTTGATATCGGCTCAGACCATTACTATTATGACGACTATGAGAATGAGCGTAGCATAGTAGAGACGACCAATAACTCTTATGTCCCGGCCTTGAATACATTGATAGAAATGGCGAATGATAATAAGGGTTTCTTCAAATGTGCTGTTTCATTGTCAGGATGCTCCATAGAATTGTTGGAAATTCATGCGCCACATGTAATAGGTCTTTTGAAAAAACTGATAGACACAGGCTGTTGTGAGGTTGTTGCCGAACCTTATTCACATGGACTGGCTTCGCTGGGCAATGAGTCTGCTTTCCGCGATGAAGTCAAACATTTGTGCGAAAAGGTTGAGGGCTTGTTTGGTGTCAGGCCGACCATATTCCGCAACTCTTGTTCTATATACAGCGATGAGATAGGGCGCTTTGTTTATGAAATGGGATTCAAAGGCATGTTGACAGAGGGTGCAAAGCACGTGTTGGGATGGAAGAGTCCGCATTTTGTATACAACTGTGTGACGGCTCCGTCGCTGAAGTTGCTTTTACGCGATAACCGTTTGTCAGAGGACATTAGTTTCCGTTTCAACGACTATGGATGGTCGGAGTATCCCTTGATGGCAGATAAATACATGGATTGGATATCTCAGACTCCAGAGGAAGAGCAACTGTTTAATCTCTTTATGGAATTGTGTGCGCTGGGTGTTTTCCAACCGTTGTCATCCAATATTCTTGAGTTTTTCAAGGCTATGCCGTTAGAAGCAAAAAAGAGAGGCATTAAGTTTGCTGCTCCTTCTGAGGTGTGCAAAAAGATGAAATCTGTTGGGCCGATACATGTTGCAGATCCTATATCATGGGTTGATGAGGAACGTGACGTGAGTCCGTGGCTGGGCAATATCATGCAACAGGAAGCCT
>Ga0310695_10003689_pt1 | contig 29543 bp, 21 predicted proteins | sample RumenRJG_04DNA_FD_203882 | JGI IMG/M metagenome (GOLD analysis project Ga0310695, IMG submission 203882) | Bovine rumen microbial communities from Lethbridge, Alberta, Canada - RJG_04 (v2) (version 2) | ecosystem: Host-associated > Mammals > Digestive system > Stomach > Rumen | place: Canada...
GTTTGGTCCGATCCGTTCTGAGCATAAGCGAGATTTAGTACAACTCTGCGAAAAAAGCTGAACGACGCAGGAGATATACCTTGAAGGCGACTTCCTAAGGGCGCGACTTCCTAAGGGCGCGACAACACATTTTGACTGCACAAGAGTGAAAACTCCTGCGCAGTCTTTTTTGCGCGTAACGTTACTTTTACACGCCTTCGGGTGGGCGTGTATGGCAGCAAAAGAAATGAAAGAGTCGAAAGTTGTATAATTGTATACATTTTTATTGACAATCTTTTTCACACGTGTATAATAGCTTTCATAAATAGAACAATGAAAAAGCAAAGGCGCTTAGTGGATGAAGGGAACTTCATCTATTAGGCGCCTTTTTTTATGACACAGCCCGGCATAGGAGAAAAGAAAATGTACCCTCAGATGGAACATGATGCCTGCGGCATCGGAACTATAGTCAATATCGACGGTCGGCAGGACCACCGTGTGGTGGATGACGCCCTGCACATTGTGGAGAAGCTGGAGCACCGCGCCGGTAAGGACGCCACCGGAGAGGTGGGAGACGGCGTGGGTATTCTCACTCAGATTCCTCATCGCTTTTTCAGCAAGGCGGCGCAGGCTGCCGGGATTACGCTGCGTGTTTCCGGAGAACCCGGCCGGTTTCCGCAAAAGAGCACTGTCCGGGACAGCGCAGGATGGCGGGCAGGCGAAGACACAGTCAGCCGGACAGGCGAAAGCGCAGTCAGCCGGGCAGGTGAAAGCACAGGCTGCAGGGCAGGCGAAGACACAGTCAGCCGGGCAGGTGAAAGCACAGGCTGCAGGGCAGGCGAAAGCGCAGGATGTCAGGCAGGCGATTACGGAATCGGCATGTTTTTCCTGCCCCAGGATAAATTGAAGAGAACCTTTGCCATCCGCATGTTTGAGGTGATCGCGCAGAAAGAAGGCCTGGAAGTACTGGGCTGGCGCGATGTGCCGGTGCGGGAACAAATCCTGGGAAAGGCAGCGGTCGACTGCATGCCCTGCATCCGCCAGTGTTTCCTGGCCCGGCCTGCGGATGTGGAGCGGGGCATAGCCTTTGACAGGAAACTCTATGTGGTCCGCAGGGAGTTTGAGCAGTCCTCTGAGGATACCTACATCTGTTCCCTTTCTTCGAGGACGATCGTTTACAAAGGCATGTTCCTGGTCGGCCAGCTGCGGCGCTTCTATGACGACCTGCAGTCCCCGGATTACAGATCGGCCATAGCCATTGTGCACTCGCGTTTTTCCACAAACACAACCCCGTCCTGGCACAGGGCCCACCCTTACCGCATGATCGCCCACAACGGCGAGATCAACACCATCCGGGGCAATATAGACAGAATGCTGGCCCGCGAGGAGACCATGACCAGCCCGGTCATGCAGGAGGATATAGACAAGATCTTCCCTGTCGTAGACCGCAGCGGATCTGATTCCGCCATGCTGGACAATACCCTGGAATTCCTCTACATGAACGGAATGCCCCTGGCCCTGGCTATGATGGTCATCATCCCCGAACCCTGGAAGCACAATACTTTCATGAGCGAGGATAAGCGCGATTTTTATCATTATTACGCCACTATGATGGAGCCCTGGGACGGGCCTGCAGCCATTCTTTTTACAGACGGCGAAGTTTTGGGTGCCACTCTGGACAGGAACGGACTGCGGCCCTCCCGCTATTACATTACGGATGACAACCGCCTGATCCTGGCCTCTGAGGTCGGCGTCCTGGACATTCCGGCAGCCCGCATTGTAAAAAAAGCCCGCCTGGAACCTGGACGGATCCTGCTGGTCGACACCAGGCAGCAGCGGATCATCTCCGACGAGGAGTGCAAGACCCACTATTCCCACCGCAGGCCCTACGGTGAGTGGCTGGACAGAAATCTGCTGCATCTGGATCAGCTTCCCATCCCCAACCACAAGATCCCGGTCCACACGCAGCAGGTCCGCGACCGGCTCTACAAGGTGTTCGGCTACACCTACGAGGACGTGAAGGACCAGATCCTGCCCATGGCGGAAAACGCCGTGGAGCCGACTCTTTCCATGGGACATGACGCGCCCCTGGCCGTGCTTTCCGAGGCACATCAGCTCCTGTTCAATTATTTCAAGCAGCTCTTTGCCCAGGTGACCAATCCGCCCATCGACTCCCTGCGGGAAAAAATTGTCACCGACACGACCGTCTATATCGGTTCGGACGGCGATCTTCTGCAGGAAAAAAGCGGCAACTGCACCGTCCTGGAGGTCAATCATCCAATCCTGACGGGGGTGGATCTCTTAAAGATCCGGCATCTGGATCAGCCCGGCTTCAAGGCAGGGGAGATCTCCCTGCTCTACTATAAAAATACATCGCTGGCCAAAGCGCTGGACCAGCTCAACATCACCGTGGACCGCGCTGCGGCGTCGGGCTGCAATATCATCATCCTGACCGACCGGGGCGTGGATGAAAACCACATGCCCATCCCTTCCCTGCTGGCAGTCTCCAGTGTCGAGCAGCATCTGGTCCAGACAAAGAGACGCACGGCTGTCTCCCTGATCCTGGAGAGCGGCGAGCCCCGGGATGTTCACCAGATGGCCACCCTTCTGGGCTTCGGAGCCCGCGCAATCTGTCCTTACCTGGCGCATGAATGCATCGGAGAACTGATCGACCTGGGGATCCTGGACAAGGACTATTACACGGCAGTCGAGGACTACAATGCAGCCCTGCTGGGAGGCGTCGTCAAGATCGCGGCCAAGATGGGGATTTCCACCATTCAGTCCTACCAGTCCGCCCGTATTTTCGAAGCGATCGGGCTGGGAGAGGATGTAATTGAAAAGTATTTCACCGGAACGGTCAGCCGCGTAGGAGGAATCGGAATCCCGGAGATCGAGGAGGGTGTTACTTTCCGCCACGATCACGCTTTTGATCCCCTGGGGCTGGGCGTCGACACGACTCTGGACTCTGTCGGCCTCCACTCCCTACGAAGGGGAGAGGGCAGTGAGGACCACCTGTACAGCCCGGAGACCATCATTGCTCTCCAGCAGGCAGTGCGCACAGCATCCTATGAGCGGTTTGAAGAATATACACAGCTGGTGGATGACGTCAGGCACCCTCATACACTGCGGGGGCTTTTGGAATTCGTGCCCGCCGGTCCCCCGGTCCCTCTGGAAGAAGTGGAATCCGTGGAGAGTATCGTCCGCCATTTCAAGACAGGCGCCATGAGCTTCGGATCTCTTTCCAGAGAAGCCCATGAAACCCTGGCGCGGGCCATGAATTCGATTGGCGCCAAGTCCAACACCGGCGAGGGAGGCGAGGCGCCGGAGCGCTTCGGCACAGATGCCAACAGCCGTATCAAGCAGGTGGCCTCGGGGCGATTCGGAGTGACCAGCGCCTATCTTTGCAGCGCCGACGAGATCCAGATCAAAATGGCCCAGGGAGCCAAGCCCGGTGAGGGTGGACACCTGCCGGGCAAAAAGGTCTATCCCTGGGTCGCTGAGACAAGGTATTCGACACCGGGCGTCTCCCTGATCTCCCCTCCGCCCCATCACGATATTTACTCCATCGAGGATCTGGCCCAGCTGATCTATGACCTGAAAAACGCCAACCGCGACGCCAGGATCAATGTCAAGCTGGTCTCCGAAGCCGGGGTCGGCACTATAGCCTCCGGTGTCGCCAAGGCAGGCGCCCAGGTCATCCTGATCTCCGGTTATGACGGAGGTACGGGAGCCGCGCCCGGCAGCTCCATCCACAACGCCGGCCTTCCCTGGGAGCTGGGACTCTCCGAGGCCCACCGCTGCCTGGTGGAAAACGGACTTCGCAGCCGTGTCGTCCTGGAGACGGACGGCAAGCTCATGAGCGGGCGCGACGTCGCCATTGCGGCTCTTCTGGGCGCGGAGGAATACGGCTTCGCCACAGCTCCCCTGGTGACCATGGGCTGTATGATGATGAGGGTCTGCTCCAAAGATACCTGCCCGGTCGGCATTGCCACCCAGAATGAAAAGCTTCGCTGCCGCTTTAAGGGAAAGCCTGAACATGTCGTGTGTTTCATGACCTTTATCGCCGGACAGCTGAGGCAGATCATGGCGGACCTGGGCTTTGCCAGGCTGGAGGATATGATCGGACGTACCGACTGCCTGCGCGTGCGCGAAAACCTGATCACGGGCCGCGCTTTCAAGGTCGACATGAGGCAGATTCTGGGCGACAGCCCTTTCCCTGTATCGCCTCAGAAAGACTTGTACGACTTCCGGCTGGAGACCACTCCGGACCTGTCTGTTCTGGTTCCTGCCTTCGCGGAAGGCCTGGCAAAGGGAGCTATGAAAGGCAGGCTGCCTGAATCAATTCTGAAAAACAAGGCGAAGACAGATACTGAAAAAGACAGCAGAAGAGATGCTTTTGCCGCATATCTGCAGGAAAAGAAGACAGCCCTGGGAAGGCTGGCCTGTGAGAAAGCCGGAACCCGGGTGATCGGACACTACGAAACCTCACTGAAGGTTTCCTCCACCGACCGCGCATTCGGGGCGATCCTGGGTTCCGAGGTCACCAAAAACTTCGGCAATACACTGGCGGAGGACACCTTTGTGGTCAATGCCTGCGGCGGAGGCGGCCAGTCCTTTGGAGCTTTTTTGCCTAAAGGAGTGACGATCCGCCTGACCGGGGATGCCAACGATGGTTTCGGCAAAGGACTCTCCGGCGGCAAACTGATTGTTGTCCCGGACAAGGACAGCCCCTTTGAAGCGGACAAAAATATCATCGTCGGCAACGTCGCCCTCTTTGGCGCGACTTCCGGCAAGGCCTATTTCAACGGCATTGCGGGTGAGCGTTTCGGCGTCCGCAATTCCGGCGCCACCATCGTCGCGGAGGGATGCGGAGACCACGGTCTGGAATATATGACCGGCGGCCGCGCCGTCATTCTGGGCGGCACAGGCAAAAACTTTGCGGCCGGCATGAGCGGCGGCATCGCCTATGTCCTGGACCTGGACCATACTCTCTACCGCCGGATGAACAAAGATATGACCATGCTGCAGGAGCTGACTGAGGACTATGATATCGCTGAATTGCGGGGGATTCTGGAGGACTATGTGCGGGAGACATTTTCGGCACTTGGCCAGAAAATCCTCTCCTCATACACGGACTATCTGTCTTATTTTAAAAAGATCGTCCCCAGGGATTATCAGCGAATGCTGACTGCCATCAGCCGGCACGAAGAGCAGGGCATGCCTCATGACAAGGCCGTACTCGAGGCCTTCCGTGAGATTTCCGCAGGATAATTTCCACAGGATGATTTCCGCGGGATTTTCGAAGGACGTTTTGCGCGAGATGATTCCACGGGATTACATCTCCGCAGGATGATTTCCGCAAAATCTCCGTGGCAATAATCTGCGCGGGATGAAGATTTGAAGTGAAGAACGACTGCGCGGCCAGAAGCCCGCGCACGGAAAACATAGTGACTCATGGAACAAAGGAATCAATCATGGGAAAAGCAACAGGATTTCTGGAATACAAGAGACAGGAAAATATTGACCGCGACCCGCTGGAGAGACTCTCGGATTACGGTGAGTTTCACTATCCTCTGCGGGCGCAGGAGCGCAGACAGCAGGGAGCCCGCTGTATGAACTGCGGCGTTCCAATGTGCCAAAGTGCCATCCGGCTCAAGGGAATGGTGACAGGCTGTCCCCTGCACAATCTGATCCCGGAATGGAATGATCAGATTTACGCGGGCCACGAGCAGCACGCTCTCTCCAGACTGCTCAAGACCAGCAATTTCCCGGAGTTTACGGGCCGGGTCTGTCCTGCCCTGTGTGAAAAAGCCTGCATCAACGGCATGGACGGGGAGCCGGTGACCGTGCATGACAACGAGCTCTATATCATAGAGACGGCCTTTGCCAACGGATGGATGGAACCCCGCCTGCCCGTACTGCGCAGCGGCAAAAAGGTCGCCGTCGTGGGGGGCGGTCCGTCAGGCCTTGCGGCGGCGGACCAGCTCAATCACCGGGGACATTCCGTCACCGTGTTTGAGCGGGAAGACCGCATCGGCGGCCTTCTCATGTACGGTATCCCCAATATGAAGCTGGACAAGAGCGTCATTGAGCGCCGCAGAAAACTCATGGAGGCAGAGGGCGTCGTCTTCCGTACCGGGGTGAATGTCGGAAAGGAAGAGGCTAAGACCCTGAAGCAGGAATTTGACGCTGTCATCCTGGCCTGCGGTGCAAAACAGCCCAGGGGACTGACGGCCCTGATCACACAGGCAGATGACCTTGCGAAGACCCCACAGGAGTCCGGGCAGGAAGACAAGGGAAAAACATCAGAAAAACCTTCCGAAAAATCGTCGGGAAACCCTTCCGAAAACCCTTCCGAAAAATCTTCGGGAAAACTTTCTGAAAAAACATCCGAAAGATCATCCGAAAGATCACCGGAAAAAACATCAGGAAAATCATCAGAAAAAGCATCTAAGGCGCAGTCTATAGATCATGTGAAAGGCGTTTATTATGCCGTCGATTTTCTGACGGGCTGCACGAAAGCCCTGCTTTCCGGAAGTCGGGACAGCCGCGCGAAAGACAAGAATGTTGTCATCGTGGGCGGCGGGGACACCGGAAATGACTGCATCGGTACGGTGCTGCGCCAGGGCTGCAAAAGCGTCACCGCCATTGAGATGATGCCCGCGCCCCCTGTTGAGCGTGTGCCTTCAAATCCCTGGCCGGAATGGCCCAAAGTTCTCAAGACGGACTACGGGCATACGGAAGCAATCGCCCGTTTCGGATCCGATCCCCGCATTTTCAGTACGACAGTGAAAGAACTGATCCTGAAAGAAGGCATTCTGCATCAGATCCGGACCGTACAGGTTGAGTTCAGGGAAGGAAAATTACAGGAAATGGCAGGAACGGAGAAGCTCCTTCCATGTGACCTGCTGCTGATCGCGGCCGGCTTTACCGGCTGCCAGCCATACACTGCGGAGGCCTTCGGGGTGAACCTGTCCCCCCGCGGGACGGTCGTAAGTGAGGAAGGACCGGAACACTATCGGACCAATATACCAGGCATTTTCACAGCCGGGGACATGCACCGGGGCCAGTCCCTGGTGGTCTGGAATATCGTCGAGGGACGTGGCTGCGCCCGGGAAGTCGACGAATACCTGATGGGATATACCATGCTGTGAACATGGCGGCATGATTCTGCATTCAGGGGAAAAGATTCAGGGGAAAAGATTCAGGGGAAAAGATTCAGGGGAAAAGCGATTTAGCCTCGTTGAATCTTCGCGGATCTGTGAAACGGGAAATGGCTTATTCAGGCATCCTGATTCGGGCATCCTGACTCCGGAAAGAAGGAAACTCCGGAAAGAGGGAAACTACGGAAAGAAGGAAACTATGACCAGGTACATATTTGTCACCGGAGGTGTCGTCTCCGGTCTTGGAAAAGGAATCACGGCTGCCTCTCTCGGACGCCTGCTCAAGGCAAGAGGGTATCATGTGACCATGCAGAAGCTGGATCCATATCTGAATGTGGATCCTGGAACCATGAACCCCATTCAGCACGGAGAGGTCTTTGTGACCGATGACGGGACGGAGACAGACCTGGATCTGGGGCATTATGAGCGCTTCATCGATGAGAACCTGAACTTCAATTCCAACGTGACGAGCGGAAAAATATACTGGTCGGTTCTCAACAAGGAACGGCACGGGGACTACGGCGGAGGTACGGTGCAGGTCATTCCTCATGTGACCAATGAGATCAAGAGCCGTTTTTATAGAGAAGCATCGGACAGGACCGTTTGTCCGGAAAGACTGAAAGCCGCAGGACGATCCTTTCAGGAATCCGATGAAGATATGTCCGCTTATTCCGGAGAGGAGGACGGGCGGAAGGCTCCCCATATCGCCATCATTGAGGTCGGCGGAACGGTCGGGGATATTGAGTCACAGCCTTTTTATGAGGCGATTCGGCAGTTCATGCAGGAGAAACCGCAGGGTACCTGCTGCATGATCCATGTGACATTGATGCCTTACCTGTATGGATCGGAGGAACTCAAGACCAAGCCGACCCAGGCCAGTGTGCGGGAACTGCAGAGGATGGGGATTCGGGCGGATATCATTGTCTGCCGCTCAGGACGGGAGATTCCGCGCTCTCTGCGGGAAAAGGTTGCCCTCTTCTGCAACGTGCCGGTGTCACATGTGATCCAGAACCTGAATGCGGATTCTATCTATGAAGTTCCCATGATGATGGAAGAGGAGCACCTTGCGCAGGCCGCCTGCCAGTGTCTGCAGATTCCCTGCCCGGAACCTGCCCTGCAGGACTGGATTGAAATGGTGGACAAGCTCCGCCATCCCAAGAGAAAGGTGACCATCGCCCTGGTGGGAAAATACACCTCTCTGCACGACGCCTATCTCAGCGTTGTGGAGGCACTTCATCACGGTGGTATTGCAAATAACGCGGAAGTGGAGATCCGCTGGGTGGATTCGGAGAAGCTGGAAAACAGCCTTGCCGGATCCGATGCCGGAAGATTGCTGCAGGAACAGCTGGGCGGCATTGACGGCATGATTATCCCCGGCGGCTTTGGGACCCGCGGCACGGAAGGTATGATCCTGGCGGCTCAGTATGCCAGGGAAAAGGGGATTCCTTTTCTGGGAATCTGCCTGGGCATGCAGATGGCCCTTGTGGAGTTTGCCCGAAATGTTGTCGGCTGGAAAGATGCCAACAGCGCGGAACTGGATCCTGCAACCATGCATCCTGTCATCGACCTGATGCCGGAGCAGAAAAACGTGACGGATCTGGGCGGCACAATGCGCTTGGGTGCTTTCCCGTGTGCCCTGCGTCCGGGAACACTGGCGCACAGTCTCTATGGCAGGGACATGATTTCGGAGCGTCACCGCCACCGTTATGAAGTGAACAATGAAGTGCGTGAAGACATGGAACAGGCGGGGCTTACTCTGTCCGGAATCTCTCCGGACGGAAGGATTGTGGAAATGATTGAATACGCCGGTCATCCGTTTTATATTGGTACACAGGGACATCCCGAATTTAAGTCCCGGCCCAACCGCCCCCACCCTCTGTTTGCGGGACTTGTACGCGCCGCCTGCAGCAGAAAAATTAAAGCAGGAATGTAGTTGACAGGACCTTCCTGCAGCAGAAGCGGCGGTGTGGGAATATAGATGAGGAGATGGAGAACATTTGAGGGACGCCGCGTTTCGTCACGGAGGCCGCCATGCCTGTCAGAAGGGGAAAACGTATATTTAAACAGCTCCGTGGCCGCAGCGGAGGCCGCCATGCCTGTCAGAAGGGGAAAACGTATATTTAAACAGCTCCGCGGCCGCAGCGGAGGCAGCTATGCCTGTCAGAAAGGGAAAAAACAATGCAGGAATACGAAGAACTGATGCAGTTTGTCGAGGAAGAAAATGTGGAGTTTATCCGGCTGGCTTATTTTGATGTCTTCGGACATCAGAAAAATATTGCCATCATGTCCGGAGAACTGGAGCGCGCTGTGCGCTGGGGAGTGTCTATTGACGGCTCCGCAGTGGACGGCTTTGAGGCAGACGTGCGCAGCGACCTTTTTCTGAAGCCGGATCTCTCGACCATTTCCATCGTTCCCTGGCGTCCTTCCGACAGCAGGGTCTGCCGGATTTTCTGCGATGTGGTCTATCCTGACGGAACCCCTTTTGAGTCAGACACCAGATATATTCTGCGCCAGGCTGTACGGGCAGCGGCTGCGCGCGGGATCGAGGTCAAATTCGGATCCGAAATGGAGTTTTATGTTTTCAGAAGGGACTCCCAGGGGCAGCCTACCATGACTCCGATCGACCGGGGCGGCTATATGGATGTAGAGCCTCTGGATGCCGGTGAGAACCTGCGCCGCGATATCTGCTTTGCCCTGCAGGAGATGGGAGTCACCCCTGAATCCTCCCACCATGAGCGGGGACCCGGCCAGATGGAAATCGATTTCCGCTACAGTGATCCGATCACGGCGGCGGACAATACATCGACTGTCCGCTGGGCGGTCCGCAATATCTGCGCAGCGGACGGATGTTTCGCCGATTTTTCCCCTAAGCCACTTCCCGAAGAGCCGGGCAGCGGCATGCATCTCAATATTTCAGTTCACAGTGACGGAAACAAGGACCATACCGACGAATTTTTAGCCGGAATCATGAAATATGTCCGCGACATCACGCTGTTTTTAAACCCCTGCCAGCAATCCTACATGCGACTGGGCAGGATGGAAGCCCCCCGCTATGTCAGCTGGGCTGTCCAGAACCGCAGCCAGCTCATCCGTATCCCGGCAGATCCATCCGGACGCAGGCGGATCGAACTCAGGTCTCCTGATCCTGAAGCCAATCCCTATCTGGCATTTGCTCTCCTGATCCGGGCAGGTCTCTACGGAATCGAGCATCATCTCACACTGCCGGCTCCTCTGGACATCAACCTCTACAAGGCGGATCCCGTGCTCATGCGTGGCCTGGAACAGCTTCCGACCAGCCTTCAGGAGGCTGTACAGATCGCCCGTGCCAGCACCATGGTGAAGGAATTCGTACCCGCGGGCTGCCTTGAGGCCTATGCCCGAAATGCGGAATAGGCAGTTTAGTTTTTAGGTGTTGAAATTAAGCCGGCACATTCCCGTGACGTCAGTCATGGGACAGCCCGGTTTTCTGACAGGCAACTGTGAATGGAGGTCAAAGTCAACGATATGAAACAGACAGTTCCCCCCTGCAGCATCCTGGCTGCAGCAGGCACACAGGAGATGATGAATGTCATATTGTCGATCCTGCGGGAATTACAGTCGTCCGTGCAGCAGACAGGCCTTCTCCTGCGCGTCACACAGGCGCGGACGATTACCGAGATCAAGCAGAAGATCGTACCTTCCGGGGCTGCTGCCCTGCCGGAGATACTATTGTACAGCATGTCCCGGAGCGACGCAGCCTGCCTGGATGACCTTCTGCTGATCGCGGGCAAAAACCCCCTGCTCCAGATCGTGCTGCTCGTGCGCAGCGAAGTACAGGCTCAGATCGCCTACCGCTGCAGAAATTATCAGATCTACGTTTTGTCCCTGCCCCTGCGCAGACAGGTCCTCACGGAGATGCTGCGCATGCTCCTCCACATGCGGGGACGCCTGATGGAAAAGGAAGAAGAACTCCAGCGCATGCGCAGGAAGATGAACGAAATGGGTGTTGTCACCAGAGCCAAATGCCTGCTCATCCAGATGCGGCAGATGACAGAGGAGGAAGCCCACTATTACCTGGAAAAGAAAGCCATGGACGAAGGCAGCACCAAGCGGGAGATCGCCCTCGGCATCATCAATTTGTATACCTGACATTACAGCTAAAACAGAGGTAAAAACAGGGGGCGGTCTTTTGTTCTTTTTTTCCGAAAGGAATTCGAAAAAGGAACAAAGGACCGTCCTCTTATGCTCTTTTTCTTTGAAGGCTTTATACTGCTTTTCGAAAATTCCTTGTCTCAGATGGATACGTCCTCTGGGGACCGGAGATTTACATGCGCGTTGTGACGAATAGGAAAAGTGCCGATACACACATCCGCAGGCTGCAGAATAGTCATCCTGATACAGGGCTGATCAGAGTATTGCACCTTACTGAAAAACAGTTTTCATCCATTTGGAATCTGACAGAAACCGTTGACTTTCAGGAAGAATTAATTGGTGCAAATGAAATCATACAGGTATAATATAAAAGAGAAGAAAACACTCGGGACAGAGAAAGAAAGCTACGTCAAAACTGTCCAAAACAAGATGTTGTAGAAAAACATAGAGCTGGACATAAATGTTGGCCTTTTACAAGGGGCTGAAAATGGAGTAGGATAAAACACAAAGCACAACCTGTTTGTATACGAATAAACGGAGGACAATAACATGGGTTCGTATAGGTATTGGGATATGCCACTTGAATACTTTGATATTTCTGTTCGGGCTTACAACTGCCTGAAGCGAGCAGGTTATAAAACAGTAGGCGAAATAACTAATCTTACCCCTTCCCTCCTTAAGCAGGTCCGTAATTTAAACAGCGCGTGCTTCGAAGATATTGTTAATCAGTTACAGGAGCTTGGTCTTTCCCTGAGGGACGGCGAATTCCCTGTATCTGTGGATATGGACGATAGTTATGATCCTGCAATCGAACGGGACAATAATATAAGAGTCGATGTAGAAGAAGCTTTCTGGAGTTTCAGTGGCAAACTATACGTTCCATTTTTACAAATTCGTATAACCAACGAATCTGAATATAACGTACATATTTCGAAAATAACGGTTGCGTTTTACAACACAACCGACCTGGAACTGTGGGATATTGCAGTTGATGACGCTTTATCTGTAGACTCATTAAATCCCGGATCTCACACAACCAGAAGTTTTTCTGCGAGCATTGGTCATGAAGGCAAAATATCTGAAGATTCTCTTCCTGTAATAACAGCAAAATTATTCATTGATGGTAAATTCTATGGAAATATAAACATAGCGAGGACTTATACAGAAAATTCAGATGCTAAAATATTGATATACAGCCGGGGCAGTAATTACTCATTAATTTTGTATGATGAACAAAGATTCCGTCTGGTTTTAAAGCACAATTACTGGACATTGGAAAATGGTATGTATGTTCCGTCATTGGACATTGATGTAATAAACCAAACGCTGCGAACAGAAGAGGATGTTTTGATTAAAGCGGCATTTTATGACTTGAACGATAAGAAGCTCTGGTGTGAATCGAGCTGCAGTTTGACTGGTTCAGAAGCCCCGCTTTTACCAGGTTACAAAAAAACGGCGTTTATAAGGGGAGATAAGGGATTTACAACTAAAATAGAAGAATCAGCATTACCCGATTTATTCGCTGATATCTTTCATTACTATAGCCACTCTTCATATGGCCAGGTAAGGATCAGGCCTTCCTATGAGTGTTCGATTGTAAATGAGATTATAAAGGATGACTTAAGTATCACCTCGGAGAGCAGCTATGTTCGTAAATCTGATCAGCCTTATTATCTTTTGATTGTAGGGAGCTGCTGGATAAAATCACAGGATCTTTATGTCCCAAATTTAAAGATAGAGCTCACAAATCAAAGGGATAAGTTTATTGATTTTGTAAGTGTAAAGGTAACCTTTATCAATAACAGCAATGGGGAAACATGGTGCGAGGAAGGCGGCTGGCTTTCATTTGATGTCCCACTAAGGACTGGATTTACGAGGACGCTGACCGTACGAGGTACAAAAGGCTATAATGACAAAATTGACGAAAACAGCCTGCCGTTCCTAACAGCAGAAGTCTTTTTATATAATAAGAGTTATGGAACAACTGATATAAGAAGGACATATGAGAACCATACTATTCATGAAGAACTATAGTAAACGACATTATTAACTTTACTTTGAAATAGTACAAAATATATGCTATACTTCTTATGGAGGTACAGTATATATGAATAAACGCAAGTATAATACCGACCCCGAGTTGTTGCTGAAACAAGGTAAAGCCATTATGTCGTCGACCGACGAGGCTCGGTACCACTTCAGGGTATTTGCTGTAAATATGGTTCTTTCTGGATGCTCTGCTGCTCAAATTGGCACCATGGCTGGCGTCAACAAGGTTGCTGTTACCGGTTGGGTAAAAACAGCAGATGAGCAGGGATTTGAAGCACTGCGCCCCAAAGGGCACAAAGGGCGTCCCGCAAAGCTTACCGAAGACCAATATAAGGAAATCGATGCAGTTCTTCAAACCGATCCAAAAGAAATCGGCTATAAAAACTGGGATGGCCCCACTCTTTCCGCCTATATAAGCAGCAAATACAATGTCAATATGAGTGTAAGACAGTGCCAGCGCCTGTTTCACAGCCTGGGTTATTCTCATATTCGTCCTCAGCCATATCCATCAAAAGGATATGAAGATTCTGAGGCACGAAATGAGTTTAAAAAAAACGTTCCGAATTAGAGGCGGACAGCACCGCAATCATGGTATATCAGGACGAAGTGCATTTTCAAATTCAGACTACCATTACTTGCGGCTGGTTTAGAAAGGGGAGTGCGCCAACAGTAAAGTCTTTTCCCGGACGATTCAAAGTATCTTACAGCGGTTTTGTAATCCCTGAAACCGGGGAACTTTTTGTGACCAGGCCTGAAACTTTCAATTATGAGACCACTATTGAATCCATAAGGGCTTTCCTTTCAGAAAAACCGGTGCCTGAGGGAAAACATTATGTGATAGTGATGGACAACGCTCCCTGGCACAAGAAAACCTTACGGCTTGTTGATACAGAGAAACAGCCTGAATATGCCGATATATCCGACAAAGTTTCATTTTTGATGTTGCCGCCATATTCACCGGATCTCAATCCGATTGAGCAGGTATGGAGAATAACTCGTCGAGAGAATACTCATAACACATTCTTTGCCTCGATATCAGATCTGGCTAATACGGTTGATATTGCATTTGATGCCTGGGCTGTCCCAAACGCTCAGCTCAAGTCGTTATGCAGTTTTAAGTAAAGTTATTTTTGTCGTTTACTATAAAAGCAATTGATCAATGAATAAAGCGAGCCATTTGTTTTCCTGGCATGTTTTGTGAATCATTTTTTCGTTTCCCGGAAAGGAAAGGGTTGGTCGTTTCTACGGCAAGTTCTGTGAGACGGCCTGGCCGTTTCCGTATATTGGGAAACGACAGGTCGTTTCTCCCGCAGGTTTAATAAGTCAACTTAACCGTTCCTTTGGCAGGGAAACGAAAAGTGTTCTATTTCCATCGGCACTCTTTGCAAAAACGAGGCATGAGCTGTTTGTATGCGAATAAACGGCCAATAACATGAATTCATATAAGATAACTGGAAAGGATGAAAAGGATTATGGTTGATAAAGACAATTCAAGTCAAAACATTGGTAGATTTGAAGACTCAAAGAATTGTTTTACAGACAAAGATAAGAATACATTTGACTTTTACAAGGGGCTGAAAAGAAGCTCGTTAAGCAAATAGATATCTCCACTGCCAAGTGTGATCACCAGATCTCCGGCCTTTGCACCCTTCAGAATTTCCCGGGCTGCGTCATCGAAGGAGGGGGTCAGAATGGCATTTATTCCCTCGGCCTTCATACCCTCAACCAGCATATTGCTGCTGATACCCTTGGTGTTATCCTCTCTGGCTGCGTATATATCTGTCACCAGCGTTATATCAGCTTCCCTGGTACATGTCAGATAACCGCTGAACAGAGATTCCACCCGTGTATATGTATGCGGCTGTATAACGGCCCAGAGCCGTCCGTTCTGACATCGCTTACGGGCTATTTCTATGGCATTACGTATTTCCACCGGATTGTGGCCATAGTCGTGGAACAATTCTATGCCTCTCACCGTTCCCGTCAGCTCAAATCTGCGGGAAGCCCCCGTGAAGCCTCCGATCGTTCTCAATGCCGACTCCATGTCCAGACCTATATGATGGGCACATGCCAGGGCTGCAGCTGCGTTTTTCGCATTGAAGGCACCTGGAATAGCCATCTCCACATGCCCCAGATTTGCAACGCAAGCCCCGAGGTGCTGGATCCTCCAATTCCTATGATAAAAACATCGCCTCTCTGATAATCGTGTATATCAGGCATAGTGTCCCCCTTTTGTTTATCAATCCTGCTCTATCTTCATAATATCAGCGCCAAGAGCTTTAAGCTTGCCCACGAGGTTTTCGTAGCCACGTTCTATGTGATATATCTCACTTATCTCTGTGGTTCCGCTCGCGACAAGACCCGCAAGCACCATGGCAGCACCCGCTCTAAGATCTGTTGCGCTGACCTTTGTGCCGTGCAGCTCTCTGTTTCCCCGCACTGTGGCTTCGCAATTATCCACTATTATGTCGGCCCCCATGCGGTTTAACTCCGCAACATGCATGAATCTGTCTTCAAATATGGTCTCTCTCACAACACTGTTTCCGTTCACTGTGCACAGAAATGCCATAAAAGGTGACTGAATGTCTGTCGGAAGACCCGGATAAGGCAGTGTCTCTATGTCTGTCGCGACAAGATCCCTGTTCCTTGCATCAACGTATATGCCCTCCCGGGTTACTTCCACATCCACATTGCACTCCCGAAGCTTTGCGATTATAGATTTCACGTGGCCTGGAATGGTGTTTCTTATGAGTATCTCTCCCCTTGTTATGGCAGCAGCCAGCATAAAAGTCCCGGTCTCTATCCTGTCCGGTAGAACTTCGTGTATGCAGCCGGATAACTTTTCTACGCCCTCTATCTTTATTATGTCGGTACCGGCATTTTTTATACACGCACCCATCTTGTTCAGGAAGTTGGCAAGATCTATTATCTCCGGCTCTTTTGCGGCATTTTGGATAATTGTGGTCCCTTTTGCGAGCGTGGCTGCCATAAGTACGTTTTCTGTGGCACCTACACTTGGAAAGTCAAGGTGGATTACATTACCCTTTAACCCCGCAGGTCCCGCCATTACCGTTACGGTCTCGTTTTCTATGTCTTCAACTACTGTAGCGCCGAGAGCCTTGAAGCCCTTTAAATGAAGATCTATAGGCCTCTTACCTATTGCGCAGCCGCCCGGCATGGGCATCATTACCTTGCCGTGCCTTGCAAGAATAGGAGCCGCGGTTAAGATTGATGACCTCATCTTCCGCACAAGTTCTCTTTTTCCCTCACATGAAACAATCTCAGGGGCAGACGTTCTTATGATACCTTCCTTGCTGTCATCTACCACCGCCCCATAATTCATTAGCATTTTTTTTATAATGTCAACATCTGTGAGATCAGGGACACCTACAATCTCACAGATGCTGTCAGTCATTATTGTCGCAGCGAGAAGCGGCAGCACCGAATGCTTTGCGCCACTGATCCAAACTTTTCCGTGGAGAGGACCACTCTTGCTGACTAATAACTTCGCCATTCAAGCCTCCCTATTCAGTTATTGCCTGGTCAGAAACTTTTTTATGATATGCCTGGCTCCCACAGTATGGACATTTTGTTTTCCCGGACGTTCCAATATGCTGAGGCCATATTTATGCAGAGTTCTATAGTCAGTTGAGCGTGTTTGGCATATATATTAAAATCATACATTATTCCACCATGCTGAGCAAATGTCTCTCATTGTAAAGCGCCTTTTCTGTTCCAATAACCTGATCTTTGGTTACAGACCTGCCTTTAATTCGTGGTGTTTTTCGCGCGCTTTTCGCGAAAAACCCGAGTTGTACGGCGCGCGGTGTTTATGAGGCTTCCGACTTTTTGTTTTTTGCGAAGCCCATCAATAATTCAGGTTTAAGCATCGCTTCGGCGGTGTTTTTTTCTTTTACAAGGGGCTGAAAATGGAGTAGGATAAAGCTAAAGCCGGAGGCGGATGAGAAGGGTAGTCATACGAGGAGGAGAAGATCAGATGGAATCCGGGTTTATTATTGAAGACGGAAAACTGATAAAGCCTGTCGGATCAGTACAGTCCATCATCATGATACCACATAATGTAGAGGTTATTGGCGAATATGCTTTTGCCAACCTCCATGATATTGAAGGCATCGTTCTGCATGACAGGGTGAAGGAGATTGAAAGAGGGGCATTTCAGAACTGCCACGACTTAAGACGTCTTATTATCCCGAACAAAAATACAAAGCTTGGGAAAGAGTTTCTCACGAACTGCAGGAATCTGTTAATAACGTATGGCGGGTATACAACCGTGATGTTCCCTGACCCGTACATCGACCGCCCTGAAGTGCGGATCGCCTATGACCTGGAGTATTTGTACTGGCTCGGACCGTGGATTGACGGAGACGGGGATTTCGAGGGGACATCCAGATTCGGAAGTGCTGTTCAACAAAGCGCCCATGAAAGCACGGAGATCTGCGAAGCAAGTATTGTGACGGTGGATAACCTGCGCCCGTGTAGGGGTGCGGACAGACTGCAGTGCACGAAGATAAACGGCCGCAATGTTATCGTGGACGATACCTGCAGGATCGGACAGAGAATGGTTTGTTTCCCGCTGGGGGTTCAGCTTGATGAAAAGTTTGCCTGGGAAAACCATCTTGTGCGGCGTATGGATCCGGACAAAATCCATATTGAGGGGTACCTTCATCCTGTAAGGAAGGTTGTAGCCCCCATCAAGATTCGCGGCGAAAGATCGGACGGGCTGGCCCTGCCGATCGAGGTGCTGGACAAATATACGGACATCGAAAGGCTGAGGGACGGCGACCGCTTTTACACCCTGAACGACCACGAAATCTGCCGGGTCTTTGTTCCCGACAGCATGGCAGTAAGTTACGCAGTTAAGAAACTGGAAGGTTACTATGAGGGCAGAACGTCACCGAAAACAGTGATCGTTCCCTGGGGGATCACAATGATCGGGAGCCGTGCTTTCAGTTTTTGCAGGAAAGTGGAAAAGATCGTTCTCCCGGGCAGCCTGAAGCACATCGGCGATCAGGCGTTCAGCTACTGCGAAAATCTTAAGGAAATCATAATTCCCGAAGGTGTGACATACATCGGGGAGAGGGCATTTCTTGGCTGCAGGAGCCTTACGCACATCGAGCTTCCTGACAGTGTGCAGCAAATAGAGTATAGGATTTTCGATCGCTGTCCGGGGATACAGAAAGTTAAACTTCCGAAAAACGTGGAGATAAAACCATGGCTGTTAAACGATCCGAAGTTTTACAGGTCATGATTCAATCATGAGGGCCCCATTTAACCCCTGAAAAGGTTGGCAGACATTCACTTTTATCTTTATTGGAGAAACGACATGAACAAGACTCTTACATACTGCTTTGAGCAGGAAATGGTTCCAAAAGTACTCGCCGGCACTGCCCAAAACGGACTGGCAGTAATCGATACCGAAGGCAACGAAGATGCTGTCAGGAATGCCGTGGAACGCGGGCAGCTCGTTTATGGTTACCTTAATGCCGGTGCGTTGGAATCGGAAAGAAGCTACTACGGAACATTTAAGCACCTGAAGCTAGCCAGGTATGACGGCTGGGACGGTGAGTACTGGATCGATGTGACCGACAAAGAATGGCAGGATCATCTGGTCACGGAAGCCCAAAAGATAAAAGCCACAGGCGCTATCGGTCTTTATCTGGATAACACGGACATCTACTACATGTGTGCGGAAGGCTTCAAAGAAGAGCACAGCAGGATGATAAAGAAAGCGCCATCCGCTCCACTGGTGTATAAAGCACTGGAGTCAGTCATCCTGCAGATCAGCGATCTGGGTCTGGTGGTCATGCCGAACGGCGGCGACACCTTCGTGAGAAAATTCATTTCGGCTCACCCGGGTGTCATCAAGACCGTCAATCAGGAAGGCGTGCTTTATCAGGACAAGAAGAGGCAGTCAAAGGAGGATACGGAGTACTACACTGAGTATCTGGACTGGTGCAGGGAGAGAGGCATCTATATCAGGGGTATCGAGTATCCCAGGACAAAAGAACAGGCCCTTTTATGTGAAGCGTATTACACAGAGCATCAATGGCAGGGGCTTTATATCTCTTTCCACAAGGACTTGCGAGGAGACTGATGGGCAGACTGGGATTGATCATTGGTGTTTCGGATGTACTGCCTGACAGACACTCTGGCTTTTACAAGGGGCTGAAAATGGAGTAGGATAAAGCTATATAACTTTTTTTCGGTATTCGACAGAAGAAGTGTTACAATAAACAGGTATCCGCCGGAACCGGATCTGCGCGCTGAAAAACTGCGCGATAAACCCCGGGGATCCGGCGGTTGAGCAACCAGAATCTGTCAGACTTGTGGAGATTGACATGGATAAAAAGACAGCAGTTCATAAGATAGAGCACAATACAGAAAGAACGATCCGCACGCTCACTTTTTTGATTTTCGCAGTTCTCTGCGGGCTTCTGATCGGAGCTACAGGCGTGCTGTTTCACGAATGTATCGATTTTGTGACGGAACTGAGGATGGAACACCCCCGTATTCTGCTGCTCCTGCCTTTTGGAGCGGTCCTGATCCTCTTTCTTTACAGAAGGACAGGGAACGGCGCAGAGGGCGGTACCAATCTCATCATTTCATCGATTCAGAGCGGAGAAACAGTGCCCCTGCGCATGGCACCGCTGATTTTTATCGCAACGACGATTTCGCATCTGGCTGGTGCCTCAGTCGGACGTGAGGGCGCCGCCCTTCAGCTGGGCGGATCAATCGGACACTACATTGCGTCTGCCTCCAACTTCTCGGACCGGGGCAGGAAGACCCTGATCATGACCGGCATGTCCGCCGCCTTTTCAGCCATGTTCGGCACGCCGCTTGCGGCAGCTGTATTTCCCATGGAAGTGGTCAGCGTGGGCATCATGCATTATTCTGCATTATTTCCCTGCACGATCGCTTCCTTTGTCGCGTACGGTGTCTCTGTTAGTATGGGTGGGTCTTCACCCTTTTATGAACTTGGAAAGATTCCTGCGCTCGACATTCGTTCCTGTCTGTATGTGCTGGTTCTTGCCCTGCTTTCAGGTTTTTTGTCATGGATCTTCTGTGCCACCCTGCAGGCAGGAGAGCTTATTTCTGAAAAGTGTCTGAAAAACAGCTATGTACGTGCTCTTGTCCTCGGCGGGATTCTGCTCTTATACACATGGCTTTCCAAGGGGCAGATCTACAACGGAGCAGGCAGCGGCCACATTGTCACCTTTATTGCCGGCGAGGGAGCGAAAGCAGCGTTTTTGTTTAAGATGGTCTTCACGATCCTGTCCATTTGCGCCGGTTATAAGGGCGGTGAGATCGTCCCGTCCTTCTTTATCGGCGCTGCCTTCGGAAGGCTCTTCGGTGCTATAACAGGCTTTTCGCCTGCTCTCAGTGCCGCAGTCGGTATGGGAGCGGTTTTCTGTGGCGTCACGAACAGTCCTATTTCATCCTTTATCATCTGCTGTGAGATGTTCGGATTTGAGGGATCTGCCTTCTTCCTTCTTGCCTGTGTGGTCAGCTTTGTAGTCTCCGGCTATTATGGCCTGTATACGAGCCAGAAAATTGTTTATTCCAAATTCCGCCTGCAATACATCGACAAGCGAACCTTATGATTAAAGCAGCGAGCAATGCGTGCTTTAATCATATATGTTTGCGTGGGTTCTGTTTTATCTGGATCATTAGTTAATAGAGGATGTAGTGTAAATGCTCCATAGCCTGGTATCGGCTATGGAGCATTTATGGAATCGGGAGTTGTTTAAGGTTTCTTAAGGTTTCGGGGATATAGTCAATGAGACTAATATTGCGTTGACATACTCACGCGGGGTATGGTAGATTGAATATAGTCAACATGACTATATTTAAAAAGCAATCAGAGCAACGGGCAGATGTTTATGGAAGAAGCCAAAATATAAAATGCTGCTCTCATTGTAAAGAGCTTGTAGATATTGATGATAGTGAAATTGACTAGAGAGAGCAAGTTATGATTTTTGCAACCGGAGATACTCATGACCCGTTTCCAATCGGGACTAAATCAGTGGATGGATACGTTCCTCGATTTAATAAGGATTCTTTCCCGGAACAGAACCAGATGACACGCGATGACTTCGTGATTATCTGTGGGGATTTCGGCGGGGTCTTTAACTATGACAGCCGCTATGACAGCACGAAAAGCGCTTTCAAGGACAAAATCTGCCTGGAGCACGGGGAGTCAAAAGAAGAAAAATACTGGCTGGACTGGCTTGCAGGCAAAAACTTTACCCTGCTGTTTTGTGACGGGAACCATGAAAACCATGATCGTCTTTCGAAAGCCTATCCCGAAGTGGATTTCCACGGCGGGCGGGCACATAAGATCAGGGAAAATATATATCACCTGATGAGGGGATATGTTTTCATCCTGAACGGGCTTTCCTTCTTTGTTTTCGGCGGAGCAAAGAGTCATGATATCTCTGACGGAATTCTCAGGCCGAATGAATTTAAGACAGAGAAGGGGTTCAAGAGGGCATTCAAAAGGCTGTATAATGCCGGGGCCGATATCCGTGTAGAGAACATCAGCTGGTGGAAAGAGGAACTTCCATCTGAAGAGGAAATGGAAAGAGGGCTCAGGAACCTCTCCATACACAACTGGACCGTGGATTATGTCATATCCCATTGCATGCCCTCAGGCATCGCAGCCGCAGCAGGACTTACAGACAGTAACATACTGACTCAGTACCTTGAAACGATAAATGAGAAACTGACCTTCCGTAAATGGTTCTTCGGGCACTACCATGAAAACAGAACGATCCTCGACAGGTATATCATGCTGTATGAGCAGATTATTCGAATTCAGTAACATATCTTCCAAACAAGGAAATGAAAATGGAGCAGGATAAAACCTATATATAACTAAGAAATGGAAAAATATATGTAACAAAAGGAGGCGAATATCCGTATATATTTTTATCGTTCAAAATATATCATGTATTGCAGAGGAGGTGTTCTATGAGAAAAAAATGTGTTTGTATCATTAGTGCCATTCTGGCGTTTATTGTCTGTATGGCTCCTGTATCTGCAAGTTCTTTGCCTTCTTTGAAAACGGATCATTCGGGGCCGGGCAGACTTGTTTTTTCCGTCGCAGCGGAAGAAAAAACTGAGTCCGCTGATGAAAAAGAAACTCCCGGTCAAAAAGACGTTCAAAAAGCGGTCGATGCTTATCAGTCATTTATTGATGGGAAAAAAGAAATGGTATTCCATGAGGACAAGACTGTTTTTGCCTGCTTTCCCGGGAGTTCATATTTCCGCGACGGAGAGAAATATCTCATCGATGATCTGGCCTCTGCATTTGTCGATGGAGCGGTGAAAACGTTCTCTCCCAATGAGAGCGATACTGAGGCTGCAGCAGCTGAATCCATCAAATATGCTGTCCTGGAAAGTGATAGCCTGCCTCTTCTCGCAGTGACCACGAATAAAAAAGCGCCTTATTCTGACATATTATACGTGTGCTTTATCATGTATTATGATCCTGTGACAGACGAGATCCACCTTGCCCTGGGCGAAGACAGCTGGAATAAGATTTCTGTTCAGGTGAACAGAAGCGGGATAGTGAGCAGGTATGTCACTTACAGTGCTTTTGAGGAAGCCTATGATTACCGCCGTGTTACCGGAAGCGGGGACATAGAGCCTGTATACGGTGCTTTCTTTGATAACACCGCGATATATAACAGTGATCTTTCTGATGATGAAAAGGAAATACATCTTGTCAAATATTATATTCCCTCGGTAGAAGAGCAGTCCGGACAGGGAAAGAAAACCGAATTTTATACTTTGCATAAATTGCTTTCCGGAGATACGACTTTTGTATATGAAAAACTTGTCTCTACTTCCGATGATGATTCTGTTGCTGCCCTGTATTCAAAAGACGGGATACAGCTTGAGCCCCAGAGGAAGATCATGGAATATATTCTTGCATCCATGAAGAAAATGGGGCTGACTCCAGAGGAATTCTTTGCTGATGAACCTGAGTGGATCATAAAGAAGTGACAAAAACCGGAACAGCATTTAAGAGAGAAAGCCTGACCGGTGTAGGTGTATGATGCCGAAATGGGATATAAAGGAATGCTTATGAAAAGATATGTTGCATTGATACTCGCGGTTATGTTTATGTCTCTTACAGCGTGTGGCGGGACGTCCAAAGGCGCAGTCAGAGGAGCAGTCAGAGGAGCAGCCCCAGGAGCAGACAGAGGAGCAGGAACTGGCACCTGCCGCGTAGTTTTTTGAAGATGGCAGAGGGATTGAGGCAGATGCTGCCGTCGATCTTTACAAGAAAAATGGAGGGCTGAGTTCAGTCCTCCATTTTTCAAAGATATATACTTGTGGCCATGGGCGGGCGCCCGCAAACATGTATGATTAAAGCTACGCGCTGCCAGGCTCTTACGAGCTCCCGCATCGCTTTAATCATATTTTACTGCAAAACCCTGCTCAGGGACCCTAAACCCAGCCACTGCTGACTGGCCCCCCTAAAGCTCCCTGCTAAGTCGCCTGCGGACGAAGCCGTCCGCAGGTACATCACATCAAAGTATTGCGTAAAGCCCCCTGCGGACGAAGTTGTCCGCAGGTACTGTGGGTACATCACTCAGACTGCTCGATCAGGGTATGGAGCAGTTCCGCCCAGGACGAGGCAAGCTCGTTCCCGCTTTCTGAGGCAGCTGCACGCGCAATGGCCTCTGCGCTGGTCAGAGTCGCTGTCCCCTTAAATTCACTGTCACGGATCACCATTCCTGCTTCCGCAAGGGAAATGGCGAGGGCAGTATTGGCGTCGGGAGTTTCGTGATAATCATCCGCAAGGACTGCCTTCTCGACCAGCCTGCTCCCGGAACCGGTCTTGCCGCTGTTGATGTCTTTGTAGCGGACAGCCACTGTGCAGAGATCTTTTGAATCACCGGTTGCTTCGGTTCTGCTGTACTTGAGGTCGGGGATATCTGTTTCTCCTTCTTCTCCTGCGGGGACGATCTCATAGAGAGCAGTTACGGATTTCCCTGCGCCCACGTCGCCGGCATCAACCTTGTCGTTATTAAAGTCTTCCGCGTTCAGGATCCTGCTCTCATATCCAATCAGGCGGTAGTCCTGCACAAATGCAGGATTGAATTCCACCTGGATCTTCACATCGTCCGCCATGGGGATCAGAGTAGAAGAGCTTTCCTGCACCAGTGCTTTCCGGGCATCGGCCATGTCACCGATATAATGGTAGTTGCCATTCCCGTTTTCCGCCATGACTTCCATCTTATTGTCCTTGAGATTTTCGGATCCATATCCGAGTATAGTCAGGTAGACACCCTTTTTTCTTCCTTCTTCTACAATCCCTTTCAGGTCGCCCTCGCTGGTCTCGCCGATATTAAAGTCTCCGTCCGTCGCGATGAGGACACGGTTCACGCCGTTCTCCGCATAGCTCTTTTCAGCCATTTCATAGGCGGTCTGAAGGCCGAGAGCTCCGTACGTTCCGCCGCCGGCGCTCCCCAGCACATTGGCAAGTCCCTTGAAGATCTCTTCTTTTTTATCACATTTGACATTCTTCAGGATCACGTCCTGTCCGCTTGCGTAATACATGAGGGAGATCGTGTCATTTCCGTCGAAGCCTTCCAGCATGTCCGCATAAGCACTCAGCGCCAGAGGCAGCTTATTGACCATCATCATAGAACCGGAAACATCTACTACGATGACGAAGTTGGTGGCAGGCTTTTCCTGCATGTCATCCGCCAGGACGCCGATACGGATCAGGCCGTGCTTTTCATTCCACGGGCAGCGGGTGTATTCGGTCGATATCGTGAAAGGTTCATTTTCTGTACGGCTTCCGCTGTAATCATAATTGAAATAGTTGATCATCTCCTCGATCTTTACTTCGTCCTTCTCAATCTCGTACCCGTCCAGGATGTCGTATTTCAGTTTGGTATACCCGGCTGTATCCACATCAATGGAAAAAGTGGAGAGGGGAGAGGAAGAAACGGATTTAAAGGGATTCTCATTGATCACGTTATATTCTGCCGTGTTAAACGGAGGCGCTGCATCCTGATCCTGTGTCCCATGCTCATCCGGAGCGGTGTATCCGGTCTGGTCAGCATTTGGAGCCTGGGCAGCTTGTTTGGCCTGGGCAGCATTTTGGGTCTGAGCAGCTTGTTCGGGTATACTGCTCCTGGAGGCTTCTGCAGCACCTGTCATTATACCCTCATCACTCACAGCGGATTCGTAAAGCATGCTGTCTTCTTCCTCGACTGTGTAAGGGTTTTCCGGCACAGGGAAATAATCCGGATTTTTTTCCTTTTCTGCTGCAACGATCTTCTGGATGTCTTCCCAGAGCGCTCGCTCCAGATTCTTTGCATAAAGTGCCCGTGCAAGAAGAAAAGCCTCCGCCTTGTCACTTGAGATCAGGTCATGATCCAGGAGCGCTTTCAAGAACAGGCTCTCTTCATCCCAGGGTTCTGCATTCTTCAGGTCTTCATAGGCTTTTTCCAGGACGGCCTTCTTAAAGTCGGCATTCATAGAGTCGATGAGTGACTGTTCCTGTTCCGGTGTAAGGGTCAATGCCCATGCGCTGCGCTTCCTTTTTTCCGCTTTCGCGTTCCATTTGCTCAGGGTATCGGTATAGGCATCATGGTTTTTAAAGACCTCCTCCAGTGTCTCCTGAGGCCCTGCAGGGACCTCCGCTGCAGGGATCTCCTCGGCAGGGGATTCTGTCGAAAACGCGCTGCTCATAACAGATACGCCATGTGTGGAATCAGAGCTGACAGAAACATCCTGTGAAGCATCCGGGCTGACAGAAACTCCCTGAGTGGCATCAGAGCTGCCCACAACAGAAACTCCCTGAGCAGTATTCTGACTGGCAGGTCCGGCTGTAGATGTTCCCGCGCAGGAAGCCAGCAGGCTGATCACTGCCAGCCCCGCGCAGACTGCTTTCCAGTTTCTTTTCATCATTGTTCCTCCTCGCTTGCTTGCAGATTGTTTTTATCTAATCGGTGGGTAAAACCCCGGCAGATACGAAATGTCGTCCGTGGATACATCACAATATTTCACAAATAATATGGTAATAAATGGTCTTGTACATTCCTGTGCGGACGCGGCGCTGTATGCCTGCTGCTTTTGAAGCCGCCGAAGAGCTCCTCTTACCCGTGAAGATGATGGGCTGCACTTGTTATTAAACTTCCTTTTCAATCAATACTCGTTTTTTATAATAGATACGTTACAGGTATGGAGAATGTGTTGATCTGTCCGATTGACTTTAATGCTGCTTCCGCATGTAAGGGCGCCCGGAAAATACAGGAAAATTCAATTATATGATGTAAAGGTCAAAAGCCAGGAAAAGGCTCTGAGTCTCGTCAATATGCACATACAACCGCAGGACCATTGCGAGCGGCCGGTACTTGGGCGCTGGTTTTTAGCGCCCTTAGTACCGCTGCCAGCGAGGATTGAGCGAGAGCGTGTCCAAGGTGTTTGTGCATATTGACGAGACGGATTATCTTTAACCACCTTTTGACCCCGACATCATATTATAAATCTTTTACAAAGGATTGAAAGTGTAGTGGAAAGAGTTATTTCTCTTCCTGCTGCACTTATTTTTATGATTGGGGGTAATTGGCCTGTCGAGGTGCTTTTTACGGATTAAAAACAGAAATTCAGGGCACCGTTTTTTGAAAAATAAAAAAACAGGTCGGCCAATGTGATATTATTGTTAAGTGTAAGTTATATAAACACAACACGGCGGAGCATTGCGGGAATGCGGAGCCCCAGGCTTTAATCATATGAGCCTGTGAGGCAGGCTCATAGCCGCTGGAAAAAAGAATAATTTTTATCTTGTACTCTTTGACTATCTTTCAGGCAGTATCGGAGAGAGGAAAAACTATGAATGAACGCAATCTAAAGATAGCTGCGCTTGCTCTCGCAGTCGTAATCGTACTGGGTGTTTTTTATATTATTTTTGCAATTCGGACCAGAGATGCAGGGGCTCTGCATCCAAGAGAAAATAAAATTGCCTCTGAGTGGGGGAATTTTCTGACGGAGCAGACTTATGAGGAAGATGTGACCACAACACATGAAGGGTTCATGATCCAGAATAGCGGAAATTGAGACGATCTTTATTAGCGTGGACATGTATTCTGATGGAGATAAGCCATGATATGTGAAAAATGCGGAAAAAATAATCCTGATGTGGCGGCGTTTTGCAGATTCTGCGGGAACCCTTTGCAGAATGCAGCAGGTGCCGCAGCATATGGAGCGAATTTAGGGGAAGCACACACTGATTCTTCCCGGAATGCACCTGCTTCGAACTATTATCCCGCTTCGAATTCTTCCCGGAATGCACCGGTTTCGAACTATTATCCCGCTCCGAATTCTTCCCGGAACGCACCGGTTTCGGAGTATGATCCTGCTGCGTATTCTTCCCGGAACGCACCGGTTTCGGAGTATGATCCTGCTGCGAATTACGGCGAAAGACGTGTCTCTGCAGCCCATGCAAGGCTGATGAATATGGAAAATAAACGGGCTGCGGCAGGGAATCCCCGGGGATATGCAGGTGGAAATCCCAACGGCTACAATACCTACGGGGGCAGCGGGCAAGCGGGAAATCCCAACGGCTACAACTCCTACGGGGGCGGTCCGAAAGCGGGAAATCCCAACGGCTACAATACCTACGGGGGCGGCCCGCAAGCGGGAAATCCCAACGGCTACAACCCCTACGGGGGCAGTCCGCAAGCGGGAAATCCCAACGGCTACAATACCTACGGGGGCGGCCCGCAAGCGGGAAATCCCAACGGCTACAATACCTACGGGGGTGGCCAAAATGCCGGAAATCCCAATACGCGCGGACCATACAGAGGCAGCCCTAATGCCATGGGACCAAATGGCAGAAATCCCTATGACGGATCCGCTGCAGGAGTCAGGAAATCACTTGCCCCTTCCAAATGGCTTTTTTTGCTGATCGGGGAGGCAGTGGCAGCATTTATCATATTTGTCGTCGTGATCACATTGTTTAGTGGGAACGGCACGGCGGACGCAACAGCGGAGAGATACTTCATTTCCCTTGTAAACGGAAATTATAAAAATGCATTTTCCTGCATGGACCTTGAAGAAGACGATTTCATCAATAACAAAGAGCTGGAATTTGCGATGTCATCTTACGATTTTTCAAGAGTTGATAATTACAAGCTGGAGAAGGCCAATGTAAATTATGAGTATTCCAATGCATATCGCAATAATGATGACGAGCTTGGGAAAACATGTGTGATTCTGTTCAGGAACAAAGGCGATTCCTATGATTCCAGATTTGATATCAATATGGTGAAGTCCGGTAAGAGCGGAAAATGGTATGTTTCATCAGGAGACCTGATCACGGAAAATTTTGGAATTATGATTCCTGTCGGAGCAAGCCTGAAAATTGATGAGATTAATGTTCCGGATAAATATGCGAAAGTGCAGAAAGATGAGTATTCGGGCGCTGAGTATCTTGTCTATACAATTCCCAGAATTTTCAGGGGACAGCATTATATCAGCGTCACCCGGGATGGATTTCAGGAATACAGGAATATGTATTTTGTGGACGGAAGAGATTATCATTGTGATATGACAGACCAAATGCTCTCCAGGGAAACAATGGAGAAGATCAATGCTCTGGCTGTCACCAATATGCAGATAATATACCAGGCTGCTTTGAATAAACAGGGTTTTGAAACAATTGCCGACCTGTTTACGTCAGATCCTGAGAAACTCGGGGATATTGAGTCTGAATACAATGATCTGGTGTCCCGTATGAACAGTGAAGATTACTGGGTTTCCTCATTAGATATACAGGAAATCACAGCGGAATCCGACGCAGAGAATCCGTCTTCAAATCTGACTTTTTCCTGTTCGGGGAACTGTCATAGAAAGAATTACAGCGGAGAAATCGAGGATCAGACCGGAGAAGCTGACTGCAATATGTCATTCAACTTCAAGCTGGAAAACGAAAACTGGGTACAGACAAATCTGGGCTGCCGTTATATTTACTTTTGAGGAGAACTGCTCCGGACGGATATTGCGGGAGACGGATCGTCTCTAAAAAGAGAAAGGAAGTACAAAAATGCCTTATTGTGGAAAATGTGGTCAGTGGCTGGAAGAGGGTCAAACCTGCACCTGTAAAGCGGGCGCAGCAACAGACAATTATGCAGGAGGGACCCCTGCTCATATGTATGCGTCCGATTATCGCTATGC
>Ga0310695_10003693_pt1 | contig 29514 bp, 23 predicted proteins | sample RumenRJG_04DNA_FD_203882 | JGI IMG/M metagenome (GOLD analysis project Ga0310695, IMG submission 203882) | Bovine rumen microbial communities from Lethbridge, Alberta, Canada - RJG_04 (v2) (version 2) | ecosystem: Host-associated > Mammals > Digestive system > Stomach > Rumen | place: Canada...
CTTTGTCGGCAAGATTGACTTGCCCGAATAACCGCCCGACCTATCCGACACAATGGCCAAGTGTCGGATAGGAACGGCAAAATTTTTTGCACTTCTATTGCTTCTTTATCACACATAAGCAAAAAAGCACGGCGTGAAGCAGCCGCTCAAGGACGCGGTCGCCGGAATCTATGCCGGGAAGGAGAAGACCGGGTCGCGGGACGACGGCGGAGCTTGAGCCCATGAAAGACCGGACACGAAGGGAAAGGCGCGGTGCGCGGTGAACATCTGGACAGAACAAGTGGTGGAGAGACACCTGCCCCTGCTGCAGGCCTGGGCCGGGCGAACCGAGGGGGCCGTCACGCCCAACGATCTGCCCGCGCCGGCGGAGGAGCTGGCGGCCTGGGTCCGGCGGCGCGGGGCGGAGCCGGGAAGTCTGGACTGCCTGGCGCTGGTGTATGACACGCCGGTGGGACTTGCCGGGCTGCGGCGGAGCGCCGGAAGGGAGAGGGGGGCGGAGCTGTATCTGCTGCTCTGCGAGCTGGGCTATAACCCGCTGCGCACCGCGACCTACGTCTGCCTGCGCATGCTGGACCGGGCCTTCCTGGAGCTGGGGCTGGAGCGGGTGACCGTAGGGGTCAACCGGGAGTTCTCCTGGCTTCTGGAGCCGCTGGAGCGGATGGGCTTTGTCTGCGAAACGGAGGGGGAAAGCCTGATCGGCCTGACCGTGGAAAAGGCCGCGTTCCTCGACCGGAAATATCTGTTCTGAAGCCGTCCGCGAAACGGCGAAAAGCGCCGCCCTTACGAGGATAAGGGCGGCGCTTTTTTGTGTTCCCGATCCAGGCGGAGGGCCCGGCCCGGGGAGAAAGTCATACGCTGCTGAGAAAGCTGCGGAGAAAGTACAGGGAGGCCCCCAGGGGGGTGATGTGCCGCCGCAGCCGGCTCAGCTGCACGTAGTCGGCGTTGTCTGAAAAGGCGTCCAGCGCGGACACGTAACCGCGCAGAATGTCCAGATAGGGCTGCAGGTACTCCGACAGGAAGCCCCCCAGCACCACGTCGCAGTCCAGGGACATATGGATGTTATGGACGGCGATGGCCAGATGCCGCAGCATGTCATACAGCAGGGCCTCGTATTCCGGCCGGTGGGCTTCCACGCCCCGGAAGAACTCCTCCAGCGGCACGCCGAAGCGCTCCTCGATACGGCGGGCGGAGCAATAGGCCTCCAGACAGCCGCTCCTGCCGCAGGAGCAGCGGCGTCCGCCCGGCTCCACACAGATGTGGCCGAACTCGCCGCTGCGGGCATTGTCCCCGGCGCAGAGCTCGCCGTTCATCAGCACGGCGCCGCCGATGCCGTTTTCCAGGGAGAGGTAGGCCATGGTCCCCCGGCGTCCGCGCACATAGTACTCCGCGTGTCCGCTGGCGGAGCCGTCGTTCTCCACCCGCACCGGATAGGGGACGCTGTAGATCAGCTCGTCCAGAGGCAGATCACGCAGGCCCAGGGTCGGGGCCACCAGCAGCCGCGTATGGTCCGCGGTGAGCAGGCCGGGGATGGTGATGCCCACGCCCAGCAGCTTTTTGCGGTCAATGGAAAACTCGTTGAGAAATTCCTCCACGATGCGGGAAAAGACGGAGGCGTTGTGAGGCAGGCGCGGGAGCAGATCGACGGGCAGGGAGCGGTAGCCCAGCTCATGCAGCCGCAGGTCCGCCGCCACAAGGCGCAGCGTGTGCTCGGTGACGGAGACGCCCAGGGCGACGCGGGCGTCCGGCACGATGTCCAGCCCCTGGGCCCGGCGGCCGCCGGTAAACTGGGCCTCGCCCGTATAACGGACCAGGCCGGCTTCTATCAGCTCGTTGAGGTTCTGGTAGAGCGTCGGCATGCTGACGCCGCAGCTGCTTGCCAGCACCTGCTTGGAGCAAAACTCTTTGGAATCGTATAAAAAACGGTAGATCCTGCTGCGCACGGACAGCGCGCTGTTCTCTTTTCCCTCGGCCTGCGGCATGGCAATAATCCTCTTTTCGGCGGCTTCTGATTATATTGTAGCAAGGAAACGCGGAGAGTCAAGGAAAACCGGCATACTTTCAAAAAATTTATTTATAAATCACAAATTCATTTTTTGCAATTTGCACATTTTTTACAAGTGGAAACTACATGAAACGCACAAAGAAATGTAAAAACATAAAACATATCTTGACATCATGACAAAACATTTGTAAAATCGGCTTATAGAAGCCGAAGAGCGGCTTCACATTCGGAAAGTGAATACAATAAGGAGGTCAAACATGAAAAAGTTTTTAGCAATTCTCCTCGCGCTCTGCATGCTTTTCGCGCTTGCGGCCTGCGGCGAGCAGGCAGCGGCCCCCGCTGCCAGCGAGCCCAAAGCTGAAGAGCCCGCGCCTGTTGCTGAAGGCGCTGATATGGTCGGCGTGGCAATGCCCACGAAGGACCTGCAGCGTTGGAATCAGGACGGCGAGAACATGAAGGCCATGCTGGAAAAGGCCGGCTATCAGGTCGACCTGCAGTACGGCGCCAACGACGTTCAGACCCAGCTCTCCCAGCTTGAGAACATGATCGCCAACGGCTGCAAGGTCCTGGTCATCGCCTCCATCGACGGCAGCTCTCTGGGCACCGTCCTGGCTCAGGCCAAGGAGAACGGGATCCCCGTCATCGCCTATGACCGTCTGATCATGGACTCCGACGCTGTGTCCTACTATGCCACCTTCGACAACTGGCTGGTCGGCACGAAGCAGGGCGAGTTCATCGAGGAACAGCTCGGCCTGAAGGACGGCAAGGGTCCCTTCAACATCGAGTTCATCACCGGCTCCCCTGACGACAACAACATCAACTTCTTCTTTGACGGCGCCATGAGCATCCTGCAGCCCTATCTGGACAACGGCCAGCTTGTCTGCCCGTCCGGCCAGACTGCGAAGCTCGACGTTGCCACCCCGGGTTGGGATACCGCCAAGGCCCAGGAGCGTTTTGAGAACATCCTCAGCTCCTTCTACGGCGACGGCACCCAGCTTGACGCGGTTCTCGCCTCCAACGACTCCACCGCCCGCGGCGTTGAGAACGCTCTCGCGTCCTCCTACACCGGCGCGTGGCCCGTCATCACCGGTCAGGACTGCGACATCGCCATCATGAAGAATCTCATCGAGGGCAAGCAGGGCATGTCCGTGTTCAAGGACACCCGTACGCTGGCCGCGAAGGTCGTTGAGATGGTCGACGCCCTCATGAAGGGCCAGGAGCCCCCCGTGAACGACACCGAGACCTATGACAACGGCACCGGCGTTATCCCCAGCTTCCTGTGCGAGCCCGTGGCCTGCACCGCTGCCAACTATAAGGAACTGCTGATCGACTCCGGCTACTACACCTATGACCAGCTCGGCATGGAAGCTCCCGCTGAGGACACCGCCGCTGTCGGCGGCCTGGTCGGCGTTGCGATGCCCACCAAGGACCTGCAGCGCTGGAATCAGGACGGCGAGTACATGAAGGCCATGCTGGAGGAAGCCGGCTATGATGTCGACCTGCAGTACGGCGCCAACGACGTTCAGACCCAGCTCTCCCAGATCGAGAACATGATCGCCAACGGCTGCAAGGTCCTGGTCATCGCCTCCATCGACGGCAGCTCTCTGGGCACCGTCCTGGCGCAGGCCAAGGAGAACGAGATCCCCGTCATCGCCTATGACCGTCTGATCATGGACTCCGACGCTGTGTCCTACTATGCCACCTTCGACAACTGGCTGGTCGGCACCACCCAGGGCGAGTTCATTGAAGAGAAGCTCGGCCTGAAGGACGGCAAGGGCCCCTTCAACATCGAGTTCATCACCGGCTCCCCCGACGACAACAACATCAACTACTTCTTCGACGGCGCCATGAGCATCCTGCAGCCCTATCTGGACAACGGCCAGCTTGTCTGCCCCTCCGGCCAGACTGCGAAGCTCGACGTTGCCACCCCGGGTTGGGATACCGCCAAGGCCCAGGAGCGTTTTGAGAACATCCTCAGCTCCTTCTACGGCGACGGCACCCAGCTTGACGCGGTCCTCGCTTCCAACGACTCCACCGCCCGCGGCGTTGAGAACGCTCTCGCGTCCTCCTACACCGGCGAGTGGCCCATCATCACCGGTCAGGACTGCGACATCGCCATCATGAAGAACCTCATCGACGGCAAGCAGGCCATGTCCGTGTTCAAAGACACCCGTACCCTGGCGGCCCGCGTCGTCACGATGGTCGACTCCCTGATGAAGGGCACCGCCCCCGAGGTCAACAACACCACCGACTACGACAATGGCGTCTATGTCGTTCCCAGCTATCTGTGCGGCCCCGTGGCCTGCACGGCCGACAACTATCAGGAGATCCTGATCGACTCCGGCTACTACACGATGGATGCGATCAACAACGGCTGATCCGCAGTAAATACCTTGTTTCAGCACTTCGGGCAAGGCGGATTCCCGCCTTGCCCGAAATCTAATAAACTCTCGGGCTTGGAGGGGGAAAATTGGCAGATAATATTCTGGAAATGCGGGGGATCACGAAGGAATTCCCCGGCGTCAAGGCCCTTGACGACGTGAATTTCGTCGTCAAACGCGGCAGCATCCACGCGCTGGTGGGTGAGAACGGCGCCGGCAAATCCACGCTGATGAACGTTCTCAGCGGATGGTATCCCTACGGCACGTATGAGGGTGACATTGTATACGAGGGAGAAGTATGCAAGTTCACCAATATCAAAGACAGCGAAAACAAAGGCATCGTCATCATCCATCAGGAGCTGGCCCTGGTGCCCTATATGAGCATCGGCGAGAACATGTTCCTGGGCAACGAACAAGGAAAAAAATACGCCATCGATTGGGACAAGACCCACGCGGAGGCGACCAAATATCTGAAGATCGTCGGACTGACCGAATCCTCCAAGACGCTGATCAAGGACATCGGCGTCGGCAAGCAGCAGATGGTCGAGATCGCCAAGGCGCTGGCTAAGAACGCGCGGCTCATGATCCTGGACGAGCCGACCTCTTCTCTCAACGAGGCGGATTCCCAGGCGCTGCTGGACCTGCTGCTGGAGTTCAAGAAGCAGGGGATGACCTCTATCATCATCTCCCACAAGATCAACGAGGTCTCCTATGTGGCGGATGATATCACCGTCCTGCGCGACGGCAGAACCATCGAAACGCTGACCAAGGGCGTGGACGACTTCAGTGAAGACCGCATCATCCGCGGCATGGTCGGCCGCGAACTGGAGGACCGGTTCCCGAAGCGCTACGGCGTGGAGATCGGCGACGTGTCGCTGGAGGTCAAGCACTGGAACGTGTACCACCCGATCTATACGGACAAGAAGGTCATCGACGACGTCTCCTTCCACGTGCGCAAGGGCGAGGTCGTGGGCTTCTCGGGCCTGATGGGCGCGGGACGCACGGAGCTGGCTATGTCGATCTTCGGCCGCAGCTACGGCACGGAGATCTCCGGTACCTGCGAGATCCACGGCAAGGAGGTAAAGCTCCACTCCCCGCGGCAGGCCATCGACGCGGGCCTGGCTTACGTGACCGAGGACCGGAAGGGCAACGGTCTGATCCTGTCGAACCCGATCTCCGTCAACACCACGCTCGCCAACCTCAAGGGCGTGTGCAGACGCGGCGTGATCGACCATGACAAGGAGCTTTCCGTGGCGGAAGAGTACCGCAAAAAGCTCAACACCAAGACGCCGTCGGTCCTGCAGAACGTGGGCAACCTCTCCGGCGGCAACCAGCAGAAGGTGCTGCTGGCGAAATGGATGTACGCGGATCCGGACATCCTGATCCTGGACGAGCCCACCCGCGGCATCGACGTCGGCGCGAAATATGAGATCTACTGCATCATCAACGATCTGGTGGCGGAGGGCAAATCCGTTATCATGATCTCCTCGGAGCTGCCCGAGGTCCTGGGCATGAGCGACAGGATCTACGTGCTCAACGAGGGCCGCATCGTCGGTGAATTCGATGCGGCGGAGGCCAGCCAGGAAAAGATCATGGCCTGCATTCTTTCCACTGAACCGGCAAAGGAAGAAAAGGAGAAAGAGCAATGACGACAAAGACAAAGATTCTGACTTTCGTTCAGAAGTATACTATGATCATCGCGTTGGTGCTGGTCACGGCCTTCTTCGCCTGGCGCACCGGCGGCAAGCTGCTCCTGCCGCAGAACCTGACGAACATCATCGCCCAGAACGCCTACGTCTTCGTTCTGGCTACCGGCATGCTGCTGTGCATCCTGACCGGCGGCAACATCGACCTGTCCGTCGGTTCGGTGGTCTGCTTTGTCGGCACGGTCGGCGCGGTTATGATGCGCGGTGACCTGAACATGTGGCTGGCGGTGCTGGTCATGCTCGGCGTCGGTCTGCTGATCGGCGCGTGGCAGGCCTTCTGGATCTCCTACGTGAAGGTCCCGCCCTTCATCACCACGCTGTCGGGCATGATGGTCTTCCGCGGCCTGTCCAACGTGGTGCTGCAGGGCAAAACGGTCTCTGTGACCAACGAGAAATTCGTCCGCCTCTTCGGCGGCGGCGCGAACTGCTACGTGCCCGACTTCTTCCACGGAGAAGGGATCAACATCCTCTGCGTCGTGGTAGGCATCATCGCCTGCGCGCTTTACCTGTTCTTTACGCTCCGCAGCCGCAGCATTCGCAAACGCAACGGCCTGGAGGTGGACTCCCTGGCCAAGACCCTGATCAAGGCGATCGTCATCGTGGGCGTTGTCATGTTCTTCGCGATGAGACTGGCCCAGTACAAGGGCATCCCGATGGCGCTGCTGTGGGTCGCGGTCGTAGTGCTGATCTACACCTACATCACCTCCAAGACCACGGTGGGCCGTTATCTCTACGCCATCGGCGGCAATGAGACGGCCACCAAGCTCTCCGGTATCGATACCAGAAAGATCTACTTCTTTGCCTACGCCAACATGGGTCTGCTGGCGGGCCTTGCCGGCATTCTGACCATCGCCCGTATGACCTCCGCCCAGCCTACCTACGGCCAGAACTACGAGATGGACGCCATCGGCTCCTGCTTTATCGGCGGCGCCTCCGCCTACGGCGGCGTGGGCACTGTGCCCGGCGTCATCATCGGCGCTCTGCTGATGGGCGTTATCAACATCGGCATGAGCATCATGGGCGTTGACGCCAACTATCAGAAGGTGGTCAAGGGTCTGGTGCTGCTGGCCGCAGTCATCTTCGACGTGCTCTCCAAGAAGAAGGGGAACTGATGTCTGCCCAGCCAGAACGTGAAGATCCTGCGCGGCAGGAGCAGACGCAGGACGAGGCCCGGCGCCGCAGCCGCGCAGCCAATACCCTTGCGCTGCGCGCCGTGGTCGCGGCCTACCTCGTTTATCTGGGCGGCTCCCTGATCTACGACAAGATTACCGGGAAAGCCGATATCCCTGCGGCGGTGGCCTGGCTGGCCGGTCTGCTGTTCATCGTGTGCGGCCTGTTTTTCGCGGTCTATACCTGGCGGCGCTGGTGTGCCTTGCAGGCGCCGGAGCAGGAGGCAGCGGAGCAGCCGTCGGAGGATAACGAGGCGACCTGAGCGCAAAAAGGAACAGCACCTGTTGAGCGAAGGCACTCAACAGGTGCTGTTTTTGAGAAGATGCGTTTATTTCCCGCGGAAGCGGGACACGGCCGCTTCGACCAGTCGGCCGTTGATGGGCAGGAAGACGCCCGCGGTGGGGCCCACCAGGAACATGCAGATCAGCGTGCCCAGACCCACGGTGCCGCCCAGCAGCCAACCGGTCAGGGCAAAGGCCGCGTCCACGATCATGCGGATGATACTGAAGGGCTTCCCGCTTTTTTCACTGATGACCTGTGCGACCAGGTCGTTGGGGCCGGTGCCCGCGTCCGAACGGATGACGATCGTCATCCCATAGGCGAGGATGACACAGCCCAGGGCCAGCATGAACACCCGCGCGGCGAAGCCCGCGCCGCCCAGCGGCCCGGCCAGCAGCAGGGTAAAAAAATCGATGATCGGCCCGCCGAAGAGCATGCAAAGAGCCGTACCGATCTTCAGATAGCTGCGGTCCGCAAAGAGCAGCACCACAACGATCAGCAGGCTGATGGCGATATGCACGCGCCCATGGGTCAGGCCGGGCAGGCCGACAGCCTTGTCCACGCTGCGGAATACGCCCTGCACCAGTACGTTGAAGGGGTCTGAGCCCAGGTCGGACAGCAGAAAGAGGGTCACGCCCAGGTGGGCGATGACCAGACCGATGAGCAGGATCACGACCCGAATCCCCCATTCTGCGGCGCTTCTTTTCATAAGTCTGCGCTCCTTTTCCTTGTTTTGTCTCATCGCAATAGTATTGTACCAGAAAAAGACAAGCCCCGCAACGGGCGGGCTTATCAAATAAGGAGGATTATCAGAAGCATGAACAACATTCCCGAAGTCAAGCTCGGCATCATTGCCGTCTCCCGCGACTGCTTCCCCATCGGACTGAGCATCGCCCGGCGGGAGGCCATCGTCAAGACCTGCGGCGGCAACATCTATGAGTGCCCCGTCACAGTGGAAAATGAGAAAGATATGCTGGCCGCCGTGGCCGATGTGAAGGAGGCCGGCTGCAACGCCCTGGTGGTGTTCCTGGGTAACTTCGGCCCCGAGACGCCGGAGACCCTGATCGCCAAATATTTCGACGGCCCCTGCATGTTCGTGGCCGCCGCCGAGGGGGACGGCGACCTGATCAACGGCCGGGGCGACGCCTACTGCGGCATGCTCAACTGTTCCTACAACCTGGGAATGCGGCACCTGAAGGGCTACATCCCCGAGTACCCGGTGGGCACCGCCGCCGATATCGGCAAGATGATCAAGGACTTTTACCCCGTCGCCCGCGCCGTCATCGGCGTGCAGAACCTGAAGATCATCACCTTCGGCCCGAGACCTCAGGACTTCTTCGCCTGCAACGCGCCCATCAAGGGCCTGTACGAGCTGGGTGTGGAGGTCGAGGAAAACTCCGAGCTGGACCTGCTGGTCAGCTATAAGGCCCACGCGGGCGACGCGCGCATCCCCCAGGTCTGCGCCGACATGGCCGCCGAAATGGGCGAGGGCAGGTACTATCCCGATCTGCTTGAGCGCATGGCGCAGTTCGAGCTGACCCTGCTGGACTGGGCCGAGGAACACAAGGGCGCCCGCAAGTACGTGGCATTTGCGGACAAGTGCTGGCCCGCCTTCCCGGAGCAGTTCGGCTTTGAGCCCTGCTTCGTCAACTCCCGCCTGGCCGCCCGGGGCATCCCCGTCAGCTGCGAGGTGGATATCTACGGCGCCCTGAGCGAGTACATCGGCGCCTGCATTTCCGGCGACGCGGTGACCATCCTGGATATCAACAACTCCGTGCCCGCGAAGATGTGGGAAGAGCAGATCCGGGGCAAGTTTGACTACAGCCTGACCGACACCTTCATGGGCTTCCACTGCGGCAACACCCCCAGCTGCAAGATGTGCGGCGACCGGGCTGTGAAGTATCAGCTGATCCAGCACCGCCTGCTGGAGCCGGAAGGCAGCGACCCCGACTTCACCCGCGGCACCCTGGAGGGCGATATCGCCCCCGGCGAGATCACCTTCTTCCGTCTCCAGTGCGACAGCGAGGGTGTGCTCCGCTCTTACATCGCCGAGGGCGAGGTGCTGCCCGTGGCCACCACCAGCTTCGGCGGCATCGGCGTCTTTGCCATCCATGAGATGGGCCGCTTCTATCGCCACGTGCTGATCCAGAAGCGTTTCCCCCACCACGGCGCGGTGGCCTTCGGCCATCACGGCAAGGCCCTGTTTGAGGTGTTCAAATTCCTGGGCGTGCAGGAGATCGGCTACAACCAGCCCAAGTGCCTGCCCTATCCCACGGAGAATCCCTGGGCCTGAGGCCGGAAACGCCCCGCCGCTTAAGGCGCGGCGCTCGTGAAACTGCAAAAGCGCGGCGATTTTTCGGAAATCGCCGCGCTTTTTGCCGTGTTGGGCCCGGTCAGAAGAAAGACCTGGCCAGGGACAGGATCAGCAGCAGGGCCGCGTTCACCGCCGTGAACTCCAGCAGGTAGCGCCCGGTGTGGGCGTGGTCGGAGTGGGAGTAGAGCTTCATGCTGATGAGGCTGGCGAGGCTGGCGATGGGGGTGCCCAGGCCGCCGATATTCACGCCCAGCAGCAGCTCCTTCGCCTCCTCGGTAAAGCCCGAGAGCAGCAGGGCCGCGGGCACGTTGCTGATGACCTGGCTCGCCAGCAGCGAGGTCAGATAGACCCGCCCCGCCAGGAGCCGGCGGAGAAGGGCCGCCACGCTGCCGATCCGGGCCAGGTTGCCGGAAAAGATGAAGAAGGCCACGAAGGTCAGCAGCAGCATGAAGTCAGCCTTCAGCAGGAGCTTCCGGTCAAACAAGAGCAGCGCCGCTATCAGGACGGCCAGCATCACCGGCCAGCTGAGCACGCGCAGCACCACCAGCAGGCAGACGGCGAACAGCGCCAGGTGCAGGCAGAGCGCCCGCGTATCCACCCCCGGCTCCTCCCCCAGGAAGAAGTGCAGCCGGGCGCCGGAGAGGGCCAGGCAGGCCCCGCCGATCAGCAGCAGGGACAGCAGCCACACCGGCAGCGTCCAGCGCAGGAAGGCGCCCATGCTCAGGTCATAGCGGGAGTACAGATACAGGTTCTGGGGATTGCCCACCGGGGTCAGCATGCTGCCCAGATTGGCCGCTACGGTCTGCAGCACCACGATGTGGATCAGATCCCGTTTCCGGTCCGCCAGGCCCAGCACCACCACGGCGAAGGGCACGAAGGTGAGCAGGGCCACGTCGTTGGTGATCAGCATGGCGCTGAAGAAGCAGAGCAGCACCAGCAGCAGGCCGATGCCGCGCACATTGCTGAGCTTCCTGCACAGGGTGTGGGCCAGATGGGCGAAAAGCCCCGCCTGCCGCAGCCCGGCCACCACGGTCATCAGACAGTAGAGCAGGGCCAGGGTGCGCAGATCGATATAGGAGAGATAGGCCCGGTCCGGGGGGACGAAAAAACAGCTGAGCAGCGCCGCGAAGGCGGCGATCAGCAGGACGGGCTCGCGTTTGACGAAGGAACGTATGGTGGCCATGGACGCCTCCGAAGAAAAAGTCTCTGCACAGTATAGCAAGCCCGGCACCCCGGGTCAAGAGCAAAAAACGGCGCCCCGGGAGAGTTTCTCTCCCGGGGCGCCGGGGCTGTATCGCTGCGGTTCAGGCCAGGGAACAGGTCCTGATGAAGGGCGCAGGGTCCGCGCCGCCGTCCAGATAGCGCAGCAGGATCTCCGCGCATGCGCGGCTGTCGCTGCCGGCGTGGTGGTGGTCCAGGGGGATGTCGTAGTAATCACACAGGGCGTCCAGCTTGTGGCTCATGCCGGGCAGAAGCCGCCGCCCCATCTGCACGGTGCAGAGGTAGCGGGCGCCGGGCTTCCACTCGATCTCGTAGTCCCGCAGGCAGCGGCGCAGCACGCCCAGGTCGAAGGGGGCGTTGTGGGCGGCCAGCACGCCGCTGTCCAGCAGCGGCTGGATCCGGGGCCACAGCTCCGGGAAGGTAGGCGCGTCCCGGACCGCGTCGGCGTCGATGCCCGTCAGCCAGGTGTTGAAGGGGTCGAAGTCCGTCTCCGGGTCCACCAGGGAATAGAAGGCGTCCACGATCTGCCCGTCCTCCAGGACGGAGATGCCGATGGCGCTCATGCGGTGGTTGAGCCGGTTGGGCGTCTCCACGTCAAAGGCAATGTATCGTTCCATTTCTGCCCCCCCCCTCAGCGCTTCAGATCCCGGCTCAGCTCCTCCGGGATGCCCCGTGGGCCCCGCACGGCGCCCACGCCGTAATGGCTTTTCAGCAGCGCAAAGGGGAAGCGGGACGGATCGTAGCGCTTTTGCAGGCGGAGCTTCATGAGGCTGCGGATGCGCAGGCCCTCCCGCTGATAACGGAAGGGGATGTCCGTCTCGGTGACCTTGCAGCGGTACAGGATCGCCGACACCGGCGCGCCCACATAGAGGAACACCGTGTCCCCCTTTTTGACGCCGCTGCCCTGTTTCCAGGTGATCTCCTCCGTCCCGTCGAAGGCATGCTCGATATCGTAATATTTCGGGTTGGAGGGGACGAGCCACTCCTTGGGCGGGCGCAGGGCCTGCCGGGTCGCGGCCGAGGCGGTGACCCGGTAGCTCTGGTCGATCCAGCCGCGGATCTCCTCCATGGGTACGGTGCCGTCCAGCAAAATGGAGACCCAGCTGCCGCGGCTGATGTGGTAAGCGTGAAAGTAGCCGGGCTGCTGGCAGAGCAGATCCACCAGCAGGGGACTGTCCAGCTTCAGGTTCAGAACGTCCACCGGGTCTTTGCCCGGCAGGCCCAGCTTCTCCCGGGTCAGGTCCATCACCAGGCCGTACCACTTCTGATTGTCCTTGTGGCGAAAGATCGCGTAGCTTGGGAAACGGGCCCAGAGGTATTCGATCTCGCTTTTGTATTTTTTGCGGACGTAGCGGAATACGTCCTGCCGCAGAGATGTGTCCATGGATGCAGACCTCGTATCTTTGTTTGGGGTCATTATACCACAGGCGCGCAGCGCCGTTGTGGTATATGCGGTTCGATCATATAATAGCCGCTTTGCGGCTATTATACCACAGGCGCGCAGCGCCGTTGTGGTATATGCGGTTCGATCATATAATAGCCGCTTTGCGGCTATTATACCACAGGCGAGGTCCGGCGGGGAAGAAAAAAGATCAGCCCCATCACCGCAGCGCACGGTGATGGGGTCGATCCTTTTTGGATGGGCCTGGCGATGGGCCCTTCAGTTCAGAAAGTCCCGCAGCTTTTTGGAGCGGCTGGGGTGGCGCAGCTTGCGCAGGGCCTTGGCCTCGATCTGGCGGATGCGCTCACGGGTGACGTTGAACTCCTTGCCCACTTCCTCCAGGGTGCGGGTGCGGCCGTCCACGATGCCGAAGCGCAGCTCCAGCACCTTCTTCTCCCGGGGGGCCAGGGTGTCCAGCACCTCCTCCAGCTGCTCGCGCAGCAGGGAGAAGCTGGCGGCCTCGGAGGGCTCGGAGGCGTCCTCGTCGGGGATGAAGTCGCCCAGGTGGGAATCCTCCTCCTCGCCGATGGGGGTCTCCAGGGAGACCGGCTCCTGGGCGATCTTCAGGATATCCCGCACCTTCTCCACGGGCATGTCCATCTCATCGGCGATCTCCTCGGCGGAGGGGTCATGGCCCAGATCCTGCAGCAGCTGCCGGGAGACGCGGATGGTCTTGTTGATGGTCTCCACCATGTGTACGGGGATGCGGATGGTGCGGGCCTGGTCCGCGATGGCGCGGGTGATGGCCTGCCGGATCCACCAGGTGGCGTAGGTGGAGAACTTGTAGCCCTTGGTGTAGTCGAATTTTTCCACAGCCTTGATGAGGCCCAGGTTGCCCTCCTGGATCAGGTCCAGGAACAGCATGCCGCGGCCCACGTAGCGCTTGGCGATGGACACCACCAGACGGAGGTTGGCCTCGGTCATGCGGCGCTTGGCGTCCTCGTCGCCCTCGGACATGCGGATGGCCAGGGCCACCTCCTCCTCCGGGGTCAGCAGGGGCACCTTGCCGATCTCCTTCAGGTACATGCGCACCGGGTCGTCGGTGGCGAAGGTGTCGATCAGGGCATCGGTGTCGGTGATCTCCTCCTCGGTGACCTCCTCGATCTGGGCCAGGTCCTCCACCTCGGGGGACACGTCGTCGATGGGGGGCAGCACGTCGGCGGAGGCCACGTCGATGTCAACGCCGTTTTGCTCCAGGGTCTCGTAGAACTTGTCCACGGCCTCGCCGTCCAGGTTCAGCTCCTCCAGCACCTCCAGCTCCTTGGCGCTGAGGCGGCCGGCCTTCTTGCCCTTTTCCAGCAGCTCGCTCAGCCGTTCCTCCGGGGTCTTGGCGGCGTCGGCGGGAGAGGCCTCCTTTTTCTTGGCGGCGGGACGCTTGCGGGGCTTCGGCAGCTCCGTCTCCGGCTGGGAGGCGATATCGCTGATGGAAGCCTCCTCCAGCAGCTTGTCGGCCATGCTCTCCAGTTCTTCCTCGGTGAATTTCATTTCGTCAGACATCTTTTCCCTTGTACCCCTTTCTGTCTCTGAGACTGTCCGCCAGGGCCCGCAGATCCGTGCTGCCGGCGGCCAGGTTTTTCTGTTGCCGTATTTTCTCTATGTAGTCGGCCAGGGCCCTCTCGCCCTGACTCAGCACTTCCGGCTTCTGCAGCAGCTCCACCAGCAGGCTCATCTCCCGCAGGCTCAGCGCCTCGCTGAGGGCGGAGGTGCTGACGGTCTCGCCCCGGTCGATCCGCTGCCGGATCACCGTATAGATATGGCCCAGGGCAGGGGAGGAGAAATCCTCCGCCGGGGGCAGCTGGGGCGATCTCCCCAAAGAGGGCTCCAGATACAGCAGGCGGATCAGCCCCTCCTCCGCGGCGGCGGAGGCGGCGTCCGTGTAGCGCAGCTCCTTCTCCGCGGGCTGGGCCTGGCGGGCCGGACGGCTCTGCTGCCGCTCGTCCTCCTTTCGGGCGCGGCTCAAAAGCCGCTTGCGCCGGCGCTCCACCTCGGCGGTGACCACATCGGAGGCGATGCCCGCAAGGCTCGCCACCCGCATGGCGTAGACCTGCCGTTCCACCGCGCCGGGGAGCCTGGCCACCAGCTCGGTGGCCTCCTTGAGAAACTCCACCTTCTGCTCGTCCACGGACAGGTCGTACTTGTCCGTGACGCTGCGCAGCCGGTAGTCCACCTGGTTTTCCGAGGCCTCCAGCAGATTGCGGAAGGCGTCGGCCCCCCGGGTCCGGATGAACTCATCCGGGTCCTTGGCGCCGCTCATGCGCAGCACCTTCACCCGCATGTCCAGCTTCTCCAGGATGCCGATGGCCCGCTGGGCGGCCTTGACGCCGGCGCCGTCGTTGTCGTAGGCGATGATCACCTGGTCGGTGTAGCGGCTGAGCAGCCGCGCCTGCTCCGGCGTCAGCGAGGTGCCCAGGGAGGCCACCGCCGAGTCGAATCCCGCCTGATGGAGGGAGACCACGTCTATATTGCCCTCCGAGAGGATTATATATCCGCTTTTTGATTTTTTAGCCAGATTCAGGGCGAACAGGTTCCGGCTCTTGTTGAAAACCAGGGTTTCGGGGCTGTTCATGTACTTGGGCTCCCCGTCGCCCAGGATGCGGCCGGAGAAGCCGATGACGTTGCCCCGCACGTCGATGACCGGGAACATGAGCCGGTCCCGGAAGGTGTCGTAGAAGCCGCCGTTTTTGCCCCGGCGGACCAGCCCCGCCTCGAACAGCTCCTGTCCGCTGTAGCCCCTGCGCTCCATGGCGTTTCGCAGGCTGTCCCAGGTATTGGGGGCGAAGCCCAGGCCGAAGGTTTTCGCCGTGGCGGGGGAGATGCGCCGCCGGGCCATGTATTCCCCGGCCCGCCGCCCCTCGGCCGTGGACAGCTGCTCGTAGAAGAAGCGGGCGGCATCCTTGTTCAGGGCCAGCATCCGGGCCCGTTTGCGGCTCTCCCGGTCGTTGGTCTCCTCGGGCATGGGCATCCCGGCCCGCTTGGCCAGGAACTCCACCGCCTCGGGGAAGGAGAGGTTCTCGATCTCCATGATGAAGTTGATGACGCCGCCGCCCTTGCCGCAGCCGAAGCAGTGGTAGATCTGCTTGTCCCGGGAGACGGAAAAGGAGGGGGTCTTCTCACTGTGGAAGGGGCAGAGGCCGAACATGTTGGCGCCGCTGCGCTTGGTCAGCCGCACGTAGCCCGATACCACGTCCACGATATCGCTGCGCTCGGTCAGCTCGGTTATGAAGTTGTCGGGAAAGGGCATTGTTCGACCCTCCTTTCTCAGTGGTCTTGGGGAGACGGTTTTCAAAATCTCACTTCACCGTCCAGGCAAAGGGGATGAACAGCTGGCCGTATTTTTCCATGGCGTAGCTGTCGGTCATGCCGGAGATATAGTCCACCGCGGCGCGGCCCTCGCCCTCGCTTTCGGCGATGGCCCGGAATTCCCCGGGCATGGCCTCGGGCCGGGCGGTGTAATAGTCGTAGAGGCGCTGCAGGATGCCGTCCACCTTGCCCTCCTCGCCCTTGGCCACGGGGTTGGTGTACACGTCGGAGAACATGAAGCCCTTGAAAAACAGGAAGACCTCCCGCATCTCGTCGGACAGGCGGATCCGCCCGTCACCGCTGGCTTCGATCATGTCCCGCATGAAGGCGTCGATCCGCTCGCTGTTGCGATCTCCGCAGCGCCGCCGGATCAGCTCCGGCACCGCCTCATCGGTGAGGATGCCGGCGCGGATGGCGTCGTCCAGGTCGTGGTTTATGTAGGCGATCTGATCGCACAGCCGCACGGTGGTCTGCTCGGGGATGTCGTCCGGCGCGCCGTGGGTGTGGTGCAGGATGCCCATGCGGGTCTCATAGCACAGGTTCAGGCCCCGGCCGTCCCGCTCCAGCACGTCCACCACCCGCAGGCTCTGCTCATAGTGCTTGAAGCCGCCGGGATAGATCCGGTCCAGTGCCCGCTCCCCGGCGTGGCCGAAGGGGGTGTGGCCCAGGTCGTGGCCCAGGGCGATGGCCTCGGTCAGATCCTCGTTGAGCCGCAGGGCCCGGGCCACGGTCCGGGACAGGCGGCTGACCTCCAGGGTGTGGGTCAGGCGGGTGCGGTAGTGGTCCCCCTCCGGCTGGAGGAAGACCTGGGTCTTGTGCTTGAGACGGCGGAAGGATTTGGAGTGGATGATCCGGTCGATGTCCCGCTGGAAGCAGGGGCGGATGTCGCACTCCGGCTCCGGCGTCAGCCGGCCACGGCTGGCTTCCGACAGCAGGCCGTAAGGCCCGATCAGCAGGCGCTCGGCCTGTTCACGCTCCACGCGGGGGATCGCCATAGAACCACCTCCAATTTCCTTGCAATAACCGTATACGACGCAAAAAATGTTTTCCCTTTCTTTTTTTCAAAAAAATTTTTGATGGGGGCGTGACGGCGTCCCCGGGACAGGGACGGGACAGGAACGGGACAGGAACGGGACGTCCCGGTGTTACCATACCAGACCAGACCAAACCGGACAGTACCAGACCAGACCGGACAGTACCAAAAGAATCTTTCTCTGCTGCTGGTGGTGGCGGAAGCGCGATGCGCGCGCAGGGGAGGGCGCAGGCAAGGGCAGGCCCCGAAGGCATGAAGTTCTGTTTTTCAAAACTTCCCCTTGACAAATCCGGGGATTTGTGGTAAACTTAAACCGAACTTAGCCGGAAAACACAAGGCCGCCGAGGGGGACGGCGGCCTTGTGAGCTTCGAGCTTCGAGCTTCGAGCTTCGAGATTCGAGATTCGAGATTCGAGTTTCGAGAAAAAACGGATTGCCGCGGGCCCTGCGGGCCCTCGCAATGACAGGGACGGGGATGACGAGCTTCGAGTTTTGAGGAGTACTCCTCACATCCTCGAATCTCGAATCTCAAAACGCAAAACTACCCGAGCGGTACCGGGCGGCGGACCTGGCCGGTGACCGCCGCCGTGACGGAGCCGCCGCTGATATCGAAGATCCGCGCCCGGAAGGCGTCGACAGCCTCCGCGGGCACCAGGCCCCGGATGGTCACCGCGGCGCCGTAGTCCACGGCCTCCACCGCGCCGCCGCAGGCGGCCAGCTCCTGCTTCATCCGCTCGGCGGCGGCGTAGGAGCAGGGGATCTCCACGGCGGTCCAGAGCCGCACCACCGACAGGCCCGCCGCGTCCAGGGCGTCCTTTGCGCTTTTGGTGTAGGCCCGCAGCAGGCCGCCGGTGCCCAGCAGCACCCCGCCGAAGTAGCGGGTCACCACGCACACGAAGCCGCTGACCCCCTCCCGCCGGAAGACCTCCAGCATGGGCAGGCCCGCGCTGCCCTGGGGCTCGCCGTCGTCGGAGTAGCGCTCCGGCCCCCCGTGGATGGCGTAGCACCAGCAGTTGTGCCGGGCGTCGTAGTATTCCTTTTTCATGGCGGCGATGAAGTCCCGGGCCTCCTCCTCGCTGTCCACGGGCCGCACGTGGCCCAGAAAGCGGGAGCGCTTCTCGGTGAACTCCGCCTCGCCCGCCCCGGTGGGGACGTAGTATTCGCTCATGCTCTCACCCCTTGTGAAAGATTCGAGATTTGAGATTCGAGATTCGAGAAGCTTTTTCGCGCCCTCGTCCCCTCGAATCTCAAAACTCGAATCTCAAACCTCAATCTTCCCAGTCTTCCTTCGCTTCCGTATAGCCGGGGATGTAGGCCTTCACCCGGCCGAACAGGGCCGGGGGCACGACGGCCTCCGCCTCGATGCCCTCGTCGCCGTAGTCCGCGCGCAGGAGCTTGGCCTCCCGGTTCAGCGCGTCCAGGACGCCGGCCTCGGCATAGGGGATGCGCAGGATCACGCGGCGCCTGCCCGGGTCCAGCAGCCCTGAGAGCTTCCGCACCAGCACGTCCGCCCCCTCGCCGCTTTTGGCGGAGATGCAGACCACGTCCTCCCCGTGGGGCAGGATGCCGAAGTAGGCGTCGCACTTGTTGTAGATGCGCAGACAGGGGGTGCCCTCTGCGCCCAGCTGGCGGATCAGCTCGTCCACGATCCGGGCCTGCTCCTCCCACTCCGGGCTGGAGATGTCGATCACGTGCAGCAGCACGTCCGCGTAGCGCAGCTCCTCCAGGGTGGCCTTGAAGGCCTCGATCAGATGGGTGGGGAGCTTGCGGATGAAGCCCACGGTGTCGCTGAGCAGCACCTCGGTGCTCTCGTCGATGCGCAGGCGGCGGGTGGTGGTGTCCAGGGTGTCGAACAGCCGGTCGTTGGCGGGGATGTCCGAACCGGTCAGGCAGTTTAAGAGCGTGGACTTGCCCGCGTTGGTGTAGCCCACCAGGGCCACCACGGGCATGGCGTTCTTCTCCCGGCGGCGGCGCTGGGTGCCGCGGACCTTGCGCACCGCGGCCAGCTCCTCCTCCAGCTTCTGGATCTTCCGGCGGATGTGCCGCCGGTCCGTCTCCAGCTGGGTCTCGCCGGGACCGCGGGTGCCGATGGGCGAGGAGCCGCCGGAGGCGGTCTGCCGCACCAGGTGGGTCCACATGCCGGTGAGCCGGGGCAGCAGGTACTTGTACTGGGCCAGCTCCACCTGCAGCTTGCCCTCCCGGGTCTGGGCCCGCTGGGCGAAGATGTCCAGGATCAGGCCGGAGCGGTCCAGCACTTTGACCCCCAGCTCCTCCGACAGCACCCGCATCTGGGAGGGGCTCAGCTCATTGTCGAACACCGCCAGGTCGCAGGCCTCGGCCTCGATCAGCTCCTTCATCTCCCGGATCTTGCCGTCGCCGATGAAGCTGCGGGGCTCCGGCGCGGGGCGGTTCTGGATCAGCATGGCCGCGGTCTCGCCCCCGGCGGTCTCCACCAGGGCGCGCAGCTCCTCCATGGACACCTCCGTGGAGCGCTCGTGCTCGTCCATGCTGGCGGCGGACAGCCCGGCCAGGATGGCCCGTTCTCTTTTCGTCTCGGTTGCTTCCAAAGGCTTCTCCTTATGCCGCCGCCTCCCTCGTGGAGGGAGGCGGCTCTCGAATCTCAAAACTCAATTCTCAAATCTCTTCACCAGGACCCGCTCCACCCGGCGGCCGTCCATGGCCAGCACGGTGACGCTCAGATCCCCATAGCGGAAGCTGTCCCCGGGCTGGGGGAAACGCTCCAGCATCTCCACGGTCCAGCCGCCCACGGTGCTGCTCTCCGCCGCAAAGCTCTCCTCGTCCAGGCCCAGCAGCTCCAGGAAATCGGCGATCACCATGTCGCCGTCCAGCTCATACTCGCCCTCGGAGCGTTCAATGACCTCCTGCTCCACGGTGTCCGTCTCGTCCCAGATCTCACCCACGATCTGCTCCAGCACGTCCTCCATGCTGAGCACGCCCAGGGTGCCGCCGTACTCGTCGGACACGATGGCCAGATGCTGCTTGGCCCGGCGCAGGGCGCTGAGCACCTGGGGCAGCTTCATGGTCCGGTATACGTAGATGGGGGGCATCAGCAGGGCGCGGATGTCCACCTTTTCGTTCTCGGTCAGGGCCTTCAAAAAGCGGTTGAGGTACAGCACGCCTATGACGTTGTCGATGCTGTCCTCATACACCGGCAGGCGGGAATAGGGCGCGTTTTCGATGACCGAGAGGATCTCCTCCCAGTCGTCGTCGATGTCGACGGCCACCACGTCCACCCGGGCGGTCATCACCTCGTCGGCGGCCACGTGGTCAAAGTCGATGGCGGCCTGGACCAGCTCGGAGCGGTCCTCGTCCAGCACGTCCTCGTCCTCGGCGGTCTCGATGAGGGACTGCAGCTCCTCCACCGCCTCGTCCTCATCCTCGCCGGCCTCGTTCTTCAGCGGCAGGGTCAGCAGCGCCGCCAGCTTCACCACCAGCCAGATCAGCGGCCGCAGCAGCACCGTCAGCCACCGGACCGGGTAAGCGCAGCGCACGGCCAGGCGGTTGGCGTTTTTCTTGGCGGTGATCTTGGGGATGGTCTCCCCGAAGACGATGATCAGCACCGTGACGATCACGGTGGACAGCCACGCCTTCCCGTCGCTGCCGGTGAGCAGGATCACCAGCACCGAGCCCAGGGAGGACGCGGCGATGTTCACCAGGTTGTTGCCGATGAGGATGGCGCTCAGGGCGTCGTCAAAGCGCTCCGTGATGCGCACGGCCATGCCGGCGCGCCGGCTGCCCTCGTCCCGCAGCCGCTCCAGGCGGACGCCGCTGCAGGAGGAATAGGCCATCTCCGCCCCGGAGAAGAAGCCGGAGAGGAGCACGCACAGCACGATGCCGGTCAGCACGGCGATGAAAGTCATGCGTCCTCACCCCCTTCCGCTTCCGGCGGCAGCAGGGCCACGTTCAGCTTGCGGATGCGGTTATGCTCCATGGCGGAGACGGTGATCTCCAGGCCGTGATAGCGGAAGCTGTCCCCCGGCCGGGGGATGGCGGTGAACTGCTCGTAGGCCCACTCGCCCATGCGGGTGTTGACCAGCTCCCCGTCCTCCTCCGGGTCCTCGAAGCCGATCTGCTCGAACACGTCGCTGACGGATTCGTCCGCGTCCACCTGGTAGAGGTTCTCCCCCAGGGGCACGAAGCTCTCCTCCACCACGTCGTCCTCGTCCCAGATCTCGCCCACCAGCTCCTCCAGGATATCCTCCACCGTGACGATGCCCAGGGTGCCGCCGTAATTGTCGGTGACCACGGCCATGTTCTGCCGGTGCCTGGACAGGATGGGCAGCAGCTCGTCGATGTTGGTGCTCTGGTGGATGAACAGGGCCTCGTCCAGCAGGGGGCGCAGTTCCAGGTCCGGGCCCTGGCGCAGGTAGGCCTTGATGTAGCGGCGGATCTGCAGCACGCCGATGATGTTGTCGATGCTGCCCTCGTACACGGGAAGGCGGCTGTGGTTCTGGGCCTTGATCTGGTCCAGGATCTCCTCCCGGGAGTCCTCGATGTCGATGGCTTCCAGATCCACCCGGGGGGTGAGGATGCTCTCCACCGTCACGTCGGCAAACTGCAGCGCGGAGGCGATCAGGTCGCCCTGCTCCTCGTCAAGGCTCCCTTCCTCGGTCATGTCCTCGATGATATCGTAGAGCTCATCCTCCGTGACGCTGACCTCCGGCTCGCCCCGGGTCAGCTTCGCCGCCGCCCGGCCGATCAGGGTCAGCAGGGCGGACAGGGGATAGAACAGCTTCATGAAGAAGCGCAGGCTGGGGGCGCAGGCCTTGGCAAAGCGCTCCGGCTGCTTTTTGCCCGCGCTCTTGGGCAGCATCTCCCCGGCGAAGAACACCGCGATGGTGGTCAGGACGGTGCTCAGCGACACCGCGTTCAGCCCCCAGCGCCGGGTCACCGCCACGGTCACGATGGCCGCCGCGGCGATATGTGCAATGTTGGTGCCGATCAGGATGGTGCTGATGGCACGGTCAAAATGATCCAGTACGTAAAGCGCCTTTTTCGCGCGCAGGTCGCCCTTGTCGGCCCCGGCGCGGATCTTGCTGCGTGAGGCGGAGGCAAAGGCGGTCTCCGCCACGGCGAAGTACGCCGCGCAGATCAGGAAAGCGATTGCGAATAACCAGGGCAATCGACTGCCGTCATCCATGGTTTGGATTTCCAACTCCTTTTTGTTGCATCGAAGTGGGTATACCACTCCAATTTAATGTTACCGCGTAGTATACCACAGTCCGCCCGCGCCGTCAATATTCGCCGTGCGGGGAGAAGAGGGGACAAGACCGCAGCCGCGGCGATGCGCCGCGGAAAGAAAAACCCCTCGCAGGATCCGGGACCCTGCAAGGGGAGTTGGTTTTTTCGTATGCGTCGGGGCGGCCGTATGAAGCGGACAGGCAAGCCGCTCTTCAGCGGAATACAGCGCCAGGCACCGGCGGAGGACCTGCGCCCCGCGGGCCTTTACTGCATATACGGCGTCAAATCCAGATACTCGCCCAGGATGCTGTCCCAGACTTCCGGGAGGATTTTTCCGAACAGGCTGGGATTGAAGGTCACTTCCCCCACGTACACCCGGCCATCGACCTCATAGAAATCGATGCGCACAAAGGGGAAACCTTCCGCCAGAACGCGGCTGAGACGGATCATCTCGTCCTTGTTCAGCGGCGGCGCAAGCGTTTCGGCGGCGGGCGCGTGGGAGCGTCTCGCCGGAAGGACGTTCCAGTCCAGGTCCACGAAGGTCAGGGTCCTTTCCGGCGAGTCGGGATCCGGGTCCCTGGCCACGTAGGCAAATTTCGGTTCCCCGTCAAAGCAGAAGAACTTGAAGTCCTGGATCCGGCGGCGTTCCTGCGTGCCGATGTACTCCTCGATCACGATGAGGGGCTTTTCCAATTTGTCATCGGTGGAGCAGAGATTGTGGTAGTAATAGTTGTTCCACGGGTACAGCCAGGAGGAGAGGACCGCCTTCGCCTTGTCCAGATCCAGGCTCGCCTTGTCCCGGACGATCAGCACCTTCTCGCTGTTCCAGCCGTTGTTGAGCTTGGCGACGAAGCGCTGGGGCAGCAGGGAAAAGTCGATATCGCTTACCCGCTCATAGATCCCGATGGTGGGCACCACGTATTCCTCCCCGACCCGGGACGCGATCCAGGCTTTGGCCGCCGCCTTGTCGGAGAGCAGCGCGATCAGAGGGTTTTTGTAATGAAGGGCCAGCCAGATGCTTTTCTCGTTCAGCGTCCGCGGATTTTTCAGATCGGGGAAATACCCCAGGTCCCGATAGGCCTTCTGCTCGCAGTGGACAAGCCGCATATCGGCGTCGATCTTCTCCTCCATCAGAAAGGCCTCTTTGTCGGCGTTCTCCTGATAGGTCCAGGAAAGGCCGTAATTGACGGGCTCCTCCGCCGGCCGCTTCCGATAACAGAATTCCACGCCGAGGATGCGGAGATACGTTCGCGCTGTCCCGCCCTCTTCTTCCACATGGGTCGTGTAGGGGATGCGCAGGCCGAGGAGCACCAGGTATCTGTTGTCCCGCCACGAGGCCTTGTGAGCGAAGGCCCGCCCCAGGCGCTTGAGAGAAGCGGAGCTTTTCAGGGAAAAGAGCTCCAGCGCCCTGCCCGGCGCAAAGGCCGCGGATTCTTTGTCGGCGATCCGTTTTTCGGGAAGCCGGATCTTCTCGCCCAGGATCGCGTCCCATTTCTGCGGCTTGAAGTTCAGAAGGGCGTCGCCCGGGTAAAAGGTCATCTCCCCCACGAACAGCGCGTCGCCCGTATCATAGAAATCGACGCGCACGAAAGGAAACGGCGCCGCCAGCTTTTCCGCACAGGCGACCATTTCATCAAAATGCTTCGGCTTTTCGATGTTGACGGAGGCGTTGTGATATCTGCCGTTGGTGAAGGGCAGATGCCTGAACTCACGGTCGAAAAAATCTACGGTGTATTGCTCCGCGCAGTTGCGGCCTGTGATGACCAGCACGTATTCAAGGCGGCCCCCGCACATAAAGAGCTTATAATCATACAGATCCTCCCCGTCCTGTTCCACATACGCTTCGGCATAGACCACCGGCTTCATATGCCTGTAAGCCCAGTTGAAGCATTCGTAATAGGAATTTCGCTCGGGGCGCATCCATTGTTTTAATTGCCTCCGTGTTTCCGCGGTGTTTAAAGCGGACTTGTCTTTTACGATGATGTTATAGCCGGACGCCCAGTTGACCTTCAGAACAAACTGCTCCGGCAGATCCTCGAACACGATCTCATCCGGATCCTTCCACACCGCCAGCACCGGGACCACATGCCCCGGACCCAGGATCGAGTTTACATACTCTTTTACCGCGTATTTGTCGGCGCAGCGGATCATCAGCGGATCCTGGTAATACAGCTTCATCCAGGTGATCTTTTCGTTGAAGGTCTTCGGCTGCTCAAAGTCGGGCGCATAACCGAGAGCCTCTTTGGACAAGTCGGTCAGGATCGCCTTTTTCCTTTCCTCGTCCAGCAGGGCCCGCATTTTATAATGTAGTTTCCCGTTGCAGTCCATTTCGTCTCTCCTTCCGCATGCTGCGGCCCGCATAAAAAAAGAAAGCCATCCGGGAATGGGTCTCATTCCCGGGTGGCGGGGAAGTAAAAATTACTTCGCGCCCTTCAGGGGCAGCTTGATGGTCTCCCAGCCGCCGCAGCGGGGGCAGACGAAGGTGTTGTAGCCCTGCTCGGTCTCGGTGGAATCCACGTGATAGGTGGGATGATCCCAGTCAAAGGCATGCTCCACGCACAGCGAGGCGTTCCAGGTCATCTGCATCTTGGGGGGCAGACCGTCGCACAGATCGGCACGCCAATAGCGGGCCCAGAGCTTCTCGTCCGCGTCCCGATCCTGGGGATTGTCCATGTCCAGATAGCCGTTTTCATCCACGGTGTAGAATTTGTCCTGGATGAAAATCGTGGTGTTGCCGACCATGCGGCCGATCAGGAAGTCAAACTTGGGCACGGAATAGGAGCTGTAGAAACGGGTCTTGCCGTTTTCCTCCTGGAAGCCGTAGAGCAAGAACTTGCTCTCGCCGCCGAAGAGATACTCGCCCCTGCGCTCCAGCACCGCATGGCCGGACACGGGCACCTTGCTCCCGTCGGACAGGGTGGTCAGGGCGCGCACGCCCCAGCCGGTGAAGCTCAGCTCAGCCTCGACCACGCCGTCGCCCTTGAGCAGCTCGGTGGTCTCGGGGCAGACCGTGGTGTCGCCCAGGACCCGGTCGATCACGGCCTTGTCGGCGGCCACCAGCTTGTCGGCGCCGCTGCCCATGGCGGCTTTGTCTACCAGCACCAGCAGGGCCTGCTGGCTGTCGGCGTGGGCCTGACCGGCAAAGAGGGGCAGGCTCAGGCACAGGCACAGGACCATCAGGACGCAGACCAGCTGCTTTGTGATTCTATGATTCATGTTGTGTTCTCCTTTCGGTTTTCGTCTCGCCCCGGGGCTCGAAAGCGCCCCGCCGGCGGGCAGTCATCCTCTGGCTCTTAGCATACCCTTTTGCCCGGGAAAAGTCAATGGGAAACACGCGCCGCCCGGGGGAAATTGGCGATTGACAAGGGGCGAAGCGCGTGATATGATGCAAGGGCTTGAAAGGCTTCGAAGGAAGAAGCGCCGTGTGAGATCTCCGCAGAGAGGGCAGGCCCCAGGCTGCAAGCCGCCCGGGTGACGCGCGGACCGCTACCGCTTCCCGAGCCGGGCGGAGGCAATGCCGCCCCGGGGGCGCCCGTTACGCGCAGTACTATTCAATATAGTACGCTGAGTGAAACTGCAAGGTGGAACCGTGTGCATTGCGCACCCTTGGCTGAAGGCCGGGGGTGCTTTAGTTTTTTATGGGGAGGATACCGATATGAAGATCATTTACAAGGACGGGACCGTGGCCGAGTGCCCCCAGGAGGAGGAACTGCACGTTCTGCGCCACAGCGCTGCCCATATCATGGCCCAGGCCATCAAGCGCCTGTTCCCGGAGGCGGACTTTGCCTATGGCCCCGCCACCCAGAACGGCTTTTACTATGACGTGGATCTGGGCGAGCGCAAGCTGACGCAGGAGGATCTGGACGCCATCGAGAAGGAAATGAAGAAGATCTGCAAGGAGAATCTTCCCTTCAAGGCCTATATGCTCAATCGCGAGGATTCCAAAAAGCTCATGGCCGAGCGGGGCGAGAAGTACAAGCTGGAGCATATGGACGACCTGGCCGACGAGACCGAGTTCAGCTTCTTCCAGCAGGGGGACTACGTGGACATGTGCCTGGGGCCCCACATCTGCTACACCAAGGCCCTGAAGGCCTTCAAGGTCACCCAGCAGTCCGGCGCCTACTGGAAGAACGACAGCAGCAACAAGATGCTCACCCGCATCAACGGCGTGGCCTTCCGCTCCCAGAAGGAGCTGGACGAGTACCTGGTCAAGCTGGAGGAGGCCAAGAAGCGCGATCACCGCAAGCTGGGCCGTGAGCTGGGCCTGTTCGCCTTCCGGGACGAGGCCCCGGGCTTCCCCTTCTACCTGCCCAACGGCATGGTGCTGCGCAACACCCTGATCGACTATTGGCGCCAGGTCCATAAGAAGTGGGACTATGTGGAGATCTCCACCCCCCAGATCATGCGCCGCACTCTGTGGGAGACCTCCGGCCACTGGGAGCACTACAAGGACAACATGTACACCACCGTCATCGACGGCGAGGATTTTGCCATCAAGCCCATGAACTGCCCCGGCACCATCCTGGTCTACGACCTGGAGCCCCACTCCTACCGGGACCTGCCCATGCGCTGCGCGGAGCTGGGCAACGTCCACCGGCATGAGCTGTCCGGCGCGCTGCACGGCATGTTCCGCGTCCGCGCCTTCACCCAGGACGACGCCCATATCCTCCTGGCCAAGGAGCAGATCAAGGACGAGGTCGTGCGCATCGCCCAGCTGTTTGACGAGGTCTACCAGCTCTTTGGTCTGCCCTACCGGATCGAGCTGTCCACCATGCCCGAAGACCACATCGGCTCCGTGGAGGACTGGGACGTGGCCACCGCCGCCCTGGCCGACGCGATCACCAGCATCGGCAAGGAGTACACCATCAACCCCGGCGACGGCGCCTTCTACGGCCCGAAGCTGGACTTCCATCTCCAGGACAGCCTGGGCCGTACCTGGCAGTGCGGCACCATCCAGCTGGACTACCAGCTGCCCGGCCGCTTCGATCTGACCTATGTGGGCGCCGACGGCGAGGACCACGTCCCCGTCATGATCCACCGGGTGGTCTTCGGCTCCATCGAGCGGTTCATCGGCATCATCACCGAGCACTACGCCGGCGCGTTCCCGGTGTGGCTCAGCCCGGTGCAGGCCACGGTCCTGCCCATTACCGACCGGGCTGCGGACTATGCCGAATCCGTCCGGGCGAAGCTCAGCGACGCGGGGGTGCGCTGTGAGAGCGACCTGCGCAATGAGAAGATCGGCTATAAGATCCGCGAGGCCCAGATGAAGAAGATCCCCTACATGCTGGTGGTGGGCGACAAAGAGGCCGAAGCCGGCACAGTCTCCGTCCGCACCCGCGGCGGCGAGGATCTGGGCGCCATGGAGCTGGACGCTTTCCTGGCCAAGATCCAGGAGGAAATCAAAACCAAAAGCTGAGCAAAGCGCATAAATCGAACATCGCCCCACAAACTAAGAAAAAGTTTGTGGGGTGTTTTTCTCCCACGAAACAAGGCAAAAGCGCGTGGGAGATTTTCTCTCCCATGAACGAAGACAAAAGTTTACGGGAGGGTTTTATGAGCGCGGAGAGAAAAAAGCTGATCCTGGCCCTGTGCATCGTGTTCGCCGTGAACATCTTCCTGATCGCCCTGGCCCAGCACGCCTCGGCGGATCTGTACAAGCGGGGCGCCAGCGGCCAGGTGGTGAGCCAGATCCAGACCCGGCTGAAAAACTGGGGCTACTATAGCGGCGCCGTGGACGGGGTCTACGGCAGCAGGACCGAGGAGGCGGTGCGCTGGTTTCAGCGGCGCAACGGCCTCGCGCCCGACGGACAGGTGGGGAACCTGACCCTGGCCGCCCTGGGCATCCCCGCCTCCGGCGGGGGCGGGGGAGGAAACTCCGGGGACCTGGACCTGCTGGCCCGGCTCATCTCCGCCGAGGCCCGGGGCGAGCCCTATGTGGGCCAGGTGGCGGTGGGCGCCGTGGTGCTCAACCGGGTGGACCACCCCTCCTTTCCCAACAGCATCTCCGGCGTGATCTACCAGCCCGGCGCCTTCTCCTGCCTGGCCGACGGCCAGTTCGATCAGCCCGTGGCCGAGAGCGCCTATAGGGCCGCCCGGGACGCCATGGGCGGCTACGATCCCAGCTACGGCGCCATCTACTATTTCAATCCCGCCACCGCCACCAGCAAGTGGATCTGGTCCCGGCCCCTGATCGTGGAGATCGGCAGCCACCGCTTCTGCTCCTGAGAAAGCTGTTGAATTGCGCCGGGATTGGGAGTATAATAAATCCAATATGATGCTGGAGGTGCTCCCATGGCATATTGTGCAAATTGCGGCGCGTATATCCCCGACGGACAGACCGTTTGCCTGGCCTGCGGCTATGACGAAGAGGCCAAGGCGCGGGAGGAAAAGAAAGCCGCGGCAGCGGCCGCCGCTGCGGCCGAAGCCAGGCAGAAGGACGAGGATCTGCGGGAGATCCTGGAGAAGCACCGCCGGCAGCAGCAGGAGCAGAACCGCCAGTGGGCCGAACAGGAAAAGGCCCGCCGGGAGCAGCAGGCCTCCAACCGCAAATGGGCGGAGGAGGAGTACGCCCGCCGCCAGGCGGAGCGGGAACGCCAGGCCCAGCAGTATGTGAACCGGAGCCGGACCGGCTACCAGACCGGCAGCGCCGCCGGCACCGGCAACAAGGCCCTGGCCTCCCTGAGCTATCTGAGCGTGCTCTTCGCCCTGCCTTATTTTTTGACGCCCGACGATCAATATGCGAAGTACCATGCAAGGCAGGGGCTGAAGCTGTTCATCTTCGGCATCCTGGCGGACATCCTGGGCGGCCTCACCGGCCTGGGCTGGATCGTGACGCTGGCCCGCTTCTTCTTCATGTATAAGGGCATCAGCAACGCCGCCAGCGGCAAGATGGAGCCCCTGCCTTACATCGGCACCATCGGCGACAGCCAGTGAGGCACCTACCTATTATAAATAATAAACGGGACAGAAAAGCGGGAGCGGCGGAGGCCGCCCCCGCTTCTGCGTGTCCGCGCGGTTCTGCTTCCGTCATTGCGAGGCCCCGCAGGGGCCGCGGCAATCCGCATTCTCCTAAGATCTTGGGGCATGGATCGCTCACCGGGGAAGCAGGCCCCGCTTATATTTTGTGGTCTGACAGGTGGTTACAACACAAGATTTAGAAGTGAAAAAAGTTATTCAGAAAAGTGTCAAAAAAGTGTTGACAAGGGGCGCGTTTAAGTGCTATATTAGCAATCACCCGAGCGAGGTTTTAGCATCACTGCGCCCAAAAGCCTGAAAGATCTGAAAAAAAGTTCTTGACAAGGGCTTTCCGCTGTGTTACTATAATCGAGCTGCCGCCGAGAGGCGGGGGTGAGCGTGCACCTTGAAAATTGAACAATGCAAGAACAAAAGCTTATGCTAAATAAGCACCAGAGAAGGGTTCTTTAACCGGCTGGAAACAGCTGGAAATAAAATTCTTTTGAGAGCTG
>Ga0310695_10003696_pt1 | contig 29501 bp, 21 predicted proteins | sample RumenRJG_04DNA_FD_203882 | JGI IMG/M metagenome (GOLD analysis project Ga0310695, IMG submission 203882) | Bovine rumen microbial communities from Lethbridge, Alberta, Canada - RJG_04 (v2) (version 2) | ecosystem: Host-associated > Mammals > Digestive system > Stomach > Rumen | place: Canada...
TCACGCTCTTTCCGGATCCCACGCCGCCGAAAATCTCAAGTATCATGTCAGTGCGCCTCCAGCCAGGATTTCCCGATATGTGCGTCTACCTCCAGCGGTACCGCCAGGTCCGCGGCCTGCTTCATGGTGTCCTGAAGGAGCTGACGGACCTGCTCCGCGCAGTCCTCCCGCGCCTCCACCAGCAGTTCGTCGTGGATCTGCAGGACGATCCGTGCGTCCAGCCCGGATTCCAGAAGCTTTCTGTGCACCGCCACCATGGCGATCTTCATAATATCCGCCGCAGTGCCCTGGATCGGGGAGTTCATGGCTACACGCTCTCCGAAGGCGCGCTGCATGAAGTTCGAGCTCTTCAGCTCCGGGATGGGACGTCTTCTCCCGTAGTACGTGATGACGCAGCCATGCTCCTTCGCCTCTTTAATCTGCCGGTCCAGGAATTCCTTGACCTTCGGATAGGTCTTAAAATAATTGTTGATGTATTCCTTCGCCTCCGCGCGGCTGATACTGAGGCCCTCTGAGAGGCCGAAGGCCGAGATGCCGTAGACCACCCCGAAATTGACTGCCTTCGCGTTCCGGCGGAGCTGGGGCGTGACCTCCTCCAGCGGCACGTGGAACACCTGGGACGCCGTCACCGCATGGATATCCACCGCGTGCCTGTAGGCGCCGATCAGGTTCTCGTCCCCGGAGAGGGACGCCAGCACCCGGAGTTCGATCTGGGAGTAGTCCGCGTCCACAAAGACATATCCCTCCGCAGGCACGAACACGCCGCGGATCCGGCTTCCCATCTCCGTGCGGATCGGAATGTTCTGGAGATTCGGCTCCGTGGACGAGATGCGCCCCGTAGCCGTGATGGTCTGGTTGAAGGTCCCGTGGATCCGCCCGTCCTCCTGAATGTAGGCGGTGAGGCCGGTGGCGTAGGTGGAGTTCAGCTTCGACAGCATGCGGTAATCCAGGATCCGTTTCACCACCGGATAGTCCGGCGCCAGCTTTTCCAGGATCTCCGCCGCGGTGGAATAGCCGCTCTTTGTCTTCTTTCCGTAGGGCAGCTGCATCTTCCCGAACAGGATCTCTCCCAGCTGCTTCGGGGAATTGATGTTGAACTTCTCTCCTGTGGCCTCGAAAATCTCAGCCTCTGCCTCGGCGATTCCTTTCTTCAGTTCCTCCGCGAACTCCTTCAGCAGTTTTCCCTCGACCCGGACACCGGCAAGCTCCATGGCCGCCAGGGCGTAGGTCAGCGGAAGCTCCGTCTCGCGGTAAAGCTTCCCCATCCCGGTCTCTTCCAGCTTTTCCAAAAGGACAGGGCCGGAGCGGAATGCCGCCCAGCCGGTGTACTCCGCCGACTTCCGCGGATCCTCCTTCACGCCGGGGATCAGCACGCCGAGATAATCCCGGGCCAGATCGTCCGCGTAATAGCTGTCCTTCAGCGGGTTCATGAGATATGCCGCGATCCCGAGATCCAGGAGATTCTTACGTTCCTCCGCCCCGATCTTATGCAGCATGGACTTAAGCTCCACGCAGTAGACCGCAGGCACCGTGTCCGCGATCCTGCGGACGATGCCGGTGAGCCAGTCAGCATCGACCGCGCCGGTGTCCGCCGCGATCCCCGCTTCCTTCCATTCCTCCGGGAGCTCGCTCTCACCCTCTTCGGCTTCTCCGGGCGCAAGAAACAGCACGCTCCCGTCCTCCATGCAGAGGGACAGGCCGTGCTCTGTAAGCTGCATGCCCACAGCCGGTGCCGCGAAGAAGGGCTCCAGAGCCTTCTCCGCCTCGTCTTTTCTGTCCAGGACCCGGAATTCCGGCTCTCCTGCCCGGCTCCCCGCCTTCGCGCTCTCGTCGAAACGCTTCAGCATGGAGCGGAATTCCAGACGCTTCATCTCTTCATAGGCTTCCGGCGTGTAAAGGTTTCCGATGGTCATGTCCTCCAGGGTGACGTTCACCGGCACGTCGGTCCGGATGGTCGCCAGCCACTTTGAGAACTGAGCCATGTCGTAATGCTCCCGCAGCGCCTTCTGTGCCCGCGGGGGCCTGATCTCGTCGATGTGGTCGTAGGCATTCTCAATGGAATGCCAGGCGGAGATCAGGGCCGTCGCTGTCTTTTCCCCGATGGAAGGGACGCCCGGGATGTTGTCGGACTGGTCCCCCATCAGGGCCTTTACATCGATAAACTCGTTGGGGGTCACCTGGTAGTCCCTGACGACATCGTCCGGGTAATAGTCGTAGACCGTGGTCTGCCCCTTCGACGTCTTCGGGATCCGGATGCGGATATGGGTGTCCGCAAGCTGAAGAAGGTCCCGGTCGCCGGAGACGATCGAGACTTCCAGGTCCTCGCCCTGATAACGCTTCGCGACGGTGCCGAGGATATCGTCCGCCTCGAACCCCTCCATGGAAAGGGTCGGGACTGCCATGGAATCCAGGACCTCCCGGATCAGCGGGACCTGCTCCCGCAGTTCGTCGGGCATCGGACTCCGGTTGCCCTTGTACTCCGGGTATTTTTCATGCCGGAAGGTGGGTGCGTGCAGGTCGAAAGCCACCGCAAGGTAATCTGCCTGCTCTTCGTCCAGGATCTTGAACATGATATTCAGGAAGCCGTAGACTCCGTTGGTGTGGAGTCCGGCGGAATTGGTCAGCGGCGGAGTTCCGTAGAAAGCGCGGAACAGAATGCTGTGGCCGTCGATCAGGACCAGCTTTGACATCAGGGTTCCTCCGATCTCAGTGAATATACAGGATCCTGAACTGAAGCATTGCGGTCAGGATCAGGCTCAGAACGACAAGGGTGTTCACCGCATAGTGGACGATCCGGAAAAAGCGCACGGTCCGGAGATGCTGGTAGGAAGCGCGGATCTCCTGCTCCATGCCGGTTCCGATCTGGATGTCCTCCCCGGGAGAATCCAGCGCCTTCAGGCAGTCGATGATATCGTAGTTGATCTCAAGCTCGTTTCTGCAGCTCTGGCAGGTGCGGATATGCTTAAGAAAGGCAGCTGTCTCGTCATCGTCCAGCTCCCTCTGGATATACCGTATGATCATCTTATCGGCTGTTCTGCAGTCCATCATGAACCTCCGGGAAAAGCGGTGCGTCCGGTCCCGGGCGGAAATGCCCGGATTCAGCAGCGGACATCCTGCTTTTGCTCAGAAAAAAAGCCGCCGCAGGAAGAAATCGGATGATCCCTTCCATACAGCGGTTCCTTCAGTGCCGGCAGCGGGACTTGAACCCGCACGTCCTCACGGACAACAGATTTTGAGTCTGCATCGTCTGCCATTCCGACATGCCGGCTGAAAACACTTGATATTTGCTATGTTTTTACCTGAACGCCACAGATTTGTTCCATGAAAACGTTACAGATTCCGCGAAACGGATCTTTTAGATAATACCATACTTTACCGGACAAAAAAAGACTGCCGCATCATTTTCGGATGCGGCAGCCCGGATCACTTCGATACATTCCTCCCGTTTCCCGGGAATCCACAGCCTTTTACTTTGTGGTGACGTCATATTCGACGATCACATAGTCGCCGAGGGCGTGGGGCACCGGAACGGAGAAATACAGATCTCCCTCGGACTCATAGCTGAAGGAATCCGGCCAGGTAAGAGTCTTCCCGTCGGAGCTCTTGGTCAGCGGGAAGTCCGCGTTCTCAAGGCAGGCCTGATACTGCTCCGGCTTCATGTCCTTCTGCCATTCCAGATATGCCTCGCGGAGTTCATTGTCCGCGTCCTTCAGAACCACATCCTCCGCCAGCGCGTAGACCGCCATGGTGTAGGGATCCGCCGCGTCCTTCAGGCAGTAATCCCGGAGAGTCTTTGTGTCCACGGTATTGGTGTAGAACAGGTTGTTCGGATGCGCCGCCTGATCCATGTAATAGCTGCCTTTATAGATGGCGGTCACACGGCTCATGTCGGCGGAAATGACCTCGCACTCGATATCCAGCGTATCCTTCGCCGGATCCATGGGCTCCTTGGAGTCCGGATAAGAGGTCAGAATGGAGAGCGCGTTCTCTTTCAGATGCGCGTTCAGCTTCTCTTCCTGCTCCGCGTCCTCAAGTCCGGAGACCTGCGGATACTCGATGCTGACGTTGTTCGAGACGTACTTTTCAATGGTCGTCTTGATCTTGACATTCTTGTTCTGTACGACTTCCTTGGTCTCCGGGGGCGCTGTCGTCTCCGGAGCGGCGGTCGTCGGGGCTGCCGTCGTCGGAGCTGCTGTCGTAGCTGCCGCCGCGTTGGTAACTTCCGTGGTCGTCTTCTTTCCGCAGGAACCCATGACAAGAACTGCTGCTGCTACCGCTGCGACAATGCCCGCAGGAACCGCGATCTTCATATAATTCAATCTGCACCTCCATTTCGTGATCCCTTACTCCCTCCCTATATTCTTAAAAATCCAAAGGAGGAAGAATGATCGCTGCATTTCAATTCAGCATCATTATACTATGGCTTACCGCATGAACTGTGAACAAATCCTGAACTTAATCGAAATAAACTCGAAACTATTTTCTTACCGGACGGCATACAAAAGCGCCCCGCCGGATGGCGGGGCGCTTCGTCAAATCAAAGTTTGTGAGATGTGCGCGGGGAAGAATTACTTCGTGCCGTCGTACAGATCGACCAGCTTGGACAGATACTCGTAACGGTCCATAGCATCCTTCTCGTTCTGCGTGAACAGCTTCTCTGCGCGCTCCGGATTCTTCAGCATCAGGGACAGGTAACGGACCTCGCCCATCAGGAAGTCGCGGTAGCCGCCCTTCGGAGCCTTGGAATCCAGGGTGAACTTCTTCTCAGCTGCCGGGTTGAAGCGGAAGTTGTTCCAGTAGCCGGTCTCGACTGCCAGCTTCTCCTCGGTCATGGCCTTGCTCATGCCCTTCTTGATGCCGTGGTTGATGCACGGAGCGTAAGCGATGATCAGGGACGGGCCCGGATAAGCCTCAGCCTCTGCCAGAGCCTTGATGGTCTGGTTCATGTCTGCGCCCATGGCGATCTGTGCGACATAGACATAGCCGTAGGTCATTGCGATGCCTGCCAGATCCTTCTTCTTGACGTCCTTGCCGCCTGCTGCGAACTGTGCCACAGCACCGGTCTTGGTGGACTTGGAGGACTGACCGCCGGTGTTGGAATAGACCTCGGTATCATAGACCATGATGTTGACGTCACGGCCGGAAGCGAGGACGTGGTCCAGACCGCCGAAGCCGATATCGTATGCCCAGCCGTCGCCGCCGAAGATCCACTGGCTCTTCTTGTTCAGGTAATCCTTGTTCTCAAGGATGTAAGCAGCCTCTTCGCTCTTGTCATCCTTGACCGCCTCGACCAGAGCCTCGGAAGCCTTGCCGTTCAGCAGGCCGACTGCGAAGGTGTCGATCCAGGTCTGTGCTGCTTCCTTGATCGCCGCGGAATCGGTCTTTGCCATCAGAGCTTCGACCTTCTCCTTCAGGCCCTCACGGAGCGCCTTGGTTGCAAGATACATACCGTAACCGAACTCGGCGTTGTCCTCGAACAGGGAGTTGTCCCATGCCGGGCCCTGGCCCTTCTCGTTGACGGTGTACGGAGTGGACGGTGAAGAGTTGCCCCAGATGGAGGAGCATCCGGTTGCGTTGGCGATAAACATATGATCGCCGAACAGCTGGGTGATCAGCTTAGCGTACGGAGTCTCGCCGCAGCCTGCGCATGCGCCGGAGAACTCAAGCAGCGGCTTCTTGAACTGAGATCCCTTGACGGTGGTCTCCTTGAACTTCGCGATGACGTCTTCCTTCTGCGGAAGCTTGACGGCATAGTCGAAGTAAGGCTGCTTGTCCAGGTTGTCCGCGCACTTCTTCATGGTCAGGACGGTGTTCTTGATGTTGCCCGGGCAGATGTTTGCGCAGCTTCCGCAGCCGGTGCAGTCAAGGACAGAGATGACGATGGCGAACTTCATGCCCGGCATGCCGGTCATGTCCTTCATCTGCATGCCTGCCGGAGCGGCAGCAGCCTCTTCCGCGGTCATAGCGACCGGACGGATCGCAGCGTGCGGGCAGACATATGCGCAGTTGTTGCACTGTACGCACTTCTCAGCATCCCAGACCGGAACGTCGACAGCGATGCCGCGCTTCTCATAAGCAGCGGTGCCGCTCGGGGTGGTTCCGTCTGCATAATCCATGAATGCGGAGACCGGGAGGTTGTTGCCTTCCTGAGCATTGACGTAAGCCTGGACGCCGTTGACGAACTTGATGGTATCCTCGAAGCCCTCGGTAGCGTGGGTGAAATCAAGGCCTTCGTCCTTTGCGTCCTTCCAGCTCTCCGGGATCTCGACCTTGTGTGCTCCGGTTGCGCCGGCATCGATGGCGTTCCAGTTCTTCTGGACAACGTCGTCGCCCTTGCGGCCGTAGGTCTTCTTCGCAGCTGCCTTCATGAGCTCGATCGCGTGCTCCTCCGGAATGATGCCGGTCAGCTTGAAGAATGCGGACTGAAGGATGGTGTTGATCCTGGTCGGGCCCATGCCGGTCTCGATACCGATCTTGACACCGTCGATGGTGTAGAAGTTGATCTTGTGGTCATAGATGAACTTCTTGACCTGGCCCGGGATGTGCTCTTCCAGCTCAGCATCGGACCATGCGCAGTTCAGAAGGAAGGTGCCGCCGTCGACCAGCTCCTGGACCATGTTGTACTTGCGGATGTATGCCGGCATATGGCATGCAACGAAGTTCGCCTTGTGGATCAGGTAGGTGGACTTGATCGGCTTCTTGCCGAAGCGGAGGTGGGACATGGTCACGCCGCCGGACTTCTTGGAGTCGTAATCAAAGTACGCCTGTGCATACATATCGGTGTTGTCGCCGATGATCTTGATGGAGTTCTTGTTCGCACCGACGGTTCCGTCTGCGCCAAGGCCCCAGAACTTGCAGTTGGTGGTTCCTTCCGGAGTGGTGACCAGAGCGGGACCGACCGGCAGGGACAGGTTGGTGACATCATCGACGATGCCGATGGTGAAGCGCTTCTTCTCGGTGTTGTCGAAGACAGCGACGATATCCTTCGGGGTGGTGTCCTTGGAACCAAGGCCGTAGCGTCCGGAGAAGACCGGGACATCCTTGAACTTGGAATCCTTCAGAGCAGCGACAACGTCAAGCCACAGCGGCTCGCCCAGGGATCCGGCTTCCTTCGTTCTGTCGAGAACGGAGATCTGCTTCACGGTATCCGGGATCGCATCGATCAGAGCCTGTGCGCTGAACGGTCTGTACAGACGGACCTTGACGACGCCGACCTTGCGGCCCTGCTTAAGCAGGTAGTCGATGGTCTCTTCGATGGTGTCGTTGACGGAACCCATGGCGACGATGACAGCCTCAGCGTCCGGAGCGCCGTAGTAGTTGAACAGCTTATAGTCGGTGCCGAGCTTCTCGTTGACCTTGTCCATGTACATCTGGACGATTCCCGGCATAGCATCATAGAACTTGTTGCGGGTCTCGTTGATCTGGAAGAAGACGTCCGGGTTCTGCGCCTGGCCCTTTTCCACTGCGTGGTTCGGGTTCAGAGCGTTCTTGCGGAACTCGGCGATGGCTTCCATGTCAGCCATGTCCTTCAGGTCCTCGTAATCCCAGATCTGGATCTTCTGGATCTCGTGGGAGGTGCGGAATCCGTCGAAGAAGTTGATGAACGGGATCTTGCCCTTGATTGCGGAAAGATGTGCGACGGGAGTCAGGTCCATGACTTCCTGGACAGAGGATTCGCAGAGCATTGCGCATCCGGTCTGCCGACAGGCATAAATATCAGAGTGATCGCCGAAGATGGAAAGAGCGTGGGTCGCGACTGCACGTGCGGAAACATTGAAGACACCCGGAAGCATCTCGCCTGCGACCTTATACAGATTCGGGATCATCAGGAGAAGGCCCTGGGAAGCCGTATAAGTGGTGGTCAGAGCGCCTGCCACGAGAGATCCGTGGACAGCACCTGCAGCGCCGGCCTCGGACTGCATTTCCGTGATCTGGACTTCGCGTCCGAAGATGTTCTTCAGACCCTGGGTTGCCCATTCATCGGTGTGCTCTGCCATCGGTGAGGAAGGCGTGATCGGATAGATTGCCGCGACATCTGTGTACGCATAGGAAGCGTGCGCAGCTGCCTGGTTACCATCCATGGTTTTCCATTTTCTTGCCATGTTGATACCTCCTGAAAAAAAGTGAATTAGAACAGTTCGTAAACCTGAAACAGGTCTGCACATAAACGCTGATTTTATTATATCAGGACAGCTGTCAAAATCAAATGGCGGCGTGTAGAATTTATGTATATTCTTGGATACAATAGGTCCCTGAATGTAAATTATTCATGATTCCGGGGCCGGAAAAGCCCGGGACGCAGACGCGTTCCGGGCTCTCTTTTGCAGCAGGTATTCAATTCATTAATGATATTATTCCATGCCCTTATTGCCGGGGACTCAGCCTCCCGGGAAAGGCGCGACCGTCTCGGAGCCGCCTCCGGGCGCAGCTGCCGGTGTCTCGGATACAACAGCTCCCGGTCCGCTGACCGCAGGCGCCGCCTCGGTTGCGGAAGGAGCCGGCGTCACCACGTTTCCGGCCGTAGTCCCGGGTTCATTATGTGCCGGTGCGGGAGCTGCCGCCGTAGGTGCGGGTTCTGCAGCCGCAGGTGCAGGGGCCGCCGCCGTGGGTGCAGGGGCCGCCGCCGTCGTTGAAGCCTCCGTAATTGCGTGGTCCGGGCCCGGGGCGGGCGATGCTGTCGCAGGTGCCTGCGTGACCGGTGCCATGATGGTCTCTCCCGGACCGATATGGATCGCCTGGACCGTACCCTCAGTCCCGGTGTCTCCGGCCTGCTCCGCCGCGGTCTCGGTATTCTCGACGATGGTCAGGACTTCGGAACCCGCAGCCGGGATCACGACGCCGCTGGTGTTCCGCGCGATGGTCTTCGAGTGGCCCTTGTAGGTGCTGTTGTGGAAGAAGACGTCGGAAATGACCTCTCCGTCCTTTTTCGTCACGATATTCGTCACCCAGCGGCTTCCCATGCTTCCGCCGGAAACGACATTCTCCACACCGGGCTGCAGGGTCTGGTCTTCGACATACTCCACACCGCCGTTGTCAAACTCTTCCGTCTTGCTGGACTTGAGGGAGATCGTCACTCCCTCATCCAGCACCGGGATCCCGATGATGGATACCGTGACTGTCCGGTCATAGAAGGAAGCCCGGATCGCGATGGCGGAATTCGTGGTGTTGACGAATTTCATATCCGGCCCCGCGTATCCGTCGTAGCTGACCGTCGCGTCCTCTCCCGGCGTTACGTAGGAAGGCTCGAAGGTGTGGGCGTGACGCTCCGTGGGCGTAATGCCTGCCCTGATCACGGCATTATACAGGGTCGAGGAGACCTGGCAGACGCCGCCGCCCGGCTCCTGGACGACCATTCCGTTCTGGTAGGCGCCGGCCGGCTTATAGCCGCGGGCCTCCGTGCGGTTTCCCGTAGTCAGGTTAAAGGAAAATTCCTCTCCCACCTGCAGGATCTTTCCGTCCACCGCTGCGCAGGCAAGCTTCAGATTGTTGTTTCTGTCCGCGTTTGCCGTCGCCTTCGTTGTATAGGTACCGATGACCTTGTACTTTTCCTTTGCCTCCGCAGCGGAAAGCTCCGGCTTGACGATCTCCGCGGAGACGGTGACTGTCCCGTCATAATCCGCTTCCTTCATTGCCGTGCGGATATCCGCCGCCAGCTTTTCCTGGTTGATGCTGCGGCCGTCCTTCGAATCTGAATAAGAGAAGGTGTTAGTCTCTTTGTCGAAGCCGGACACCGCGCCGTTCACCGGCTTGCGGTCCCATTTCTTCGCGAGCTCCGCGACCTCTGCCCCGATCTCTCCGTCCAGTCCCTCCGCGTCCAGCTGATAGCTGGTCTTCGGAGATCTGCCGCTGTCGTAGATCTCTGAAAGGATCCGCTCCAGCCGGAGATTCAGAAGGTCACTCAGGATCACGGGCTCCTCGCCCTCATCCGGGTTTTCAAGCTGCGCCTTAAGATTCCAGCGGTATTTTGCCAGGATCGCCGCCTTGGCTTCCGCCCTGCTCATCCCGGTAATGTCGATGTCGTTGATCGTTACTGCCGTCTTGAGCTCCGTGGAAGGAACGGTGGTCGTCTCTTCCTGAACCGCCGCGGCCGAGGTACCCGGATCGCCGATCCCGTGGTTTCTCAGGACGCTCCTCACCGCAAACACCGCGAGGATCGCCACCAGAAGGACCGCCGTCGTCCCGACAAGGAAACGGTTTCTGCGCTCCCGGTCTCTTCTCTTTTTTCTTCTCATATATGCACTGGTCTGGTAGCTGCTGCCGCTTCCCGAGGAGCGCTGGGAGCCTGTGCTTCCCGCCCTGCCGCGGCTGTTTCTGCTGCCGGATCCTGTATTTCTTCTATTGCTGTTATCTGCCATAACCTTGGTATTATCTCCTTTGTCCGGGGCGCTGTCTGCATTACAGGTACAGAAAAAAAGAGACAGCTGTCCCTCGGTAAGGCAAGTATAGCACACTTCATCTGAAATAACATTTTTTCTTCCACAAAAATAACGGCCCCGCGGCGCCGAAAATACTTCCTTTTATTTCACACTTTTGAGGTATTTTATACAAAAGCCGGGACCGGGCCAGCCTTCCGCTTCCGGCACACAAATCCGGACATTCCGGCGCAGTCCCGGCGAGCCCGCTCTTGCGCGGGATGATACAATGAAAGCAGTAAAGTACTCTCCCCGGGAAAGCTCCCGTGAGGATAAATGCTCAGCAGGAAAGGGGTTCCATGATCGATCTCCACACCCACTCCACCGCCTCCGACGGCACTCTTACCCCGCGGGAAGTCGTTCTTCTCGCGGCTGCGCAGGGTCTTTCTGCCGTGGCGCTCACGGATCATGACACCGCTGCGGGCAATGCCGAAGCCCTCGATGCCGGCCGGGAGGCGGGGATCCGCGTCATACCGGGGATCGAAATGTCCGCAGTCTGGGAAGGGACAGAGATCCATATCCTCGGATACTTTGCCGACCCGGACGATGACGGGCTCACCGCAGACCTCTCCTGGTTCCGGGACCGCCGGGAAGAACGGAACGACATCATTCTGGACAATCTCGCCGAGGACGGGATCCTGATCACCCGGGAAGAGCTGACCGGGGGAAATCCCGACACTGTGATCACCCGGGCTCATTTTGCGAAGGTCCTGATGGACCGGGGCCTGGTCCGGGACCGGAAGGCAGCCTTCGACTCTTATCTCGCGTACGGCGGCCGCTATGTACCGCCGAAGGAGGGACTGACGCCGGAAGCGGTCATGGAACTCTTCCGCATTCACCGCATCTGGCCCTGTCTGGCCCATCCTGTCCAGTATCACCTGGACGACAGAGCCTTCAGCCGCCTTCTGGATGAGCTGATCCCCCAGGGTCTCTGCGGTCTTGAGGTCTGGTATACTTCCCACAACTTTTCTTCGACTTCCATCCTGCAGCGCACCGCCAGGATCCGGGGCCTGATCCCCACCGGCGGTTCCGACTTCCACGGAAGCAGCAAGCCGGACATAAAGATCGGCACCGGCTTCGGAAATCTGAAGATCCGGGATGAGGTGCTGGATGCCGTGGAAAAAGACTATCTCCGGATCTTCCCGCCGGAGGATTGACCGGTTCAATTCAAAGACCCCCGCTGCGTAACGCAGCGGGGGTCTTGATCGTATTCAGGATATTTACTTCACGACAAAGTTCAGGATCTTTCCCGGACGGTAGATCGTCTTCACGATCTTCTTTCCTTCGACGAAGGACTGGACCTTCGCGGATGCCAGGCCTGCCGCGGAGGCGGCGGCTTCGTCAGCATCGACCGCGATGGTGATGACGTCACGCGGCTTGCCGTTTACCTGTACGGCGATCTCCACCATGTTCTCGATGGTCTTCGCCTCGTCGTAGGACGGCCACTCGGCCACGGAGAAGAACCCTTCTCCGCCCAGATACTCCCAGATCTCCTCGCAGATATGCGGGGCGAAGGGGCACAGCAGCTTCAGGAAGGTCACATACTGGTCCTTGCCGACCTTCGGTGCCGCTTCCATGGCATTCACGAACTCCATCATCGCGGCGATGCCGGTGTTGAACTTCATCTCGTCGATGTCGGAGCTGACCTTCTTGATGGTCTTGTGAAGCTTTGCCTCCAGGGAGGGCTCGTCGGTGTCGGACAGATCGTCTGCCAGGCGGGCCACACGGTCCAGGAAGCGTTTGCATCCGCGGACGGAGGCCTCGCTCCAGGGCGCTGCCTTTCCGTACTCACCCATGAAGAGGACGTAGGTGCGCAGGGTGTCCGCGCCGTACTCGTCCACGACGTCGATCGGATCGATGACGTTGCCGAGGGACTTGGACATCTTCACGCCGTTCTCGCCGAGGACCATACCCTGGGCAGTGCGCTTCGCGTAGGGCTCGTAGGTGTTCACCGCGCCGATGTCATACAGGAAGTGGTGCCAGAATCTGGAGTAGATCAGATGGCGGGTGACATGCTCCATGCCGCCGTTGTACCAGTCCACCGGCATCCAGTAGTTCAGCTTTTCCGGATCTGCCAGGGCCTTGTCATTGTGCGGATCGATGTAGCGCAGGAAGTACCAGGAGGAACCTGCCCACTGGGGCATGGTATCCGTCTCGCGCTTTGCGGCAGCGCCGCACTTCGGGCACTTGCAGTTCACGAATTCCGGGATCCTTGCCAGCGGGGACTGTCCGTCCTCGCCCGGCAGGAAGTTCTCCACCGGCGGCAGACGGAGAGGCAGTTCCTCGTAGGGAACGCCCACCATGCCGCAGTTCGGGCAGTAGATGATCGGGATGGGCTCGCCCCAGTAACGCTGGCGGTTGAACGCCCAGTCCTTCATCTTGTACTGCACACCTGCTTCGCCGATGCCCTTTTCCTCAAGGAACCTGATCATGCGGTCGATAGAATCCTTCTTGTTGGTGTATCCGTTCAGGAAGTCGGAATTCACCATCTCGCCGTCGCCGGCATAGGCTTCCTTCGTGATGTCGCCGCCCTTGATGACCTCGATGATGTCGATGCCGAAGGCCTTCGCGAAATCCCAGTCTCTCTGGTCATGGGCCGGAACGGCCATGATCGCGCCGGTGCCGTAGCCCATCATGACGTAATCCGCGATAAAGATCGGGATCTTCTTTCCGTTGACCGGATTGATGCAGGCAAGTCCTTCCAGGCAGACGCCGGTCTTGTCCTTGACCAGGTTGATACGCTCGAACTCGGTCTTCTTCTGGCACTCCTCACGGTATGCCTGGACCGCGTCCCAGTTCTGAATGCGGTCTTTGCACTGTTCCACCAGCGGGTGTTCCGGCGCCACGACCATGAAGGTCACGCCGAACAGCGTATCCGGACGGGTGGTGTAGATGCGGAGAGGTCCCTCGACGCCGTCCACCGTGAAGTTCACGAAGGCGCCTCTGGACTTTCCGATCCAGTTCTCTTCCATGGCGCGGATGTTCTCCGGGAAATCGACCTTGTCCAGGCCGTCCAGGAGCTTGTCCGCGTACTCGGTGATCCGGAGGTACCAGACCTCCTTCTCCTTCTGGATGACATCGCTGTGGCAGATATCGCACTTGCCGCCCTGGCTGTCCTCGTTGGAGAGGACCACCTTGCAGTGGGGGCAGTAGTTCACCAGGGTCTTGTCCCGGAAAGCCAGTCCGTTGTCGAACAGCTTCAGGAAGATCCACTGGGTCCACTTGTAATAGTCTTCATCCGTGGTATCGATCACGCGGTCCCAGTCGAAGGAGAATCCGACCTTCTTCAGCTGGTCCGAGAAATGATGGATGTTGTGGTCCGTGGTGACACGGGGATGCTGATTCGTCTTTACGGCATAGTTCTCAGCCGGAAGGCCGAAAGCGTCGAAACCGATGGGGAACAGGACATTGTACCCCTGCATCCGGCGCTTCCGGGAGATGATCTCCAGTCCGGAATATGCCTTGATATGGCCGACATGCATGCCTGCGCCGCTGGGATAGGGGAACTCCACCAGTCCGTAGAACTTCGGCTTCGGGGAATTGTCCACCGCGTTGAAGATCTTGGACTCCAGCCATCTGGCCTGCCACTTCGGCTCGATTTTTTTAAAGTTATAATTCATCGTTTTCAACCCGCCGGAAATTATTCGTCTCCGCCCTTCACAAGTGCTGCTCTGGCTTCGACTTCCTTCGCCTGGACATCGCCCGGGCACTGCTCATAACGTGCGAACTCGTAGGAGAAATCTCCAAGGCCGCCGGTCATGGAGCGGAGGTCCGTGCCGTAGCCGTAAAGCTCGGAGATCGGGATATCCGCGGAGATGACGGTCTTTCCGTTGTGGTCGCCTTCCATACCGAGGACGCGGCCTCTTCTTCTGTTCAGGTCGCCCATGACGTCACCGGTGTTGCTGTCCGGAACGCGGACCTTCAGGGAAGCGATCGGCTCAAGCAGCACCGGGTTGGCCTCCATGAAGCCCTTCTTGAAGGCGATGTTGGCAGCCATCTTGAATGCCATTTCGGAGGAGTCCACCGGATGGTAGGAACCGTCGAGCAGGATCGCCTTGACGCCGACCACCGGGTAAGCGGCCAGCGGGCCCTTGGTGCAGCACTCTGCGATGCCCTTCTCGACTGCCGGGAAGTAGTTCTTCGGGACAGAACCGCCGAAGACCTGCTCTTCGAAGACGTACGGGACGGACAGATCGCCGGAGGGCTCGAAGCTCATCTTGACGTCGCCGAACTGGCCGTGTCCGCCGGACTGCTTCTTGTAGCGGCCGGGAGCCTCGACCTTTCTGCGGAGGGTCTCGCGGAACGCGAACTTCGGCTTGTCGAGGTTGATCTCAGCCTTATAGCGGGAAGCCAGCTTGCTGACGACGATGTCGAGCTGCTGGTCGCCGATGCCGTAGATCAGGGACTGACGGTTCTCGGCGTCGACCACGGTGCGGATGGTGAGATCCTCGTCCATGATCTTCGCAAGGCCGGAAGCGATCTTGTCTTCCTCGCCCTTCGTCTTCGCGCTGTATGCCTTGTAGGTGTACGGCGTGGAGATCTTCGGACGGTGATACAGGATCGGTGCGCTCTTGAGGGCGATGGTGTCGCCGGTCTGGGTGACCGCAAGCTTAGCCATTGCGCCGATGTCGCCTGCCTTCAGCTCCGGAACCTCAATGGCATCCTTGCCGCGCAGGACATAGATCTTGCCGGACTTTTCTTCGGTCTCCTTGGACACGTTGTAGATGGTGGTGTCAGGCTTCAGGATGCCGGTGCAGATCTTGACCAGGGAATACTTTCCGATGAACGGGTCGACAATGGTCTTGAAGACCTTCGCGGAAAGGTTGGTATCGGAATTGTAGTTCGCCGCGAAACGCTCGCCGGTGTTGACGTCGACGCCCTCTTCCTGCTTTGCGTTCAGCGGGCTCGGCAGATAGCGGACGACAGCGTTCATCAGAGCGAAGGCGCCCTGTGCGTTGATGCCGGAGCCCATCATGACCGGGACAAGATCGCAGTCCTTGACCATCTCGCGCAGTGCGGTGTAGATCTCCACCTCGGTGAAGGTGTCGCCGGAGAAATAGCGGTCCATGAACTCTTCGCTGGACTCGGCCACTGCCTCGAGCAGGGACTCGCGGGCCTTCTCAAGATCAGCCTCGGAATCCGCCGGGACCTCGTAATCCTCGTACTTCGCGCCGGAGGTGAACTTTCTGCCCTGCTGCTTGACCACGTTGACGAATCCGACGAACTTCTCGTTCTCGCGGATCGGCATGTGGATCGGAGCTACCTTCTTGCCGAAACGTGCCTGCAGCTTCAGGATAAGCTCACGGTAGCTGGCCTTGTCATCATCCATATTGGTGACGAAGATGATCCTCGGCAGACGGTTCAGCTCGCAGAGCTCCCAGGCCTTGATGGTGCCGGGCTCGATGCCGGCCTTGCAGTTGATCACGATGACCGCCGCATCCGCAGCGCTGACCGCTTCCTCAACCTCGCCGACAAAATCGAAGTATCCGGGGGTATCAAGGATGTTCAGCTTGACCGGGCCGTTGTCCTTGTCGGTATACTCGATCGGGATCAGGGACGTGCTGATGGAGAATCCGCGCTTCTGCTCCTCCTTGTCATAGTCGCTGATCGTGTTGCCTGCGGTGACGCTGCCCATCTTGGTGATTGCGCCGCTGACAAAAGCCATCGCTTCCGCGATCGTCGTCTTTCCGGAACCGCCGTGGCCCAGAAGAACAACATTGCGGATCTGAGAGGTTTCGTAAACTTTCATAATGGATGATTCCTCCTAACCTGAATTTTTGCCTGAATGATATTTTACTAAAAAAGATTCAATATTACAATCCACGATGTCATTTTTCACAAACGTCTTCGGTTCACGGCTTTACCGCGTTGACAGTGCGAAAAAGAAGCAACTAAAATAAGGCAGACATAACATTATATAAAGAAAGAAGGATATGAATGTTATCTCCCAGCTTCAGCCCGCTCCGCGGCGAACTCCGGGTGCCCGGGGACAAATCCATCTCCCACCGGGCCGTCATGCTCGGCGCCCTGGCTAAGGGGACCACGGAGATCACCGGCTTCCTGCCCGGCGCAGACTGTCTCTCCACCGTCTCCTGCTTCCGCGCCATGGGCGTCCGGATCCTGCAGGAAAAGGACCATGTCACCGTCTCCGGCCGCGGTCTCCGCGGACTCCGGAAACCGGAGGCAGTTCTGGACTGCGGCAACAGCGGCACCACCATGCGCCTCCTCGGCGGAATTCTCGCCCCGCAGCCCTTTGACACCATCCTTACAGGAGACTCGTCCGTCCGGAAGCGTCCCATGGACCGGATCATTACGCCTCTCTCCATGATGGGAGCGGACATCAGAAGCATTCCCGGGAACGGCTGCCCGCCTCTCGCGGTTTCCGGAAAGCAGCTCCGCGGCATCTCTTACGAATCCCCGGCAGCCAGTGCCCAGGTAAAATCCGCGGTCCTGCTGGCCGGCCTCTCTGCGGAGGGAAAGACCTCCGTCACCGAGCCTGCCCTCTCCCGGGACCACAGTGAACGCATGCTCCGCGCCTTCGGGGCGGAGGTGCTGACAGCGACAGCACCGGACGGCCGCCCGGTCATCACAGTCACGCCCGCAGAGGAACTTTTCGCGTCCGCAGTCTCCGTCCCCGGCGATATCTCTTCCGCAGCTTATTTCATCTGCGGTGCGCTGATGGTTCCCGGCAGCGATCTTCTGCTCAGGAACGTGGGCATCAATCCCACCCGGAGCGGGCTTCTGGACGTGGTCCGCGCCATGGGCGGCGATGTGGAGATTCTTTCCGAAAGCAGCGCGGGCGATGCCGAGCCCGCTGCGGATCTCAGGGTCCGCGCTTCCCGGCTCCGCGGCACCGTGATCGGCGGAGATCTGATCCCCCGCCTTATCGACGAACTGCCGGTGATCGCCGCCATGGCCTGCACAGCCGAAGGAATCACCGTCATCCGCGACGCAGAGGAACTGAAGGTGAAGGAATCCGACCGGATCCGCGTCATGGCAGAGGAACTTACAAAGATGGGCGCCGCCGTGCAGGAAACGGAGGACGGCCTCCTGATCGAAGGCGGACGGCCCCTCCGCGGTGCAGCCATCGATTCCCGCGGGGATCACCGGATCGCCATGACCTTCTCCGTCCTCGGCCTTCTCGCCGACGGCCCGGTCATGATCTCCGCCCCGGAATGTGTCTCCGTCTCCGACCCGGACTTTTTCCGGGATCTCCGGAAGGTCACCGGCAGCTGAAATCCTTCCTTTTACCGAAAATGCCCTGCCCCGGAAAAAGCGCTTGCCAATTGCGGAAAAAGATGTATAATAGAGAAGCGTTGTTTCGGGATCGTAGCTCAGCTGGGATGAGCGTTCGCCTCACACGCGAGAGGTCACGAGTTCGAGCCTCGTCGGTCCCATAACCCCGGTCGTCTTTGGACGGCCGGGGTTTTTCTTTGCGTGAACGCAGTCCGCGAGCCTGTCGTCATGGCTCTTTATCCATGAATCTTCTGTGAACCTCTTCTGTATCCTTTCTTTTTGTGCTATAACATATATAACTTTACGTTCGACAACTTCATTACCAAAAATGGAGGCTCTATGAAAGAAGTCAAAAATCCCAAAAAGCCATTGCTGTATTATTACCTGATCGCCCTGGCGGTCATCATGCTCCTGAACGCCATCGTCTTCCCGCGGATCCGGGACGCTGCCGTGAAGGAGGTTCCCTACAACGTATTCATGCAGCTCACGGAGGAACAGAAGATCGAGCTGGTCCAGATCGAATCGAACCAGATCCTCTTCACCCAGAAGGACGACAATATGGTCTACAAGACCGGTATTGTGGACGACCCGAACCTCACCGAGCGTCTCTACGCTGCCGGCGCGGATTTCCGCACCGACATCCAGCGCATCAGTTCCCCGCTGGAGACCTTCTTCTTCAGCTGGATTCTCCCGCTCCTCATCTTCTTCCTGCTTCAGCAGTTCCTGATGAAAAAGTTGACCGGAGGCGGCGGTGCCAATTCCATGATGTTCGGCATGGGGAAATCCAACGCGAAGATCTACGTCCACTCCACGGAAGGCATCAGCTTTGACGACGTGGCGGGCGAGGACGAGGCAAAGGAAAGCCTCCAGGAGATCGTCCAGTATCTGAAGGATCCCTCCCGCTATACCGAGATCGGCGCCCAGATGCCGAAGGGCATCCTGCTGGTGGGGCCGCCCGGAACCGGCAAGACCATGCTGGCCAAGGCTGTCGCCGGTGAGAGCAACGTCCCCTTCTTCTCCATCTCCGGCTCCGAGTTCGTGGAAATGTTCGTGGGCATGGGCGCTTCCAAGGTCCGGGACCTCTTCGACCAGGCCAAGGAAAAGGCACCCTGCATCGTCTTCATCGATGAGATCGATGCCATCGGCCAGAAGCGTAATTCCGGAAATTTCGGCGGCAACGACGAGCGGGAGCAGACCCTGAACCAGCTCCTTACCGAGATGGACGGCTTTGAAGGAAACACCGGCGTCATCATCCTCGCGGCGACGAACCGTCCGGAATCCCTGGATCCCGCCCTGCTCCGCCCCGGCCGTTTTGACCGCCGGGTCCCGGTGGAGCTTCCGGATCTCCAGGGCCGTGAGGCCATCCTGAAGGTCCACGCGAAGAAGGTCCGTCTCAGCGACAACGTGAATCTCCACACCATCGCCCGCATGGCCAGCGGCGCCTCCGGTGCGGAGCTGGCAAACATCATCAACGAAGCGGCGCTCCGGGCTGTCCGTGCCGGCCGTAAGGTCGCGAACCAGGAAGACCTGGAGGAAAGCGTCGAGGTGGTCATCGCCGGCTATCAGAAGAAGAACGCCGTTCTCACCGACCGCGAGAAGTGCACGGTGGCTTACCACGAGATCGGCCACGCGCTGGTGTCCGCGCTGCAGTCCAACGCCGCGCCGGTCCAGAAGATCACCATCATCCCCCGCACCTCCGGCGCCCTGGGCTACACGCTGCAGGTGGAGGAACGGGACAAATACCTCATGTCGAAGGAAGATCTGCTGACCCGCATCTGCACACTGACGGCGGGCCGCGCGGCGGAGGAAGTCGAGTTCGGCGTCATCACCACCGGTGCCTCCAACGATATCGAGCAGGCCACGAAACTGGCCCGCGCCATGATCACCCAGTACGGCATGGATGACGATTTCGACATGGTGGCCTTCGACACGCGGAACAACCGCTACCTGGACGACAGCACCACCTCCAGCTGCTCACCTGCCACCCAGGAAGACATCGACCGCCGCGTGGTCTCCATTGTGAAGACGCAGCATGAGAAAGCGAAGGAACTGCTCCGCGCCAACATGGACAAGCTGAACGAGCTCTCCCAGTACCTGTACGAGAAGGAGACCATCACCGGCGAAGAGTTCATGCGGATCATGAACGCCCCTTCGAAGTACAAATCGCTGCCGGACGCACAGGCCTGACAATTTCATCGGATGCCCGCCGCACATGACATTCCTGACACTGCGGCCTTCCTGACATCACAGACAAAAGAAACGGCTTCGGCACCAATAACGGTGCCGAAGCCGTTTCTATATTGATTTAACCTGTCCAATGCTTTTCAGCCCTGTGAATCCTCAGTCCTGGTCCTTCAGCAGGGCTGCCTCGTCCGGGCCTACCAGCAGGAACATGTACTCCGTATGCTTTCCGAACCAGGCCTGGGCATAGCTGCAGGTCACGAGGCACTTCTTCCCGTCCTTCCGGATAGATTCCACCGCTTCGCGGACCAGCCTGGAAGCGATCCCCTGTCCCTGCAGGGATGGATCCACCACCGTGTGGTCTATGCACACCAGCTTCCTGCCGCTGCCGACGTAAGGGAAGGAAATGAACGCGATCTCCTCGCCCGCATCGTTCTCCAGCCAGATCCTGTTCTCACTGTTCAGAAACTCCCGGTCGATCATCTCTGCCATGGTGCTCCGCTCCTTTCTCCGCGCCTCCGCGCGTCTGTGATCATATTGCTCCCCGGTCCAGGATCAGACCGCAGATGCGGTCGACGTCGGCAAGGTCCAGGTCTCCGTAGATGGGAAGGGTCAGGACCTCTTCCGAGAGCCGTTTTGCCACCGGAGTCTTCGCGGGATCAAAGAGATCCGGGGAAACTCGCTCCAGGTTCGGGATGCCCTGCTGCTTCCAGATCTCCTTCTCGAACTCAAAGTCATTGGTGCAGGGCCAGAAATACTTCCGCGGGAAGATCCCCGCCTGATTCAGGCGGACGCTGACCGCGTTCCGGGTCTCCCCGAAGGTCTCCGGATCAAAGAACACCGGGAAGTAGGCGTAATTCTGCCGGACATCCGCCGGATGGTCCGGGAACCGGATCCCCGGACGGCCGGAAAGCAGCTCCGTGTAGCGCTCCGCCACGATCTTCCGCTTTTGGATCTGTTCGTCCAGATGACGCAGATTGCAGACGCCCATCGCCGCCTCGAATTCATTCATCTTCGCGTTCCCGCCGACGCCCCAGGTCTCGTTTTCCTGAATCCCGAAATTCTTGATCCGGAACAGCGGATCCCGGAGAAACGGATCCCGGAAGCATACACAGCCGCCCTCGATGGTGTGGAACACCTTGGTGGCATGGAAGCTGAACATGGAAAGATCACCGAAGCAGGCGGAGCTGACGCCGTTTCGTGTGACGCCGAAGGCATGGGCCGCGTCGTAGATCACCTTCAGGCCGTGTCGGTCAGCGATCTCCTGAATGGCATCCACCTCGCAGAGATTCCCGTATACGTGGACGGGAAGGATCGCCGAAGTCCGCTCCGTGATCAGCGCCTCGATCTTGTCCGGATCCAGGGTGCAGGTGCCGGGCAGCACGTCGCAGAACACGGGAATGCAGCCTGCCCGGAGGATGGCCCAGGTCGTGGAGGCAAAGGTAAAGGGCGTTGTGATGATCTCCCCCTTCAGTCCCAGGGCCTGAAGAGATAATTCCAGCGCCAGATGCCCGTTCTGGAAAAGGCAGATATGGTCGGCGCCGAGATACTCCTTAAGCGCCGTCTCAAGCTTTTCGTGCTCCTCCCCCATATTCGTGATCCAATGCGTGTCCCAGAGGCCCCGGATCTCCTCCGCGTACTCTTCAAAGGGCGGGAGAAATGATTTTGTCACAAGGATCTTCTTATCCATCAGTTATCCCCTTTTGTCTCAGACGGACTGCGGTCTTCGCCGCAGAATCCCCCGCGGCACGCCGGATATGAAAAAAGCAGAAAACCTATGTGGTTTTCTGCCATTCCAGTGACCGATCCGGGAATCGAACCCGGGTTTGAGCCGTGAGAGGGCTCCGTCTTAACCGCTTGACCAATCGGCCTTATAGTCGAGGCGACAAGATTCGAACTTGCGGCCTCAGCGTCCCGAACGCTGCGCTCTACCAAACTGAGCCACGCCTCGATACCTGAGTTATTCTACCTGATAGGATCGGTATTGTCAACCTTTTTTGAAAACTCCTTTTTTCTTTTCCGCTTTAGTATATACTGGAATGTACAGAAAGCGAACAGGCAGATCCTGAATCTGCGCGAGGAGGCCATTATGCAGCCGGATACCGGTTTTGAATCTCATACACTTTCCGAGGCGGAGGCTTATCTCAACAGCATCCCCCGGTTTTCTTCCCAAAAGCACTCCGCAGAGGATCTGCGGGCCATGCTGGACCTCCTTGAGGCGCGCCTGCCGGACGACAAGGTGATCCACGTGGCCGGCACCAACGGAAAAGGCTCTGTCTGCGCGTTTCTGGACAGCATTCTCCGAACTGCAGGCAAAACCACGGCCGTTTTCACCTCTCCCCATCTGGTAAAGATCACGGAGCGCTTTGCCTTCAACGGCGTTCCTGTAAGCGACGAGACCTTTCTCTCCGCCTACCGGACGGTGCGCCGTGCGGAACCGGACTTTGCGCTCCGGGGTTGGACGGTCCCTACTTATTTTGAGACCATCTTTCTCATTTTCGCGGTGCTGGTCCGGCAGTTCCCCACAGACTGGATCATCCTTGAGACAGGTCTCGGCGGACGGCTGGACGCCACGAACTGCGTCGAGTACCCCCGCCTCACAGTGATCACCTCCATTAGCTTTGACCACATGCAGTACCTCGGGAACACCATACCGGAAATCGCCGGGGAAAAGGCCGGGATCATGAAACCCGGTGTGCCGCTGGTCCACGATGACACCGATCCGGAGGCTTCCGAAGTATTCCGCCGCCGGGCGGAGGAGCTCTCCTGCCGGCGGATCCCGGTGGGGACAGAGGATCTCTCTGATCTCCGGTTGACGGAGACCGGCCTCAGTTATCTCTGCAGACCGCTTTCCTTGACACGGGCTCCGGAGATGGAGGCAGCTCCCCCGCTCATGAAGTTCGAGCTTCCCTTCCGGGCACACTACCAGGGCGTCAACAGCCTTCTGGCAGTCCGCGCCGCGGAGCTTCTCGGCTATTCTTACGAGGTCATCCGGGAAGGCCTTGCCGGCGCTGCGTGGCCCGGACGCATGGAAGAGATCGCCCCCGGCGTCTTTGCCGACGGAGCCCACAATGAGGGCGGGATCCGGGCGTTCTGCGAGGCGGCTTCCGGGATCCGTGACTTCCGGAAGGCGGAGGAAGTGACCCTCATCTTCGAGGTCTCCTCGGACAAACAATACGCGGAGATGCTGAGCTGTATTGCGGAACGTCTGAAGCCGGACCATCTGATCCTCTGTTCCATGAAGTCTTACCGTGCCCTCTCCACTGAGACCCTCCTGGCTGCTGCGGAACGGGTCTTCCCGGCAGGCTGCGGCACGGAGCTGACCGTCATTCCTTCCCTGGAAGAAGCCTTCCGCGGCGCGCTGGACACAAAAAAGCCCGGCGGGCTGTTGTTCATCGCCGGATCTCTCTACCTGGTCGGAGAACTGCAGGCCATGCTTCGCGGGGAAGCCTGAAGAAGTCAGATTCAAGTCCCGCCGAGATAAAATGATGCGGTTTCAGGTTTTTCCCTGAAACCGCATTGTCTTTGTATTCAGATCGCGACCTCGATGGTCTTCCCCAGCTTGTGGAAGTGGTAGTTCTCCACGCGGAAGCTGTCCACGGTGAACTGATAGAAATCCTTCACGTCGGGATCCATATAAAAATCCGGTCCGTCCATCGGGGCCTTCTCAATGATCTCCTCGACAAGGGGAATGTGCCGGTCATAGATATGCGCGTCCGCGATCACATGCACCAGCTCTCCCGCCTTGAACCCGGTGGCCTGGGCGATCATCTTTAAGAGGACCGCGTACTGGAACACATTCCAGCTGTTGGCAGTAAGCATGTCGTTGGAGCGCTGGTTCAGGATCCCGTTCAGAGTGTCTCCGCTCACGTTGAAGGTCATGCTGTAGGCGCAGGGATAGAGGGCCATGTCCGCAAGATCCGCGTGGACATAGAGATTCGTCATGATCCGGCGGCTGGTGGGATTGTTCTTCAGGTCAAAGAGGACCCGGTCCACCTGGTCGAACATGCCTTCCTTATAGCGGTGCTTCACGCCCAGCTGGTATCCGTAGGCCTTGCCGATAGTCCCGTTCTCGTCCGCCCAGGCGTCCCAGATATGGCTGTTCAGGTCGTGAACATTGTTCGACTTCTTCTGCCAGATCCAGAGGATCTCGTCGATGGCGTTTTTCCACGCCGTCTTCCGGAGCGTGAGGAACGGCATTTCCTTCGTCAGGTCATAGCGGTTGACGATGCCGAAGCACTTTTTTGTGTAGGCAGGCGTACCGTCCTCCCAGTGGGGGCGGACGTTGTAACCCTTGTCCCAGACACCTTCCGCAAGGATCTTCCGGCAGTTCTCAATGAATACCCTGTCTGCGTAGCTCATGAAACCATTCCTCCGTCGCCAGTTTGGATGTATAATAGCTGAACGATTACAAAATAACACAGAACCACCCAAAAATAAAGACGGACAAAATCTGAGTCTGTCCGCCGCGTTTTTAGCCAAAGGGAGATCGCCATGAAAATGATTGCAGCAGTCGACCGGAACTGGTCGATCGGAAAAGACGGGAATCTTCTGGTCCGCATTCCGGAGGACCAGAAATTTTTCAAGCGCATGACCCTCGGAAAGACTGTCGTCATGGGCCGCAAGACCCTGGACAGCCTTCCCGGCGGGCGCGCCCTGAAGGACCGCGCGAACATCGTCCTCACCCGTAATCCGGACTTTGCCCGGGAAAACGTGACCGTCGTCCACAGCGTCGGGGAGGCGCTTTCTCTTCTGTCTGACATCCCCGCGGACGATGTGATGATCATCGGCGGGGAAACGGTATACCGCGCCTTCCTTCCCTACTGCGACGGGGCCTGGATCACCATGGTCGGCGCAGCCTTTGAGGCGGACAGCCGTATCCCGGACCTGGACCGGGAGCCCGGCTGGGACATGGTCTCCGAGAGCGAACCGGCGGAACACAACGGGATCCGCTACACATTCCGCGAGTACCGTCACACGCCGGAGACCTGAGTCCGGCCCGCATCACGGCTCCGTTCTGCAGGTCAGTACGCCCTTCCGGATGATCTCATCGATCTCCTTCCGGCATTCTTCGTCATGCATGGCGGCTGCTTCTTCCTCCAGCCGCATATTCAGGCGGTCAGCCTCGTCCGCGTATGCTTCCCCGCCGTTTTCCAGTGCCTTTTCAAGCATCGCGTCGTGAAAATATCTTCCTGCAGACAGATACGGCGCCTGCTTCTCTCCTGCGCCTGTAACTGCGAAGTTTCCTTCCTGCCAGATTCTCCACAGACGGTTATAGTCTCCTTCTTCCCGGAGCCGGAACAGGGAGTCTTCCGAATAAGAGGAATAGGACCCCCGGGACACACTTATGATCTCTTTAACAGTGTCCGTGACACCGAAGAGAAGAAGCAGGGAGAGAAGGGTGACCAGGATCGTCAGGCCGAGGCTTACCACTTTACTGACTCCGTTGTTCAAGCGCATGATGCACCCCCTCTTCCACCAGTTTTGCCCGGCTTCCCTGCGTCATGGTCCTCAGGCGTCCGGCATCTTCCGCGGACAGACCCAGATACGTGACCGCGAGCAGTTCGATCTTCCGCTGCATATCCAGGATCGCGTCGGCCGCCTCAGGAGGTTCCGGATACTCTTCTGAATCCAGATACGAGTAATTCTCCTCCCGTTCCAGACATTCATAGAAATCCGTCAGGCGATAATTGATCCCGTCCGCGATCGATTCTTCATCCTCCCATTCATCTGGCTTCAGAAGCGAGAGGAACGCATTCTCGGTGTCAAGATACAGATTCGCAGCCTGAAGCACTCTCCGGAAGCCGGAGAACGGGGAATCATAAAGGTAAGAAAGTCCGTAATGATCCATAAATGCGGAAAACTCAGCGTAATTCCCGGCCGCAAGGCACTCCCGGAGGGATGCGGAGACAGTGTCGTAATGCTGTTCCGCCTGTTTCCGGACCAGGTCTCTCCGGAAGCTCCAGGCATTGTTGTTGATGACCGCAGTGATGATGATCAGTATCACAAGCACCACTGCCGCCGCGGCTTTGATGAGGTTCGCGCCGTAGCGCTTCGTCCTGGTCTCTACCTCAGCCTTCGTGCGTGCAAACTCGGACCGGTATTTCTCCATGTCGGCCGCATGCTGTGCCGCAGCCTCGTTCTTCGCGCCGCAGTATGGGCAGAAAGGATATTCCAACGGCATTTCAGAGCCGCATTTCGGACATTTCATTTGATCGTCAACCCCCGGATGATGTCTGATTGAGAACGTATTCCCGGCACTTTTCGTAATCCACGTACCAGTCTTCCTGATAAAACTCCTGCAGCGCCTCTTCCGTCATCGGAAAGCGCTGTTTTCTGTCTTCCGCCCAGGAATCCGCGGGAGGGCCCAGATAAGCAAGGTCCTCTTCCGAAAGGTCCCGGATCTCCCGCACCTTTTCAAGCCGCAGTTCGAAGAACAGAAGGTCTGCCTTAATTACATTTATGTTTTCGGAAGGATCTCCGCCGGAAGCGGAAGCCGCTTCCGCCTGCTCCAGAAGTTCCCTGCACTGCTCCGCGTTCCGCAGTGTCAGCAGCGCCATCGCAAAAGAATAATGCCTCCAGTTCCATACCGGCTGCTCCTGATCCAGGGCTTCTTCCAGCAGATCTGTCAGTTCTTCATACCGTTTTTCCTGGTAAAGCGCGTTGAACTGCGGGAAGTTCTCCTTTTCCCAGGCCAGTTCTTTCCGGGCTGCGCGTCTTTCCCGGAGCTCCGCGGACACAAGCATGCCCGCGGGGATCAGGAACAGGATCAGGGCAAAGATCAGGATCCCCCGGAGATGCCGGAACTGCTCCCCGGCATTCCGCCGGAAGTTCTGCCCCGGAATGTCGGAAAGTGACTCCAGATCTTCTTTTACATCCGAGAGTTTATCCATGTACTCCCGCTCTGCCCCTGCATCGGTCCTTGTCCCGCACCAGGGACATTTCGTTTCCCTGCCGTCATATTCCGCGCCGCAGGATCTGCATCGGATAATTATACTCATCTGCGTTCTATCCTGCAGATGCCCGTCCTGCCGGACGGGCATCCTTCCCTTTTGAGATTTAGGATCTTTCTCAGGCCATCAGTTCCTTCACCAGCGCCGCGATGGACTCGTCCTTGCAGTCCTTGAAGAAGTACTCGCTGAAATGCTCGCCTGCGAAGGCGCCCTTCACGAGTTCGGGATCCAGAGACTTCAGGATCTCCGGGAGGGGTCTGAACGCTGCGGCGCGGACGCCGTCCAGGATCTTCTTGTTCCGCTGCTCCGGGACAACGCGCTCCTTCGGATAGCCGCCGCCCGAGGGCTCGCAGTACAGCTTCTCAAAGATGTACTCGAGGTTCAGGTCGCCGCCCCAGCCGAAGCCCAGGGCGAAGGGGATGGAGATCGCGTTTCCGTCGTTGATCTGCGCGAAGGTGTAAGCATCCAGTGCATTCGCCACATGGCCGCAGATGACGCCCGGGAAGGAGTTCAGCGCAAGCATTGCGCCCTCGCCGGTGCCGCAGCCCGTGATCACGTAGTCCGCCGCTCCGGAATTCAGAAGGACTGCCGCAAGGATGCCGTTCTGGACATAGGTCAGCTGGGCAGCATCGTCCGCGCTGTACATGCCGTAGTTCCGGACTTCAAAACCCATGGGCTCCACGACCTTCCGGAGTGCTTTTTCGATGATCCCGTTCTTCATTGCCTGGCTGTTTTCGTTGATCAGTGCAATTCTCATTCTCTCACCTCTTATTGTTTAGTTTTCTGCTGTATTGACTGCTGTGTCTGTTACTGTGTCTGCTTCTGTGCCTGTTTCTGTGTCTGTTTCTTTTTCTGCTTCTGTGTCTGCTTCTGCATCCGCTGCTTCAGAACGCCGTCCGCATTTAATCCAGGATCACGATCCGGCCTTCCACATGGGAGTCCAGGCCCTGATGAGTCGCGAAATACTCTTCGATCAGGTTGTTGACCGAGGTCGCCACGACCCTGGGCTTCATGTTCTCTGCGACCTCCGCCAGCGGGACACCCATGAACTCGTCAAAGTTCGTGAAATGGTAGCCCATCAGGGCGATCAGGAGCTCGTCGTCATCCTTGATCGGATTTCCCCGGAAGGCGAATTCCTCCAGCTCGCGGGTGCTCTTCCGGTACACCAGGCGGACACCCTTCGAGAACTGGTAGAACTCCGTATGTCCCTCCCAGGCATCGTCCCGGAAGATGTGAAGCACCATCCGACGGAACTGGGCGCCGGTCACCTTGAACATGTAAAGCGGCTCGTCAAAGGGCGTGTTCTCCAGCATGTCCTGGTACTCGATGATGGGGCCGAGTTCTTCCTTCCGGATGGCGCCGGAGCCGAACATCATGATGTCGAAGGAGCTCTCCCACTGCACCAGGTCCGCGTAGAGATTTCCCATCTCCGTCTCCTGGATCCGGCTGGGGTGGGTCAGCTTCCGCGCAAAGTGGGTGATGACGCGCTTGTACTTTGCGTCTGTCTCCCCTTTATAGTGGCTGAGCAGTCCCTCCATGACCTCGTCTGTGGGAGCTGTCTCCTCGTTGATCGGAACGCTTCTCCAGGTCCATCCGGTGATCTTGTGCCAGAAGGTATCATACTCGATGTCAAAGCGGCCGATCTGGTCCGTGCCGCGTCCCACCTGGACGATCGGGATGCCGTTCACGATCTCCGGAGCCTCCATAAAGGTGTGGGAATGTCCGCCGATGATCAGGTCCACACCCCAGTCCGGATTCAGAAGCCTGGCCAGCTTCCGGTCCTCCTCGATGCCGATGTGGGTGAGGAGGATGACCATATCCGTCTTTCTTGTGCGGTAGTTGTCGCAGATGATCCCGACTTCCTTTGCTGCCTCGACGGTGTCGATAAAGGTACCGATGACCTTCTCATTTTTCGTGGACGCTATGACCTCCTCCGTCAGGATCCCGATGAACATGATCTGCATGCCGTCCACGTTCAGCGTGAGGTAGGGTTCGAACAGACGGGCATTGTTCAGGGTGACGAAGAGGTTCGCGTTGATGATTGGGAAACGGGCGCACTTCTCCAGAAACAGAAGGTGGGCAACGCCGTAATCCACTTCATGATTTCCCACCGTCGTGACATCCGGAGAAAGAGAGTTCATGAGATCAATGGTGGACAGGCCCAGATATTCGGAGTCGATGATGGAGCCCCGGAACATATCTCCCGCGTTCGCGTAGATGACATTCTTCTCTTTCGCGCGGGCCTGTCTGACATAGCCTGCCAGTCTGGAGAGACCTCCGGTCTCAAGTCCGTCCTTATCCTCCGGCAGGAAATCCCCGTGCAGGTCGTTGGAGTGCAGGATGGTAAGTTTTTTCTTTGCCATAATATCCTCCTTTCTGACAAATACAGTATACCGTTTTTTTCCGTTCCCTGCATCATCAGTTCCTTTGCTTCCGCCGGAAACGCCATGGATCCCGCCGGGAAATCCCCTTATTCTGCCCCGGAATATTTCGGGATAATCCGGTTGACATCACGGAACCTTTCGGGTAGAATAACTCAGGTATCGAGGCGTGGCTCAGTTTGGTAGAGCGCAGCGTTCGGGACGCTGAGGCCGCAAGTTCGAATCTTGTCGCCTCGACTTATAAGGCCGATTGGTCAAGCGGTTAAGACGGAGCCCTCTCACGGCTCAAACCCGGGTTCGATTCCCGGATCGGTCACTGGAATGGCAGAAAACCACAT